>Ga0080006_1127135_pt1 | contig 26100 bp, 22 predicted proteins | sample RS3BMetagenome_FD_69209 | JGI IMG/M metagenome (GOLD analysis project Ga0080006, IMG submission 69209) | Ferric oxide microbial mat and aquatic microbial communities from Rainbow Spring, Yellowstone National Park, USA - RS3B (SPADES... ...
AACGAAGAGCTTCGGCGGCAAAGCTCCGTCATGTGGAAACCCCACGCCAGGGTTTCGACGCAATGGCATTGTGCCTCATTCACCACCGTCTGTCTCGGCCAAAGCTCCACGAATGCCTCTACGAAGATGCTCGCGAACTTGCCCATCGGCGGACCTCATAGGCAGTACGACACCACTTCCGATTTGACGTGACGTCTCAAATGTCCGGAGTCACAACTCGACCCAGATGGCTAGATGAGTGCATTGGCGAGTGGGTGTTGAAAAACTCGGCGTCGTTTTTGAAATTTTGGGGGATAGAACTTTGTAGTTGAGTTGATGGAGATCGCCCTTTCGCTATGAAGTAGCGGGAACCGGTGACATCGTTGGTTGGCTGAGGAACCTGACTAGCCGCTTGATGTTCTGGGCAGTGGCCGCCAGGAAGAACTGCTCTCGTACGAACTTCAACCTGCGGAGCCGGAGCCGATGAAGGCCGATGTGGCAGTGACTCTTCAGTTCTGCGAAGAGCGCCTCAACCTTCTTTCGCTGTCGCTGTGCCTGTCCGTACTCCGGTGTAGTTCGGAGGTCCCGAGCTCGCTGCCGAGCTGTTTCGTTCATGTGGATGGCAAGATACCGGAACGGTCCGGTCGTGCACTGGGATCTCTGTTCGCACGGACCGCACTTCTTCCGGGTTCCGATGTAGCCGAAGGTGCGATTCCGCTCGTTGCGTCCGCCGTAGTTCAGTTGCTGGCCTGAAGGGCAGATGTAACTGTTGCTATCCGGCAAGTACGTGAAGGACTCCGGACCATACAAGAGACTTCTCGTTCGCCCGACAGCATCCCTGGTGGGCATGTACGGTTTGATCTCCCGGTCCATCAGCCACTGCAAAAACTCTCCATGCCATAACTTGCGTCGGCAGCGATGGACAGCGGTTTTCTTCCTTGCCATTCGGAGAAGCGAGCGATCATGTCCTCTGCGGCTCGAGACTCCTCACTGAGGCGAGCTCCTGTCGCTTGCACGCCAACAACGATGCAGCTGTCGTTATCAATCAGGTAATTGTTGTAATACCCCATACGAGCCGGCGTGCCACCTTTGGTCGCATAAGTAGAGTCCGGATCAGTGGTGGACACCTTGTCCTGGTTATGCGTCGGCTCCTCGACGGGGTTCTCGATCTCCAACTCGGCCAGGTACTCGCGCACCGTTCGGTTGACCTGCGCAGCTTCGGCTAACTGCTCTCGCGGAATACGACTCTCCTTGGACGCGTTCGCCTCCACGAAGGTTCCATCGACTGACAACTGCTCTCCGCGCACCAGTCCCACTGAGAGGCATTGGGCCACAACTTCTTCGAACAACTGCTCGAACACTTTAGATTCCTGGAATCGCCCGTGGCGATTCTTCGAGAAAGTGGAGTGGTTCGGAACTTCCTGATCGAAGCCGAGACCAGTGAACCAGCGCCACGCAAGATGCATTCGCAGTTCCTCAACGAGCTTGCGTTCACTGCTGACGCCGTACAGATAACCGATCAGCAAAAGGCGCATCAAGAGCTCTGGATCGATGGATGGACGCCCAGTTTCGCTATAGCTGTCATTCAGTCGCTCGCGCACGAAACCGAAGTCGATGTGCTTATCAACTAACCGCAGTAGATGATTCTCTGGAACCTGATCTTCCAGCCTGAAGTAGTAGAACAGCGATTCAGAGCGGGTGTGCTGACCCATCATGAGCGTTAATCCTCCGACAAGGACGATCCATAACAGCATGCTCAAACTATGCCGCTAAACGCCTCGGAGTGCCATACAGATCTCATGAAATTCAGCTGATTCGTACCGAATCTTTCAACACCCACGCGATTTACCACTCATCTAGCTTGGACGAATGCACAGCCGTTATTTATCGCAGACAGGACGGCCAGGAGTGGGCGTGGCCTAGGGAGTTCATGGATCTCGAATTTGAGAGGGGAATGAGCAAGCCACAAACCGCGATCGCAAGTCTGTCCTAAACTTCAGGATGCTTATAAGGCGCTCGATATTCCTGGCGCAACAGTGCATTTGCCTCGGAATCTCCGACCACGAGCTGCTTCTCAGGATCCCACGCCAGGCTTCGGCCCAGCTTCATCGAGTTGTTCGCCAAGATGCACGACGCGGTTGAAATGTAGCCCTGCTCGATGTCGGCAACCGGATGGCTACGCGCGTCGATTGAGGCAAGAAAGTTCTGCATATGGTGCCGGATGGCGGGCGCGACGTGTTTCTCGAGTTCCTTTTCAGTCTTATCTTCGGGGTATTGTTCCAACTCGTAGGTAACGTCTTTATGAACAGGCTGTCCGCCGCCGACGGGAATAAAGTCATATCCCATCACGCTCACCCTTAGCGTTCCTTTGTCGCCGTAGAATGTAGCGCCCCATGGATAAGTCGGATCTGCGGCCTCGCCCCAACTGCGGTGCTGCCACACGACTCGAAGATCCTGGAAATCGAAGGTGGCTGTCTGAGTATCGGAAATGTTGGCCTTGCTCTTTGTATCGACAAAGATTCCACCGGTGGAATCAATCTTCGTCGGCCAGCCCAATCCGAGCATCCACCGTGTCATGTCAAACATGTGGACACACATATCACCCACAATGCCGTTCCCATACTCCATAAATGCGCGCCAACCGCGGGGATGAACCAAGCTGTTATAAGGCCGCATTGGAGCAGGACCAGTCCAGGCATCGTAATCCAGATTCGCCGGCGGGGTGGTATCCGGGGGATTTGCCGTCGCGCGCATGTGGTAGTAGCAGTAGATCTCGACAAGCGCAATCTTCCCGAGCTTACCCTCGTCAATGAAGCGCTCTTTTGCCTCGACCAGGTGAGGCGTACTGCGGCGCTGCAGACCAACCTGGACAACGCGATTGTTTTGGCGGGCAGCGGCCAGCATGGCCTTGCCTTCCAGAACGTCGTGGCTAATCGGTTTCTGAACCCAGACGTCCACGCCAGAGTTTACGGCTTCAATCATGATCAGGGCATGCCAGTGGTCGGGCGGTGCAATCAACACCAAGTCCAGATCTTTCTCGGCAAGCATCTTTCGATAGTCCGAGTAGGTGCGAGGCCTCTTCTTGGAACGCTGCCGGGCGGCGGACATGTCGGCAGCGTTCGAGAGCATCTGCGAATCGACGTCGCATAGAGAGACGATCTCGACCGGCGATACTTGCACCAGCCGGAACAGATCCGATTTTCCATACCATCCACAACCGATTAAACCGACTCGTCGATGTTTGTCGCGATCGTACTCTTGCCCCGGCGCTAGGGCGGCCGCAGCCAATCCGAAGGCAGTGGTATGGAGGAATTCACGTCGATTCATAGGAATACCGGCAAAGCGGAATCAGTATATTCCTTCGTATCAATCATGATGACAAAACTGTTTCTCACGCGATCGAGATCGACGACGGCCAAGCCCTCGAATGGCAGATAATCGAAATTCTCAACGCTCTGACGTTCACCCCTACGAAGAGGCGCAGGATTTCAGCGTCTCCTCGACCTCCCCGGCTATGAGGTAGGAACTCTGGCCGCGAAGATGGGCAAGAGAGTAAGCCCCATCTATGCCCGCCTCTCCCTGCTGCAACTCATCCCCGAAGTCGCGGAGGCCTTTACCCAGGAGCGCATCACCGCCAGCCACGCCAACCTTATCGCCCGCTTTCCGCAGGAGTCCCAGGACGAAGCCTACGAGCAGTGCTGGCGCAAGAACTGGCAGGAGAAGGAAGCCCCACCTGCTCCCCGCGAAGAACCTGTCCCCATTCCCGAGCGCCAGCCAGTGCGGGTGAAGTCCTGCTCAAGGCCAAGCCCGTGGGCCTGAACCGCGCCGAAGCATGTACTATCACCGCTCCTATGTGGAGAAAGTAAACCTGCCTTCCGGCCTGGGCTACGAAGCCGTGGGCACCGTCACAGCGGTAGGCCCCGAGGTAGATCCGTCTCTGGTCGGCAAGTGTATCGGCACCATCCCGGGCTTTTCCATGAACCAGTACCCCGCTTTGGCTAAAGAGGCCGTGGTCCCGGCAAGCGTTCCTGCTACCCTTCCAGAGTCCTCGTCAGCGGCAGAGGGGGCCGCCGTCTGGACGCAGTACTGTACCGCTTACGGCGCGCTCGTGCCTTTTGGCAAGGTGTCTACCGGCGACTTCGTCATCATCACCGCAGCCAGCTCCTCTGTCGGCCTTGCCGAAATCCAGATCGTCAAGGCACAGGGCGGTATCTCCATCGCAACCACCCGTACGGCGGCCAAGACAGACGAGCTTCTCGCCCTCGGTGCCGAACACGTCATCGTCACGGAAGAGGAGGATCTGGTAGACCGCATCAAGGAATCACCGCCGGCAAAGGGCACGCATTGTCTTCGATCCCATTGGCGGAGACTACATCAATACGCTCGCGCAGGCGACCGCAAACGGCGGCGCCATCTTCCTCTATGGCATGCTCTCCGGCAAGCCAACGCCGTTCCCCATCGCTACTCTCGCCCGAACAATGGTATGTTCGGCTACAGCTTCAACGAATTGCGTGGCACCTCTGAGTGGGAAACCGCGCTGATCGCTTTCAGGAGGGCGTTGCGGGTCTACCCGCAGTGGTGGGCGTCCGACTGAGCCGACGACGAATACGCATCTATGCAGATGGGTGAGTTCTCTCGCTCATCTTCGCGGCCAGCGTTGCTACCGATCTATCCATTTCACATATTGGATCCGGCGATCACTCCCGAATGGACCTCCGTCCAACCAGAATCTCAAAATGAGAACTCTATCGTGTCCGTGAGTGCATTGGCGATTTTATCACTCATCAAGAATCATTACTGACGTAAACCGCGTTTCCCAGTACTTACTTGCGCAGATAAGATCATCAACGGAACACCACTTCTAAGAATGCGAGGTGGTCGTCTTCCGGCAGTTAGAACGACTTTGTCAAACGACCTCTACAGCTCGTGTCCCGAGTCGCAGTTGAGCGTCGAATACCCCGCCAGTGTGCAATACGCACACACCTTTTGGGCTGCGCTGATAGGTTGTTGGGAACTGTCCGAAGAAGGGATTCCGAGGAAAGAACCACCTGCCCTGCACGTCAACGCAGAGCACATCCCCTTTGAGAAAGCGCGTGGCATGAGGCTGAAGCGCGATTTCGACGGGGATGATCTCTCCAGGCTGGAGCGGCTCAGCGAGCCGATGCGTATGCAATGGTTGTAACGGCGTGGAGAGGGCGTCCAACTCCCGGTGTGCAGCGCGTTGCCAACCCTTCGAGACCATGTCTCCGGAAAAGCCGAACGTGCCTTCAAAGTTCGCTTCGGCACTCTTGCGGAACTTGCGGACGCCGGCAAACAAGAAGACGTCCTGGACTCCGCGCAACTCGACATGCAGGCGTAACGCCATGGGTCCGATGGTGTCCATGTCCTCGGGAACGATCCAGGTGAACCGCACTGATCCGCGCGGGGTTTTGAATGAGGTCTCTGCGGCGGGTTGAACGGGCGCATTCTCGGTGAGTGTTTTTTGGCCGGAGTTCAGGGTTAGCGTTCGCGGCTGGAGATCGTGAGGTGGCCACTGCTGTTCGCCCATCACTGCAACGGGCTCCGCCCCTCTGTCGTATATCGCCAATCGAACTGGCGCTTCCGTGTCCCACCCGTTGTCAAGCTGTTTCAACGTGTGATCGAAGAAGCGGCGACGCACCGCGGTGGGTTCCTGTCCGTAGAAGGCACACCACTTACCGTCACGGTGCGTATACAGCGATTTGAGGCGGGAGCCGACGCGCCGAAACACCTCGAACGAACCTCGCGAATGCAGAGAGTGATCAGAAAAACTGGCGCAGACTAGAACCGGAACCTCGATCTTCTCCAGGTCAGGCACGGTGGCCTTATACCATTCATCCCGCTCCGGGCGGTCAACGATCTCCTGGCGAATACGTTCGTTGGTGCGGGTACCGTGACGAATGCCAAAGTCCCAGATCTTCGTGAAGCCGTCCTCGCGAACCCCACCCGGTCGAGCGAAATCGCGATAGATATCGGTGAACCCTTCCCATGGACAAATGGCGGCCAGATGCGGCGGCCGCAGCGCAGCTACCTTGTACTGACTAATTGCGAGATAGGATACGCCGTTCAAGCCCACGCGCCCGGAACACCAGCTTTGCGTTCCGATCCACTCGATCACGTCGTAGTAATCGAGTGCCTCCTGATCGGACAGAATTTCCGCAACTCCCTCCGATGTACCCGCACCGCGCACGTCTATGTTCACCACCGCATAGCCCAGGGGAACCCAAACGCCGGGATCAGGAGCTTCCCAGCTCGTCCACTCCGATAACTCGATAGCGTGCGGTTGAGGGAAGAGCCGGTATTGAAAATCAAGGCCTCGTCCGTTCCGGGTATGTGCCGGAATCTTGTCCTTCCCATACGGGTGGGCAGACGCAATGGCCGGCACTGGTACGCCGTCTTCCGGGCGGAATACATTGGCTCTCAAGATCGTGCCGTCACGAACACGCACCGGAACATTCCAGTATGCAACGACGCCAGAGGGCATCTTGACGACTGTAACGTTCGGCCTGAAAGCATTCTTGAGGCGTCTCAGGCCTCGCGCCGTCGCACGCGGACTCATGCTAATTTCACTCACTGAATCTCCCATCCTATGGACAGCCAAGCGTAAACCACGATCGTCCCTGATGCTGGAGGTGGGAGGGATTGCGCAAATCAGGTCTCGGCAAGTCGGCCTCTCGTCAGCAATCCGGCCTGGTCAGCTTACGGGCCGTGCCGGAGGCCCAACTTCCGCCAGGCGCGTTTCCGGGGACTTATTCCGGAATATCGGGAACTACTTCCAAGGAGACGATCTGGTCAAAGCACAGCATCGCGAGCGCCCGAATCCTGCTGGTATCGTGCTGCCTGGTAATTGCCTGCCGTACCGCCAGGCCCTCCGCCAGCACGGCCAGGACCAACGCAACTTCCTCGGGGCTGGCCCGCAGCACGAGCCCAAGCTCCTCCCCAAATTGCCTCAGCAGCTCCGCTCCCTCGGTCATCCGACGATTCAGATGGATAAGAAAAGCGGATCGGACTTCAGGATTTCGTAAAGCATTGGCCTGAAACTCCGCTTCAAGAAGCACCCATCCCGGGTTGCTCACCAGATTGCCGAAGGTCTCACGCATTCTTTGCAGCCGCTCCTGTGGCGCGGCCTCGCTCTCCAGGATCGAGCGGAAGTTTCCGAGTTCCGCATCCACGCTGGACTGAACTACAGCGAGAAACAGATCTTCGCGGCCGTGGAAATTGGCATAGAAAGCTCCCCGGGTAAAACCTGCTTCTTCCGCGATCTTTTCCAGCACGGAACCACCCAGCCCATGCTGCAGAAAGTGTTCTCTAGCCACCGCAATGAGGCGTTCGCGCGTTTGGGCTTGTTTCTCCTTACGAGTCTGGCGTGCCGGCGTCTTTTCGTCGACCGCAGCTGCTGCATCGAGATTGATCATTTCAACATCCTCGCTAAAGGTGAATGCCGCATGCCACCGGAACCGCACGGGGCAGAAATTGCATCATATTCCAATTCAGATACATCATGTATCTGAGATTAGAGCGGTTGCCGAAGGAGAGTGTTATCGCCGAGCAGAACCCATCCGTGGCGTGGAAGCCTAGAGTCAATCCCTGGCTCATTGCAGCGACAGTTGCGCTCGCTGCTTTTATGGAAGTGCTGGATACCTCGATCGCCAATGTTGCGCTGCCGCATATCGCAGGAAACCTGGGCGCCAGCACGGACCAGGGCACCTGGGTGCTTACCAGCTACCTGGTCTCCAACGCGATCGTGCTGCCCGTCGGGGCGTGGGCTTCGAGTGTCATCGGGCGCCGCAATTTCTTCCTGCTTTGTATCACCATCTTCACGGTGGCCAGCTTTCTCTGCGGCATCTCACCTTCCTTACCTATCCTGCTGATCGCGCGCGTCATCCAAGGTGTGGGCGGCGGAGGCCTGCAGCCCATGGCTCAAGCCATCATGGCTGATTCTTTTGAAGAGAAGAAGCGCGGCCAGGCCTTTGCTCTGTACGGTCTTGTGGCCGTGCTGGCACCTTCCATCGGACCTACATTAGGGGGTTGGATTACGGACAACTACTCCTGGCGGTGGATTTTCTACATCAATATCCCAGTCGGTATTCTGGCCTTCTTCCTGGTTTCTCGCCTCGTCGAAGATCCTCCCTGGATTAAAGCCGACCGCTCTAATCTGAAGAAACTCGACTATATAGGCCTTGGCCTGCTCACGGTTGCAATGGGCGGCATGCAGATTTTTCTGGACAAGGGCGAGGAGAACGATTGGTTCGCCTCAAACTTCATCCGTTTCTTCTTCTGCCTCTTCTCTCTTGGTATGGGTGGCCTGATCTGGTGGGAACTCCGGGTGAAGAATCCCGTGATGAACCTCAGGCTTTTCAAGTTTAAGAATTTTGCGATTTGCTGCTTTCTGATGATCCTGGTAGGCGGTGTACTGAACGCGGCGACTGTCCTGCAGCCGCAGTACATGCAACAACTTTTGGGCTATACAGCGACCGTTGCCGGCGAAGCGCTCACCGGCGGCGGTATCGCATTACTCTTCGTTATGCCTCTTGCCGGCGTGGCCACCAGTAAGTTTGCCGCACGCAATCTCGCAGCAGTTGGCTTCACCTTCTTCGCGGCTGCGTATTACTATGCGTCCACTCACCTGACGCTCGATATGAGTTTCGGCTTTGCCTCGTGGTTGCGCATTCTGCAGATGATCCCGATTCCGTTCTGCTTCATCGCCATCACAAATGCGGCCTATGTCGGTCTTCCCAGAGAGGCCAGCAACCAGGTTTCAGGTCTCATCAACTTCGTTCGCAATGTTGGTGGCAGCATCTTTATTGCGGTGACTGGTGCCATCGTTACAAATCGCACCATGTTTCATGAATCCCGCCTACAGGAGAGTATGCAGACCGGAAGCATCGCCTACTCGCAGCAGGTTTCCGCGCTCACGGCAGCATTGCGCGGCACCTTCGGAGCACCCCAGGCAACCGCCATGGCGAAGGCTCAGATCTATCAGCAACTCAACCAGCAGGCCTCTGCTCAGGGCTATCAGGACATCTACCGCATGCTCTGCTGGATGTCCTGCGGCATGATCCTTTGTGCCTTTCTGCTTAGCAAGAACAGGCCCGGGCAGGGAGCACCGGCGGGAGAAGCGATCCATTAGTCCTCATAAGTCGGCTTAGCGGAAGTAAACCATCCTCGCATTCTCAATTGTTGCCAACACGCCAAAGCAGGTTTCCAGGCTAGGCTCCGCTCGAATTCTTGGCGATAATCCGCAGGCAATCCAGGACTTTCGATGGCAGGCTCTGGGGTGAGGGAATATTCAGTGTCGCGGAGCGGCTGAAGCCTGGACAATCTGAAACGGCTCACCGGCAGGGATGAAGGCGACGGGCATTCCGGGAAAGAGGGTGTGGAGCCAGCGGGCGCACTCCTCCATGCCAGCTTCTTCAGAGATTGCGTGGCCGAGCAGGATGAGGGCTTTGTGGCGGCCTTCGGCGGCGGCGTCCTGGACGTAGGGAACTGTCTCCCATTCGCGGGATTCGCCGGCGATCAGGAGTTGAACGTTGTCCTGCTGCAGAACTTTGATCTGCCTGTCGGATCCCGCGGCTCCGGGGAAGAGCGCAACCTCGGTGACGGGCATGGCGGGGTCGCCGACGATGCGGATGGCACGAGCTCCGGTGCGAGACTGCAGCGAGGCCGCAATCTGGCCGACGGTGCTAGGCGGCAACGTGAACAGCTGAGGGTTCGAACCGTTCTGATAGGGCTTCCATCCGAACTGATCGACCATGCCGGCAAGGATGCCATCGGGCTGGCGCATGTGCCAGGTGTCGTGGAAGCGCCAGACTACGAGGTGGTGCTCGCGAATGTAGGCCAGCTTTTGCTGCAGGACAGGATCGGCGGCGAGCAGCGACTGATCGTCGCGGTGGTTATAGAAGGTCGGCTCGTGTGTAATGATCAGGTTCTTGCCGGTGGCAACCGCCTGTTCCAGGACGGGGTAGGTGTCCATGAACGTTGTCACGATGCCGGTGACCACGGTCTTGGGATCACCGGCTTTGAGTGTATCGACTGTATCGGCGGGCGGAGTGGCTCCGGTGGCCGCGATGACTCGCTGCATGACTTCGGCGGCGGTAAGGGCCGGGCTTTGTGCGAGGGCGGACCAGGGCAATGCGGTTAGTAGCACGACTAGAAGCGCGGTGTGAAGGGGTCTGCTTCGGAGCACAAAGCCTCCCAGGGAATGTGTATCTGCTAGAGAGTTTATCCGAGCGCACTTGACTGGTTTTGACTAATTTACCTGTTCGGGCAGTCGCGAAGGAGGCATCGAAGGAACGACATTTGTTGCGTACAGGTCGAATCACTCTTCCAGTCCTTGGAGCAGGGCAAGCTTTAGGCGTTCTGCAGCGGTTGCTCGGCGATGCGGAAGCTCGCAGGAAAGGAATAGTTCGTGATTCGGGAGGAACTGGCTATCCACAACTTCGCGGTCCCTTCCCGCGCTTTCTGATGACCGCCGCCAGATTAGTTTCGTCGCGATCCGTTCACGCGAAGTCGCTGTACAACAGCCTTATCACCCCTAATCCAAGCAGCAATGAGCAAGGAGAGGGACACTTTGTGTGCGTCCGTGTCATGGCTCAACCAAGGGACATCGTACGCGTCGGCCAGCTCTGGCCACCGTGCCGTACGACCGGTGATTACGACATCGCTGGAGGAGTAGAACGCCGCTCTCCTACTCATGCGTCGCTCAAGCTTCACGTCGTCTGCCCAAGTCGGCGAACTGATACAGATTACTGTAAGGTCATCTCGTCCAAGCTCTTGCAGCCTCGCCGCAACGAGTCCGCCTAGACTGATTCCGACGACGATGGAATTGGGAGTGATGTCTTTGGTCTGCAGGTCGGCAAGAGAATGTTCTGCCAAGACATTGGGATTGCTGTGGAGCAGAGTCGGCCGATGAAATGCTACATCCGGCAATAACGGCCTAAGACACTCATCCAGCTGCAGGACGCTACCCGTGGGGCGGCCACCCTTCCCGTGGAGGAGATAGGCGGAAAGCAAATGACTAGTCATAAACGCGCCTCACGTTTCGGATATTCGACAATTCGAGAGGCTCTGAACAATCGACCCTCCTTCGCGTTCTGTCACGGTCGCGGCCTAAGCACGACTGGTTCTCTATCGAGATTTCCGAACTCACCTGCTAGCGAAGCATTGACGAACAGCGTGCGCGCGGTGTGGTGAATTCCCGCTGCGCTGTGCACGTGCCCGAAAACATGCAGCCGAGGATGTATTCGGCGATAAGATTCTCGCAACGCTTGGCAACCAGCACCGTGCGATGTGCCCCGTGCTCTATCCAGTATTCCGGCTGGGGGAATATGGGTCACAAGAAAGTCGGTATCGGAAGGGATACGCGACCAAATCTCAGCTCGGTCCGTCGCGTGGGGTGTCGCAAATGCTCCTGAAGCAAGGGGCATTGTCGGTGAACCCCAGATCTTGAATACTCCCAGGGTGACACCTGAATTGATCAGCACGTGTGCGTTGGTGATCATTCTGCGGTTTTCTTCTTCCTCCAGCAGCGTGTCGTGATTTCCGGGAATGACCACTTTATGTTTGTGAGGCAGCTCGGCAAGCCAATCGTTGAAATCAACAAGAACTGAAGGTCGCTGAGAAAAGAAGGTGATGTCGCCGGCATGGATCAGGAGGTCGCCATCGGGTACCGCGACATTGCGGTGGAGTTCATGAGTATCTGAAAGACAGACGACCTTCAATGCGGCTCCTCCGATACGGCGGAATCATTCAAGCCATAGCCTCCTATGTATCTACTGGGCGATTCGCCAAATTGGATAAGTTTCCAAAATAACTCCGTATACAAGGATGCAGGATTCGCCCGCGGCTTCGTCTCGTCGCTTCAAGTGTTGCCGGCGGCGCGGTTGTGGTGCAATCACGCCTGGTCAATCTGCTGCAAACGATGCTTCGGGCAGGCCAGCAGCTCGATTGGACATTCGTTATGATCCCCTTCGTCCATCGGAACGGAATGACGCACGCACATACACGGAGTCGGCTCTGTAGTACCCGCAAACTGGCGTACTGCAGTCCCTTGGCATTCCCAGTAGTGGCCCGCAAAATCGCACCAATGACGGTGACTCATCGTTTCTCCTTCTTGGTGGTGCTTACAGTAGGTGCTGATAGCTTTATAAGCGGAGGGAAATTTTCCTATCGCGGTACAGCCTTCGTCTCAGAGCCGCGCGAACGGGTAAGAAGTGAGCGGAAAACTTCAGATTTCCGCTCGGTAGAAAACCGGCTTTAGCATCGCTTGTTTGCAACCCTAATCTACGACTGTTAGGCATGGGATTTTCCGCTCACCTCCGCAAGGCGGTCGCGTACTGTTCCGTAGCCGGCACCAACCTTCATCGCAATCTGACGAACACTTGCCCTGCAGCACGAAGCCGGAGAATCTCATCCCTGTTTACAATCCGGATTTATGTGAGCGAGCCTCTTGCCTAGATTTCTGAAGCGGCTCGAAGCACTACTTAGGCAGTTCCAGCACGGCATGTCTTTTGATGAGTTGCTGCTGCAGCGCGGGAATGGAGACATCGTAGATGCTGGTGTGGTGCTGTACCGCCATAGCGGCAGCTACGCCCGCTGCTTCACCAATGATCATGTACTGCGGCTCCATACGTAGAGTCGAATAAGCGACATGGCTGGCAGAGAAGCAGACCGGGACCAGCAGGTTCTTCGTCTCGGAGGGTTGGGGGAGGATCATCCTATATGGAATCTGGTAGGGCTTTGTGGGTACGTACATTTCGCCTTCGTTTTGCGTCCATCCTTCGGCGGTGGCGATGCGCTCCACGCCATGCGAGTCGCTCTGATAGGAGCCCATGCCGATTGCGTCAGGCTTTGTAATGTTCCGCTGAATGTCCTGTTGAATCATGACGTATACACCGACCATGCGGCGTCCTTCACGGATATAGAGTTGCCAAGGCCATCCATGCGTGTCCGTGAACTCGTCCTTGGCGAGACCATAGCTGTTCACCTCATCTCGAAGCGACTTGGGGATCCGATCGCTGTGGCCGAGATAGTAAAAGAAACCTGACTCGTAGTTGTAATGATCCTGCCAGATTGCCTGACGGCTCTTCTGATCTGCAATAGGAAAACCCCAGCTTGCACCAATATGGTCGGTTGAAACTGCGCCGAAACTGTTGATGTCGAACTTGTCACCCTTCAGCTTCGACATGATGATCATGTCGTGCAGAACTGGAGGCCTTCCCTTCTCCTTCGTTTCGGCTTCGACCAGTCGAGCGAGAATTTCAAAGCGAGCGGGATCGTAGTGCTCGGGCTTAGGAAATACAATCTTGTTGCCCGCCCGCTGCGTAAGGCACATGCGGAAACCATATGCCTGCACCTTCTTATCGCCCCTGCCGAGCGGTCCAGGCTGGCCCGGTTGAACTTCAGGAAGAAGATGTCCAGCGGCATCATAGGGCGAGACGTGCACCGTGAACAGATGGTCGGGGCGTTGTGGACCGCGGACCCCGGCGTTCGACTCGGAGTACTGCGTCTGCGGTTCGCGCCCCCAAGTATACGTGACACCGGCGAGCCCCATCAGCTCGCCTTCGTAGCTGCAATCAGCAAAAACAGAGGCGCGGAACTCCATACCCTTGCGTGTGCGAATCGAAAGAATGCGGCCGTCTTTCTTCTGGATTCCGCCATGCTCATCGAGAGGACTGTCGAGAAAAACGTCAACTTGCGCATCGTGCAGCATCGAGTTGAAAACTTCTGTCGCGACGTGCGGTTCGAAATTCCACTCCACAGGCTCACCATAGTGGGCTCCCACTTTGGTAAAGAACTCGCGCGAGATACCGCCGATGACCGCGGGATTGCCTTTATCGCTGCTGCTGAGGCCACCGGCGACGAGGCCACCGATGTGATGGCTTGGCTCTACGATCGCAACGCTGATTCCTTCGCGCGAGGCGGCGACCGCCGTTGCGACGCCGCTGGGAGTAGCACCATAGACGACTAAATCGTAATGCCGGGGGGATGCGGCCGCAGAGGTAAAGGGGGCAAAAAATACAGAGACCGCCAACGACAGAAATGCTAGTAAGCGCATGATTGCTCCCGGGGTGTAATTGGTGCGCGGATTGCCAGTGGTATAGGCAGGCCAACAGCGAGATCGACAGATTTTCCGATCGCTTCTCAGATGCCGGGTACTGTGAAACATGCGAAACCCTTGCCATACCGAGATATAGTTATCGACTCAGATGAATACCGATTTGGAAGTCTCGCGGATCGAGAGAGCTGGTGATAACTCCGAACAGCGAGTTGGTGTTGATATTGCTCGTGTTCGGCGTGAACGATGTGTTCGGGTTGTTAAATTGAGGATGATTGAAGACATTAAAGGCTTCGGCCCTTAGCTCAAGGTGCCACTTCTCCCGGACGTAGATATTCTTTGTGAGAGAGGCGTTCACGTTGGTGTAGCCGGGGCCACGAGTAGCACCGAGGGTTCTCGGCGAATCACCTATAGTGTACGAAGCCGGATTGGCAAAGGCTGCCGTGTTAAACCAGTGAGACACATTTCGTTTGGAGGCTCGAAGCGTCGGATTGCCAACTAGATCGGGAAATGGAGTTCCTGTGAAATTATTTGAACCGGTGATGGAAAGCGGAGTTCCCGTCTGCCAGGAGAGGATGCCGTTAATCTGCCATCCTCCGGTAAGCAGATATTTAAGCTGGTGGGTTCGATCGCCGAATGGTAGCTCCCAGACACCACTCACGGCAAGATTCTGCGAAACGTCGGTTGGATCGAGCGAGCGCTCCAAACGTGGGTCGAAGATCGGATTGCGGTAAACGCCATCGGTGCTTTCGCCGCTGTCACTGGAGGTTGAATCGTCAATCAGCTTGCCCTTGGTATAAGCAACGAGAGCGGTAATGCCATGAGCATAACGATGTTCGGCTGTGGCTTCGAGCGAATGATAGATGCTATCCGCACCGTGACGGGCAAGAGTCGTTATGGCGAGATAATCTGGAAGGGGTAGTAATGCCTGGGCTTGCGAGATGGTGGAACCGGAGAGAGAGCCGGTGGTGATCTGCCCGAAGAACGGATTGGCCACCTGGTTCTGCAATTTGGATCCATATGAGGTGTAATACGCTGGGTTCAAGGTGTTAACATTATAGTTTCCTCCGAGTAGCCGCACCCCGTGATTGCCGACGTAGCTAGCTGAAGCTGTCCAGCCGCCCGGGAGTTCGCGCTGGACGCTAAGGTTCCATTGAAATTCATACGGAACAGGAGCGTTATGATTCTGGTAATAGACGGCTTGTCCTCTGTAGGCGGAAGGTCCGCCAGCAGCACCAATTGGCGCGACTAGCGCGGATGGTCCTGTCTGAAGAGCAAAGGCCGCGTACGGCCCGGAACTGGCGAAGGTGTTGGTGGAAGAAAAGCCAAGTGCATTATTGGTGGATTGATGGATATCTGCAGATTCGACTGGGTTATAGATGATGGCGCCGCCACCACGAATGACGGTTCTTGAGTTCAGGGAATAAGCAAATCCGAGTCGTGGCGCGAAGTTATTTCCGTCATATTTCACGAATAAACTCGATGCGGTCACGCCCGCATATGTGAGCTCGCCCAACAGGCCAGTCTGAGGGTTGACGACCGTGGGGTCGAAGGTAGAGAACTGGTTGTGGCGCTCTTTCGGAGGTCCGGATATGTCATACCGAATGCCCATATTAACGGTGAGTTTCTCGTTGATCTTGTAATCATCCTGGACATATGCGCCACCGGCCCAGGCCTTGGTGGAGAAGGCAGGATTTACGGTCAGTTGTCCGCTGTCGACTTGGCCGAGCAGGAAATCGGCGAAGCCTACCCCGGTTCCGGCCGGGATCTGGGGGTTGTCGGTCAGTGCTCCGGTGAAGCTGAACTCGCCGGAAGGGTAGATCTGTCCGAGCTGGTTGTAACGTGTGACGTGATCTTCAATGCCAAACTTGAAGGAGTGTTTGCCTCGAATCCAGGTTACGCTGTCGACAAATTGTATGACCGTTCCGATGCGGTCGCCATCGGTGAATGTGCCGGTGGAGGGACCGAGACTGAGCAGGCCTGAGGTTTGAATGGAGGGAAACTCTGTGTCGGGAATGATGCTCGGGAACCCGAGCGAGGAGGGAATGTTGGCGCCCACACTCGGCGATATGAAGGTCAATCTTTGGCGTACGAAACTGGTGCGGAACTCATTCAGCACGGAGGGAGAGAAGGTGTGCGTCTCTCCAATGGCGAGGTTGTAGTTTTTGCGGGTGTCGTTTCTGGCCGAGGCGTCCGCGTCTCCAAGGCCGTAACCTGCGGAGCGGGTTAGATTGAGGTTTCCTGCGAAGCGTGCGAAGAGGCTGTCTGACGTGCTGATGTGCTCATCGATGCGCGCGTCGATGACATCTTCATCAATGCCGCTGGTGGGTTCAGAGTAAAAGTTATTGGCGTTGGTATAGATATTCTGAGGCGCGATATTGGGTAGCGGCATGGACTTTAACACGGCGAGCGCTACGGGATCCATTCTGCCGGACTTGATAGCATTTGCAGCGAACTGCGTTCGTACGAAGCCGTTACCACCGGGATTGGCCACTGTGGTGGAAGGGTCATAGATCGGGATTACCGTTCCGGTGGCGGTTTCGGTCTGCGAAAAGTCACCGGAACGTTGGAGTGCAGTAGGCACTGAGGATCGGTTGAGAGTTGCACTCCGTTCATGCCATTGCTCGTAGCCGAAGAAGAAGAACGTTCGATCGCGACCGTTATAGATCTTCGGAAGCGAGACCGGTCCGCCGATGGTTCCACCGAATTGGTTGTACCGGAGTACAGGCTTCTTTCGGCCGGTGATGGGATCGACCATTGCGAAGCGGTTTTCCGCGTTGAGAATGTCGTTGCGGACGAACTCATAGGCGGTTCCGTGCAGCTCGTTGGTCCCGGTCTTAGTAGCTAAGTTGACAACACCTCCCGAGGTCATGCCAAACTCCGCCGGCAAGGTGTTGGTGAGAACACGGAATTCGGCGATTGAATCTACCATCGGAACTACAGAGACCTCATTGATGGTAGGAATAGTGTCCATGGCGCCATCTAGAAGAAACTGGTTGCCAGTGGTGGGACCGCCGTTGATCCTGAGACGCGAGAAGCCTTGGTTACTGGCGTCGGCAAAACCGTTGCTAGCGAGCGACGTCGTCTGGACGCCAGGGACCAAAAGCACCAGCGTGAACGGCTGACGGCCATTCAGGGGAAGCTCCTGAATGCTATGCCCCTCCATGACGTTGCCCAGTGACGACTCCTCGGTCTCCAGCGCCGGCGTTTCGGAACTAACTGTAACCGTCTGCGCCGAAGATCCGACGGTGAGGGAAACGTCAACCCGCAATCGTTGCGCCACATCAAGGGTTGCGGCGGTCTGGTGGAAGCTACCAAAGCCGGTCGCAGTAACGGTGACGTCATAGCTGTCGACTGGAAGAAGCGGGATAGTGTAAGTGCCGTCTTGTCCGCTGTTGGCTTGGTATACGATGCCGGTGCCGCGATTGGTGACCGCAATATGGGCATTCGCAACCAGCGCCCCAGTGGCGTCGGTCACAACTCCAGTAATGGTTCCAGTTGCCGTCTGCGACCAGAGCGCGGCATTACCCAGCAGAATGATTAGCGAGACAGCTAAGAGAACTCTACGTACGGGTACGCCCCACGGATCCGATGCCATTTATCTATCTCCTTGAACGACACCTAGAGCGGCATCGACAAACACAAACAACATTCCAACAACAGGAGTTGTTTGGCTAGTTCCGAGACGTAAATGTTACCCTTGTTACGTATTATTTTCTTTTACTTACGGGATTATGGCCGCTGCCGATGCAGTAAACGGCTCATCGGGTCGGAGCTGAAGATAGCCCAAGGAGAATCTTCTGATTGCGTGCAGCGGGTGTGACGAATGGCCGGAAGGCTGCGAGACGGCTTTGAATCGGATTCCCATCATTCACCTCAGAGAGGATGACGGCTTGGAAGAATGGATTTCTTGACTTCTCGGCGGCTTCCATGATTTCACGCATTCCGGCGTCGGAGGTGAGATAGGTGATGAGCGCTGTGGTCTCGGCTCCCTGAACCAGCAGGATGCGCGTGCCGGAGGTGCCGCGAGGCAGGAGAGCCACGATTCCCGGAGTCACCATGCGAGACCCGGACTCATGCACTTGGGGAAATTGGCCCGCACTGCCCATCGGCTGAAGCCGGTCAATAACATACCTCTCGTGTGGCCCGAGTTTGAAGCTGAGGCGCTCCAAGTCAGAGTGATATGCCTCTAAAGACGAAAAAGTTCCAAACGCGATGATATTTTCATGGTCTGTGATCTCGTGCGGCGAATCTGCAGAACTCGAGAAGCTTGTTTGAATGCCATAACGGTCCAGAAAACGCGCAAGTTGAAGAGAGGCGAAGGTGTCCGAAGCAACCGTGTAATTCTGCCACGGGTTCGGTTTTCCGAGCCGCTTCTCGATCGCGATGAGTTGCGACGAGGTGTCTTCATCCTCATACTGATTTACAGAAATGTCCCGGACCATAAGGGAAGAGTTCTTCCCCGCGTCCCAATTGAAGAAAAGCGGAGCCGGAAGGACAATGCGCGTGTGTTTTCCATTATCAAAGAAAAACCTCCAGAAGAGAGGTGGGCCTTTCTCAAGAGCCTTAGCGGATCTCGCTCCAGGACGAAGCGAAGGCAGAAGAAGCAGGGCAGAGCAGAAGATGAGAGTAATGAGTATCGCGATCATCAGCGCGGGAATCAGATATTGCCTTCTGGAGACGCTGTCCGGGGCCGGCGATTGCATCGAGAGGACGGTCTGATGGATAAGGTCGAGCTCGGCTGATTTATCGTGCACGCGTTCAAGACCAGCTTCGGGTTCAGCATCCACAAAAGAGATTTGATGAGATCCGATCGGAATGACGAGCCGTTTGCCATTATTGCGGCCTTCAGATTCATAGTATTTCTTTAGGAGGCGGCGCAGGCGACCAATCTGCACGCGCACGGTTGCATCCAGTTTCGTATCGAAGTCACAGTTCCTGCCGAGCGCATCCACCGCAATAGCGTACTCACTGATCTCGTTATTCCGGTTCTGCCACAAATAAACTAGCAGCCCACGGAGTGAGTTGGTGCGTTCAAAACATCTACTATGCAGCACTGCTTCGAAGTGTTCCTGGGCTTCGTCCGCAGGCGCGATCTGATCTTTAACGAGCACCAAAGGACGGTAACACTTCGCTCGAACTCGTGGCAACGGCGGATTTCACAGACAATCCTTACTTGTCCAGTGCGGTAATTCGATGGGGAGCGAATTCAATCTCTTAGAAGCTGTCCAGAAACTAAGTGGATCTGCGGAGGAGCAGGTGAGCGAAGGCGATGTGGATGATGGTTTCTGCTGAAGTGTGGCAGAGTTCGTAGTCTTTGCTGAGTCTACGTGACCCGTTGAGCCAGGCGAAGGTACGTTCGACGATCCATCGCTTGCAACACCTGGAACTTGTGCAACTCATTGCGTTTGACGGCTTCCACATCGTACCCGAACATCTCTTTGGCCCAGCCGATGAGCTTGCCCGTGTAGCCTCCATCCGCGAAGACCTTCTTGATCGGGTCGAAGCGGCAGAACAGGCGCATCAGCACGGCGCGGGCCGCGACCCGGTCCTGGATGCCGGCCGAATGGACGATGGCAGCCAACAGGTTGCCTTCCGTGTCTACCGCGATGTGGCGCTTGCGGCCCTTGATCTTCTTGCCCGCGTCGTAACCGCGCCGCCCCTTTTAGCGCCGTCTTCGCAGTTTGCGAATCGATGATGGCCACACTGGGCGTGGCGTTCGGCCTTTCGCCGAGCGCCCCTGCTCGCGCAGCGTCTTGCCAATCCTCTCCCACACGCCGCTGTCGCGCCACATGCGAAAATGCTCATGAACCGTCTTCCAGGGAGGAAAATTGCTCGGCAACTGCCTCCACTGACACCCTGTCTTCACCACATACAGCATCGCGTCCACCACCCGGCGCTGGTCATGCTTTCGTGACCGGCCTCCGGCGTGACGCCCTGCCCGTGCTTCGTTCAGCAGCGGATCCAGCTTGTTCCACTGACCATCGGTCAAATCGCTCGGGTACATCCTTCCACCCTAGGCAACACTACCTCACCCGAATATAACTTCCGTGATTCCACCGCTAGTTTCTGGACAGCTTCTAAGAGAGTGTCGTGATTTCCCGGTATGACCACCTTGTATTTGTGGGGCAACTCCGCGAGCCGGTCGTTGAAATCGATAAGAACTGTAGGACGCTGCGAAAAGAAGGTTACATCTCCGGCGTGGATGAGGAGATCTCCATCCGGTACGTCAACGTCGCGGTGCAGCTCATGAGTGTCCGATATGCAAACGATCTTCAATGCGGCTCCTTGGAGAGCGACGGCAGCGTTATTAGCACCCTAGTATGTATCTACAGAGCAAATCGTCAAACTGGATAGGTTTCTGGGACACTACAGTTACCAGGATGCCGGATTCGCCTCGTTTCTGTCGGGAGGGTTCAGCTAACTTCGTGGACACTCGCTCTTGCGGCGTATTCAGGGCAGGACGTTGCCTCACTGCTGGTGTGAGCCCAAAGCTGTTCAGCGGTATAGAATTCTCGATTGCACCAAAGGCAAGAGCCTACAAGTGGCTTTCCGTCTTTGTCTGTGAACACGCTGCTTCGATCGTCGTCTCCCACGGGAAGCTGATCATCGGTCTTGGATTGCTTTCGCGTTCCGCCTTCTGCACAAGATGGTCCGCGCAGACGAGGAGTTCCATGGGACCTTCGTTATGATCGCCTTCCTCCATCGGAACGGAATGACGCACGCACATACAAGGAGTCGGCTCTGTAGTGCCCGCAAACTCGCGCGAAGCACTTCCTTGGCATTCCCAGTCTGTGCTTGCCATCACGGGACATACCTTCAGCGACCTCATCGGTATGGATTCCAGCAGGATGTAGTGACCTGCATAGTCGCACCAATGGCGATGACTCATCGTTTCTCCTCTGCAGTGCCTACACCAGGTGCTGATAGTTGCTTCCGGGCCAGCCTTAATAGCTGCCTTGCCTTCCTCGCTCATCGGCTTGCGGCCGGTCTGACCTCAGGGGCCAACTACGGTCTTTCCTGTCAAAGCCGAAAGGGCTCGTGCAAGTTGGCTGATCTGACTGACAACAATCGGCCGCTCCACGCGATATTGCTGGTCAATCTGCTCCAGCTTTTCGATGAGGGCAGTATGCCCTGCGGTCAAATTCTCGATGGATGCTTCTACAAACTTGTTAAAAATGTTCTTCTCTTCGTCTGATTTGTCATTCTTATCGTCTATGGGAGTATGCGTGGAGACGAGCGGTTGCAGGGTGGGATGTTCAGCTATGTGACGTTAGAGCAGCGTGTTCCTCAGGACCATCCGCTGCGTGAGATACGGAGGCTTACGGACGTGGTTCTGGTCTCTCTGAGCGCGGCGTTCGATGAGATGTATTCGGCCTCTGGGCGTCCCTCGATTGCGCCTGAGTATGTGCTACGGGCGCTTTTGCTGCAGGCGTTTTACTCGGTTCGATCGGAGCGGCAGTTGGTCGAGCAACTGGACTACAACCTGTTGTTCCGCTGGTTCGTCGGCCTCAGTATGGACGACGCAGTATGGAACGACGCCGTGTTTTCCAAGAACCGGGATCGATTACTCACCAGCGAGGTGGCGCAGCAGTTCTTCGCTGAGGTCAACCAGCAGGCGAAGCGCTTCATGAGCGATGAGCCACTTCACCGTCGATGGGACGCTGATCCAAGCCTGGGCGTCTCAGAAGAGCTTCCGTAAGAAGGACGGCTCCGATGGCGACGGCACGAGCTTCCACGGTCAGCAGCGCAAGAACGAGACGCACGAATCGACGACCGATCCAGACGCCAGGCTCTACAAGAAGAGCTATGGCAAGGAGTCGCACCTGGCCTATCTCGGCCACGCGCTGGCGTAAGGCCCACAGCAGCAGCGCGCCTGAAAACGCCCGTTGAGTGTTCAACACCCCATGCAGTCACAACCGCCCAGAGAATACTCAAGCTAACCAGCCGGGAAAATCTCAAATATCCCCTTCGCGCAGCGCCAATGGATACTATTTCAACAAGCTCCTAAGGCGCTCATGTGTTCTCCTGTTGCTCGCTGATTCAGTCGCGAGTGCAGGTGAACTCTACGGATTATTAGACATAATCAGGTATTTGAGCGGCATATCTGCCGTCCACTCATTTAAGCTACACGTTTTGCCCTGTCGCTCTCGATGGCAATCCACGGCAGTGTTGGAGTTATCTCTCAGCGAGCTGTCGTTCTGGGTCTTATTCGTCAAGAATTGATATTAGGCTTCAGAAGCGCCTATTATCGTCCCTCCGGCACGCTTGCAAAACCCCGCACCATGCAGTGGATCAGCTGATCTATCTGTTGCGAGGTCAACTGGTCCCCGAAAGCAGGCATGCCTAAGTCGGTGCCGTCTTTAAGCGCATCGAGCAGGTCTTTGTCACTCTTCGTCGCCTGCCATCCAGAATCAGTGAAATTGGGCGTTCGCGCCGAAGACGTACCCTTCCCATCCGCGCCGTGGCACATGACGCAATGCTGTTCGAAAGCTACATTCGCCTTCCCACATTGCGGAATTGCGGCAGCTCCGATGGGAGCTGCTGATCGCGTGATTGCTATCGCGTGCGGAGGCACCGGAACCATCGTTATATGTGGTGCGGCTGCCCCCGGACGGCGCAATGCAAAAGCGTATATAGCGCCGTCGTGAGTTGTAGCGAAGATTTTTCCGTCGCCTACGGCAAGTCCCGAAAAATGGGTCCAGCTGGAAATGGTATCGCCGCTGTTCCAGAGCTCCTTGCCGTTGCGGGCGTCTAGCGCATGCAAGATCGCGTGCCCCGAATTGTGTGATTCTCGGTTTGCTAGGATCTGTGAGATATCTCCTGCATTCACCTGTTGGGTATTCTCACCGGTTCCAAGGACGAAAAGCACGCCACCAGCAATGACCGCAGGATCGGGTACGGCAATCTCAGAGGAAATCCAGGCCGGCTTAAGGGTAGGTTTGCCATCTGCCCCGCTCACGACGCTGAACGCCATGATACTGCCTTCCTTGACTGGTCCGTAAGCCCTTGGGAACTTCGCCGAGTCAGTGGGCTCACCCCATGAGGGTACATAAAGCCAGGTCTGGGCGGCGGCATCTTTCCACACGCTCATCTCTCCCCAAATCCCGTTTCTTTCGAAGGTCTGCTTGAGATTGGTATACCGCGGAGAGATGTATGCTGTCGTATGATGATCGGGGCCAGACATCGCTGCAGTATCGGTGACATAGATGGCGCCCTCCTTGCCACCGACAGCGGTCAGAATGCGATCGCGCCAACGAAAGATCACTGGCGTGGAAGTACCCATATCGAGATCGCGGCGCGTCAGCTCTTGCCAAATTGCCGGCGTATAGTAACCGGCAAGTTGGAGGGTACGTGGTAGGAGCTTGAGGACTGTGTCGCCAAATTCATTCGCAGCCGGGCTGAACGGGGCATCGCCTGTGGACCCGTAAACGAATCCATGGAAATCTACGGATATCCCTCCTCTTCCCCAAACGCCGGCACCTCGGTTTGCCGCACTGTAGAACCGGACCACCGGTCTCCCGGGTACATCTGGATCTAGGGCCACAACTCCTGAGCTCGCATGATTGCAGTCCTGAGATAGCGATGTGTAGAGTACCCCGCCCGAGTAGTTCAGACTCCACATCTTGGAATAAGCAGGGACGAACTGAGTCGCCGGAATCAATGGATGGCCGTCGGAAAGACCAATTGTATGCAAGCGGCCATCGCTGGCAATAACGAAGACCCTGTCCCGAGCAGCATCTATAACCGGTGTATCGTTCAAAGCCGACGGGCAGAGCCATCCACCACCTTCGGGTGGCTTTTGATTCGCCGAGAAGTCGCTCTGCCATGCGAGTTCTCCGGTTTCTGCATCGAGAGCGAAGATGTGGTCGGAACTTCCAGCCACGATTGCTAAATTTTTCAAACCAGTGGCCGTTTTCACACCGCGCACTATCAACGGGGCAGTCAGACCGGTCAGAAACAGCGGTTCATTGGGAACTACTGTCTTCCACACCAGTCCTAGGGAAGAAACGTTTGAAGGGGAAAAGGCATGTTCGTCATCCGCGAAACCGGAACGCTGCGGATCGTGCCCAAAGGTGGTCCATTGACCCACTTGGCCTGATGCCGCGGAAACGATCAAGAACAGGGAAAATAGAAGCCCGAGATTTCTGTTGGACACTCGCGATATGCTCCTGTAGTTGACGAACCGTATGAATTTGAACCGAAGCTGAACGATTTCGCCTCCAGATTTCGCCGGAAAGACGCTCTCGAACAGAAATCACGAACTACTTCTAGAAGAGGCATTACCAGACAATCCCAGGTGGATCCATTGATTTTCCTTGTGTAGCGAGGGTTACGCATCATCACATCTATTTACTCTATGACGACGTCAGAAAGTGAGCTTCAAGGCGAACTGCAGATTTCTTGCCACATAAAAGTTTGCTTCACTGGCAGCTTGCCCTAATCCTCCCGCATTCGGCGACGCACCATTGAACGAAGTCTGACTAATGGCGAAATCTGGATGATTGAACACGTTGAAGGCCTGTGCCGTGAATTGAAGCTTGAACCTCTCTGTCAGGGAGAAGTTTTTCGCCAGGGAAAAGTCAAAATCCACAAAATGCGGCCCATACAATGTGTTGATCCCCTCATCGCCCCAGGTGCCAAGCGGCTGCGTTGCAAAAGCACAGACGTTGAACCATGTGGCCTTTGTGTGTATTTTATCCGGCGCTATCCCGCCTCCCGACAAGGTTGAATGACATGCAGGATTAGGATTCGTCATCACTGGTCCTGCTACATACGGATTACTTATCTCGTTTGGCACATCAACAGTAGATTCGTCGACTCCGGTTGAAGGAATTGCAATTGGACTTGTGTTCGTGACCGTGAAAGGAAGTGACGTTTGTACCTGGCCAATAAGATTGGTCTGCCAACCTTTCAAAGCAACTGCAGACAATCCGGTCCTATCTTTACCAAAGGGCAGGTCATAATTGACCATCACGGTACCTCGCTGCCGAACGTCGAGTACGGATGTTTCCTGTCTCAGAACGAAGTCGACTCCCCCTAAAGCTGTTGCGGTAGGCTGATAATCAAAATTGTCGAAATTGTGCGACCAAGTGTAATTTACTGTAGCTCCTAACCCGTTCGAGAATCTCCTTACCACAGTAGCCTGCAGACCCTGATAATTCGTGATGCCATAGGGACCATATGCTGTGAGGCTAGTGAGATTCGGATCAATCGCGGCATATGGTCTAGTGGCCTGTCCATTACCCGGCAGGTTGAGATCCGGGCCGCTGTTTGGAAAGAACTGCTGTCTCCCTAGATTACCAAGATAGCTCACCGTCCCTATCAACTTTGCTGGCAGCTCTTTTTGCACTGTCAAGTTGAACTGCTCGACGTACGGCGTTCGGTAATTCAACCGCACAGCGGTACCCGAACCGGTCGGGTTGGTGACGCTGTTCGGAGTGAGCGGCAATGGCATTCCATCCTGAAGCCTCCAACCCTGTGGAACGGCCCACCCGCTGATAACGGGTCCATTTCGCATCGCGCCGTTGCTTCCCATAAATGGTGGGACATAACTTGTTCCAAAACCACCGCGCACAACCGTGCCTCTGGCGAACGTCGCAGCAAATCCAAGATGTGGACTAAAGTTCGTCCAATCCCTTTGGACATCAGCCGTGTTAGACACGCCATTCTCACCGGCAACAAGAGTGGCTCCGGTTGCAAGGTTGTAGTTGGCCATCTGGCCAGGTTTGCTGCTCAGCGGACTATAATAATCGTACCGCATTCCAATATTGAACGTCAGCCAAGTCCTGGCGCGCCAGTCGTCTTGGATAAACAAGTCCTCTTCGTTGAACCGGTATGCGGGGGTAAGCAGTTCCCGATTGCGTCCCTGGCTGGACCCTGGAAACGGATAACCCGTCAGAAAATCGGCATAGCTATTGCCGCTTAGGGAAACTCTGCACAAGTTCTGCGACTGCTGCCTGATGGCTTAATCTGATGGTTAGGGGTGGATGGCGAATGAGGCAGCAGACGTTTGCGTCGCAGTCGAGCTTTGAGAAGTATGGGCG
>Ga0080006_1160985_pt1 | contig 26100 bp, 18 predicted proteins | sample RS3BMetagenome_FD_69209 | JGI IMG/M metagenome (GOLD analysis project Ga0080006, IMG submission 69209) | Ferric oxide microbial mat and aquatic microbial communities from Rainbow Spring, Yellowstone National Park, USA - RS3B (SPADES... ...
GCGCATGAAATGCTTGAACGAGAGCCGGCATCGGCGAAATCGGGACTTGCACGCTGCCATCAACATCGTTTGCATGCCTACAACGGCGCTGGAGCGAAACCGTGACTAGCGTATTTCATGCCGGATACGAGAAAGAGGAAAAGGAGTCAGTTGGAGAAAAATCCCGCACAGCCTGGTGTTCATGAAGATCGAAAAAGACGAAAACTTTACCTTGGACACCCGAATGACGCGACTTTTTCCATTCCATGCTGCACTGGATAGAACAAATATACCCAAGGCGTCCTGAATCGCCCATCGAACTCGCGCACGGAGCGCGCAGGCCGCACATCAACCCGTCCGGAGACGAGCACATGCACGGCGACCGGGCGTAACGACGCGGGGCGAACGGGACGCTGCAATCCCATTTGTCCATGTTCTCGCAAATCCCATTCTGGATGCCTCGTGGCCTCGTGGCGGCCGGCGCGCCGACGCCTCGCATCGCCCATTGGGACAGCACCGCGCGCGCACGCAGACACGCATTGGGGTTGTGCGCACGCATTGCCCCCACTGATACGTGCATCGCTGGGGCTGCGCTGGCGAACAACCAGCTACGCATATGGCGTGCTCGTGTTTCTGTTGGAAGCGCAACTTTGCGCGAATCGACCGTACTCCTTTGAAAGAATATGAGGAAAATAAAAAGACAGTGAACAAAATCGAGACCCAACTTGGCAAACTGGTGCGTTTCCTGGACCAGTTTCAGACGAGTTGGGTGCGTATCGGTGAGCTCACGGTGCTTTACGCGAACGAACTGCAGCAGACGGAAAGCCAACAGGGTGATTCAGAGCGAAGAGAGCACGCTGATCGTATCGCCTCACTAGCGAAAACGATCTCGGAAGAGATGCGTAACCATCATCTTGGGGCGGGCGAGAAAGGATCGACCCGCTTGCTGCAGTACATCAAAGAATTCCAGAGTCGCTTACGGGAATGCCGCGAGCGCTCCGTCCGGCTGGAGAAGCTTGCCAAGGATTACGATGCACGCCGCGCGGTCGTCGAGGATAAAGAACGAGCGAAAACAGACGAGAAGACATTGGCACCATTGCGCGATCTCATGTACGAGGCGGAGAGTCGGTTTCGGGAAGCAGAAGCGGACGTGCTTCAGCGTCAAAAGTATATCATTACCCACGCGCCGACCATTATTGACGCATCTCTGGTCTGCTTCGCGGCCGTAGAGAGCGATCGCGTGCGATTTCTCGCGGAGAAGAGTGTCGACTTCTACCGTATTCGCGATGATCAGCTAGAACCCATGCTGCGCAAAATTGAAACTGAGGTATTCCCGCCCGTATCCTAGGCATGCTGGGCGTGCGCACGGCTCCCCAGAGCTAGCAGGAGCGAAGCGCAAGTATCCACATGGTCGCTGTATTCCACAAGCGAATGGTATGACAGGGCCCTACTTGTGCAGGAATGGTGGACGTGGGGTTTCGGCGCGCGTGGTATCCGTAGCGGGTCGTCTCGGGGTGTTGCATACCCTATACGTAACGCCGAAAAGAGCGGTTGTTGCTTACTGACCGGGAACAACACCAACTTGTAGAGACGGGCTCGCCCGGAACGAGCGTCTCATCTCTGACGCTCGTGACTTGAGACGCGTCCTCTGCCAAAACTTGACACTATCGAGTAAACGGTGACAAGCTGGTTTGATACCTGCTCCAAAGCGCCAGGTGCGTTGCAGCGTTCGTCTGGCGAGCCAAACGGTTCGTCGCTGTGGTCGCACGTCGCTGAACCACTTCGTTGACCCGCTTTGCGACGCCTCACTCTGCAAGACGCTTGCCAGCGCTGTGCTTGTACACCGGACCGCACTCGAGTTGCACTGCAACGTGCAGCGTTCCGCTATTCGACTCCACGCCGCCCGAGCTCGTTCTGTGCTTCTTTGTGGTGATGGTGGTGGTTCACAGCTTGCGCGCTGCCTGCGGATCAACGTCTACCTGCGTTTCCCTGGCAGCTCGTCTCTGAGTAGGAAAGATCTACGAGAAGGAAAAGAATTTCCCGCCTCAATTTAGGAACGCACGCATACTTTGCGTATGTGACGCAGTGAACAAGTCGTAGAGGTCTAGCTCAGCAACGGCGGCGAGCAGCTCCGGTGTGGTACCAGGAGGGCCTGGTCCGGTGTCTCGTGCAGCGAGTCTTGCCTTCGTGGACTGAGCTGAGGTTCATCGGCTCGGCCATGCTCCGGCAGTAGCACCCTGTCCTTGGAAGGCCTCTTCAAGTGCATGGTTCCGACGACGGGGAGAACAACGCTCGACAGCGTGCTTTCCTGGTGGCGAGGACCAACGCCGAAGCCTGCACGACCCGAGATGTACGGCATGCAGCGATGATTGCTCCAGGTAGGAGTCTATTGTCCATAGCCAATCGTTGCGTCTTTACCAAGTGATATCGTGTTCATTCCGAAACGGGCCGTTGGGCGCCAGTTTAATGTTCTCGAACTTATCAAGTCTTCTTCTTCCATACATCTGTCCATACAACGATCTTTCTCATAGAAAACAACGCTACTCAGTATTTTGCAAACGAAGTAGTATCGTGGGCTTGGGCGCGCACGCCTCGCGACATAGCGACTTGTGCGGCCTCGCACAGCCTCCTTTCGTTTCCGAAGAAACAAGCCTGCACTTTGTTCACGACGATGAGAAATGACAAAAGGCACGTGCCGACCTGGGCGATTGCCGGCTTCTTCAAATGGATTCATGGGGAAGGATGGATTCAATCGGACGCACAGGAAGGAACACCCCCGAGAAGCGACGGCAGCTTGCAGGCGTCCACTGCGCACCGAGGTCCATGATCGAAAACAGCTGACCGGAAGCCGCGCGGTGCATTTTTCCTCCATGATTCATTGAAGACTCCCGACAAACGCTCCGTATTGCTGCGCTTAGCATGTTTGCTCCGTCGTTCCTGGACTACGATGCACACACACACACACAGCGTCTGAGTCTGCGTAAAGCGTCCAAAGCGGCTACTCCTAGATCCAAGCCCCAATGATGCTCATGCCGATGGCCCCGGCCCAGACGAACGCGATCGTCAGAACAACCCAGACTAGCTGCTGCTTATGGAGCTCCGTGTTCAGCGTAAACCGGTAAGTCAACAGGTCCACCAGACCTGTATAGATTAGGATACCTGCGGAGAGTCCATCGAGAACGCCGCGGATCACCAGCGAGGCCACCGAGTTCGGGTTGTAGGCCCGCGAAATGCCCATGCCGATCGCGGTTCCAACTGGAGTCTCGAGCGCAAACGATATCACCATGAGCATGACGAGCCACCAGGCGAAATCGGCCTCGGAAATCGTCGTTCCGAGCGCCACACCCTCGAAAAACTGATGGAAAATGAGCGCAGCAAAGAGCGTCACCGCAGTTTGTCCAGTACTGACGCCAAAGTCCAGCCCCACGATGACCGAGTGCACAGCGACGCCGAACTCGAAAATAATCACAATGAGCTTCAGGTTGCGCAGCTCTGCCTTATCAAGAAGCTTCTTTTCATCCGAGCGATCCTCGTCGCTCAGTGCTAGGGAGCAAAGCGCCGAACCTTCGCTGTGCGTTAATTGCGTTTTCACAACCGGCTCTTCTACCGCGCATGCGCACAACTCAGAGCCTGGTGACGGCTGAATGCTTTCAGCGTTGTCTGGTTGCAGAGCGCTGGCTCCCTGAAGTGTGCCGGCTTCGGGGTCGGGCGCAAGCGCTGCGAGCGTGCCTTCCTCCGAAGGCACTTGAGCGTGCGCTTGTTTCGCCGAAAACGCCAGCGCTTTTCGAGCCGCTGCGTGCTCAGCAATAATTCGATCCATGTAGCGTCCAATATAAACTCGCCCGCTGAACTCGAGTAACTGCATGAAGAGCGCTGCGCCCAGCGCGATCGCCGCTCCAAGCGAGTTGTACGTGTCGGTGAAGAACCCCGGCAGACAAGCGTCGCTCAGGTTTGCCAAGGCAGGCGGCATCATATGCACAAACCCTGTGGCGATCACGACGCCAGTACCGAAAGCACGACCAAGCTGGAGAACCATACCAGGGATTCGCAGCCACGGGTAACGCTTGGCAGCAACTGGCAGGAAGGCGCCGAGGAAACCTCCGCAGAGAATCACGAACAGACCAGCGATATGCAAGGGGTTACTGTAGTTGTTCACCCCCAAGGTGTTGCATACAGGTCCGGAGCTAGCCATCTGTGTCTATGGAGCACCTGTGCTTCACTCTGACCACGAGCACAATGCCTTCTCCAAGAAGCGAATGCAGCGCCACCTGGAACAGCTCGCGCGGCCTAGCGGTTCAGCATGGCGACGGCGGCGGTGCGACGCAACTGCTCGTGTCCACTTGTGATCGGGCTGCGCGCTCCGGCGTGCCTTCGGGACACGTGTCCACGAATGGCGCTACGTCCAACAAATTTGAGTCAAAGCTGTATTTGTTCTGACAGCGTGCCTTGGCAGGGCACGCATCGCGGCGGCGGCGGCGGCGGCGATGCGATTTTTTTCTCGATTCGATAAAATCGTCTACATAGACCATGGAGCCGAGGCTGCGAATTGGGTATTGGCCTTCGGGAAAGCGTCCATCATGATGCAACCTACCCCCAAGTTCCATTGCCCATTCTTCCTGTCGGATGTACTAGTCGATTTGTGCGTTGTATCGTGTGCGTAATCTGTCTTGCTGCTCCCGCGTCAGCACCTAAACCGCTTGAACCGGTGCATCACGGAGACAGAACGGCTTTGCCATAATGCTGAGGGCGTCGGCTCGACGCGTCTTTCATCCGACACGGGGCTGGAGCGCGTAAGCATTCTGGAAGCCAGCAGGCTGCGCAGACAGGCGTGTTGCCTGTGGCAGCGCGAAGCAATCTGCTGCTGGGAGTGCATGGCGACTTGGGCAGTGCCCAGACGCAGGCTACCAGCTCCTAGTCTCAGAATAAACTGCTTTTCAGATGAGCTGGCCAAGTCGCTCCACTGCACCCGCCGCTGCAGATTCGCGTAAACCACTACCCCGGCAGACTCGTTCGGGTCGCGGGACTTGTCACCTATAAGGTAAACTATCAACAATACGGAAAGGTTTTTCCCCGTTCAACGTTTACTATAGATTGCGAAAGAAAGTGTTATCGAGTTGTTAGTTAGTAACTCGTTTCAGTTCTTTTTTTCTATGATGCGCTCGATACGCGCACCTCTATGTCTTGCAGGCATGAGATACGACGCGCGTCTCGCCGTTGAAGAGAAACACGATCCTCATCACCATCGTGTTGCTCTAAAGTTCACGATGTATTTGTGTTAAAGCCATAGCAAAGGGTATTGTTCGATCTCAATTGTGTGTCAACCCTTAAGTGCGTGTATTCAAGTGATTTTTCGGGGTTTATAGTAGACGCGTTCGAAGTGGGTTCGTTTTCATGAATAAAAAAATAGTAGAAAGTTATGAAAGTGGAGGTGCAGAATCCCGGATGATCGTTATCCCTGTCTGGCGGAAAAGAACGAAATTATGTACTCAAACGCAACGATGCGTGTTGGCGAACGCGTGATCGGCACGGTGCATCGCATGAGCGCGGAGATGCGGCGAGACACTGGCGCCTTTGATGCGGACGTTCGGGGAGATTCTCGCCGCCCATGGGATTCGTCTAGGTCATCTGCTGGGGATCAGGTCACATGTGAACCAGACTCGTTTGCCCGGGCTGCGACCAGCCGGCATCATCCCATGAGGCTTCTCATAGAGCGATATCAACGCAATTGGGAAGAGCTCCCTTCTTTGCTGGCTTTCATCTGGAGAGCTCGAAGCTGTGCTGCTCCGTATGCGACTTTGGATGGGTACGAGGCCCTGCGAAAAGCCGTGGGGGTGTTCGAGCTGCGCACGAGCCTCGCCTCCAGCCTGGGCGCGCACCGATGCGTCTCGTGGCTGGCGGTGTCGGGACGGCGCAGCTGCACACGCTGTCTATCCTAGCCAACGACCAGCGGCAGCAGCAGTGGCAGCGTACGAGTCTCGAAGGCTCGCTCGCTGTACTGCTCTGCGCATATCTACCGTCAGAATCTCATCGCTTGGTGTCGCGATGCTGCCTCGTATGCGTATCAGAGTCTTCAGTGGTGCTGGTCTCCGGTATGCCACGCCATAGGAAGCGTTCCAAAACGCTGGACGAGCGCCCGGTGCACGCTGCACATTCTAGATTCCAGTTGGAGCCACTCTGTCGTACCTCCCAGGTCGTTGTAGCTGCTCCACCGAGGCAGCTACAAAAGAGTCCCTAGTTAGAGATTTTTTTCGCGGTCAACGAACACCGATGCAATGAACCGTATACAATTTCATCAATTCCCGTTGCTTCCATACAATATCCTTGAGCAAAAAGAGCGTATTGCATTTGCAGCATCCGTCGACGCACCATGTATCCGCAATGCGCGCATCCCGCGCCAGAGCTCGGGCATGAGCTCGCACACGAGATGGCCAGTACGAACCGCGCACGCCTGAACAAGTCAGCGAACGAAAGCATTGAGGATCATCGGCCTCTGTGACGAATCGAAATAGACCTGAACGAGGATAGATGGCGTACGGTGCCCGCATGATTGCATGAACGAAACGCTGCGGGCTCACCTGGATCCTGGATGAATCTGTTCTATTTGGGACACAAATCTCTATAATTGAACAAGCAGCACGAGGCCATCGTTGAGGCCCGTTCCCGTCGCACCACCTCGTACCTGCGCAGACTGCTCTACCGAGGAACGCCGCACAATCGGCACCGACTGGAGCCTCGACGTTCAGCGTCAAGGGAGGACCCGCGGATAAAGCGCCCACAATTTTATCCAAGTGTGTCTGTGCATACAGCTTGACGACTTCCGTTTGTAAATCAGGGCGTTCATCACGACCGGAGTCACCGTCTTCACTAAGCGAGCACTCGAAACGAGCAGTCGACCGCTGTCCTTTTCAAAAGTCTCGCTGGAGACACCGCCTCATCGAGGCGCGTTCTGCACCGCAAACGGCACGTACGAGGGGTAAGAGCACTGCTTCTCGCGAGTTGCGACGCGTTCGGGTGGAAGCGGTCGCAGCGAGGACGGCGCTCCGGTCAAAGAACCGCACCCGCGTACCGAGCGCGAATGCATACGTCGTTTGAGGGGTTGGCTTCGAAGCTCACCGCACTTCAAACACAAGTGATTCACGCCGCGAATAGCACCAGCGAGGATGCAGCCATATTCAATACCTGCCGCGGCTTTCGTACCGGAACACCGTCGCTTTTCACGGTACTGCTGTTTCCACTCCTGGCAGTGCTCTTCTCGTACATCATTCGCGGCCTTTTCATTCGATACCGACTGACCTTACCGTATACCGTTCCGCTTGTCATTCTTGGCGGTGTTTTCGGGGTCGCTGGTTGTTACCTACCTCTGGGTGAATTGTCACAGTCACTGCGGCTATGGGTAAGCGTCGACAAACCGACGATCCTGTACTACATCCTGTTCCCGCCGATTCTCTTCGAGAGCGCCATGTATCTTGACTGGTGGGTCGTGAAACATACCATTCCCCATCAATTCGCGCTAAGCATTATCTTGGTTTTCATTTCGGCGGCGATTGTGGCGGCATTCACCACGTACGTGTTCGGTACAGCCGGTTGGAGCTTCGATGCTGGCTGGCTCTTTGGGGCGCTCATTTCGCCAACGGATGCACTTGCGGTTGCGCTTACGCTTTCCCAAACGCCGGTGCGGAAGCATATCCAGGTCATGATCCAGGGCGAGGCGCTTTTCAATGACGGTTCCGGATTCACTCTCTTCATTGTCTTCCTCTCTCGTCTGATGCCGAATCCGAATCTCTCCTTTGGCTACCTTGTAGAGCAGTTCTTCCGTCTTGCAGGTGGCGGTTTCCTCATCGGTATCGCGATGGGCATCCCGACGTTGCTGCTGCTTCGCCTCGTCTGGCGAGATGCTGCCATCGAGATCGGCAGTACACTCGTTATGGCGTATCTGGTGTTCTACGTTGCAGACGGGCCCTGCGGCTGCAGCGGCATTGTGGCTGTGTCCGTGTTCGGCGTGATGTTCTCCGCTGACCGAATCGCTTCGATCACACCGGCATTTCAAGAGTCTCTGGATGCATTCTGGGAAGCGATATCGCATATCATCAATTCGATTGCATTTGTGTACGCTGGCTTTATCTCCGTGGTCAACCTCATTGTTTTCTGGGGAAAGAGTGGCGTGAACGCCGCGGCAATTGGCTACGGAGTAGCGCTCTATCCTGTCACTTACCTCTGTCGTGTTGTGGCGGTGGTGGCGCTGTTTCCTATTCTGCGCACTGGTCGTTACGGGGCCTCGTGGCGAGAGGCCATCCTCATCGTTCACTGTGGCCTACGCGGAGCCATCTCTCTCATTGCCGCCCAGATTGTCTTCCATACGCCTTCCATTCGCGGTAGTACAGTGGTATCTGCTCGGGTTCAGCTGTGGACCTCGATGATCGTACTCCTGACTCTGTTGTTCCAGGGAACGACAGTGAGGCAGGTCGCTGCCTGGCTGGGCCTCCTCAGCCAGAGCGCCGCTGAAGTGCGTCTGTTTCGACTCCAGGTACGCCGTCTTCACCGGCAAGCCAAAGAGGCGCTGCGGGAGATGCAGAAGCACAGTCGCTTCGTTCACGCAAATTGGGGATTCGTGGAAGAGGCTGCCATTCTACCTTACAAACTCGATGAGCTGCTGTTAAGTGCAGGGCGGGTGCGCGCCCGTATTCGGCACTTGGCAGCGCGCTACACGAAGGCCGCTGCCGGGAACGATCCTCCAGCGAGCTTGAACGGGGAGCAGGCGCCTGGCTCCGGAGTGGCGCCCCCAGGACAAGCCACGCCACCAACTGGGCCGCGTGAGCCAGACTGTGCGTCCCGTTCTCCCGAGTCGTCGTCTCTGGATCCTGGAGATGACGCGAACTGCGGTACGACAAGCAGCAGCGCTCCGGTACCGTGGTCGAATGCCGAAGCCATCTGGAAGGCGCATCTACGTCAGCCCGATGCTGCTGGCACTCCTGCACCCGACAAGACGGCAACTGGGGCATCTCGCGTCTCATCATTGCCTCCGGGACCAGTGCCGGATACAGGAAATCCTGCAAGGGCAATTCGAACTCCAGAGCCAGAGCCCCTTCCCGAAGAGTCGCTTCCAAGTCTAGCGCACTGGCTAACGCGTTTCCCTCTCGAGCGCAAGCTGGGGGACTCCCCGGCGTTCAGTCGCCTCCTCGTGGAGAGTCGCCGGCGCACGCTGCTTGCTGTGCGTGCGAACGTGCAGAAACAGCACCTCATTGGGTCGATTAGTCGTGTCACGTACCGCCTCCTCGACTCAGTAACCGACTACGTCAACGATAAGGTATGCCTGGCGCCGCACACCGGTACGCTGCGCCTCTGTGAGGGCAGTCAGAAAGCCGGCTGGGGCTTGCGTCGCTACGAGCGCCTCGCCATACACGTCTTGGGTAGGGTGCGCTTTCTCGATCGACTGGCTCTGGCACTGCTTCACCGTCGTCTGTTTATTGGCTATGACGTGCTGTCGGGACTGGCGGTAGCGCTCGCCCAAGCCTGGCGGAGCCGTTATTCCGAATGCATGCGAGCACTCCATTCCCTGCTTCGACATGAGAAAAGTGAACCTCATCCGCGAGCGGTGCTTTTGCTCACCATGATTCTGCATGCGAATGCGCAAGTCTTGCAAGAGCTGGAGCACGATCTACAGCGCTGCGAGCAGCATCTTCGTTCGATGCGAATCCTCAGCCTCGAAACGGTACGCTCTGTGGAGTCGTTGCGAGCAGCCGCAGTAATGCTCAGTCGACAGGAGCGTCTCCTGGAAATCATGTACGCGGAGGGTCTCCTGACCAAACGCGAGTTTCGAGGTCTTTTGGACCAGATCGATATGCGGCGAGAGGCTCTGCAGCGAGTTTCTGTGCGATTTCCGGCTCCGTCGTTTGAGAAGCGCATTGAGGCTGGTATTCGGCGCTGGTTCCAGCCCGCGGCACCAATGTTCCACGAGACGCAGTCGCCAGGATCCAAACCTGTGCTAGCGACAACGTCGTCGTCAGCAGGGGACACCCCGAAAACCACCACCACCACCACCACCACTACAGGCGCATCCTTCGCACCAGCGGGAGCGACGAGCGTCCAAACGAGTGCTCCAGCAGCAGCAGCAACAGCAGCAACAGGAGCAACAACGTCAACATCGATAACCGAAAGGCTTCTGGATGGTGGTCTGAACTCCGCCTCTGCGCAGGCGTATCGCCTCTATGTCGCTTTTCGCCAGGCTGGCCATGTGCGCTCGTTACTGCTAGGCGAGCGTCTCCAGGCGAGTTTTCAGCTACCAGATGCGGTGATTCTCGTAGCACACGGTGTTCTAGAGCTCCGCTGGTACTGGAGCCGTACGCAGCATGTAGCGTCAGGGCGAGCACGCCTTCCCCTTGGCTTTGGACGACCACGCACAGCGGTATCGTATTCTCCGCAGCAGCGCCAGGCACCGGAGGCGCACTCTAGGAGGCATTCACAGCAGCGACGCAGCGCGCACCGGGGCCCAGCGCCTCACCTGGTGCTCTCCGAGCCGGACCTGGAGGCAGCGCAGCCGACAAGCGCGCTACCTGCCGTATCTCCGGTATGCACCCGATGCAGAGACACTGCGCCGTGTCATGTCCACGAAGAGCAGCAGTCGACATGCACTGAAGCGACGACATGCTTGCTCTCCCCGAGCGGTACAGCGATCGACATGCCAATGACACAGGCGATTGCTCGCCTCATCAGCAGAGACCAACCCCAGGCGGAAGAGGCGCTCCGGGCAACGTCGGAGCGCTTGGCGGTTGCCGCAGCCACCTTTACTGGTGAACTCGCTACGGACTCGGCGACTGGTGTGCTCGTTGCAAAAGCACCTGCAGCGGACGCTGCGAGACAAGTGCCGGACGGTGCCCCGGCCACTAGTGGCCTTCGCCGGTGGTGGCAGCAGCAGCAGCAGCAGCAGGAACAACAACAACATCATCAGAAGCAGCGTTGGTGGAGGAGGAGGTGGCCCTGGTGGGAGCGTCTCCGTGGTCGTCGTCGTCAGTCATCTCAAGGAGATGGCGAGCAACGTGATGCCCAACAAAAACAGCTTCCCGCGCGTTTGTTTGAGCCTGCTTCCCGGGATGCTGAACATGCTGTTCCAGGAACGTCCAGTGAAGCGCTCACCGTTGCTCCGCATGACTGGATCAGCGGAGATGGGAAAGATGCTTCGGGTGTCACTGATGGCAAGGGCGAGGGCGCTGCCTGCCGTCGGGCGGATGCCATGCGATCGAATCGAACCTGGACTAACAACAACATCAGCAGCAATAATCGTAATCATTGTGGGGATCATCGCAACACTGGGGAACACCAGTCGCGTTCGAACACAGCACGTTGCGCGACTGGCACACGGCCGTCGGCGATGCGCCCTGGAACGGACCTCGTAGAATGGGATGATGATGAAGGTGAAGATGCACTGGAAGGTGAAGCGCTCGAAACCGAGTCCGCTGTGCTCGATGCGACACCTGGTGCCCTGCTCGTTGCGTCTTCCTGGTCGGCTGCAGCGCCCGAACAAGAGCGTCTGACGCTTGCCACCTCGCCATCGCAGTGCACAGCTGCGGAGGGCCTGCTCCCTCTCCCAGAATACGAGGTGGTGTCGCTCCTTCGTCACGATGATCCTCTGCGCAATGTGCATGGTGTCGGTGGCGTCCTATTTGCGCACCGGTACCCCTACGAGCTCGTGGTTGCCAGTCCGGTGGCCAACGTGCTTCTTATTCCTCGTCAAGCGTTTCAGCAACTGGTGAGCAGTGAGCGAGGTTGGTGGCAAGAGGCGCTCCGACTAGGCGCCGCGGAGCTCGTGGATGCCCTTATCCCGGGCCTGGAGACGTTCTTCTCTGAACTCTACCAGATTGCAGTTACGGAAGACGGTAACGGAAACAGCCTTCATGCGCTGCAACGGCCACATTCTGAACACATGGCAGAGTCGGTTACTTGTCCAGAGCTGTCACTCCAAAATGCAGCCTTTACCGAGTCTGAACAACGAGCAGCCGCACTTGTCACGATGACGACGACGGCAGCTGCGGGGATACCTTCGAAAAGCGCCGGCGGTAATGCCGCAATAGCCACGACGCCATTGGCTGCATCTGGCGTACCGCTGGATACCAGGGCGCCCACGAGACCCGAACCAACAACACCCGCTCCGATAACGTTGGTAGATCGTCAACCGCTGGTGCTTGGAGAGCGCCCAGAAACCGGAGCATCCACTGAAGCAGGTTCGCACAGTGCCGCAGCGCGCCCAACACGAAGACCTCTGCTTCCACCACGTCAGGACTCGTTCACGATGTATGATTATCTGCAGCGTTCGGATCAGGCAGCACCGTGGTGGCTGGACGCTTCACGCTCCACTGATGATCGAGCAAACCTGCGCTATCAGGTATACGTAACGGGTGCACTGGCTTGGTACGGCCTCTACGAACGCGTCTATCATGTGCACGAGGGCATCTGCGCTGTGAACGTGCCGTTGCTGGAACCTGCAACCCCGTCCCTTATTCTGATACTCCTTACGGGGACGCTGGAGATTCGTCCCACCAGTGCTTACGGTGCCCAGATCCTGCAGGATGCGTTCGTTCCTGAGACTGGCTCAGATACACCTGCGGGGCCGTGGCTCCAGCGATATCGAGCGTCACTGATGCCGACAGCGAGTTCCCAAACAGGTACTGGTGTTGAGCGCGGGTCAGCGTCTCCCGCTGCTGAGGGCGAACACGAAAGCGCCGTAACAGGGGAAGCAGATGTCCAGCCTGCTGGCGGTATACGGAGCGCGGATGCGTCGCGTCGAGTAGACACAAAACCGAGACGTTGGCTCTTGTTGCCGGATGGAATGCCCCCTGCGAAGCTTCTTGTTTTGCGTGGTGCCGCGATTCCTTCACTTTTGCAGTTTCTGAGCAATCACGAGAAAGCGTCCGTTGCTTCAGTGGCGTTACACCAGGCAAATGATGCAACCCTGCCGCAGCAGCGGTTACGACCTGGTAGCACCAGCAGCGACGGAAACGGCAGTACAGGGACTAGCAAAATCACCGATAGCGGTGGCAACAGGAGCAGTCTCAGCGGCGATGCTCCGTCACCGCTTTCTGAGTGGCAAACCTGGGCGGGTCGAGTCTCCGCACCAGCAGTACTTCGCCTGGACCATTTCGCTGCGAGTTGCGCTCGCCCCTGTGAGGATGTTGCGCTCTTTGCTGCTGCCGCTTCAGACAGAAACGATGCAGTTGCTTCGGCTGTATCGAAAACCGCCACTTCTCCCTGTTTCCTGTGGATGGATTTGAACCAGCCTCTTCTCCAAAAGGAGCGAAAGCGCCTTGTACAGAGTGCATTACGGTTACAACGTTTGGCTGCGGCTCGTGAGCGGGTCAGCAGTCGGCGCGGGAGAGGAGCACAGCGACTTTCGACGACGACGGCACCCATGAGCGACACCTCGCGTATCTCGAAACCGAGTGAAGTAGACCAGCCCGGAAACACTGTTCCCGCTGATATCATGTGCGCTGGGACGGACGCGCTGCATCCTACCTGTTCAGATGGCAGCAGTGGTGAGCGCTTTATCGGACAAGCGGCTGGCGAAAGTGGCACGCGTCCTGGGCTTTTACGCAGCTGGACGCTGCCGTCCGGAATGGTCTCTCTAACCGAAACGTTTCCGTCCGAGTCTGCTGACCGGGAACGTTCGGAACAGACCAGAGGGCATGCTGGATCCATTGCTGGCCCTTGGATGCGTCAATTCGAGCAGAAACACCGAACGGAAACGGAAACGGAAACGGAACTTGAGAAGCAGCTCTGGCGACACCGACATACTCGTCCATCGCGACGTTCTCGATCCGAACTGGTCGATATCCTAGCGAACTACAGTGAGGAGGTCGCCAATCCTGTTGAGGATACAGGCCTGCAACTGCTATTCGAGGAATCTGCAACTGGCACTCCGGTGGTGTACCGCGGGGGGAGCACGGGCCAAGCACCGCCTTGGCAGACCAGAGACCTGCGGGAGACACATCGCAGCGTGTCAGATACCGTCCTGGAAGGCTCGTCGTCCTTCCTCTCTGCAGAACAAGATGCAGGGAGCATCCCTGCGGTCACGGATCCAGCTTCTGAAGTACTTGAATCGAATACACCGGATCGGCGTCAGCTAGAGCGGGATGCAGAGCTCATGGCACGGGAACACATGTTCTAGGAGTAGACAACGAGATCCTTGAAGACATTTTCGCATCCAGATATGGAATGAGAGCCTCCTTGATGACGCGTCTCTGTCCAGGAAGAGGCATTACATTTGCTTTCTATGAAAGCGTCGCTTCGCCGTGCTTGTCCATCAGACGCTTGTGGAACGATGTTTTTTTGAACAAGGGCATGGCCGCGACATTGTTTGACGCCTCTGCTAGACTCCATCTGAAATCGTCCCGTTGGCAAACTCGGGCGTTCAATCTCGATGTTTCCCATGCTGAAGATGTGATCAAAACCAGCTGTTGCGGGTTTTTCCTGCCTCTGCTTGCTTTCCCTGTCATTCATGTACGGCTTGAAGTCCTCCGATCGCGCCTTGCGCTCCAGCATATTCGTGAGCAGTGCGGGGATGTTGGTGGCAGCGTTCAAATGCACATTTCGCAGCTTCTTGCTATGATCGACGCAATTGATGCACATGCGGTAGTTGCGAGCTATGCCTCGCACGCTATTTTCAGCGTCCATGGTAACAGCCTCAGTGTGCGCTTCTCAGCGGTGACACTGGACTGCGGTCAGGTGCTCTCGTATGTCCGCCATACATCCTATCTCCAGGAGCCGCCATGTGGCGCGTGAACGCCTTGCCTCGCCGCTCTGTACACGTCCATGAAGCGTAGCGCGGACGCGCCTCGATACCGTACCCGCTTCTCCACGCCTGGCACCGTATCCTAGGATCACGTGCTGCTTATGGGTGATCCCTCTGGCGAGTGCTTTGTCCGCTCTACGCACAAGGGCACGATTTTCCATTGGATACAAGGAATTTGGTATGCGGTATTGTCCATGATGGAACACATACAGGAAGGAAACTACCTGCTGGAGTAGATACCGAGAAGTTCCTGCCCCTGAGCGCTGTCGTTGTACCACGCGGTGGAGCCCGCCTCGGTCGAAGCGATCGCTCCGACAACCCAACTCCGAGTCCTGGACGGTTCTCCATCCCTAGAGAGAAGACGGGAGACTCGGGTACCACATTCCGAGCGAGGCATCACGCAGCTGTCGAGTCCCGTTTCATCAATGTCCGCATAGAAATGGCGGTTTGGCTTTCGAACGGTGTCGAGTATTTGACGAGGCAAGTACAGTGCACAATCGGTATGAGCTGGTGAAGACGTCCTCAAGAGAGAAGATGTCGAGTTTTTCGCCTTGTCCACGCTGGGGCGCGAATTGGAGCGCCCCCAAGTTGCCTTGCAACAGAAGGATCCCAAACATTGAAGAATCCATGATTTGAGCATGCTACATCAAAGTAAGAGAGCAGCTTTGAGGCTTGCGCTTTTGAACTGGATCCTGATATCGGGTACAGAACGAACCCGTTTTCTAGGGTGTCGCGAATGATCTTGACGTCCATGGTTTCGTGAATTCCAGAGGCAGCGTCACAGCTGCGACTCCGCAAAGGCAAACGAGAATCCTGGAACTTCCTATGCATCATCCCGAAGCCCTTATTGCTATACTTCGATTGTCGAGGCTGTAAATCAGAAAATGTCGGAAAAAAGCGATAGTCAAGGTGCAGGCGAGCAGCGAAGTGCTCGTTTCAGATCGGACAACGGATTCGACCTTCATCGCTTCATCTGGGCTATCCAAACCCGCCAGCGCAGTATTTTGAATTTTCTGAGCTTTCCCCTTTCAGATTACGCTTATACCCCTAGGCTTGCATCAATTCATTTGGACGATCCAGAGCCTTCAACGTCGTGTCTCTAGTTTTCTGAGCTTTCAGATTACGCTAATACCCCCAGGCTTGCATCAATTCAGTTGGACGATCCAGAGCCTTCAACGTAGTGTCTCTAGTTTTCTGAGCTTTTTACTTGTAAAAGACCTTAACACTCCAACGTGCGCTTCGTCTATGCGACTATCCAGAGCTTTCAAGGCACTCTCCCGGTTCTCCGGAGCTTTCTACTTTCAGCTTATTCCGTACACTCTTCCCGCACTCGCTCTATTGGGCTATCCAAATCTTCCTTTTCACTTTTTCCTAACTAATTCCGTCCACGAATTGCAACTCTCTCGCCAAGTAACTCGTCGTTCCTCAGCAGAGCTTCGAAAGGTAGCCCAGCATGAAAGCCGTTGAACGGCACCGGTGCCGTTCGTTCGTCCGTATCGCGCTGCTGCTGCGCTGCTGCTGCGCTGCTGCTGCTCCTCATCCTCCTGGTTGGCACATTGGCTTCAAGCGCACAGCCATGAACACCGGATGCTCACCTTTGTTGTTTGAATTTTGAACGAAAATCAGGTAAGCCATAACACACGCCCGGGGCGTCGCTCAGGTCGCTCTCCATGAACACGAGTGCTTGGTGCCCGAGCGAAAGCGACCTGCTGCGTGGGCCCGCTGCCCTCGTTCGAACAAACCTGGCGACCTTTGCAGCAGAAACAGACCCTGTAGGTGAGGAAATCTTTGCAATATGTCACGGGTTCACCGAATGGACCCCGTCAACGTTTATGATCCTATTGTTTCCGATCCTAGCCGTGCTCTTGGCGTACGCTTTCAAGAGCGTGCTGGATCACTACCGTTTACCCGTGCCGTATACTTTTCCTCTGGTCATCGCAGGCGGCATCTTTGGCGTTGCTGGCTGCTATTTGAACTTGGCCCAGTTGTCTGCCTCGCTCAACTACTGGGTCGACGTGCGCAACCCCGAGGTGTTGTTCTATGTGCTGTTACCACCGCTGATTCTCGAGAGCGCCCTCTTCATCGACTGGTGGACCGTCAGCAACCTCTTATTGCAAATCTTCGCCCTCAGCATGATCCTCGTCGTAATTGACGCCGCCCTGCTCGCCTTCTTTACCACGTATGTATTGACTGACTCGCCGTGGAGCCTCAACGCTGGCTGGATGTTCGGAGCGCTCATCTCGCCAACTGACGTGCTGGCCGTAAACATGGCGCTCGAAGGAAGCGGCATTCGAACACCATTGCAGGTGATGATCCAGGGCGAATCCTTGTTTAATGACGGCTCTGGGTTCACGCTCTTTGTGCTGTTTTTAACGCGGCTGCAGCCGAATGCGTCTCAGTCGATTGGAGCCATCTTTGTGCAGTTGCTGCGACTCGCTGGTGGAGGTCTCGCGCTGGGAATTGCCTTCGCGCTCCCTACACTTGTCTTCCTCCGTCGAGTCTGGAAGGATGCGGCAATCGAAATTGGCTCAACATTCGTGCTCTCGTACCTGGTCTTCTATGTCGGCGAGAGTCCTTGTGGCGTCTCTGGCATTGTCGCTGTGGCCTCTTTCGGACTGGTGCTTCGAGCGGATCGCTTTGCTTCGTTGACACCTGAGTTCCAGGATTCGTTGCTCGCTTTCTGGTCCGTCATTTCGATGATCATCAATGCGATCGCTTTTACATACGCAGGATTCATTGCAGTTGTGAATTTGATCGTATTCTGGGGTCGTCACGGTATCGACGGCAAGACCATTGCGTACGGCCTCGTGCTCTACCCAGTGCTCTACCTCAGTCGCCTGATCGCAGTGGTGGTGCTCTATCCGGTGTTACGACGCAGTCGCTACGGACTCACGTGGCGGGAAGCGCTCTTGATTGTTCACGTCGGTCTCCGTGGTGCTATTTCGCTCATTGCAGCCCAGATTGTCTTCCATGAACCTAATATCCAGGGCGGAACCTACGTGAATGCACGAGTTCAACTCTGGACGGCTACCATTGTACTGATGACGCTGATGGTTCAGGCACCAACCATTAAAACGGTTGCCGGTTGGTTGGGTCTTTTGAATCGTTCCGCTGCACAGGTGCGAACGTTTCGCGCCCAAGTACGGCGGTTACATGCAAAGGCGCTGGATATCCTGCTCGACATGCAGCGCACGAGTCGCTTTACGTTTGCGGATTGGGTCTTTGTGGGGCAAGTGGCGATTCTGCCCGCAGAGCTATCCAGGTTGCTGCTGCGGGTGGGTCAGGTGCGGGCGCTCGTGAGCAAGGCGACTCGCACACCGGTGCTCATGAGTGAGCACCCCGACTCCATATCGATCGCCAGCGACACGAACAAAGTGATGGGCGTCTCGTCCAGTTCCGACATGGAGGAGCGTTTGCCTCCCCAAAAACCAGATGAAGCACACTGGACAGCATCAGCAGCAGGGCCCGAACTAATGGATACCAACAGCAACCCGAGCAACAGTATCACACCGGGTACAAGTGACACCTCGACAAATCCGAAAAGTACTGGCAATCTCGTCACGATGCCAGCACCCGGGAGCACTGCAAGGAGTACCATGGGTAGCACTTTTGGAAGCAGCTTTGGTAACGCTGCAGGGAACACGATGAACAGCGCTTTTGGAAACAACTCGGGCAATAGTGCAGGAAACACCATCCTCGCCACCGCCACCGCCACTACTGCTGCTGCTGCTGCTACTGCAACATCAGCAGCCTGGAGGACTAGTGACGGCACCATGCCCGGGGTCAGTGCGCGCCTCCAAGGGAGTTTGCCGCGCTCGTCATCACTGCCGCAACTGGTTGTGGCTCGACCACCGCGAGTTTCCCTAGCGGTACCGCGTGCCTCTGTGGAGTATCGAATGTCGGGCTCACAGGCGTTGCGGGAGCGCCATTCTCGCGAGATGCAACGCCTCAGCCGGAGCCTTCAGCTCGAACGGCAGCACCAGGTAGCCAAAGCGCGAAACCGTTGGCTTCCTCAACGACCTTGGTGGTTGCGACTTGATCGAAAGCAGCCTCGAACTGGGCGATCTCGGCGGATGACTGCAGCTGCTGCGGGCGCCCGTCCCAGAAGCGTACGCTGGACAACAGCGACAACGAACATCGGACCTGAACGCAGCGCTGTTGAGCGCTCCAGCATCCTCCAACGACGACGACGACAACAACAACAGCACTCGCGCCGTTACCGCAGGCCTCCTGCAACTGCTGTGTTTCTGCACCAGCTGAACGAGTCACGTCGCAGAGCACTCCTAGCGATGCGCGCTGCTGTCCAGAAACAGTTTCTAATTGGTTCCATGTCCATGACACCTTATCGGCTCTTGAATGCCGCTATTGATCGTTCCATGGACGAGGTGAGCAATCCCACGAACACCGACGAGATTCGGGTCTTCAGTCACACGCAGGCCGGCGGTTGGGGCCTCTCCCGTCTCGAACAGTTTATCGTAGGGATCTGTGGGCGTTTCCGCTTTCTTCATCGCTTTGCCCGATGGCTTATCTATCGCCGGCTTTTTATCGGTTATGACATTGTATCAGGCTTGACCGTAGCGCTGGTTCATGCACTGCATTCTCGGCATGCCCAGCAAGCTGAACGCTGGGCACTCGAGAAGGCTGAGCGCAGCCCGCCGGGAGCAGCCACCATCGCTGCGGATACCGCGGCAGTGGTTATGGTCCACAGCACTGATTGGGTATCCGCGGATCCACACGGTTCCCTGACGCTCATTGCAGACCTGCAAGTCGCTATTGAACTGGAAGCGGAAGTTGCCCGTTGCGAGAGCTACTTGCATTCGTCGCGGGTGCTGTCACCGGAGACGGTACGCGCGAGCGACTCGCTGCATGCCGCGAACGTGTTGCTGAGTCGACAAGCTCGCCTCATCGAGGAGCTGTATGCGACTGGAACGCTTACCGAAGCCGAGTCCAAGGCACTGTTGGACCAGCTGGATATGCGTCGCGAGGCACTGCAGCGCGTGAGCATACGTTTTCCTTTGCCAACCATCGGTGACTGCTTGCGCAACAGTCTTGCATCTTGGTTGGAAGTGGAGTATCGCTCGAGGGTCGCTCTCGAACACGCACTGGAACAGTTGCTCGCTGCCTGGCGAGCTGCAGGCCAAATACGAGCGTTCGCACATGGCGAAGTCGTGCAACGGATGGATACCCTCGTGGTGGGTGTCTTTTACGTCATTCGAGGAGCGATCGAGGTACGGACCCAGCATGTCGAGTTCGCTGGTGATGATCTCGACGACCTGGACGAGCAGTTACTGCTGCAGCGACAAGACATGCAGGCAGTGGACCACCAGGCGCGACACGGCACTTTAGGGCGCCACAATGGACTGCGAAGCAGTTACCCTGCGGTGCAACGGACACCCGTGGATCGCATCCAACGGCAGTCAGCGATGATTGCGAACCTTCTGAGTGAGGAGGAGTTTCCACCGCTTCGTCGCAAGCCAACAACCACCTCAGTCTGGCCACAAGCAGTGGAAACAGCAGAGACTGGGTCCGCAGCGCCACTGGCGGGTGTCGTTGCCCCTGCTAGTTCTGAGCGGTCCACCGAGGCGCCCTTGACACTGCCGAGTCATCTTGGACAAGAGCGTGAGCGCAAGTCGACACTTTGGCGACGATGGCGATGGTGGCAACGGCGTCAGCCAGAAGAAACCGCTGCAACGCCTCGGGATATGGTCGAGCCTCCATACCCCGGCGAAGAAGCAGTCCCTTCCGCCACGCTGCCGTCGCGTCGACGCGCTGCCGAGGCACGTCTGCGAGCCTTCATCAGCGACGTATTCGGAATAGCTGGTCGTCGAGAGCGGGACGATCGCTACACCAGCAATAGCAACGTCGTCGACGATGACGATGACGACTTTGCTGACGATGGAACGATAGCAGCGGACGCAGAGGAAGTCGTTTGGCACGCTGCCTCCGCGGAAGCTGGTGCCTTTCCACACGGCTTGAGAGACGCAGCACCGTCATCGAGAGCGCTCAACCACGAGCACAAACACATACCACCAGACTTGGAAGCTTCTGCGCCGGCCTCTGGATTCCCCCGAGAGGACGCCCACGAAGTGCGTACCCTGAGCAACAGTGTAACCGGACAGAGCTATGGCATGGCGGGTTCGTTGTATAGGTATACGTCGGCGTTGGAGCTGGTGGTTGTCTCCCAGCTGGCCCATGTCTTCTTCATTCCAGCATCGAATTTCAGGAATCTCATGAGCAGTCGGGACGACTGGATGCGACTCGCCGTACGCATGGCTGCTAGCGAGTGTGCTCGCAACCTCGTGCCCAACGTGGAAGAGTACCTCACGGAAACGCGTATGCGCTTCATGGAACTGGAGCGACGGGATCGACCCAGTACGGAGCGCCAACCAGAGCGGTCGTCGACGTCGGTGCAGTCGCCTGCCGATGACGCAGAGACGCCCCCAGAGAGCAACGGACTCGCCGCTGCTCGTACCGATACCCTCGGAGCGGATAACGCTGCACCAGAGAGCGCTCAAGTGACGCGTCCTGGCACGCGAGCGCACGTCGAGACGCGCGATACAAGCAGTCGCCTCCCAGATGCGTCTTTTGCAATGTACGAGAACCCAGGCACAGTAGCAACCGAGACAATGCTGTTTCCACCCGAGGCGCTCGACTACGAAAAGCGTCGAGACGCCATGTTGTTGCCGTTGCGAACAGCTACGCTCGTTGTGTGGGCAATGCCGCGCTTACTCCCAGGGACGCTCTCCGGGCCGTTGCATGGTCAGTGTATTGCACGACGCCTTCGCTCCGCTGTCGTCATCCTTCTCCAGGGAACCGTCTACCTCCAGACTTGCGACGGCGAGGGAGCCCGACAACTGCAACACGCTCGTCCGCTCTGCAAACGCTATGGTTGTCTGGGACAGTACCAGAGTGAGCTTCATGCGCCCTGTGAGACGCTGCCGGTGCGCTGTCGAGTGCTCGTAGTCACGCCTTCCGATACGCCGTTGTTCTTTGACACCAAAGCTCAGGAGCGTGGGGAAGCTGGCCTCTACGATGAACAACGTGCCGAAAATGAAGCCCTCTGGTCCTTGTTGCACTCCACGGCTGCTGCGAATCCGGCAGCAGCCCAGACGGTGTCCTCGGGAGGTCTTCGTTGGCACCCGCCAGACCCAAACCTGATCACTGTTGCCGAGTCCGAGGGTGCGTCTTCTGGGACGTTGCTGCGACGGCGAGTGGATGCACCGGCATTAATCCGACTGGATGTAGCACCTGCGCTGCCGCGGTCGGTAGCACCAGAGACGAATGCAGCGAGAACGGGTACCACTGGGGAAGCATCGTTGTTGTCCGATGCGAATTCGAGAAGTTTATCCATGGGACGGCTCGGACAGGCCTCTATTCGAGTGCCCAAACGTCTGGCATCACCATTGGATCTATACAGTGGTGAGCGCAAGCTCAGCTCACGTGCAAAGCAGGCGAGTGCGTCCGCGGAGCAGTTTACCTTGGTATGGTTTGATCCGGCGGATCCTCGGATTCATGACTTGGTAGCAGCGTTTGGTGTGGGTCCCGGAGGTGTTTCGGATCCACTTTTCGAGGATTCATTGCGCTCACGACCGCTATCACGGTTTCCAGCCGAAGACTCCATCACGTCTGTGGAGACAAACGCAGAGACGTCTCGGGTAGCGTCGGAGGCGCCACGTACTGCTGAACGGGAGCAGAGCGCTTCTTTCGTATCCTCTGGTCCAGTGAGATTGGCAACGTTTCCCAGCGAGGGGCATGTTGCACTGGACACTGGAGATGCAAACACTTTTGCTTCGTCATCGAGTGAGTCGACACCGGACCTCTCCGCTGACGTCCGGCTTATGGCGGATCGGCATCTACTCTCGTAGTTGGAGTCAGGATGTGAATTGGTGGAAGGATACGCATGTAATCCGCATATGAATCATTTTTGCATTGCGTCGCGAGTCTTGGCGTTCGCCGTGTCCGCCGCTGGAGGAAGCATTCTTTGTGTATGTATATGGATGATCGGTGCGATGCGTATTGAGTCGTTTCGATTATGGTACGCATTCAAAACGGGAACCTCGATGCGGCTGATGGGCAGGACTAAGGCCATTCGTTGACGTGACGGAGATGATCGCATCTCCTCGGATTCATTGAAGAGCCTGTGTAGTGCTGGTCGGCTCTCGTTCCGATCATAAACCATATGAAAATGTGAATATTATGGATCAGTGTTTCCTGCCTGGTTCTCTTCACAGGGCACGCTGTAAGCGAATCGTCGCAACCGACGGCGAATACCAGGTCGCATGGAAAGCTTGTTCAGATTCCTGAACGCAATGGAAGTGGCGTGATACAGTATCTGGCCGCTTTCGAGGTGCATACAATCTCCCGAAATGAAGGCCCACGAAATACGTGACTTGCCATTCGTTGACTGAACACCCTTATTGCTCGCAGACTGTGCACCGAAATCGTTCCCAATATGTGTCCAGAGGGCGCTCCAGCCTTTATAGTTTGCCATCCGCACCGAACAAATAGCGTAATCCAGGCGAAAATCCAATGCTCGAGCTCCTGGTCACAGATACTCTGCACCGCAAGTCGTCAGCATTCCAGCACAATGCCTATTCTGAGTACGAAACAAGTTCGTCGAAACTTCGCCGACACAGAGCCACTGGGGCGCTCCGGAAGCACGAAGCATCTCCGCTTCTTGATTGAAACGTTGAAGTCGCAGTGGGGAAAGCGCCAGCTCGTATCGTTGCTAGTGGAAGTACCCCATGGGCATTCGCTTACCTTCGAATTCATCGCCATCTGACGTTCAGTCTCTTACAATACAGCACCGCATGCGTCCGTCTTCGCCTCATGCCCTTCGTCTCTGGATGTTAAAGCGTTCACCCGAGCTCATTCTTCGTGCACACCGACTTGAATGCATCCGCTGGAATCGTGCAGAATCGATTCCTGAACTCGTTCTACGCTCTAGCCAAAGGAGCGAGAGCGCGGTCTGCGCGCGTTACAGCACGTCCGGCTCCTTGGGGTACTACGAAACCGCTCGGATGCCCGGTCATTTTATGTTCCGACGAATCCAGCAAGTCAGCGAATGCCCACTTTTGATCATTGTACACCCGAAACCGTTGGTGACCTCAGCGCGAGCGCATGCATTCCTGCGAAAAGTCGTCCACATGAGGGATTAGGCGCTCCTATTTGCTCTGAATGAAGCTTTGGACGCACTCTGTCAGCTCGATACGATGATCAGCGCGTTGAAAAGGGTCCAGGTGCCGTCGTTCCACTTGCGGATGCGCCTGCTTGCGTTCCTGCTCCCGACCCGAGATACGAAAAGGCCCGCGCAATCTTCAGCAGCTTCATCTGGTTTCTGCTTAGTTTTTTTGGCTCCATTCTCTTGAGTCAGGGGCACGACGGCGGTTACGATGCTCATAGACGTGGAATCTTCGCTCACCACGTGGTGCTCCGCTTCGTCTACGCTGAGCAGCGAGGCAGAGTCTCGGTGCTCGACTCTGGCCTGGGATGGCACAAAGTGCTTACAGATCGATATCATCGAATAGACGCCTGAGGAGGCTAGCATGCTCGCTTACGTGGCAGGAGTCTGTCTTTCTCTGGAAGGCTCTGTTCAGCGGAGCCTAGTCGCGCAATTGGCAGTTCAGGAAGACGTCTCCTTGCAACCGTCCACTGGAGACGTGACTTGGGTCCGTCCGAGGCCAACAAGACGACGACGAGCTTGGACAAGCGGAAGCGACACAGACGCTCTCTCTCGCTCGCCGTGACTTGTCATCCGATATCGCCACCACACTGAGCTCTTTCTGCCACCACTAGCGCTTTATTCGCTTCCATCGACGCACCAAGAATCCCTTAGATTCGTCCCAGTTATCCTTGGGTGGCAACACGAGGCTGCAACAACCAGGTGGAGCGCCCCGCCAAGCGCTCGAGGTCGATCTGCATTTCGCTGTTGAGGTTTGTTTGATCATGGATGACACTTGCGCTTCAGATGCTGCGATCGCCGACGTAGTGAAGTGATATCTCACGGTATTCTGGGGAGCTTGGGTGCAAATCTCGGATCCTGCGATCAGTTCGTAGTGCATCTTCTGTCCAGAGCACCATCTGTGTGATCACAACAGGGTCTGACGGAAAGATTCCTGTGAAATGTGGACAACTGGTAGCGCTGCGTACGCAACTGTTATGAACATCTGCTTGACGAGGAGCGTTAAGGCGAAGAAAGCCAGACGAGACGTCTTTGACAAGAAAGGTATGCGATTCGGAATGGCTTGTAACAAATTACTTTTTGGAGAATGCTATCTTTCCTTGTGATTTTGCAGGGAGGCATTCACAGTTGCTCCATACTGATATTTTTCGCTCCGACAGGTTTTCGTCCCTATCTCTGCTTATCCTTTATCGGATCCATCTTTTTGTTCATTGTCCGGTGGGTTCTTCTCCTTTTCCTCCACAGGCGAGACGGCTGTGATACAGTTGCTGTTCTCTAAAGGTTTTTTCCTCATGATAGAAACACATTGGGTACAAGACGGAAGAGAAATTTCTGTCTTCTGAATGTATGTATGCATGCATGATTCTATATGTCCCTTTCTGTCACGTCCATCACCCGAACGCGCGAGGACGGATTCCCACACTTCCGCTCCAGCTCGGGTCCGAGCGGAGAAGCACCGTGGCGGCTCAAGGATGGTGAAGGTACAGAACAGTTGTCGAATAATCATATCAAGAATGCGAACCAGTCTTCTGTTGATCTATGAGTGAAAAGTTCACAGTTGACAACAGAGAGGCAGCCTTCGACTGGACTGCATCCAGTGGGAATGTGATGACACGAAGAGCCGCTGGACGCAAGTCTCAGCCGTATATTTCCTCGACCAATGTTGAGAGAACGAAAATGACCTTTTCTTGGAGCAGGACTGAAGAATGTGTGATAGATGATGCACGAAGTCTTTCGTTTTAGGATGAGGTGTTGAACGGCCGTGTCTGTAAAGCGCTTATAATGCGGCCACAATGTAATCTGCGTTAGGGCACTTGTCGTCATTCTCGCTCGTCTTTCATCTATGATCAGCGGTAATACCCTTTCTGAGCACCCATCGTCAGCTCTGCCATTTGTGTCGAATACAGTCCTATCGATTGAGATGAGAAACCGTCACTTTTGCAGTACGCGTCTGCTTTCCAGGACGAAATCAGTAGTGAGTCTCTCAGCGCCCTTTAGTCAACGGTAGAAACGTGCTGTTCTCTTCGTCTATCCGCGTCTCTCTATCCTTGTTTTCGTCAACAGGGGGGGGGGGGGGAGAATTCACTGGGGGGGGTTTTTTTTTGGGATTTTTCAACGAAAATATGGAAACAAAGTGAAATTGGGGGGGGCGCCGGGGGAG
>Ga0080006_1180474_pt1 | contig 26046 bp, 23 predicted proteins | sample RS3BMetagenome_FD_69209 | JGI IMG/M metagenome (GOLD analysis project Ga0080006, IMG submission 69209) | Ferric oxide microbial mat and aquatic microbial communities from Rainbow Spring, Yellowstone National Park, USA - RS3B (SPADES... ...
CCTGAGTGTCTTCATGGACACACCAAGGGCTTGCGCGGTCTCACTGATGGTTAACATGTTGCCCATTGAGACTACATTATAGCACATATGTCAAAGAATACGTTCACTGTAGCGTACCCTAACCGACGCGTCGCTTCTCTTGGCGCCAAATGGCTTTGTTGCGATGCTCCTGCCGGGCAACGCCGTCAACGGGATCAACTGGACGCGGGGCCAGCGCTTGCACCGTGCTGGCCGCAGCCAGCGATTAACGGAGGTGATCACCCACCCCGATCTGCGCCGCCCCACTACGACGCCTTCATAACATTGCCGCGTTGTGCCTCGCCGCAACTACCGGGGCCACCAAGAGAGCCACAAATGTCGACATGCACGTTCAAGAGCGGGCGACGGGAATCGAACCCGCGTTCTCAGCTTGGGAAGCTGATGTTCTGCCGCTGAACTACGCCCGCGTTTTTCGAGATTCCTCCATCAACCGTCCATGTACGTCACCTGAAGCAATCTCTAAGGGTTAGTGTAATTGCAGTATGATTTTGTCCGATCGATCCATCATGGCAGCCCTCGAGACAGGGCGAGTCGTCATCGACCCCCTAGCCGAACGAGCCGTGCAACCGTCCTCGATTGACCTGCGTATTGGCCACAAATTTCGGGTCTTCCGGAACTATTCCAAGGGCATGATCGACGTGAGGGAACCACTAGACGACCTCACCGAACTCCTCGAAGTCGATGAGGGGGGAGCACTTATGCTCCACCCCAACGAATTCGTCCTCGGAGCAACCGTCGAACGCGTCACGATCGGCCCGGACCTAGTAGGTCGTTTGGAGGGCAAGTCGTCCCTTGGACGCCTTGGACTGCTCATTCACTCAACGGCTGGCTTCATCGATCCTGGCTTCTCCGGCACCATCACCCTGGAACTATCGAACGTCGCCAATCTCCCGATCAAGATCTATCCGGGGATGAAGATAGGACAGATCTCCTTTCTCGAGATGACGACACCGGCTGACAACCCGTATGGGTCAGCTGGGCTCGCAAGCAAGTATCAGGGTCAAGATGGCCCCACGCCAAGCCGCTACCAGCTCGACATCTAACCCATGATTGGGCTCTTTATGTTACCGATCAGTAATATAGTCAGTACGACTATCAACCACGAATCGCAAACCAAGGAGGAGAATTGAGCGTGCGCCTCATCATCGGACTCGTGATCATCGTTGTGTCGCTGATCCTTGTCGCACGACGCGGCATCTACCTCTACGGCGTTGTTCGCAAGGGCAAGAAGGTCGAACGTGGGCGAACGACTCCCGAACAGGGTGCCAAGGCCGAGGCGGTCGAGGTGCTCGGCCAGCGTAAGCTCTTGACAAAAACCGTCCCCGGTGTCGCACACTTCTTTACCTTCTGGGGTTTTACCATCTTGCTCGCCACAATCATCGAGGCGATCGGTTCCCTCTTTAGCCGCCACTTCGCCATACCCTTCATCGGCCACGACAGCTGGCTCGGCTTTCTGGAGGACTTCTTTGCCCTTGCCGTCTTGGTCGCCGTCTGCGTGTTTAGCGTGATCCGCATTCGCGAGGCGCCAGAGCACCGAGACCGTGCCTCCAGATTCTATGGCTCGCACACCACCACCGCGTGGATCACCCTCGGTTGGATCGCGGCGGTCGTCATCACCCTGCTCGCCTACCGTGCGTTCCAGGTCAACGCCGGCGACTTCCCTTACTCGGACTTTGCGTTTATGTCCCATGTGCTCTCGATTCCATTTCGACACATGGGTCCACACACCAACTACATCCTTGAGTCCATCTTTCTGGTGCTCAACATCGCGGTCATCTTCACCTTCCTCATCTTTGTGGTGCACTCCAAGCACTTGCACATCTTTACTGCCCCACTCAATGTCGCCTTTGCTCGGCGCCCCATCGCACTGGGAGCGTTAGCCACCACCCCCAACATGGATCCAGAGACTCTGTCAGAGGACGACGTTTTTGGGGTTGGCACCATCGAACAAACCACCTGGAAACAGCGTCTCGACCTACTCGCGTGCACCGAATGCGGCCGTTGCCAAGAACAGTGTCCTGCCTGGGGAACCGGCAAGCCACTCTCACCGAAACTCCTGATCATGAGCTTGCGCGAGAAGATGCTGTCCCCGACACCAAGCGACACCAATCTCGTCCCCGATGTGATCGACCCCGACGTCCTGTGGTCATGCACCACCTGTGGCGCCTGTGTGCAGGCATGTCCGGTGGATATCGAACACGTCGACACCATCGTCGACATTCGCCGCTATCAGGTGTTGATGGAGTCAAGCTTCCCCACGGAGGCCAATTCAATGCTGCGCAATATCGAGAATCAAGGCGATCCTTGGGGCCTCGGAGCCAGTCATCGCACCGACTGGATGTCAGGGCTTGATTTTGAGATACCCATCGTCACGGATGTGATCGACCCCGAGATCGAATACCTCTTCTGGGTGGGTTGTGCCGGCGCACTCGATGAACGGGCCCAGCGGGTCACCCGCTCGATCGCGGCCCTGCTACACGGAGCCGGTGTGTCATTCGCGGTTCTCGGTCCCCGCGAGAGCTGCACTGGCGATCCAGCCCGGCGTATCGGCAACGAGTATCTCTTCCAGACACAGGCCCAGGTCAACATCGAGACACTCAACGGCGCCAACATCCGTAAAGTGGTCGTCTCCTGTCCGCATTGCTTCAACTCCATCGCCAACGAATATCCAGCACTGGGTGGCAGCTTCGAGGTTGTCCACCACTCCCAACTGCTCAGTCGCTTAGTCGCCGATGGTCGTATTGTTCCAACGAAATCGGTCGACAAGACGGTGACCTATCACGATCCGTGCTACCTCGGTCGGCACAATCACGTCTATGACGAGCCACGATCGGTACTCGATGCGGTTCCAGGTGTCTACTCACGGGAGATGCATCGCTGCCGTGAAAAGGCGTTCTGTTGTGGGGCCGGTGGAGCACGCATGTGGCTGGAAGAAGGCATCGGCAAGCGCATCAATCTCGAACGAACCGATCAGGCACTCGAGACCGGAGCCGATGTGGTGTCGACTGCATGCCCATTTTGCATGATCATGCTCGATGACGCCGTCAAGGCACGTCAGTCCGAAGGACTCGCAGACCCGAACAAGCAGGTCCTCGATGTCGCTCAGATCCTGACGAGCTCGCTCTAGCTCTTCGAGGACTTGGCCTTCGCCAACGGCTTCGTGATCGGGAGGCCGTTGACACCAACCACGTACCAGATCCCACCCTTGCCTTCAGCATTGATCTCACCGGGCTTGGTGTCGAGGCGATAGCGATACAGTGGCCGGCCACCATAGGACACCTGTTCCCACGAGTTGTTCGCCGTCAGAACCCCAAGATCTGCCGCCAGAATTCCTGGAGCTGCCTGAGGGGCACCATTGGTCAGCTCGGGCGGAAAGGCGTAGAGACAAATTTTAAAGCACTTGCTATCGCGGAACTGGTCGCCGAGACGCACATAGAGCGTGTAGCCGTTCCCAGTGGTGAGAATCTGGCCATAGGGCGAGTTCCGGACTCCGATCGTCGCGGGATACTTGGGGTCGCCGCCCACGTAGTTGTGGTAGGTCACCGGCCCATAATCGGGGATCGGGAAGCCGGCACCATCGTAGGAGGATGCCGTCTTTGGAACACCGAACCCTCCAAGCAGCTTCGCTGTCGCACTGTTACCAGAGCCCGAGGAGCCAGCCGGTCCGTTCGTCGGAGTTAACCCTGCACCAGCAGATGCCGGTCCATACTCACCATTTGAGAAATGACAGGCCGAAAGGATCAATCCCAACGCACCAACAACCGCAAGACTTCGAACTGTTTTTCCCATCACCAACACCCCTACTAGGCTAAACCCTACGGGTGGTGACCATGCCTCTTTCACAAGGTCCATGCGGTTCCACCCTCAGCTCGCACCAAGGGCCTACCGAGAAAGTGAGTCAACAACGATGATCGAGGCGTTGGGCGTTCTGGCAGCGGGTTTCGCCGTAGGAGGCATTCCGACGCGCTGGTTACGGATTCCGGAGCCAATCGCCCTTTTGGTCGTTGGGGCACTGGCGCGCGTCCTCATTGGTGGACAAGCCAACCAAGGCATCCTCAATGTCGGGGCCTACATCGGACTCTTTGCGTTACTTTTTGGCGTCGGCGTGGAACTAGCCGATCTCGGCCATCGACCACTCACGCCACGAGGCGCACTGCTCGCCGCGATCGGCGCCCTGGTGCTGTGTGGGGTGGGTCTCGCGTTACTCGCTGTAATTGAACCATTGAGCCTTAAGGTGCTCGCGCTCGTCCTTTGCAGTATTCCAACCTCGGCTGGCATCGCCGCTCGTCTTCTGCGACCGCACGGGACTGGAGAGGGTAGTGGCTACCCCATGATCATCTCAGCGGCGGTAGCCGACGATTTCATCGGGATCGCGCTCCTGGTCGTCGCACCCCTGTTCGCGGTTGGTGCCGTCTTTCACCTTTTCAGCTCCCCCACCATCGCCCTGAGCGCCTCTGTCTTGATTGCGATTGCCATGATCGTCATTCGGCCCAGCCGCTCTCGGGGAAAGCTTCTCAAGCTCAGCGTTCTGACTGCCGCGGGTGTTACAACCGGGGTGTCTGCCGCGCTCCTTGGCGTCTTTGACGGACATGCAATCGCATCGCTCCTGACTCGACGGCTCAAGCACTGGGTTGTGGTGGTTGAAAGGCTGCTGCCGACGATGTTCTTCATGACGGCTGGCTATGCGATACGTCTACCGCTACTTGCTCATCTCGACGTCCTTGTCGCTGGAGCCCTTGTCCTCGTCGCCCTCTTCTTCTCACGCCTGGCTATCGCCGTGGCCGCTCCTGGGGCAGCGCACACTCGCTTAGCCGTGGGGGCAGGCATGCTTGCACGGGGCGAAGTGACGATCGCCATGGCCCTCGTCTTCTTGCAGTCGCGCGTGCTAACGAACGCCAATTACGCCACGTTGATGACGATCGTCCTCGGCTCGACCGCCATATCCGCACTCGCACTCAAGCTGAACCAGTTACGTCGGTGATCCTTTGGAGATCTCATTGGCCGGAGGCTTCTTGATGGCGACCGTCTCACCAAAGTGAGAGAACTGGACCGTCGAGGTGACGGTCACCTTAGTGCTCGACGATGATACGAGCTCGGTCTGATTGACTTGCACAACCTGACCCTTGTTATTGAGATAGGCGGTGAAGGTGTCAGACTTGAGACCCGTCAGTGAGGTCGCCATCGCTGAGGTGAGACCCTTTTTGTGCGCCGACAGATCAGCTGCCGTAAAGACACCTTTGTAACCCGTCGTCGACTGGCCCAAAACCTTGATGCCAGCGACCTTCTTGAACGTCGGTGTCGCTCGGAGCAACGAGGAGATCGATCCCGGCGACGTCGCAGGGAACGGCTCCTTTTGGACGTACCACTTGTTTTTGTAGTAGACCCACTCGTCGTTGCCGATCCGTTCAACGCCAACCTTTTCGCTTTGGCTCTGACCGGAGAGGTTCACGGAACTCGTCAAGCTCGCTGACGCGAGATGCGCGTGATAGTTCTGATCCCCACAACCTTGGAGCTCCGTGCTATCGGCACCGCTGGTCGCCTGGGTGACGAAGCAGAAGTGAACCTCCTGATTCGTCAAGGTCGCGGCATCCGCGCTGACCGGGTTACTTGTGCTCGTCGAGCCGCAGGCTGCGAGCAACACCGCACCCAGTGGGAGCAGTAGAGCCAACTTTTTCACTGTATCGATTTCCTTCCTTGGCGAAACGTCAACAACAACGCCGCCAATCCAACTAAAAAGGCAATGTAAACGCCAAACGCAGGTCCATAGTTCACTGGGACCTTCGTCGAGTGATAGGACCCTGGTCCAATCGTCAGATACAGGGCTGCCCCAGCGAACATCGCCAACGCTCCGATCACCCGCCAGGTTTCGAGGGCGATCTTCGGCGTATGACGCGCAAAGAACTGTCCATCCGATGTAAGCACAAATGCAAGCAGCAACACGCCAAGCGCGGTCAAGAAACCCCAGCTATGAAACCCATCAGTTGTCCCTTGGACGCTCAAGATCGAGTACGTATGCCACGGGAGAAAGAGAGTAATCGCGATGGCTACGGTGCAGATAGAAAGAACTCGGTCTTCACTACCCAGTCTTTCCCATAGAGCTCTCAAATGACGTCCTCCGGCCTCCAAGTCTAGCCCATGCAGCGTTCGATGCCGGTTTGGGGAGCCGAGCTACCATTCACCTCTTTGGTCACCGTCCCTTCAGACCCGCACCGGCTCCGTGCAGTTGGGAAGTTGCGCTGGCCAGTTTTGTTGTATACTACAAGGGTATAGGGCGAAGAGACAGGGACTAAGGCATTCGACTGGAGGTAGTCATGCGTGAGCACACGATCAAGACGTTGATGATCGCTTACGCTGCACTCTTTGGAGCCCTGCTCTTTGACGGTCTCGTCTGGCCTACGAACCAGGTGAACATCTACGGAATCAGCTACTACATCGTTCACCTCAAGACCTTCTTCCCGCTCGCTCTGGGCTTTGTCGTCTGTATAGCCCTCGTGATTCACATCGGAAGGACTCTTCCACCAAGTCCGCAACCGTTCACACTACTTCGCCCGAGCTTCGTCGGCATCGGTATCCTGATGGCCGGGATCATGCTGACCCCATATACCTGGGATACCTTCTTCAACTGGGCTCACATGACGCTGGGCGCGATGCTCTTTGTGTTACAGCTTGGCGTTTCGATCTGGATCACTTTGCGATACGTTCGCAGTGGTCTCAACTGGACCATGATCATCGTTCAGTTCGTCGGCGGCCTCCTCGCGATGTTCTCCTTGCCTGACAACGGTATCAACGTTTTGATGCCCGGCGAGGTCATCTTCCAATTTGGCTTCGCCATCCTCTTGCTCAATTCCCTGTCCCAGCTCCTGACTGACGTCGACCAACCCGAGGACACAGCGAGCGAGAGCGTCACTGGAGCGCATCCAACGCCCAGCCATTCACTCGACACCGATGGGGGGCAGCCAACGCAGGCTTACGACCGTGACCTGCATTCGACACGCCACTAACCTATGACGGAACTGGTGTAACCTCTAAAGCGCCGATTGACGTCATAGACACCATACGTCGACCAACGTGCACCCAGAGTACGGTACCGCTAGCACCTCGACCCGACGGGATCTGAAACGGTGGCAACTGGCGGCTGACACACTTAGTTGACGCGTTAGGTCTGCGCCGACAAACCTGGAATGAGTACTAGGTGCATGGGTCAGAATTGGCTAGAGCTGCATAAGTATGCATAATGCAATTGAATAGTCGCGATGCGCACAGTTCGAGTGCATACAAGTGCGGCCGATGGCATTTCTTTGCAGGATATTCGGATTCTGACTTACGCTCCTAGCCCTGGGCGATGTCGGCGAAGAGCGCCCAGTTCTCCATGAACGCCAGATGCACGGTCCCAACGGGGCCACTACGATGCTTGGCGATGATGATTTCGGCCACCCCCCGATCAGGACTGTCAGGCCGATACGCCTCGTCACGATAGATAAACATGACGATATCGGCATCCTGTTCGAGTGAGTTGTGCACCAAAGCATCATTGGCGTAGAAGCAATGTGTCTCCATAACTTCGATGTCGAATACCAGCTCCGCGCCAAGAGATTCAAAGGATGCCACCGTGTTGACCCGTTGGGTCCCATCTGCATCGACAGCCATGACATGATCTCCCACTTTGAGACGGTCGACTGGAACAAAACCAGTAGGTGTTGCGACCGGATGGTTAGGGGTGGCATCCAGGTATCCACCCTCAACAAATTCAATGCGGACGAGATCCTTGACACCGGTCGCCACCACTCGCTTGGCTATCGCGCTAGCGACGGCTCCACCCGGCGCCGCTGAAAGAACGGTAAAATCAGTACGACCTTTGGCCCAAAGCATGCCAATCGCCTCGCTTGTCCCGTCGCCAAGTCGAACTCGAGTATCCCAAGCGAGGCAGCCTGACTCGCGCAAATCTGCTAACAGTGGACGTTTATCGCTTCGACTTTCGAGGTTACGCGACAGCTGCGACAGGGCGATCACGGGTACATCGAGTTCACGAGCCAACAGTTTCAATCCACGAGAGATCTCGGAGACCTCCACCTGGCGTGATTCGACATTTCGGCGTGAGGACATCAACTGGAGGTAGTCGATCATCACGAGCGATAGACCCTCATTTGCCTTCAGCCTTCGGGAACGAGCGCGAATGTCGAGGACCGTGATATTGGGGTCGTCATCGATGAAGATCTTGCGCTCTGCCAACCTTCCAGCTGCGTGCGAGATTCGATCCCACTCCCGCTCCACGAGCCGACCGCTGCGGATCTTCATCGAATCCACCCGCGCCTCACCCGCGAGCAGGCGTTGTCCAATCTCGACACGGCTCATCTCCAGCGAGAAGATCAACACCGGATCTTGGGCGTTCTCCGCCACCTTGGAGGCCATCGACAGCGCAAAGGACGTCTTGCCCATGCCAGGTCGTGCACCGACGATGATCAGGTTCGATCGATGTAAGCCAGAGAGCTTCTCGTCAAGATCCCGAAAGCCAGTCGATGTAGTCTTTGTTTGGCTTCCCCCTTGAGCGTAGAGCTCCTCGAGCTCCTCAAGGGCTTCCCACAGAACATCGCGAATGACAACCGCGTTGTCACTGTTGTTCCCCTTGGCGACATCAAAGATGCGGGCCTCTGCGAAGTCGACGATCTCTTGAACGTCGTTCGGCGACGCATACGCCTGCTCGGCAATCTCGGTAGCCGCTGCGATCAACCGCCGCAGGAGCGAGTAATCCCGAACAATCTGAGCGTAGCGTGCTGCGCTAGCGATTGCTGGCGTGGAAGCCTGCAGCAGTAGTAACTTCTCGGTCCCGCCAACCTGATCGAGAACCCCGGCTCGCTTGAGCTGATCGGACACCGAAACTACATCCGTCGGATCACCCGCGGTATAAAGCCGCCACAGCGCTCCATAGATATGGCGCAGCGAGGGCTGAAAGAAATCATCCTCGCTGACGAGCTCTACGGCCTCACTAATGGCATCGCGAGAAAGAAGCATCGCCCCAACGAGCGAGTCCTCGGCCTCAATGCTGTGCGGCGGGACTCGAGCCTCATTGCTTGACCTCGACGCTCGCGCCGCCATAACGTTCGTTGACTATGACTCGGCGACGACTTCGACGTTGATTGCAACCTCAACCTCGGGGTGGAGGCGAATCGGAACCGAAAACGTACCCGTGGTCTTGATTGGCTCTGACATGTTCACCTGATGGCGATCGATGGCGATACCAGCCAACTCTGTAACCCGCTCCGCGACCTCTCCAGTCGTGACCGAACCAAAGAGCTTGCCGTCCTTGGATGCGCGCTTGGACAGACTCACCTCAATCGCCACCAGTTGCGAGGCCAGCTCGGACGCCGCTTCCAGCTCGCGTTGATGCTTCTCCGCTGAGGCCTTGCGCATAGCTTCGGCTTGCGCCGCCACCTTCGGGGTCGCCACAATGGCGAGGCCCTGCGGCAAAAGATAGTTGCGGGCATACCCGTCGGCTACCTTGACGTAGTCGCCACGTCTACCCAGCCCGGTAACCGCTTCTCGAAGAACAAGCTCCATCGCTACTCCTCACCCTCTTGCATGTCGTCGCGGGCACCGTCATCCTGATCGAGATCGTCGGACTCAGCTATGTTCTCAACATCGTCAACATCGTCATTGCGAACACGACGATCACCACTACGGCCTCGTCCGCCTCCCGGTCCACGCTCCCGATCGCTGGTCGGTCGGGCCAGGTACGGTAGTAGCGCCAATTCACGCGCGACCTTGATCGCGTTCGCCACTTCAGCCTGGTGCTGGGTGCAGTTACCTGTGACACGGCGGGCGCGGATCTTCGCGCGATCACTGATGTATCGGCGCAGCAACTCGACATCCTTATAGTCGATCCACTCCGACTTATTCAGGCAAAAGCTGCATGGCTTCTTCTTGAACTTCTTGAGCGCGTCAGCAGACTCTTTACGGACTGGCCGCTTCTTGGTTACATTCTTTCCCATACCTAAAATGGCTCCTCATCGTAGTTAAAACTTCCAATGGATGGCTCAGGGACGTTCGCTTGGGCGACGTTGCGTCCACTTGTTTCGGCCCCACCCGTGCGACGGTCCGCCTTGGTCACCTGAGCGGTCGCCCAGCGCAGCGACGGGCCCACCTCGTCGGCGATCACCTGAATCTTCGATCGCTTGTCGCCGTCTGGAGTCTCCCATGTGCGCTGCTCGAGACGTCCGGTCACCACCGCACGAGACCCCTTCTCAAGGCTCTCGGCTACGTTCTCAGCCAGCTCTCTCCAGCAGACAACCTCAAAGAACGAGGTCGACTCCTCCCAATCTTGGGTTTGCTGATTCATTCGGCGCCGGTTGACGGCAATGGAGAACGTCGTCTGGGCAAGACCTTGAGAGGTAAAGCGCAGCTCTGGCTCCTTCGTGAGATTGCCGATCAGCGTAACAGTATTTCCTGCGGACATGTTCTCTTCTCCTGTCCCCGTAGCGGTGTTAGCGCGCTGCACCCTTAAGGAGCGGCGCTTTTCCTGACTGCATCGCTCGCTCTGGCAAGCGAACGATCTTGAAGCGGAGGACCTCGTCAGCGATGGACAGCACCCGATCAAGTTCTGTCACGGCCGCTGGTTCAGCTTGGAAGCGGTGGAAGGAATAGAACCCCTCCGAATGGTGGGCGATCGGGTAGATCAAACTACGACGCCCCCATATCGCTGCCTCACCGAGGGAGCCGCCGGCCGCCGTAATGATCGACTCGACACGCTCCGTAATGCCATCTCGTACCGACTCCTCAAGCGAGGAGTCCGTAATCAGGGCAAGCTCATACGTTCTCACAAGGTACCTCCTATGGACCAGGCTCTTCACCAGGACTCCCTTACCCCACGGGCATAGAGAGCAGGAAAGCAATACAACGACCCTCAAACAAGGAATCGATCCAATACAGGCTAGCGGTTACCAATCGGTTGCGCTGCACCTCATGTGCCGAGCGAACGTGGGATCAATTGGCGCGTTTAAAACGCCGCTCCACCATGAAGTTCCAGCGACACGTCGTGCACACCTCGACGATGCAGACATTGAGATCGCGCACGCCGAGCATGGCGCTATCGTTGAGCTGACCACCGACGACCTGGCCACTGGCCGGGAGACCTTTGCCAAAACCATAGGCAACCTGGCGAAGACCTCGCTCCTCACAGACCGGACAGGGATCTCTGAGCACAACCCCAAAGCTCGTCGCAGCATCGATCAACTGGCGGTCGGCGTCACAGACGTCGATCGGCTGGAGACTCCCACGATGCAGGTCACTAAGCACGCGAGCACGCAAGAGTCGCAGGTCCAGTGACGGACCATCGAAGCGCGCATGTCTCAAGCGACTCGGGTCTGCTTCTCCCATGGGTCCACCATACCGTGAGAGCGCCAACTCTAGTCATCTCATCCGGATCAGAGCCTCAGATTTCATCGGAGACAACATCGCAAGGCACAAACGTCACCACTCACGCAGCGGCCAGGTTGCCGAGGGCCCCGCTAATCTGTTGGCCAGATGCAGCGCCCCTCACTCCCGTACTTGCGATTGGCAATCGTGGTCGTCCTCGTGGCGATCCTGGTGACGATTGGGGCAGTGGCCACCAAGCGTCTACATGCCAGCCTCCCAGGGTTCCAAGCCAGCGCGTTGACACCTCAAGCTGTTGTCGCTCGCGGCGCCGTACCTGCGTTGTCTTGGCCTCGCCAGGGCCAAGCTGCCGTGGCCCTCCCATCAATAGCACCTGGGGCTGTTGCGGAGAGCCAACACGAAAGCCCAGTCCCGATCGCCAGCCTTGCGAAGTTGATGACGGCTCATCTGGTTCTGACTCGATTCCCGCTAGCCGCTGGGTCGAGCGGCCCGATCATCACCATCTCTAGCGCGGAGGTGGAGCAATACAACGTAGACGTCGCCCAAGATCAGTCATCTGTCCAGGTGGTCGCCGGTGAACGGCTCTCCGAATACCAGCTGCTTCAGGCACTGCTCACACGTTCAGCCAACAACATTGCCCAGCTCCTTGCTACCTGGGTAGCGGGCTCACAAGCCAACTTCGTTGATGCCATGAACAGAACCGCCATGCAGTTAAGGCTCGACGGCGCTCACTTTGGCGATGCCAGTGGCTTCAATCCCGCTACCCGCGCGACCGCCCAAGCTGTAGCGACGATCGCGGCAATCGACATGCGAAACCCGGTCTTTGACAAAATCGTCGACGAACACATGGTCACGCTCCCCGTGGCCGGCACACTGCCCAATATCGTTGCCCGCATCGGTACCACCAATGTGGTTGGAATCAAGTCGGGCTATACCATCTGGTCCGGAGGATGCGCTGCCATCGCCACCGAAGATCCGACCAAATCCGGTGACGTTACTGACGGCGTCGCCGTCGTACTCGATCAGCAGGGCCCCGGGTCGTTGCACCGTGCTGCCTCGTTGGCCGAACGACTTGCCGACCAGGTAGGGACTAGTGTGACCTCCATCACCGCCGTCAATCAGAACCAGGTCGTCGGCTCCTTATCAATCCCTTGGTCAAGGCAGGATCACGTCAAAATCGTGACCGCGCAACCTCTTACGCTATCGATGTGGCCCGGCCAAAAAGTGACCTATGCCCTGCACATCGACACCCGGCATCTCGTGCCCGGCGATCGGGCCCACATGGTCGTTGGCTACCTAGTGGTTCAATCACCGCTTTATCGAGACAAGATCAAGGTCGTTACCACCGAACCGATCCCCATCCCGAGCACATACTGGCGCCTAGTACACGATTGATCATGACGCTCGGACCCCAGCGATCTCACGTCATCGTCGGTCGGCCCACCGTGTCAACCACCCTGTCTCACGAACCCCCGGGATCGGGTCCACCAGGACTCGTGCAAACTCCGTGGCCAATCACCCAGCCACGCTTGTAACCAACGGTCATCAGCAAACCTTTGGCCAGTGGTCAATGCCCAATCAGCGCCCAATTACCTCTTGTTCAATGAGGAGGTCGGCATCGATACCCCAGCATACAACCAGGCAGCGACATCTGTAGTAGGTGGATCGACCGATCCTCCAGCTCACGTCCTAAGAGGGCGCAAAGGTTCAGGCGAACTTGCGCTTGAGGGTTCTGACTTTGGCAACATGTGCCAGCTCAAGGAACCTAATCACATACCAGCCAAGGTCAATCTGGGGGCGGACGAAGGCGAGATTTGCCGCCGTCGGCATCTCGTGATGGTTGTTGTGGAGGCCCTCACCGAATGTCAGGAAAGCGAGCCATTGGTTATTGGTGGCCAGATTCTGGAATGGCTTCTTGCCAAATCGATGCCCAATGGCATTGACTGCTGCGCTCAGCGTCAGATACAAAACAAGATGAACGATTGCAATAACTAGGGCAAGCTCCACACCGAAAATTGCGACCAAAAGAGCGATTCCAAGCCCTAAGCCCAAGTATGAGTGTGAAAATAAATAGCGATCCCAGCGATCAGGTGGAAGATCCTTTGTGTAACGTTCAATCGCCTCACGATTCTTTGCCGCCCGCCGATAGTAGACGAGGTTGAAAAGCTGAATCTTCCAGTAGCTTTCGACCACAGGCGAATGCGGGTCTCCTTGAACATCCGTATGAGCATGGTGGATTCGATGGACCCCTACCCACTCGCGCCGCTGAATGCCGGTTGTCAACCAAAGGAGCGCCCGAATGACGATCTCGATCCCAGGGGCATATTTCACTGCCTTGTGCGACAAGGAGCGGTGAAGATAAACCGTAGTCAACAAGATCGATAGTTGGGTCACAAGGAAAGCAAAAATGAGGGCGACAAGCACCTTGACAAGCATACTTTGTCTAACGGCAAGTGACCGACTATTGCGACCTGACAATTCTCATACCTTGAGACGATCTCGGTTGTTTTTATTTGGCGAATGCAAGCTTATTTAAAAAAGATAGCCTATCTTTTCCTTCGCAGTCGGCTCACTGATTTCGTACCTGTTGCTACTATTCCGACAATCTATTCCGTCGAGGCAGGGTACCGCTGTCAATTGCCACAGCCAACGATAACAACCGAGCCTGTCACCGGCATCGTTGCACCAGAATATTTTCGACGCATTGTCCCCTTTTCACAGACTACACCAATCGAATGACGTAACACTGAGGACGATTTGCTAGGTTGTTCTTGGTCAGGGTCTACGTCCCGGGCAGCAAAGCCAGGGCCAACGAAGGAGCACCACCACGTGAGCCAAGACGGGCACAAAGAACGGAGTATGAACGAGAGCGCCGCCTGGTACCTGCTCATCGCCAGGGGACTACGCGAGGTGGCGTTCGGTGTCATCGCAATCGTATTGCCACTGTATTGGCACGAGCAGCACATCTCCGCACTCGAGATCGGCGCCCTGTTCACCGTTGCCCTCCTCGGCTCAGCGTTGATTTCATTGTGGATCGGTCGCTACGTCGATCGCATTGGGCGGCGACGCCTCCTGATGCTGAGCTCACTGCTTTGGCTCATCGCGGCCCCGTTCCTGCTGGTTACGAAGGAACCTTTAATCCTTGGGGTCATCATCATCTTCGGGAGTATCTCCCCGACTGGCAAGGAGGTCGGCCTCTTCCTCGGCATCGAACAGGCGATGCTCTCCAAACTCACGAAGGGGCATGCGAGAACCAAGGCATACGCCTGGTTCACCCTGGTCGGTTACGTCTCGACAGCAGCGGGAGCACTGATCGCTGCGGCTCTCGGTTTCGGTCTTGGCCATTCAGCGGAGATCTCTAGTGGACTCTTTCGGGTTGTAGTGCTCGCCTACAGCGGAATTGCGCTTATCCAACTCCTCTTCTACGCGCTGATCTCTGACTCGGTCGAACAGATACCGTCTGCCTCACAACCAGAACAAAACAAGAGCCCCCATCGGCCAACGCGAGAGGTCCGAAGCGTCGTTCGCATGCTGACGGCACTCTTCACGCTCGACGCCTTTGGAGGAGGCCTGATCGTGCAAGGGCTCCTGGTCTATTGGTTCCGAGTCAAGTTTGGATTCGACCTCACACAGATTGGCCTGCTGTTCTTTGGCACCAATCTCTTGTCTGCGCTGTCATCATTGGTCGCGGTATCCATCTCGAAACGCTTCGGCCTGCTCAACACCATGGTCTTCACCCACCTACCTTCCAACGTCTTACTCATTCTGGTGCCGTTTGCACCGACGGGGCTGCTTGCCGCCATTGTGTTGCTGGCCCGCCATATGCTCTCCCAGATGGATGTTCCAACCCGGCAGGCCTACACGATGGCGATTGTCGACGCCGAGGATCGTGGCTACCTGGCCACCACAACCAACAGCGCTCGCAGCTTGGGCACTGGCGCATCCCCTCTTATTGCCGGTGCTTTCCTCGCCAGCGCTGGACTCCTGAGTTACCCATTCATCATCGCTGGGGGACTGAAGGCCGCGTATGACCTGGTCATCTTCGCAATTTTCCGAAAAGTCCCTACCCCTTATAGCGAGACGCAGTGATGGAACTGGGCGCCACATCATAACCGACCAGGGATCGGGTGATCCTTCCAGCGATTCGAGCAGTACCTGCCTACACGCCTGACTCCCCGGTGGATGCGCGCGACAACATCTCACCCGTCCTGGGCCAACATGATCATCTTGTGACGTGATCATCGAACACGTCATGGGTTCCCTGCCCATCACCCGTAGCAAGGGCTCGGTGCCACCAACCTTGATTGCCCGAGATCGAATGGCAATCCCCACCTCATCAAACACGCCAATGCGTTGATGCCAGAGATATCCCTACGCCGCAACACAGCGATGCAGACAAGGTCGACCGGTCACGTTACTGGTAGCGGAGCAGCTCCACAAGCTCTCGTGCTGAAGGTAACGTATTGATCGATCCATCATCACCCAGGACGCCCTCTGCGAGTGCAAGCTTCGAGGCATGCAATTCAGTAATCGTCTCCTCAATGGTACTTTGGGCAATCAGTCGATATGAAGTCACTGGCCGGCTCTGGCCAATTCGATGCGCCCTCCCCATCGCTTGCTCCTCGACAGCAGGGTTCCACCATGGATCGGTGATGATGACGTAATCGGCTGCGGTGAGGTTGAGACCGACACCACCAGCCTTGATGCTGATGAGGAAGAAGTTTGAGGCGCCATTCTGAAACGCCTCAACCTCCTTTGCACGCTGTGGCGCGGGTGTGGATCCATCAAGGTATTGATACCGAATCTTGGCCGCATCAAAAGCCTCGCGAACCAGCGTGAGAAAATCAACAAACTGGGAAAACACGAGAGCTTGGTGACCGTTCTCCCCGATGTCGGTCGCCAGGTCAAGTAATGCCTCAATCTTTGAGCCCGTCGCCCCGAAGCGTGGTTCAATCAGCCGAGCATCACACGCCCCTCGGCGCAGGCGTGTCAATTCGGCGAGAATGTGGAAGCTCGCTTGTGCTTCATCTTGCGCGACCGCCAGCTCCGCCGCCTCAAGTGCTTGCTGGCGCAGTGCCTCATAGAAGTAGCGCTCTTCCTGCCGTGGCTCAACGACAAGGGTCAACTCCGTCCTCGGTGGCAGATCGCTCAAGACATCGGTCTTGAGTCTGCGCAGGACGAACGGAGCAACAATCCTGCGCAGACGTCGCCTGGCCTGTTGGTCCTTGTCGCGCTCGACCGGGGTGACGAACCGCCGATTGAACTGCGCTGGTGAACCAAGGAGCCCAGGGTTGAGAAAATTGAGTATCGAGTACAGTTCGGTGAGATGATTCTCGATCGGCGTACCAGAAAGCGCCATCTTGAACTCCGCCGATAACCCAGCCAGCGCCTTGGTGCGTTTCGCTGCAAGATTCTTAATCGCTTGAGCCTCGTCGACGATGAGCGTCCGCCAGACCCTTGAGGCAAGAATCTCCTCGTCTTGGATCAGTACGCTATAGGAGACCACCAACAGATCCCGTCCGTTGGCCTCGGTGACCACACGAGCACGATCCGCTCGGCTGTAGTTGACGGGGTTGAGAGTGGGAGCAAAACGAAGCGTCTCCTTGATCCAGTTGTCCACCACCGAGGTCGGACAGATCACCAGGGTAGGCTCGAGGTCTGCACCCGAACGGGCCAAGGCAACCGCGAGTGCTTGGATCGTCTTTCCCAACCCCATGTCATCGGCCAGACAGGCCCCGAGATCAGCTTCCGCAAGACGCATGGCCCAGGTAAACCCGTCTAGTTGATAGGGGCGCAACTCGGCTTCGAACGTGGGGGGCACCGGCACCTCCAGCTGTTGGCTCCGTTCCAGTCGCTCGATGAGCTGCCGTGAAGTCAGGTCGAAGGTCGCTTGCGTGCCCTCGGTCACGGCCATCAATGGGCCAATCGCGAGCTTTGACGCTTTGATCTCCTTGCCCGAGTCGTCCGTCAACGCCGCAAGTTCAAGTACTCGCTCTCTCAGCGATCCAGTAAGAGCGAGGTACTGCCCCTCCTTCAAGGTTACAAACTTTGCTCCTCGATTGGCAGCCGCGATCAACTCCTTGAGTGCAATGACCTTATCGTCATCGAGCTCGACACCACCCTTGACCGCGAGCCAGTCACGTTGGCTCGCAATGGTGACCCGCAGTGCACCAAGACCCGGCGAAAGGACCCGGACAGCCTTCCCCTTTGGCCAATCGAGCTCCAGCTCATCCAGAAAGGCGTTCAGCGCCTCAAGTGCCTCGAGTGCCTCGTCGGCGGTTTCAAACTCAATCTCACTCGCTGGGTCCTCATAACCAACACCGAGGGCCTCAAGAACCCGGACGGCCAGATCGGCTTCCCAATCGAGATCACGAGTTGTCGCCACCGTCTCAGCGTTGATCCGAGCCACCACATTGGCGCGGCCAACCCCTGGAACGAATCGGGGTCCATCAGGACCCAGGGGTGCCGAAACGAGCCGCAGCGTCAACCCCTCGTCCCATGGCTTGAGCTGGCAACGCAACTTTGCCATAGCATCAACAAGTCGGCCGGCAACCACATCGTCGGACTGTATCTCAAAGTGTGCACTCAGCGCCGCTAGCGTGCCGTCGATGGCTTCTACGGCCTCTCGAGGCAGCGCCAGTCGCTTGCCAACGAGCGCAATCGCTTGGCGCTGCGCCTTGGTCAGTCGAATGACCACAAGACGTGTGGGTGGCTCGAACATCATCCACAACAACTGGCCATCGCCAACCCGCCCCCACGACCTCGCATTCGTCTCATCGACCAAATCCGCAAGCGACGCCGGTTCGATACCGACCTCGAAGCCATCCGTTCCGCGGCTTACGACGACTTCAGGACGCCGTTCAACTACTTCGATAAATCGATCGAGATCGGTGCTCAAGGCAACCCGCGGATGCCCCACCAGGCTCATCATGGCCGCCCCAAGGTCCAACTCGTAACCTCCCCGCCCTCCAGCGACCTTATGATTGGAGCGCAAAACACGAGCGTCTTCTCCTGGAAGATCGTTGTCAGCCATGAGTTTGGCAAGGCTGACCGCCTTGGGCTTACCCCAACCCCTGACACCCTTGACCTGTAGGAACGGCGTGATGGAGCGCAAGTTATTCAGCTCTGTGGTCTCAATCACCCACACGTAGCGGCTCTCCCGCTCCTCGGCGTCACCACCAAGCAAGCGCAGCGAGTCCAACACGAGCTGCCAACGTGGGAGCTGAGATCCAACGAAGAAGGGAGCAGTGCTTTCGGCTCCCATTGCATGTGCCAACGCCCGATCGGCCAACTCTGCGAGGGTAACAAACCCGCAGGCCGAAAACGTCATAGCGCTACGACGATGCACCGAAGTCAGGTCCATGTCCGTGATGGCGTTCGCCTCGAACTCGGGCGCGAGCCAGTTGATCAGCAGGAGATCGAACAGCGCTTCGAGTCCAAACGCATGCGGTTGGAAGAAAATGTTGGGGTCGAATCGCTCTTGACCGAGCCGGACTCTGATGGCATAGACCCACTTGCCAAAGAGATTGTACCTCGACGGATTTTTCGATCGTGAGCTGGTCACACAGAACTTCAGGGCGCGATCGAGATCGCTCGCATTGCCCGAGGCCATCAAGGCCATCGGGTACCAAAATTGGGTCGCAGGGTATAACGGTGCCAGCCGAGAGCGCGTGCTCTTCGTGTAGCTGGTCAGCGCCGCTGAAAAGGTATGCGCACCGCGTCCAAATTCACCATCTCGGATCTGAGTCAAGGCATCCAAGAACGGTGCATAGCGTCCAGCGGAGTCGCCAAGGTAGGTTCGGGCCCTCTCGTCATCGCCACGCAGGAAGAGGACCTGAGCAAGTGCAAATTGGATCTCATCATTGAGCGGATGCTCGTCGAGCAGCGCATCCACAAGCACGAGTACCTCTTCATCGAGTTCACCAAGGTAGCTTGTCAGCGCCAAATTGGCTACCCAATCTCGCCATTGGGGCGCCAGATGTTGCAAAAGCCTGGGATCGGCCCGATCAATCAAGGCGTCCCAAAAGTGTTCACTCTCTACCACCCGTCTGGAATAGTACTGACGGGTTGCCGCCTGCCGAGGATCTTGCATGGCGCTCAATCGCATGCGACCGACCTCGAGAAACCAGTCCATCGAGTAGACGCGATATTGAGCCGTCGTCAAGATATCCGAAAGCCTGGAGTGCGGCACCGAGTCGATCAGCTCGAAATAGAGGTCGTTCCCCAGCCGACCACCGATCTTGGCGTATCCCGAGGCTCCGTCGTGGACGAGCAACCCCTCGTTTTGCAGCTCAGACCAGGCGGCATCTGACTGCAGCCTCTTGACTGGCCCGTGCACAAGCCCCTTCTCCGCCATCAGGTTCATGACCTCAAAGCTCAGCTTTTTTGAGGTCAGACCCCACTGCAAGGCCATGGCCTTGGCCAGGTCTTTCGCATTCTCCGATAACAAGCCCGATTACCTCGCTTTGCAGTCAAGCCACCAGCCAGACCGTTCTTGTGACGGTGAGGCGCTCCAAGATTTTCCGTCTTTGTGATCACAGCGGTAGCTGCTACCTGCAATCCTAACCTCCATTCACTACCGCCACCGTGGGCCGCCGGGGTCACCTCCCTGCCTGCATGGAGCCACGGCGCATAAAGCTACAATCATTAGTGTTATGGTCGAGAACTCTCATGCACAGTATCTGAACGATCATACCGATGGGGGTGAGCATTCGTACGACAGCGTCGGCTCCAATGACGGCACGAGTGAGATCGATCTGTTGTTGCCACGAGTATCGCGATCAGGTGCTCTTACGCTCCACGAACAGGTGGCAGCCGAGATCCGTCGAGCGATTGCCGACGGCGAAGCCAGACCCGGGCAACGCATCCCCCAAGCGAGAGACTTGGCAGCTGAGTTGGGCGTCAACACCAACACGGTTCTACGTGCGTTGCGCATGCTCCGTGACGAAGGGTTGGTCGAGATGGGACGCGGACGCTCGATCCGTGTCGCAGGTACGCCCGAACGCTCCGCGGTACTCACACGGACCAAAGAACTCCTCGAGTTTGCCCGATCCCAGGGTTATGAACGTGACGAACTCATCGCGATCCTTGGTTCGCTGCAGTAGGCCCCAGGCAAGGGAAACGTTGACCTCTCCCGCTCCAACGTTGCGTGTGCGATGACCAGCTGAACACGGCATCCTTGCAATCCGCAGGTTAAAACGATGGATCGCCCTTCCAGCTCATTGGGAACGTCGCCAACTTGTGGTTGATTCGATAGGTGACAACCAAGGAGGAGAACAGAACACCGTGCTTGGTCGAGACCGGACCGGAAACCGTCACGAGGCTATTGGGGAAAAATGATGTTCGCGATGCCGCACAGTATGGGTTACACAAGTTGATCGCAAAGGTCGTCGTGCCCTTGGCCCCGCTCGACGTCCAAGCACTCCAGCGGGTCTTGGTCAGCATCGCGTTGCCGTCTGCGCACGAGATGACAAAACTCTTGGGCTCGACGACCGATTTGCCTGTGCAGCCAAGGAGGCCGATGGAGCGATCCACGACGGGGACAGCACGAATGTGGTGGGTGGAATGCGACGTCAAGCTCGCCTGATGCTCCCCATAAGCACCCATCGCAATCATCACAACGATGAAGGCAAAGCAAGCGGCCCAGATCAGGCGACGACGTCGCTGGCGCCTGCGGGCCTCCCGAAACAACAGCTCTGCCGCCTCCACGGTCTGCGTAGCTGCTTCGTGATCAACCGAATCGTGGACAAAGATACTCATAAAGCTATTGTAACTATCTTTAATGTTCCTGATGTAGAAAGTCGCAACTTTAGCCCTCCGACTTTCGACGACCCTCACCATCCTGAACCCATTGCGGCGCCGGACATCGGGGGTGCACCTCACGACCAGCCGAAATGACCATTATGGACCCCGACCGACGCTCCGAGTCTTTGAGGCCGACAGTCGAGGTCCAAGGGGCCAAATGAGGTCGATGTGCCAGTGGCCTCACAACTCCAGATGCCAATGCGTCAATCGAGGGCACCAAGTAAAGGCGTGCACACGAAAACACCAGTTAGCAGATCAGTTCGTTCACAAGTTGGCAGAGCTCGATGTGCTAGCTTCAGCGGCTACGGTGAGCCTTTAGACAACAAGCTTGCAAGGAGGGCTGTAGTGGAGACACAGGAAGCGATGAAGGGACGAGTGGCACTCGTCACTGGTAGCGGTCGCGGCATCGGCGAGGCAATCGCGGTATCATTGGCCAAACTTGGGGTCGCGGTCGCCGTCTGTGACGTCCATGACGGCGCCAATCGCGTGAGTGACGCCATCAATGCGATGCACCAGCGGGCTGTACCTTATCGTTGTGACATCTCCGACGCCGAACAGACCGCCCATCTCGTCGATCAGGTGATCAACGAGTTTGGCCGACTCGATATCCTCGTCAACAACGCGGGCGTCGGCGGTGCGCATGGCCGACTCCACGAGATCGACATCGACGACTGGGATAGGACCATCGGCATCAACCTTCGAGGGACGTTTCTTACGACCAAGTTCGCAATCCCGCAGCTGCTCAAGCAGGCCCACGCTTCGGTGATCAACATCGCCTCAACCTACGGGATCATTGGAGCACCGTTTGCGCCAGCATATTGCGCCTCCAAAGGAGCAATCGTCAATCTGACCCGCCAGCTGGCCGTCGACTATGGACCTCTCGGGATCCGCGTCAACGCCGTCCTCCCCGGCTACATCGACACCGACCTTGGTGGACGGCGTGCAAGCTTACCGAGCGACCAGGCGACAGCGATGCTGCAGCAACGCGAGGTGAGTGCTGCACTGCAGCCACTGGGGCGCCAGGCAACGGCCGAAGAGGTGGCGAGAGTCGTCGCATTTTTAGCCTCCGACGACGCTTCCTTCATGACTGGCTCGATCGTAACCGTTGACGGAGGCTGTACGACGACGTTCTACCACGGCTAACCGCGATCGATGTCGTCGCGCCAGGCTCATCAACATGGAGTGAGAGCATACGCCGCCACCGTGGCGATCACCAAGATGCTGCGCCACTGGATAGGAGGAACTCTCTCTTCAAAAATCGTGAGCCTCGTCACTCCTGGCTCCGCATCGTTGATGTGGCTGTAGCAGCGCCTACGCCAGCTTCGATGGCTGAAGATCAGCTGGTCACATCCTTGAGGTGACTACGCCAGTAGGTCAGTACCGTCGGGTCAAAGCCCGTATCTTCTAAATCAAGACCAAGGGCGAGCTTGAAGCGTAGGTTATAGCGAACCTGGTCCAAGGCCTCTCGGTCAGAGAGTCCCTCGAGTGCCGATGAGACCAAGACCGAGGCGATCCGAGAGGCTGGGATTGAGGGCCTTCCAGTACCCGAGGGATAGAGATGGGCGAACTTGGCGTCGGCGAAGATATCCCTGCGGTGTTGTGAGAGGAAGTGATAGATCGAACCTGGCTCCAACAATGAGGCACAAAAGCTCTCGGCAGCACTGAGATGGGTCTGGGTGGATTCGGTACCTAACATAGAAATATTCTACTTGACCTGCCCTTATGCCTCCACAACTACGGAGGGATCCTCATACCTTTCCCTCGTTTTGGGTCGGGACTCTTGACCAGGCTCCAAGTGAAATCGCGCTTGTCAGCGGTGAGAGATGTCGGCCTTGTCCTAAAAACCACAACATCGATCGGCTTGTCTCGCCTCGACGGTGTCTGTCGTCAGCTCGCACAATGCAGATTTGTCAACGGGACGCTCGCAAAGGTCGATGTCGATGTCGATGAATTCGAGTACGTCACGAAGTACAGGCTGTGCTCACCAGTGGCCACTCCCCCGACATTCTTTGGGATGACAGTGGTGGCAATGTTACACCAGTGGCGTGCATGAGGAGCGAGTAGGAAACTGCCAGTCCCGCTGCCGACACTGAGCAAATCGCCCGATCCTGGGAGGACAAGCGCAGTCTGACTCCAAATGGTCTGGCCAAGTGGCGATGATTCCCCTGGCGCCAGGACCCCTGGTGGAGTCGGAGTGCCACTCACCACCTGCCAGTAGAGGCCGCCATCGGTGCTACGGCGAAGTGGGTAACTCGATTGCGGATCGACAAGATACTCGGTTCCATGCACCGAGAAGAGCTCGTTGAGTCCACAAGCGTTGACGGTGCTTGGCCAATTTGATTGAGTGAAGCTCCTTCCCTGATTCGTCGATAGGAGAATCGACTGCTGAGCACCGTTCATTGCGCAGTTGGAGAGGTTCACCGTTGGGGAGAACCGGATGCAGGGTCCAAGTCGCGGGCAGAGTAATGGTTCTTGTGTCCAGCTGGTTCCGTTGTCGGTGGTCTCAGCGATCATGGCATGATGCGGAACGGTGAAGTAGGCCTGAATACCAGACCGTGACGCTTGCAGGCCGCCAAAGATCGCACCAGTGGCTCCGCTAGGGGTGGGGACCGTGGTCCATGTGGCACCATCGTCAGCAGAGATGACGGGCAAATAGTTGAAATTCGGAGCCTGATTGGGGCTACCGATAGCGTAGGAGGCCGCAATCAGGGTCTTGCCAGCCGGAGTATGAACGGCGGCGAGGTTACTACAGGACTCATTGCCAGCGATCGCGGACGTCACCCCATGTTGCTCCAAAAGGGCAATAACACCGTTGGTATTGACAACGCTGACGTGTCCATTGGATAACAACCTCATCGCGTTGGTCTGACCGCTACAGGTAAGTGCCACTCCGTTGGTCCCACGCTCGGTAACGATGGAAGGATCGGCGCTTGACTGAATATTGGTAGCGCCTTTGAGGCTGACGGACTGATAGGTCAATGGGGTGGCGACCCGAAACTTCACGGGACTGAGCAAAACCGAGGTGACCCCGCCGCCACCACCTTTCCCAGATCGGGGGAGTTGATAGACGCCGTGCGCAACCACCGTGGAGGGGAGCTTGTCAAGGACGGTGAACTCGAAGATGAAGGGCTCGTTGGTGCCGATGATACTGCTGAGAGCGATTGCGCCCTTCACCGAGGTCATCTCGCCCGGCAGTACCGTAGTTTTCGAGAGCGTCAGTTGGGGCGTAGCGGCCCTTGTCGAGCGCTTGAAGGTAACCGTGGTCGATCCCCCTCCATGGGCAAGCGCACAGCCTCGATGTACTCCCAGACATTGGATGGCTACCGGATAGCTGCCAGCCTTGGGCGCGACCAGCCGAAGAGGATAGCGCTCAAGCCACGGTCCGCTCGGCGTAACGAAGGAGGTCTGAAACTCCGTCGATGACAGCCAATGCACCGGGGTGCCGTCGTAGTGGAGCCCGTCCACGCAGCCATCAAAGCAAACGTAGACGTGACTCGGCTGAGGCTTGAGCGAGGTGGAGACTCGACCAGTAATGGTTACCGAGGCACCTGGTGATACCGAGGAGGGCGACACCGTCAGACTCACTGCCGGACCACTGTGGCCAGAGGGCACAGGGAATCCCAATTTGACTGCGGCTGCTCCTCGAGGCGGGAGCTCCGCTTGCATGCCGAGGTAATAGGTTCCTGACGCGAGATTGGGGATTCGATAGCAGGACTTGGTGAGATGGCCACTCATCGTTGCCGCAAGTTCACCAATCGTGCACCCTGCCTGAGCGGCAGTTGTGGGGATGGCTGAGGGCTTGCTGGTGGAACGCGATGAACTCGATGCTTGAGTGGTCGATTTCGCGGTTGTGTGTTGGGAACTTGTAGTAGAACCACAGGCCGCAAGCAGCAGCCCAAATGTGGCCAAGATAATCCACCACGCTCGTCGTTGGTTTAGCAGGGGAACTCCTCCTCTCAGTTCTCCAGCAATTCTTGGCTGGACTGTTCGATCGATACTATCGTGATTGATCAACAGGCTATCGTGTGGAAACATTCGCGTGAATTGGCCCCACTTCGATAGACTTAACTGACCCACCCTCTCCTTCGAGGTGGTAGAGCCAAAGGTACTGTCGGTTTCTCACTAGGTATCCTTGGGACTTGTCGTTTACTACGTAGCACTGGCCGAGGAGCGCGGTTTCTTACTCGTGACCGATGATGACAAGATTACCGAGTGGCTCCGGCAGTAAGTCGTGCACTTGTCGAAAAATAAGGTACGACTGGGGCGGAATAGTCAATTTACGCAGGTAAGTTCCCGAAGCACCGTTGGATACAGGCTTTGTACTAGGAGACAATGGCGCGCTCGGAGAGATTCGAACTCCCAACCGCCTGATCCGAAGTTGGCTCTCAACTTGCCTATTTTTAGTCATCGGTTGGCATGAGTGCAGCTAGAAGACACTTCGATTGTCATGGCTTGTCGGGATTAGTCATGGTTGTGCAGAAATTCGTGACATTTTTCGTGACACGAACCGGGTCTGAGATTGCGCCAGAGGCACTGATGCAGCAGTTGGTTGGTGTCTCAACGGAAAGCGGCTCAGTCTATTGGTACTGGACGGCCCCTTGAGCGTGGTCCACTTCGTTTGTGAGAAGACCACCTACAGTTTACTTGCCGCGCTCCTATGCTGCCCGAGATCTGAAGTAGTTCTCAGCGTAGAATCCCCGATGTTTGCTTGACCGAGTGAGAACCATTCTCTGGGTCGTCACATCAAGGGCCAAGAACTCATGAGGGCTCAGGTAGCCGAGGGAACTATGTGCTCGGATGCGGTTGTAGTCATGACGATAGTTATTAGTCAAGAGT
>Ga0080006_1150536_pt1 | contig 26045 bp, 19 predicted proteins | sample RS3BMetagenome_FD_69209 | JGI IMG/M metagenome (GOLD analysis project Ga0080006, IMG submission 69209) | Ferric oxide microbial mat and aquatic microbial communities from Rainbow Spring, Yellowstone National Park, USA - RS3B (SPADES... ...
CCGGTTCGATGAGCGGGAAGTGGAAACGCAGCACGGCTGGGATATTGAGGCACCGGCAACCGAAAGGGTCGGCAAACCGCTATGCCCAACCTAAACCAACGCGCCACTTCTCGACTCTACAACAAAAACAAGGAACTCCAAATGTATTGATCACTGATCATTGCTCATTGATCATTGAGCGGCAACGCCGCGCCAGCCCCTCTGTGTCCTTTGTGGCTGGTCCATTCCAGGTTCAAGGTTCTAGGTTCTAACTGCTCGCCAGTTGCTCGTTGCTCGTTGAATTACTGCCAATACTGAAATAATACTGATCAATACTGACCAATACTGATAATACTGACGCAATACTGCCAATACTGCAAAAATGCCTTCTAACTCCTGCGTTCTCGTCAAACTTCTAACTCCCTGCTTCTGTTAAGAGATCTGCACCCGCCCGAAGCTTCTAACTCCGGCAGCGCGAACCATCCCTTATGGCTCTTGACCGGGCCACGGTAGGCCTTGGTACCGGGGGGAAGTGCGGCGGCACGTTTAGCCCTGGGCCGGGCGTTTTTTTGCTTCGTATTTTTTTTCATTTCACAACTCCTGTTTTTCCGGCTTGAGGGTTTCGCGTTATTAACCGGGCCGCAGCATCAGACGACAACACCATGGGAGTATATTCTACCCCATTAAACGGTATCGGTTCAACTTCCAATTTTGTAAATCCTAATTGGCCATACCAAACAACGTAGTCAGGACTCGCATCCAACACCAGGCATCCGTCGCAGTTTAGTTTCCTGCTAAGCAACACTGCAAAGCGCAACAACTCCAGGCCCACGGCTCCAAAATATTTCCGGCCATCAGTCCTTAATTTTGACCTGTTCTGGGGAGCGGTGAAAAGTCTCTCCACGAACAGGGCCCGAGGGCATTCCGGTAAACTTGACGGTACCGACTGGACGGAAATCAACATTGCGCCCTGGACATATCCATCGCCGGTTATCAATCCGTAGGTCGCACATTTAATCTCTCTGCCAGCGTAAATAACTACTTCGTCCTCTCCCCACTTCCATTCAAGATCAATTGGGACGGGAGAAAAAGTTCTCTTGAGGCAGCATTCATTCCACCATTTGCGGTTTATCCCCTTTTCGATCCGGTCAGGCCCTATCAGTTGTATCCAAGCTTCCACCAAGGTTGCCGACTGAAACGTGATAACGCAACGGGCGCGATGGTTCATTCTGCGAGCCTTTTTAAGTTCCTTCAGGGCACAAATAATACCATGCGTCAACCCGGTCGCCAACGATTCTGTCACCGCAACGGGTGACGGGGTGGAACCACGGATTGCACGGATAACACGGATACGATGGGGATACGGGGCCACCGCAATGGTCGCGGATCAACAGCTTAAATTTCCTTTTTCATCCGTTCAATCAGTGTCATCAGTGGTTGCTTCACATTCGTTTCCGTAAAACCGGACCACCGATTGCACGAATAAAACGGATTAACGCTTGGACGTTTGGTTTACCATCCCGATCACAATTATTTAAGCCGGAGTCATCGGGATAAACTGCGAAACGACGGCATAAAGATTTCCGTTTCCCTCCGGCAGGGGTGGGGCTATGACAGATTCTGCCAGGTCTCTGGAGGACAAATCCTTAACTGTTTAGCGCAGTTGCGCATTATCCCCCCTCACTGCAACCCTATAGCCTTCCACGGCACCGGAACCACGAATGATTGTTCCGACGCCGCACGGCGCTTGCTGAGACACGTTGATCGTTGTTCGTTGATCGTTGCCCGTCGCCATATTGATCCGTGATCAGTGTTCTTTGATCAGTGAAATGGACTCCTAGGTTCCTGATTCTAGGTCCAAGGTTCTAGGTTCTAACTGCTCGCCAGTTGCTCGTTGCTCGTTGAATTACTTCCAATACTGATAATACTGACGCAATACTGCCAATACTGTAAATTGCAACAGCCAGGCGATATCCTCGCGCGGACAGCGAACTATTTTTCAAAACCCGCCGCGCCACCTACCGCCAAGGAGGACATTTTAACTTTGGTTAAGTGGCGGACATTTTAACTTTGGCGGCATCCAATTTGCGCCGAATTGTCGCAAAACTTCTTATTGATTATCATTCGGGTTCGTGCGGCTCCAATAATTGCGTCAGCGGGAATTGACGCGAACGATTTATCAAGGGGTATGCGGCTGCATCCGCAATCAGAAAGCAGGGATTCGTGAGTCATTGGCGTGCGGTGAATTCACCGAATGGGCGTTGACGAACCGAAATTGGCGTGGGAAGCAAAAGGGCTGTGCCCGGAAGGAGTCTGACAACTCCGGATCGTGTTCAGAAGTTGCAGGTGATGCTGTCATTGCACGAGCGTTTTTATTTAGGCACTGACAAAACCTCTTGGCCATGGGATAATCGTTGCTGTATAGATACGGAGCGATAGCGGCGTAGCGGCGGTCCGTTGCGGGTTACCGGCTCTGGTGGAACCGGCAAGGATGCAGAACAGGGCGGCGCAGGTTTGTGAACGCACGTGGCAGTACCAGATCAACTGAACAGCAGATTCATGCGGCGCTTGATTCTGCCTACCGCAACAAAACGCCCTTGGGGACGCTTTGGAGCCTGTTCCAGAATTATCGCCCCAGGATGATTCTGGTCATCATTGCCTTTGCCATTAAGCAATCTCCGGTCTGGGCGTTACCGATTGTCACAGGTAACATTATCACAGCCATTACGCGCATTGATTCCGGCCGCCATGGTGGCCATGTTTACCCCACCGGGCCGCTGATTCACTTTATTATGATCAATGCGGCGATTATGTTTGTATTGATCGCGCAGAATATTCCCATGCACACGCTGTATGCCAAGCTGCTTTCGTCGGTAGTCCGGCAGGTGCAACTGGTGTTGCGGTCGGCGCTGGTGGTGCGGTTGCAGCAACTTTCGATGAGTTTTCACGACAACATGCTGGCCGGGCGGCTGCAAAGCAAAGTGCTGCGCGATGTGGAAGCGGTACAGCAATTATCCAGCCTGCTGATTGATACATTGCTTTCCGGAGTTCTGATTCTGGTGGCCGCATTTGTTGTCACGCTGGCGAGAAGTCCCATCACACTGCTGTTTTTTCTTATCACGGTTCCGGCGGCGGTGGGTTTAACGCGATTGTTCGGCGGCGTGATGCGTCAGCGCAACGAGGCCTTTCGCGTGGAGCTGGAAAAAATGTCCGGCGAAGTTTCGGAAATGATTGAGATGATACCCGTGGCTCGCGCGCATGCGGTGGAGCAATCCGAGGTAAACCGGGTTAACCGGCGACTTTTGCGTATCCGAAGAGTCGGGCAGGAGCTGGATACAACCAGCAATCTCTTTGGATCATCCGGATGGGCGACATTTCAATTTTTCCAGATGCTGTGTCTGGTGTTCAATGTTTGGCAATGCTATCGCGGGTGGATCACCGTAGGCGATGTGGTGATGTATCAGGGATTTTTTTCCATGGTGGTCGGGTCGGTGCAGGCGATGGTGGCGACAATTCCCCAGTTGGCGATCGGCATTGAATCCATCCGATCGATCGGCGAGGTGCTGGAATCTCCGGATATTGAACGCAATGATGGTAAATTAACCATCTCTTCGGTGCGTGGACATATTGAATTTCAATCGGTCTGTTATCAATATCCCGGTACGGACAGACCGGCGGTGGAAAACTTTTCACTTGATGTTCCGGGGGGGCAAACCATTGCCGTGGTGGGCCAATCCGGATCGGGTAAGTCCACGCTGATGAATCTGATTATTGGATTTCGTCGACCCACGACGGGAAGGATTCTGGTTGATGGCATTGATATGGAGGCCATTAACCTCCAGACGCTGCGCCGTTTTCTGGCGGTAGTGCCGCAGCAGGTGGTGCTTTTCAGCGGAACGGTACGGGAAAACATTGCCTACGGGCTGGAAGATGTCAGCGAAGAGCAGTTGCATTCGGTTTTGGAAATGGCCAACTGCACGGAGTTTATCCGGGAATTGCCGAAGGGGATTGATACGCCGTTGGGCAATCGGGGCGGCAAGCTTTCCGGCGGGCAGCGGCAACGAATCGCCATTGCGCGGGCGATGTTGCGTGACCCGCATATTATTATTCTCGATGAGGCGACCAGCGCGCTGGATTTGGCCGCCGAGCATCTGGTTCAGCAGGCCATTTCACGACTCATTAAGGGCCGCACCACGTTTATTGTGGCGCATCGCCTTTCAACCATCCGCGATGCGGATCGGGTGGTGGTTATGGATCATGGCAATCTGGCGGAAGTCGGTGCGTATGCCGATCTTCTGGCCCAGCCGAATTCAGCTTTTTCCCGCCTGCACGCGCTACAGATTTAGGGGCCGCCAAGAAATAACGTTTACAAATATGACGCCGGGATTTTGGCGTCTGGCAAGACGCCCGCGAGGAGCATATCCGTCCCGACCCGTCGGGATAACGAGCGGGCAACGCGGCCAGAGGTCAAAAGACCAAGTCAGATTGGAAAGGTTATTTCTTGGCGGCCCCTTAGCTGTGACCGCTTGGCATGGCACCCCGATGGATTTTTCCGCGGCAGGCGAAACAATTGAGGAAATGGCTGAACGTGGCGGGGCGATACTTGGGCCATACTCGATCCGCGAGCTACGTTGGCGGAAGGTTACGTAACGCATGGTTAATGGTTGTTGCCTGATCGCTTGGCCATTATGATCGTGATTTCGGATGCGGCTTGCAGGGTATTAACGGTGCATGTATTCGGGTCGCATGACGTTGCTTATGGCAAAATCCGGAGGATTTACGATGATCGCATGGATTGTTCTGATTGTCGCGGGCTTGTTTGAAGTGATCTGGGCCATCGGATTGAAATATTCCAACGGGCTGACCGAACTTGTGCCCGCCACAGTGACACTCATTGGGATGATTGTCAGCATGGCGCTATTGTCCATAGCCGTGAAGACTATTCCCGTGGGGACAGCTTATGCGGTGTGGGTTGGAATCGGAGCCGTAGGTACGGCCTTACTGGGCATTCTGATATTTAAAGAACCTGCCACCGCGTTGCGGCTGGGCTTTATTATTCTGATTATTCTTGGTGTTGTAGGCTTAAAGCTGACCGGACCATCGTAAAAGGCCGTGGCGGGAGCGTAGAGCAAACTGTGATAGGGGCCAGCGGTTTTGGCGCGGGCAACATTGGGGCCGTCGGCGCATGCGCACAATTGGTCGCCTGATCTATTGCTATGCTTCGTTCGCCCATAGGAGCGTGTCCAGGTAATGGCCGTCGCAACTCGTCGATTACCTGAACAAATTCCATAGGGCCAACGGAGGCGGAGGGATTCGAACCCCCGGTGGACTTGCGCCCACACCGGTTTTCAAAACCGGCGCGTTAAACCGCTCTGCCACGCCTCCCGGCATACGAAGGTTTGAAATCGGTTTCTCAAAGCTTCGTATTGCTCTTTCAGGCAATAAAAGAGTACCGTATTCAATTTACGCGGTCAAATGTTTCAATTTGTCCCAACTTTCATACATCTGCCGCATTGACACAAGGGCGGCAGCAAATTACGATTCAAAATTCGATAACGCCTGAAAGCAGTGTCAGGCTCAACGGTGGCAGCTTCAGGCGGGGAAGAGTGAATGTTATGCGTGCTCTGGATTGTCAGTATTTCATGGACGCAACCTAAGACGGAACAAATGCAAATGCGCGGAACATTGGGTTCCGAATCAATATCCCGGAAGGGTTTTTACATTCAGGAGGATTACCTATGCGGCGGTTTCCAAAATTAACAGTGATGGTGGCGGCATTGGGATTGACCTTCGGCCTGTCTGGTTGTGGCAAGGGTGGTTCGAGCAGCAGTCAGTCCAGCACTGCTACCAGCACGCCTGCGGCCACAGCGGCCCCGGCCAAGCCGGTGCATGTATATCCCAAGGGTACGCCCATTAAGCTGGCTTTTGTCAGTAACAATGTAGCAAATTACTGGAACTTTGCCCACGCAGGGGTTCGAGCCTTTGAAAAGAAAACCGGCATTCAGGTGACATTTCGTGAGCCCGCGAAGGGAACCGTCGCCGAGCAGAATCAGATTATTGAAGACCTTGTAACCGAAGGTTACAACGGCATTGCGATCAGTGTGATTGCTCCCAATGACCAGATTCGCACGCTGGATTCCGCGGCGCGATCTTTAAATTTAATCTGTGTTGATTCCGATGCGCCGAAATCCAGTCGGCTCATGTACATCGGTACCATGAACTACAATGCCGGCCTGTTAATGGGCAAAGAAATTGTCAAGCTGCTGCCAAAGGGTGGACAGGTGGCGATTTTCGTGGGCAATCTCGCCGCCCGTAATGCGTATCGGCGACTGGATGGAATTGAGCATGTGATCAAAGGGCACAACATTACCATTGTTGCCAAAAAAGAGGACAACCAGGATTATGCCCGCGCCAGGTCCAATGCGGAAAACGTCATCAGCGCCTTTCCGCACTTGAGCCTGATGTGCGGTCTGTATTCTTATAACGGTGCTTTGGCCGCTTCGGCCGTCAAGGCCGCCGGCGATAAAGGCAAGATCAAAGTCATCGCCTTTGACCAGGATCCCGACACGCTTCAGGATATTAAAACCGGATTGATTAACGCCACGGTGGTTCAAAACCCGTTCATGGAAGGATATCTTTCATGCAAGTATCTGCGCAACATTTGTGCCAACGGCATGAAAGCTGTGCCGACACCGGCCAATGTGGACACGGGCGTGCAAATTGTGGATGCCAAGAATTTGGTTGTCTATGAGAAGAAACTCGCGAAGATGATGGCCAGTAAATAATCAGTACTGTCGTCTGATCACACAGGATCACCGCATGGCCGAAGACTATATCCTGCGAATGCGGGGCGTTACAAAACGATTTCCGGGCGTTACGGCGCTGGAAAATGTGGACTTGGAACTGCGCAGCGGTGAAGTTCTGGCCCTGATGGGCGAAAACGGCGCGGGTAAAAGTACGCTGATGAAAATTCTCGGCGGTGCGCAGCCACCGGATGAGGGCGAACTGCTTATTGACGGCAAAGCGGTGGAGTTCCGGAATGTTTCGGATTCGCGGCGGCATGGCATTGTGCTGGTGCATCAGGAATTGATGATGGCGTCCAATCTGGACGTGGCCGGAAATATTTTTCTGGGCAGTGAAAAAAGCCACTGGGGTCTTTTGAATCGGCGGGCCATGCGATCCGCATCGGTAGCGCTGTTGCGTCGGGTGGGTTTATCCTGTTCCCCGGCTATGTTGGTAGGCGCTCTGACGCCCGGCCAGATGCAAATGGTTGAAATAGCCAAAGCCCTTTCCCATAAAGCCAGAATTCTGATTCTTGATGAACCGACAAGTTCCTTAACGCTTACGGAATCCGAGCAGCTTTTCAAAATCATCGGCGATCTGAAACGCGACGGCATTGCCATCATTTATATTTCACATCGGATGGAAGAAGTCAAACGGCTGGCAGACCGTGTGATTGTGTTGCGGGACGGCAAGCGGGTGGGGGAGCTGGAACATGACCAGATTACGCAAAATAAGATTGTTTCGATGATGGTGGGAAGAGAATTGACCAACTGGTATCCGCCTCTTCGGCCCAGGGCGGATTATCCCCCCATTTTGCAGGTTGAAAATCTCATTGTGCCCGGTGCTCCCTGCGCGGTGAGCTTTGAAGCCGGGAAAGGTGAGATTGTCGGTTTTGCCGGGCTGGTGGGTTCCGGTCGCACGGAATTAATGCAGGCGATTTTTGGTACAACGCCACCGCTGGGTGGAACTCTCGTGGTAGATGGGCAAGCCTTTGCGCCACGGCGGCCCCGTGACGCCATCAGCCGTGGCATTTATCTGGCGCCGGAAGATCGTAAGCATCATGGCCTGGTGCTGCCGATGAGCATTGCCCAGAATATTTCCATGCCGGATATTCATAATTACAAACCGCGAATGTGGCTGCAACGCGGGCATGAACAGGTGGTGGCTAAAAAGCAATTGGAATCTCTGCGGATCAAGGCTCCGGGTGTGAAGCACCGCGTGGGGAGCCTGTCGGGAGGAAATCAGCAGAAAGTGGTGCTGGGAAAATGGCTGGCCATGCGACCGAAAATATTGATTCTTGATGAACCCACACGTGGGGTGGATGTCGGGGCCAAGGCGGAAATTTATCGGGAAATGATGGAATTGGCCCAGCAGGGCATTACGATTTTGATGGTCAGTTCGGAAATGGAAGAAGTACTGGGCATGAGCGATCGAATTGTCGTCATGCGGGAGAGGCGAATGGAAGGTATTTTGCCGCGTGATCAGGCCACGCAGGAGCGCATAGCGGCTCTGATGACCGGCGCGGGAAAAATTGATAAAAGCATTGGAGTCTGATGAGACGTGAGTTAGGTATTTTGTGTGCCGTTGTTGTGATGTGCGGCTTTTTATTCTGGAGCAATCATGACTTCGGAAAAGCCGCCAACATTCTCAACGTTTCGCGTCAGGCGGCCATGCTGGGCATATTTGCCATCGGCAGCAGTTTTGTCATTATCACCGGCGGTATTGATTTGTCGGTCGGTGCGATCATCGGGCTGACCGGCGTGCTGATTGCCAAAATTTCATCCCCGTCCGTACACTGTCTGAATCATCCGCTTTGGGTCGGGATCAGCATTGCTCTGGGCGTGGCATTGCTGATCGGATTAATCCAGGGGCTGCTGATATCGCGGTTAAAACTGCAGCCATTTATTGTTACACTTGCGGGCATGTTGCTGGTGCGTGGCACAGCGCAAATTATTACCCACGGCGGCACATTAGGCCTGGGCACATCACCGCTGATTAATCTTTCCACCGAAGGTCTTTTTCATTATGGTTATCACGCCGTTTTAGCCTATCCGGTGCTCATGTTTATCGGGGTGATTATTCTGGCATCGTACCTGCTGCACGGAACCGTGTTTGGCCGATATGTATTTGCCATTGGCGGCAACCGGGACGCAGCGCAATATTCAGGTATTCCCGTGGATCGGGTGGAAACGCTGACCTATGTGATTTCGGCGGGTTTGGCCGGCGTGGCCGGAATATGTTACGCGTCCTATATCGGGCAGATGACATATAACGTGGGCAACGGCTACGAACTTAACGCCATTGCAGCGGCGGTTATCGGTGGCGTTTCACTGCGGGGCGGTGAAGGCAGCGTGCTTGGAGCCATCATCGGATCGATCATGATGGAAGTGATTCAGAACGGCATTATTCTGTTTAAATGGGTATATCATTCGGCGGGGCATCGGGAAGTGTTTCGCTTGAGTTCCAACTGGACCTATTTCATCACCGGTGCTGTGATTCTTCTGGCGGTGCTGATTGATCAGCTTGCCAATATTCTCAATAAGCGCAAGCGCCTGAAACGTCAGGCCCAGATTGCCGCCGCCAAACAATAGCCGACGCGCTCGTGTCTTTGCCGGACGGTATCAACTATTTGATGCGGCCCGATGTTCATGCGCATTGATATGATCCATGCAGTAGCACGGGGTTCCGGCGCAGCGATTGCAATAGCGGAATTCCATTTCCGGATTCGTACGATCGGTAATGCCGCATTTGGTGCAGCGGTGGAACGGCTCATCGATAATGGTCTTCGCCGCTTTCTGGACCATTTTGCGATGTCCATAGCGGACGCGATTGATAATATCGCGGCGGAAAAAGATGAGAAAATTCAGCACTGCGGCGACGACAATCACCCGTTGGGACCAGTCGCCGTTAAGGAACATCCAACCATAAAAGGCCCACATAATCCAACCAAGATATTTCACCCGCACCGGCAGTACGAACGCCACATAAATGACAAAATCGGGGTATAAAAACGCAAATGCCAGAAATACCGATCCAAACAGGTAAAGACTTGCCACCGCACCGCCTGGAACAAGAAATGCCGCGGCAACTGTGGCCATCCAGCCAATGAGCAGAAAAAGATTGTAATGCAGTTCTCCCCACGTGTTTTCCAGTGAGTTGCCGATAAGGAAAAAGAAATAAATATCAAAAAAAAGCCAGATCGGACTGTAGGATGGTGGAATGAGCACAAACGAAAACACCCGCCACCATTGGCCGGCCCATACCAGTGAAGGTTCAAGGTACATGCGGTCAATGATATTGTGATGCGAGAAGTGCAATATAAAAAACAGCACCTGCCCGACAATGATCCATAACGTAAGATGCGGAATAGCGAAGCGCGAGAGCTTGCGTTCCAGTTTCTCTTTGAATCCCATTTCTGTATACCTTCAGGACAAAAAAATGATTCTACGTTGATCTGCTTCGAAAAGCATCTTGGCGGAGGCGCTTTTTCGCAGGTGCCCTGCGATGGCTTAAGTGTATGAGACTTTACGCGGGGCGATCTTAAGACCGGAAAGCGGGGAAATAAATGCGGCATCGGAGAGAGTATTTACCTGCCGCCGGGGGGACATGTTGCCGGGGCCGTCTGAAAAAGTGATGCATGGCGCGTTGGTCCGTTGAGGCTGGAATTTGGTGGCCTATCGCCGCCGGGCTTGCAAAGAATAACCGGGCGTATATCCTGCCGTGTGACAGGCGATTGGTGTAACGAGTAAAGGTACAGCGATGAGCGAATTAATTATCAGCGTTTCGGGGGTGCGAGGAATTATTGGGGATTCATTAACGCCATCGGTAGCGACAGAATTTGGTCAGGCGTTTGGTGAACTGCTGAAACAGACGGCTTTAGATGATCAGACCGTTACGCCGGTGAAAGTGGCCATTGGTCGCGATTCGCGTATTTCAGGTCCCATGATTCAGTCCGCCTTTTCCGCAGGGTTGATGTCGGTTGGTGTACAGGTTGTGGATCTGGCAATAGCCACAACGCCGAGTGTGGCTCTGATGGGTCGCTTTTTAAAAACCGACGCGGCCGTGGTAATAACGGCATCGCATAATCCGTTGGAGTACAACGGTATTAAATTTATTTCCCATGACGGCATCGCCTTTTCTGGCGATATCATTTATCAATTGCGAAAAATCTATGAGTCGCGGTCATGGAATCTGGAACCCATTGATCGGATCGGTACATTAACGACGGACAGCCGAGCACATGCCAATCATGTGCAGGCGATTTTGCAACTGGTGGATACCAAGGCGATCAGTACCCATCGGTACCGCGTGGTGCTCGACAGCGTTAATGGTGCGGGTTGTGCCCCATCACCGATGTTGCTGGGCAAGCTTGGGGTGGAATTGGCGCATGTGAACAACCATGCGACGGGCCGCTTTGCCCATCCACCGGAGCCTACGCGGGAAAACCTCACCGATCTGTGCAATCAAGTAACGCGGCACCGGGCGGTGGTAGGTTTTGCCCAGGATCCGGATGCGGACCGTCTTGCGGTGGTGGATGAACGCGGTACTTACATCGGCGAAGAATACACGCTGGCCCTGGCGGTCTTAAGTCGCGTTATGGTTAAGCCGGGGGTGATTGTCTGCAATTTATCCACGAGTCGGATGGTTGATGATATAGCCGCGAAATTCAAATCGACAGTCATCCGCACGCCGGTAGGGGAAGCCAATGTGGCGGCGACGATGATGGAGCATCAGGCGGTTATCGGGGGCGAGGGCAACGGCGGCGTGATTGATCCGCGCGTCGGGCCGGTGCGTGATTCGCTGATCGGGATGACGCTGATTTTGGAACTTATGACCCGCACCGGAAAGTCCATTTCCCAGATTGTCAGCGCCATACCCAAGTATGCGATGATAAAAACCAAATTTTCCGCCACACGATCGCAGGCGGATGAACTGGTGGAAAAAGTAAAAGCCGAATTTGCCGATCAAAAACTGGACTTGCAGGACGGCGTGCGCATCGACTGGCCGGAGGGCTGGGTGCATGTGCGCCCAAGTAACACAGAGCCCATCGCCCGGGTGATCGCGGAAGCGGCGGATGAAAAAACCGCCCAGGAACTGATATCCCGTGTGCAACGCGTCGGCGGTGCGCGTTGAGGCAGGTGGTGGCTTTGTCGATTTTTGGTGGGGGATTATCTAGTGTTTTATCGGATCATTCCGGATGGGATTTAATTGACTTGTGTGCTGCGCGTTGCGCGATCTTTACAAAGCACATTGAGAGGCCGGAGTTGAACCTCACTGCGCCCCTGCAAAAGGGTGTTTTTCCGGACGGTCGTGAACTTATCGGTACAGCAAAAAATATTAAAGTTTTTTCTTTCCTTTGCCGCACAGTTGTGCTACTATCAATTCACTGATTCGGAATTCACCGGATCGGAAGGAAGATTGAGACGAGGAGAGGTCATGGCAAAACGCATTCATATAAGCAGGTCGGAACTGCCGATTATTGTCGCAGGGATAATCATTGTCCTTGGCGTGATCTGCTGGAGTCACACGCAACAAAAGCGCACCGATGCGATGACCAATACCCGGATCACCTTAGCGTCGTTGCAAGTGGCGTTTCAGCAATATCGTGAATTCGGCGGCCCGATGCCGAAGCTGGCCAAAGGGCATAGCAGTATTTATAGCTTTCTTGCCGCTTATCAACGTTTTTATGCCAGACGGAATTCCGCTGGGCATTGGGAAAACAATCCGCATCTGCTGATTTATCTGCGGCGGGAACTTACAACCATGGGATGGATTTCGATGCCGGGTGGTGGAAAAATGCGAGCGATGGTCTCGGTGCGCGATGGTTTTGGCCACCGGATTCATTTTCTCAATGACCCCGCAAAAAATATTCATGCCCCCTGTTTTGCCGTACACCTTCCGATGGTGGCGGGCAAACGCAAATGGATTTACGGCTCCGATGAGATCCATTGATGCATGCCGTAAGAGATTGCAACAGTGCGACGAATGAAATTTCCCCAGGCATTGGTGTGTTTGATTCTATCATGCGCGATTGAATAGCTGGCGCTGCTTGGTATAAAGAAACACGGACGAATGACCGTCGCATGGCGTACAGCTCAACTGAGAGTCTGTCCAAGTAATGGCCGGGATTGCGCTGGGTTTGAAATGTCCCGTATGCGTGCCGCAATGGATCGCCCTGACTCGTCTCTGAGCAGTTTACCCCGATATCCTGACACTACGGAAAATCCGAACGACCTGCCGCTGGTCTTTAAGACCAACAAGGCCGGTCTACCGGTCAAATTCAACCGCCCCGGGAATCCACAAAAGGAGTTTATCCCGTGCTCGCCGGGATGGAAAAACGCTATCCCATCCCGGCAACGCCTATAGCCTGGTGTTGAACTGTTCAGGCCAGCCTGAGCACAGTTCTTTGACAAGAATATGCCTGCATCAGTGGTTCCGTTTCAGCCATGAGGATCGCTTTGTACCCGGATGAAAAATCGACGCCCGCATTGTCGCCCGTAACCTAAAACCTTGGCCACCGCCGCCGTTGCGCTGCAGAAACTGGCACAGGCCCCACGCGCGGCGGCAAGCGTACCAGCCTTTCCAAACGGGTAAAATCGCATAGAATGGCGCGTAGGAATCGCTTCGAGTTGCGTCGCCACAAGCCGGCGGTTACTCGGGCTGGCCATCGGGATAAATTCTTCGTCGGCGAAAGGAACATAGCTGCACCATGCCCACCCGCTTTTATAATACATTGCATCATCGTCTTGAGGATTTTATTCCGCTGCATCCGGGACCCGACGCGGCCAATCCGATACTGGGGAGCCGAATCGGCATTTATAGCTGTGGCCCGACGGTTTATGACTATGCCCATATCGGCAACTTTCGCGCCTTTTTATTTTCCGATGTGCTGCGGCGTTATCTGGAATTACGCGGGGCGCAGGTGACGCACGTCATGAACATGACGGATGTGGGCCACATGACCGATGATCAACTGGCCGATGGTGCGGGGCGCGACAAGCTGGAAGTGGCTGTGGAAAAAATGAAGGAGAATAAAAAAGATGGTAAAGCCCTGATTGAGAATCCCAATGATCCATTTGCGGTGGCGGATTTTTTCGCCCGGGCATTTTTACAGGATGCCCGCCTGCTGGGGCTGGGTGTGGTTGCGGATTATGATTCGGCCACTACGGATGAATCCAAGGAACGGATTATACCCCGGCCCACCCGGCATATTCCCGAATTTATTGAAATGATCCAAACCCTCATCGCTCGCGGCCACGCATACATAGGTGACGACGGTGTCGTTTATTATGACATTAACAGTTTTTCCGCGTACGGTAAACTTTCCGGAAATTCCCTTGAACAGTTGTCACACGGTGCGGGCGGCAGAACCAATGAACAGGCCGCCAAGAAGCATCCTGCGGATTTCTTCCTCTGGAAACCCGATGCGCACCATATCATGCGCTGGCCCAGCCCGTGGGGCGAAGGGTATCCCGGCTGGCACATTGAATGCAGCGTGATGTCCATACACGCTTTAGGGCAATCTTTTGATCTGCACACGGGCGGAGAAGACAATATTCATCCGCATCATGAGTGCGAAATTGCGCAGTCAGAAGGAGCCACGGGAAAACCGTTTGTAAAATATTGGATGCACACGCGCCACCTGATGGTCAATGGCGAAAAAATGTCCAAATCCAAGGGAAATTTCTTTACCATCCGGGATCTCACGACAATGGGATTTGATCCTGTCGTGATTCGGTGGGGGCTTATCAGCACCAGGTATAGAGAGCCTATGAATTTTACGGTCCAAAGTCTGTATGAAGCTGCCGCGGCCATTACCACACTGCGTGATCTGGCGGAAAAATTAATCGCCGCCGTTGCGGCCGTGGATGAAGCCGCCGGTGATGGAGATTTCGCAGCACCCGGTGGCGCGTCAGAACCGGCGCATGATCCGGTGTTGGAAGCGCCGGATCAGCGGATGCTGGCGGAATTTAATTCGGCGATGGACGATGATCTAAACATTTCCGGTGCCTTGGCCGCGTTGTTCACCTGGGCCAATCCGTTGCATAAGCAGAAAAAGCTCGCGTATCTGCAGGCCCGTTCGGCGTTGCAGAGTCTGAAAAAGGTGGATCACGTTCTGGGTGTTGTTTTTGTTGATCTTCAAGCGATTCCGGAAGACAGGCAACGACACGTTGAAGACCTTATGCAAAAGCGATCTGCGGCCCGACAGCAAAAAGATTTTGCCGCCAGTGATATGATCCGCAAGCAACTGCTGTCGCTTGGTGTGGAAGTAAAAGATACACCGGCTGGTACAACTTGGCGGCCACGCCTGGCTCCGGAAAAGTTTTCACAATAATTTTCTGCAATTTTATTGCAATAATTGGCAAGGTGTGTTAAAGATTTATCGCACGAATAGTGCCTAAGGGCGGTTTTATAAATTTGTCTCGGGAACCAGGCGCAAAAGAACGTCTTATTTGCGCTTCGAGGTGATGAATATGTCGATATTGGACTGGATCATGCTGGCAGTACCGGTATTGATAACCGCGATTATTGGCATTAAAACCCAGAAATATACCCGCAGTGTAGCGGATTTTATGTCGGCCAGCCGCGTGGCCGGGCGCTATCTGGTGGCGACCGCCAGTAATGAAGCGGTCTTCGGCATTACCAACGTCATTGGCCAATTTGAAATTTTCTTTGTGTCCGGCTTCGCGGCGTACAACTTCTGGATATTGGCGAACAACGCGGTTTGGCTGTTTATCCTGCTTTCCGGATTCGTCATTTATCGATACCGCGAAAGCCGGGTCATGACTCTGGGGCAGTTTTTTGAAATTCGGTATTCCAAATCATTCCGAGTTTTTGCCGGTTCTCTGGCGTTTCTATCAGGCATCGTGGCTTACGGCATTTATCCGGCGGTGGGGGCGCGATTCTTTATTTATTATTGTGGTTTGCCGCCGGTGGTGCATATTTTCGGGCATGCGGTTCCCAGCTTTCTATTTATGATGGTCATTTTGTTGACGCCCGGAGTGCTATTAACCGCCATGGGCGGACAGCTTACCGCCATGGTGGTCGATAGCCTCGCGGGCTTTATTTCCATGATATTCTACGTGGTTGTCGTTGTGGTTCTGTTGATGAGCTTCCACTGGTCAAGTGTGGCGCACAGCATGTTGCAACGACCCGCTGGCGAATCCATGTTCAACCCGTTTGATGAATCAAAGATCGGCAGTTTTAATTTCTGGTACATGGCGATTCAAATTTTCGGCTTTGCCTACGGCTGGCAGAGCCAGCAGGCCGGATATGGTTTCCGTTCCGCGGCAATCAACGCCCATGAACAGAAAATGGGGGCCATTTTGGGGCCATGGCGCAATGAAGCTCGCACGCTGTTGCTGACGGTTACAGCCATGTGCGCCTTCTGCTTCCTGCATTATTCGCTTTATTCGGTGGGGGCGGGAAAAGTTATGACGATTCTGCACTCGGTTCACAACCCGGCAATCCGCGCGCAGCTTGTGGGGCCGGTGGCATTAAGTCTGATGTTGCCAATTGGCGTAAAAGGAATGTTCGCCGCGATCATGCTTTTCGCCCAGATATCGACGGATGTCACCATGATGCACTCCTGGGGCAGTATTTTTATACAGGATGTGGTTGTACCACTTCGCAAACGGCCCATGGAAACCAGACAGCATCTTTTTGCCCTGCGCTCAGCTGTCGTGGGCGTGGCCATATTTGCGTTTTTATTCAGCGCGTTGTTTCCGCAGACACAATACATCATGATGTTTCTGGCGCTCGCGGCGGCGATTTTTTCAGGGGCCGGTGCCACCATCATTGGCGGCTTTTACTGGAAGCGTGGCACAGCTGCCGGCGCGTGGGGGGCGATGGTCAGTGGCCTGCTGGTGACCATCGGCGGATTTATTCTTCAACGCGTCTGGAAGCCCTTTTTATACCCGTGGCTATTGCACGATCACCCGCGATTGCTCAACGGTGTCAGCAGTATTCTGGGAGCCATTTCCGCGCATGTGCCGCAATTAAACTGGATCATCCGGCCGGACCACTTTCCCTTTAACAGCAACTGGATATGGTTTTTTTCCATTATTACTGCGATCGGATTTTATCTTGGCCTGTCATTTTTAACGTATCGCCAGCCGTTTAATCTTGATCAAATGCTGCACCGCGGGCAATATGCCGCCCCGGAGGAGGCTGCGATGAAGGCCCTGATTCCTAAGAAAATATCCATTAGAGCTCTGATGGGCATTACGCAGGATTTCACAACCGGCGATCTAGCCATTTCGTGGAGTTTATTTATTTATCGCTTCGGATGGTTTGTCGCATTTGTCATTATTGTGATCTGGAATATTGTGCATCCGTGGCCTACCCATTGGTGGGTGAACTTCAGCTATATCGGTTATGTATTTGTTGAATTTTTCATCGGCGTTACCGTCACGGTCTGGTTTACCTGGGGCAGTATTATTGATTTGAAGAAGCTTTTTGCCAGGCTGAGAGTTGTGCAGCGTAATGCCCTTGATGATGGAACGGTGGTCGGCCATCGCAATTTGGATGAAGTGGGACTCGCTGCGATTGATGCGCCACCCGCTTCCCATGACCACCACAGCTCATAGTGCGCCATTGCGTTGTCGCTTACGACCAAGGTGTCCAGCGGCAGACTTATGTTGCCACTCCAAGTCATGATACATCGCGCCGCGATGTTCAGACTGCTTACACCACGGGCTGACCCACTTTCACGCGGTGAACAATGCCCAATAATGCCGGCAGAATCACCAATGTAAGCGGCAATTGCACACATAATCCGGTGATGATCGCAATGGCCAGGGGTTGTTGCATTTGTGCCCCCTGTCCGATGCCCAAGGCCAGCGGCAGCAGGGCAAGGATTGCGGCAACAGTGGTCATGGCAATGGGGCGCATACGATTTTTACCCGCCTCAATGAGGCGTTTGAGTACCGCCGTGCCCTCTTCCATGTCGTGATATTCGGAGTAATAAAATATTCCCACCTCCGTGACAATGCCCACCACCATGGTCATGCCCATCATGGAAGAAACATTCAATTCCGTATGCGTAATCCATAACCCCACAAACACGCAGCACAGGGCCAAAAGTGGAATAGACAGCATGGCCAGAGCCACGCGGAAATGTTCATACAGAAAAAGCAGCACCAGAAACACCAGCAACACGGCGGCAATCATCACCACCAGCAGGCCGCGGAAGGCGATCTGCTGCTGCTTGTACAAGCCGCCGAGTTCATAATACATCCCCTGCGGAAACATGCCGGGCTTATTAAGTATCTGCTGCACCGCCGCCACGGTCGACCCCATATCGCGACCACTGATACGGGCGGTGACGGCAATCATGCGTTTGAGGTTGTCGCTGAATATTTCCTGCTGACCGGTGAGCGTTTCAATGGAGGCCACAGATTTGAGCGGAAACAAATGTCCGTCCGGGGCGCGCAACCGCAGATTGCCAATATCACGTTCTGTAGCACGATCGGCCTGCGGTACCCACACGCGTACGCCGATCATCTGCGGGCCGCGCTGAATGTGGGTGGTCACAGTGCCGGAAAGATATTGTTTTAACGCGTTGGTAACAGCCCCGGCGGTCATGCCCTGAAGGGCCGCCTTAATGCGGTTGACCCGAATTTGCAGTGCATCGCCCGCAATTTGGATGCCACTGCGCACTTCGACCACGCCGGGAATATGTGAAATAGCGTGTTTTACCTTTAAGGCCTCCGCGTCCAGCAGCGGTCCACTGTCCGAGAAGATTTTTATTTCAATGGGCTGCGGCACAGCTGTAAGATCACCAATAAGATCCTGCATCATCTGGGCGGTATCTATTTTCAGGCCCGGCACGCGCTGCCGAATGCGTTCGCGGATGGCGGTCATGACCTGCTCGATCGGTGGGCGCGGGAAACCCTTTAGCCGGATAAAGAAATCGCCCGTGTACGATCGGGTAGTGCCTCCACCAAGTTGCAATCCGGTGCGGCGGGAAAAAGTATCAACATAAGGATTGGTCAGAATGATTTTTTCCACCTCTAAAAGCAGCCGATTGGTTTCAGTGGGTGATGTGCCGGGATTGGCCACGTAATTGAGGATAAAGCCGCCTTCATCCATGTGGGGCATAAATCCGCTGCCGACATTGCGATACGCCAAGTATCCCACGGCCAGAATTGGAATAATGACCACCAGTATCAGCGCCGGCACGCGAAGAATGCGGATCATCAACCATCCATACATCCGATGGAGGAATGCTGTAATCCGCCCGCCTTCCGGCTGATCGGCATCCCGCTGATTCAGAAAATGTGCCGCCAGCACCGGCACCGCGAGCCACGCCATAAAAAAGGAGATCAGCAGACTCGCCGCCATGGTTAATGACAGCGCCTTGAAAAACGCCCCGGTTATTCCGGATAGAAACGCCAACGGTGCGAAGATAATCATGGTAGACGTGGACGATCCGGCCAGCGGCACGGTGAATTCACGCGTGGCTCTGATAATGCGTCCATGGGGATCACCCGTCGCCCCACGGATACGCCGCACGATGTGCTCCACCATCACAATGGCATCATCGATAATCAAACCAACCGCCGCCGCCATGCCGCCGAGTGTCATAATATTGAAACTCATGTGGAACAGATATAAAAGCAGAATCGTGGAACTTAAGACCGCGGGAACCACCATCGCCGCAATGAGCGTGATTTTCCAATTACGTAAAAACAGCAGTAATACCAGAACCGCGAGAATAATTCCGATGATCACCGCATCGCGAACGGAAGCCGCGGAAGCCAGAATAAGCTGGCTCTGGTTGTACCATGTCGCGATATTAATGCCTGCGGGCAGATTCTTTTTAAAGCTGTTAATTTTGTCTTTTATATCCTGCGCAATCTGAACGGTGTTGCCCCCGGGCTGCTGAAATATCTGCAAAAGTACCGCCGGATGACCGTCTGCATCCACGCGCGTCCACTGCGGCTTGGTGGCAAGCGTTACGGTTGCGACATCGCCCAGACGAACCAGTCCGTTGGCACCGGTCCGCAGCACCACCTGTTGAATCTGCCGGATGCTGCGATAACTGGTGTTGGAAATAATCAGATAGAGCTTGTCATGGTCTTCAAATTTTCCCACTGCACTAAGCACATTGGCGGCGTTTAAGGCCTGCGCGACATCCGAGAGCGTCATGTTAAATGCCTGCAGGCGTCCTGGATTGACAATGACTTGATATTCCGGGGTTGCACCGCCCTGCACCTGCACCCGGGCTACACCGCGCACCGCCGAAAGCAGGGGTTTAAGCTTGTATGTGGCAATCGTGCGAAGACGGCTGGGAGAAACGATTGATGAAACCAGACTGTAGCCAAGCACGGGAAAATTGGTGGTGTCCATGCGTTTAGCCCGAAAGCTTGTCTGTGCGGGGAGTTTGGAAAGTATGGCATTAATCTGGGCGTCGACTTCCAGCAGCGCCTGCGCCATATTGGATCCCCAGGCAAACCCGATTTTCAATTCACACGCACCGCGCCCCGTGCGAGCTTCAACGGATCGCACGCCAGGGATGGAACGCACGGCCTGTTCCACTGGATACGTCACGGCAACGGCCATACGCTGCGCGGGCTGCTGACCGGAATCCACTGACACTTCAATGCGCGGAAAGCTCACGCGCGGAAACAAGGCCACCGGCAGGCCCAAAGCCGCCAGTGCCCCGCCCAAGGCCAGAACCAGCATGACAAACAGCACCGATCGGGTGTGTTTATGAATCCATTGATTAAAATTCATGGCTTAAACTTCCCTGTAACCGCCATTCCATTGATTAACTCGGCGTTGCCCACAATCACCGCCGGTTCCCCTTGCGTCAGCGTGCTGTTGAGTACCTGCAATTCATGATCATTGGTCAATCCGATGCGCACAAAATGTAATACTGCATGGCCATGCCAGACGGTGAATAATTCTTCCTTATTGCCCACCGGTAATACCGCCGCGCGCGGAACCACCAGGCCGGTAGCGCCGGCAATGATAAATTTTCCCTCCACGTATTGCCCCAGAAGTAATCCAGAGTGGGCCTGCGGGGTGACGAACACATCCACCAGCCGAGTAAGGGGATTCACTCGTTGGGTTATTAAGGAAATGGTTCCGACGATCCGGCGGGTCGCTTCGCCGCCTACGGGAATGAGATTCACCGTTTGCCCGCGCCGTACTTTTTTGGAATCTTCCGGTTCCAGTCCCAACTGTACTTCAATGTTGCGCGATGATACCAATTGCAATAGAGGGCCGCCCGGTAAAACAATTTGTCCCGGACCGGCAAGTATTTTGGCTACCACGCCACTGGTGCGAGCCTTTATTAATCGCGGCCCGCCAATTCCCAGCGCCTTGAGATTGGCCAGGTTTAATTGGGCCAATTGCAGCGTCTGTCGGGCCGCAAGCAGGCTTTGTCGCGTTGCGAGATGCAGTGCAAATTTTTGATTCACTTCCAATAGCTGTTCCTGCGCCGCAATCGCGGCACTTTTTGCTTGAGCTAAAAGCAGCAACTCCGAATTTGTGGATTCTAATTGCAATAGGGGTTCATGCTTGCGTACGTGCTGTCCGCCGGCAACTAGTATCCGCAATACCTGTGATCTGAAAGGGACTGTTACATTACGAATGGAACTTGCGCGCGCTACAACCGTGCCGTAGGCAACTACCGATGCGGTAATGCGCCGCCTGCGAATGGGTGCCGTCTTGACATACGCGATTACCTTTCGTGTGGCGCGGTGCGCAGATGCCGTGGGATTGGCCGCAGATTGGCCCGCGGCGGTGTGTTGCCGGCATATCACTGCGGCAATTCCCATCGCCGCAACAGTTGTTACAGCGCTGATGAACAGAAGCATGGGGCGTTTCATGGCGTGTTTCCTCCGTGTTGCAAGGGGTGCTGTAATGGTCGCATTTCCGGTATGTACGTTCCAGCGGCCAGGGCCAGAGCAATGCGATTGCGCTCAAGCTGATTTTTCAAACGGATCAGATTGATCCGCTTTGCAATTAATTGATCGACCTCGGCATAGAAGCTGACAATATCGACGTTTCCGAACTTCAGGGCCTGCTGATATGTCTGCACGAGTTTTGCCAGGCTCTTAACCGCCGCCTGAGTTGCAAGGATTTGCGCGGTCAGGGCGTGGATATCGGAATAGGCCATTGCCACGGCTGATCGCGCATCAAATTCGCGGGCGATGTAGGTGTCATAAAGCAATTTCCGTGTGGCTTTTTGAATGGCAATGTTTCCCTGATTGCGATCAAAGATCGGCAGGTCTATGCTTACGCCAAATCCGGTCGTATGCACATTAGTCGTATCACTGGCCTGTTGAAACCCCAGAGTCAAACGCGGAAACTGCCTGAATACAGCGGCTCGCAGCGACTCTTCCTGACTTTTATAGCCGAGTTTCAACGCCACCAGATCCAGCCGCAGTCGTGGCAAATCTTTTAAAATCGCTTGCTCCGGTGGCAATACAATTCGTCTGGGAAATCGGATTCTGCGGCTTAAGCGAATGGGGGCGTCAATCGGCAGGCCCATGATCAGCCGCAGACGAAGGCGGTTCTGATTTCGGTTTTGCATGAGAGACTGCACCAGAGCTTGAGCCTGCTGACGCGCTGCGCGGGCGGCGCTCAAATCTAAAATTGTATTCAGATTGGCGTGGTATGCCTTTTGCACCACACGCTCATTGGTTTGCAGTTCGTGTTCTGCCAGACGCGCCTGTTGCAACTCTGCTTCCGTGGCCGCGAGGTTGTAAACCGCCAGGCGTGCGGCCTGGGCGGTTTGCCATTCCCGTCACGCTACTTCCAAGTCCACTTGCCCGCGATGATATTTAGCCGATGCCACACGTGCGTCATGGTCGATAAGTTGCGTCACATCCCAGTTCACGCCCAGGCCATAACCGGTGAACGTGCCGGTCCGGAATCCGCCGGTAACAAATGCCGTCGACTCCGAGATTTGCGGATTGGGCAAAATGCCGGCCTGAAGTACCTGCGCCACAGCCTCCCCGCGCTGATCGCGCGCCACTTTCAGTGACGGATTTAATATCACCGCAATTACCGCAGCTTCATTAGGGGTTATGCCGCCGGTGGGCCGCAATGGCAGCGGCGGCAGACCGATGCCTCCAATCCGTTGGGCGGAAATTCGTAATTGTTTCCAGACCGGCACTTTAAGCGCTTCATTAACACGCGCCTGCGTGAGTGGCATGGGATGATAACTCTGACAGCCCGCCAGTGCCAAAATGCACAATAGCGGTAAATATCTCAGCGGACGATAGCCAGCAAATCGAAAAGCCAAAGCCGGAAGCCAAACGCTGAAACCCTTTTGCGATCTTCGCTGATCATGCCAGCCTGCGGCATTTCTAGCGCTGTGCCGCCGCACATGCAATCGGTAGTTCCGTATCTTGCCCCTAATTGTCATGGCGTCCATCGCCTCCATGCTTTGGAAATAGCAATTCAATAGTGAACCATCCACCGGTAGACGATTCGACCTTGGCTGTGCCGCCAATCTGCCGCATTATATTTTGCACAATGGACAATCCCAGTCCACTGTGCCGCCCCTGATCCGTGCGCGACTGATCACCGCGCCAGAACCGTTCAATCACCTGGCCCCAGCATATAGCCCTGCCCGCGCCGTGTGTGAATCAGCCGTTGCTGTGAATCGGAATCTATTTTTTTTCGCAGCAGGCTCACAAACACATCCACGACGTTGCTTTCCGGCAGCGCATCGTCACAATGCACATGCTCCCAGATTTCACCGCGCGACACAACTTCTCCCTGCCGCATGGCCAGATATTCCAGAATGGCATACTCACGGGCGCTTAATTCGATTTCCATTCCCGCACGAAATACCCTTCGGGCGTTCAGATCTATTTCCAATGTTCCAATGTGGATGCGTGATGATGTCACCTTGTATCGTCGGCGCGTTAACGCTCTTACCCGTGCCAGCATTTCCTCCAGCGCAAAGGGCTTGGTGAGATAATCATCGGCTCCGGCATCCAGGCCTTTGACCCGATCATCAACGGTGTCGCGCGCGGTCAGTATCAATACCGCTGGCCGGGCTTTCATGCGTTCCATCGCTTTAAGTACCTGAAAACCATCCACTCCCGGCATCATCAGATCCAATATCACCACATCAATATGTCCGCTCTGCAAATGCCACAATGCCAGCCGCCCATCGCCGGCTTCATCGACCACATATGTCTGCTCGCGCAGAGCCTGTGCGATGGATTCCTGTAAGGTCTTAAAATCTTCAACTACCAATACCCGCATACACGAAATACCATTCCAACTCTCGGCAGCGTAAAGTACCTGCCAATCTCCGTAAGTATATCTGATGATCATGAAGGGAAAATGAAAGCGTATCCGCTCGACAAATGACGCGGGGATTGCGGCGTCGCACGTTTGTCGCCGCCAAAAGGCAATATCATGCTCCATTTGCCATCGCAGCTCCGTTGAGTGGATCGTAGTTGCCAACGGCCCAATAGTGCCATCAGGCACAGGCGGCGGTGAGCATTGGCTTTCTGGCTTGCAGCCGGATGCCTGTGACATATTCATGCAGCCAGTGCTGACCGGTAAGATGGGGCAAGGACGCGGTGGTGGAAACGGCCTGCACCCGGCGGGATGGATTGGGAACGGCAGAATCCCAGAAGCGTTCCACATGTGAACCGCTCTGAGATTCAGCGATCTCGCACCGATCAAACCCCGTTGATAGTAAGAGTTTTCGATAGCTTGATAATTCAATAGCACCGGCAAGGCCGAAGGTAAATGCGGCGATGGAGTCGGCGATTTCCGGGGGTAATAATTTGCGGATGGCTATGTCGTGGATGAGAATTCTTCCGCCGGGGGCCAGAACCCGAAACATTTCGCGGAAGACGGCCATTTTGCCGGAACTCGGGCAAAATACCCCTTCGCTGATGATCCAATCCGCCAAGCCCGGAGGCAATGGCACGCTGTCAACACGGCATAGATAAAATTCGATGTTTTTGACGCCTGCCTCAGCGGCATTACGCCGCGCGGCATTAATGGAATCCGGAGAACTATCAATACTCACAAGCCGCCCGCGCGGCCCGACGAGTTTGGCCAATTCAATGGATTGTAATCCGCGGCCACAGCCAATTTCCACAATGGTTTCGCCACCGGTCAAGGTGCGTTTCACAGCAGTAAAGGCTTTATTCAGTAAATCGGGAGAATTGCCGGGCGCGTGATCTGTAAACGCATTGGATAACGGCAGAACAATGTCATGAGGAATCGTAAGTGAACCCGATTTGCGCAACGTTGCGCGTCGTGTTCGCACGGGCAGATGGTGAGATCGCCTGGAGGGGTTTATAACGCCGGCCATTTATGTTTCTCCCGGATTCAAACCGTGTAAAACAAAAAAGCAGACCACCTGATAAGCCGCGTTTTTTTTCGCGACTCACATCTCCCGAAGCGGTGATCCGAAACAAAATCCGTCTCGGTCTATTTAATTTTTCTGTGACGCCGACGCGTTTTGGGCGCAACGCGAACCAACATCCGCAAATCAGCGTACAGATTCATATCGGCTACATGTAGATATTTCTTGATCTAATTGTGGATAAAATGTCACATTTTTATGAATATTTATGACTTTATAATGATTTGACCATGTATTCAGGACATTTTGGGCAAAAACGGCCCGCTTTTACCGTTTTGAGGAAGTTCTGCGGTATGGGCGACAGTACACGATTGCTGCGGTATTTCCAAAACGTGGTACTCATTGTCTTACCATGAACGAAAAAAGGCAAAACCCGACGCTGCCATCGGCAATCCTCTGATGCCAAAATCACCCTAAGGGGCCGCCAAGAAATAACGTTTACAAATATGACGCCGGGATTTTGGCGTCTGGCAAGACGCCCGCGAGGAGCATATCCGCATGGATACGTAACGAGCGGGCAACGCGGCCAGAGGTCAAAAGACCAAGTCAGATTGGAAAGGTTATTTCTTGGCGGCCCCTGAGTTAGGGCGATGACCGTTATGCAGGCGGTAGCGATTTGGAACCTAATCCACTTTCCTTTTAACGGCTTTGGGGGCCGGGTGAAGATTTTCCGTCGCTGCGAGCTGGGCGATCATGGGGTAGGTGAAACGGCCTGTCTGCCGCAGCAGATTCAGCATTCTGACACGTTCGTCGTAACGCGCCTGCTGATATGCCAACTGGGCGGAAAGTGCCAAATCTTGGGCGGTGATGACATCCAAGTTGGTAGCCACACCGGCACTGTAAGAGTGCTGGGCCTGATGATATGCGGCCTGGGCGGAACGCATTTCAGTTTTCAAATTGGCCACGAGCCGAACGCTGGTAAGCC
>Ga0080006_1143245_pt1 | contig 26043 bp, 22 predicted proteins | sample RS3BMetagenome_FD_69209 | JGI IMG/M metagenome (GOLD analysis project Ga0080006, IMG submission 69209) | Ferric oxide microbial mat and aquatic microbial communities from Rainbow Spring, Yellowstone National Park, USA - RS3B (SPADES... ...
TAAGCAGAGAAAATGTGCCGCTTATGGGGAATTCCCCATAAGCGCCATTATGCGGACGGCCGGGTTATGCGCCCTGCCAGGGTGATTCGGCTGGTGGGGACGGTACCGGTGGTGGTTTCGTCTGCATAATCCTGTCGGCTGTTGGGGTCAGCGTGCCAGTGTGTCGAGCCAGCCGATCAGGGAGGTGTCCGAGGTCCAGTCCGGCAATGCATCGGGGGTGAGTGGCTCGTAGGCGCTTTCGATCGCTTTGCGTTTGGTTTCGGCGTCTGCGCGAGCGTAGATCTCGGTGGTGGACACGTCGGCGTGGCCGAGCAGGTCGCGGATGTAGATCAGGTTGACGCCGGCCTGGATCAGGTGCATCGCTTTGCTGCGCCGCAGGGTGTGGGGTGTGACCGGCAGTCCGAGAGCCCAGCTGGGATCGCGTTTGCGGACGGCCCGCACGTGGCGGGTCAGGAGCTTGGCGACGCCGGACCGGGTCATCCTGGAGTGGTTGGGTCCGTGGAACAGTGGGTCGGTGTCGGCGCCGAGGCCGGGGTGCGGGTCGCGGTGCTCGAGGTAGTCGGTGACGAGCCGGGCGGTGGGGCCCATCAGGGGCAGGTAGCGGATCTTGGATCCCTTGCCGCGGATCGTCACTGTCATCGGGTCGGAGCCGCGGATGTCGGCGACGTTGAGGTCGCAGAGCTCTTGGACGCGGGCGGCGGTGTCGTAGGCCAATGCGAGTAGGACGGTGTCCCGGATAGCGCGTGCGTTGGCTGTGCCGGGTTCGGCGAGCAGCGTTTTGATCTCGTCGCCGGTCAGGTGCCCCAGGTTCGGGGCCGGGGTGTTTTTGTGCCGGATCGCCAGGACTTGGGTGAGCTGGTCGAGGCGGTCGGGTTTTTCGATGGCGGTGTAGCGGCAAAACGACTTGATCACCGCGAGACGCTGGTTGCGGGTGGTTGTCGAGCAGCCCCGTTCGGCCTGTAGCCAGTTCAGGAACCGCAGGATCCGTGGCCGGTCGATGTCGGCCAGGCGCAGTTTCTCGGGCGGGATGTGTTCTGCGTCTTTGAACCAGGTCAGCAGCAGCTTGATCGCGTCCCGGTAGGAGGCCACGGTCGCCGGCGAGGCGGCGCGTTCGCCGGCCAGGTGATCGGTGAAGAACTTCGCCAGCCAGCGCCCGGCCAGATCCGGGGGCGGGGCAGGCCGCGGGCTCACGGCTGCTCCTCGAGTGGGGCGGGGATGACGTAGCCGAACCGGAGTTGGGCTTTGGCCATCACGTCGGGGTAGGCGTCGGCGGTCAACCTCAGGTAGTACTGGGTGCCGCGAAGGTCGGCGTGCCCCATGTAGCAGGCCAGGTAGGGCAGCATCACACTCAGGTCGGCACCACCTGCGGCCCAGCGCCGCAGGTTGGTCACCGCGAAGCCGTGGCGCAGCGAGTGCGGGTGCGGACCGCCGGTGAAGTGGGCGATGCCGGCGTCGGCCAGGTAGCCGCGGAACCGCACGTATATCGTCGCCTGGTTGATCGGCCTGCCCGCGGCCCTGCTGTAGAACACGTAGTCGCTGTGCTCGGGGGCTGGATGGGCGGCCGCGGTGTAGCCCTGCAAGGCAGCGGTGAGCCGACCTGTGATCGGAATCCTCCGGCCCGCACCGTTTTTCGTGTCGCGGATGTGTAGCGTCGCGACGCTTGTGTCCACGTCCGACAACCGCAGGTTGAGCGCCTCGGAAACCCTCAGGCCGGCGCCGTACAACATCCGGAACAGGACCGGGTCGACCAGCGCCTTGTTCGAGTAGGCCGACATGGGCTGGGTGTCGATCGCGACGAACAAGCGCCGCACCTCGTCGTCGGTGAGCACATACGGCGGCTGGTGGCACACACGGACCCGAGTTATCGCGGCCGGGATGTAGGCGTGCCAGCCGACGCCTTGAGCGTGCTCAACCAGTTGGCGCAGCGCCAACTCGTTGCGTCGGATCGTGGAGGACCGCAGGTGAGGGCCGTAGAGGAACCCCTCGACCGCTTCTTTGGTGATCGACCCATCCGGGTAACCCTCCCGCCGGCAGTAGTCCGCGAATTGGCGCAGCACCCGTTCCTGGATGTTGAACCGGTACCCGCCGGCGTGGCGCACAGCGACCAGGTCGGCGACCAAGTCCGTCAGCGTCGTCTCAAGCATCGTGCTCACCCGCCCCGGACGGGTCGATGACGTCTTCGACGTCCAACGCGCAACAGCGCAGCCGTCCGACGTCGAACCGAAGGTAGTAGGACTGGGTCGTATCAGTTGAGGCGTGTCCCAATACCGCCGAGATCACCGGCATCGGCGTGCCGTTGCCGATCATGGCCACTGCCAGCGCGCCACGCAGGGAGTGCATCCCGCAGACCTGTCCGGGTGAGAACGCGATCCCGGCGCGGGCGGCGTGTCGCGAGAGCCGGGAGGCGACCGATGAGGCAGACCCGAACGTGTCGAACGGGTGACGGTGTTTGACGAACACCTTCGGGCAGGCGGTGTCGGGGCGGCCGCCCCGGATGTAGTCGATGATCGCCCAGCCGACGTCGGCCAGCAGTGGCAGCCTCAACGGTCGGCCCGTCTTGTGCTGAACGATCGTGATCTGCTTGGCCCGCCAGTCCAGGTTCCTCAACTCCATGTGACGCAGATCCGAGATCCGAAGCCCCAGCCGAGCGGTCGCCAGGATCATCGCGTAATCACGTTTACCGGTGGCCGAGGCGCGGTCAATCACGGCCAGCACCCGCCGGATCTCGTCTGCGGTCCACAGATGCGGCTCGGACTCGTGGCGGACGTGCCGGTGCGGCGGCAGCCGATCCGCCAGACCCTGCGGTGTCTTGCCCGCAGCGGCCGAAAAGACCAAAAAGTCCGCCAGACACGACCTCATGGACGCAATCGTCTTGCGCCGCAAGCCACGTTGATGCACCAAGAAGCCCGACACGTCGCGCACACCCAGCACCGCCAGGTTGTCGGCGCCCACCTCGTGCAGGTAGCCCAAGAACCGGCTGACCGCCTTGTCCTTGGCGATCAAAGTCGCCTCGGCATTGCCGCGCCGATGGCACGAAGCGAGGTAGTCGTCCCTGAGCGCACGGAACTTCACCGGACAGCCGTCCGCGGGCGCAATGGCCGACCGATCAACCTCGACCGTCCGACCAGCCAGCGCCTCGGCCATCAACAGCACCGGCCGACGGACCGCCGAGACATCCCTGTCCCTGACCGACTGCCGCAACGACCCCAACCTGACCCCGGTCTGGTTGCTGATGAAGTCGATACACACCTGCTCGCTGGCCGTGTCCAGGCCGCGCCCCGCCAAAAAGACCGCGAACCGATCCAGTACGACCTGGTGGCGTCGGACGGTGCCCTCAGCCCTGCCAGCCTCGCGCAACACCGCCAACACAGCGCCGACGGCGGCCCTGACATCTGCGTCTCCCATGAGAATCACCTCTGCATCCGGTAGTGCAATGAACAAAGAAGCGATTCTTCGCCGATACCGGCTGCGGCCGACGCCGTCGAAGGCCGGTCCACGGCGCCCTACCGGCCGGCTCGACACACTGGCACGCTGACCCCGACAGCCGCCAGGATTATGTAGAAGAAACCACCACCGGTACCGTCCCCACCAGCCGAATCACCCTGGCAGGGCACATAACCCGGCCGTCCGCATAATGCCGCTTATGGGGAATTCCCCATAACCGGCACTCCTACGCCACCGGCGCGCTGCGGGCTGGCATCAGCCCGAAAGTGATCAGTGAGCGCATCGGCCACGCCAATGTCGGGTTCTTCCTGGAGACCTACGCCCATGTGCTGGGAAACGACGATCGCGAGGCAGCGGAACAGGCCGCCGAATTCCTGCTCGGCGACGCGTGGCAGGACGGCGAGGGCTCGACATGACCCCCCTTCGCCTTGAAAAGTTGCATATAACACTGGAGTTATATTAATGTCGATGGCCTGGGATGTGATCCTGCTAGAGGAGGTTGAAGCCTGGTACTTCTCGCTCGACGACGAAGCGATGGCAGCGGTCACTGGGGCCATCGACCTGCTCGAGCTGGAAGGACCAACGCTAGGCCGGCCGACGGCGGACAAGGTAAAGGGATCGAAGTTCCACAGCTTGAAGGAGCTGCGGCCGGCGGGTACCAGCATTCGGATCCTGTTCATCTTCGATCCGCGGCGTCAGGCGATCTTGCTGCTCGGCGGGGACAAGGCAGGCAACTGGAAGAGCTGGTACGACGACAACATTCCGGTGGCCGAGCAGCGGTATGAGAACTGGCTGGCGAACGAGGGAGGTGAATGATCGTGGCACGCAACTGGCGTGAGATTCGTGCGGAAGCCATCGCGCAGGGAAGGGTGGACCCGGCCCGCGCCGATGTCGCGCGCAAGGAAATGCACGACGCCGTGCAGGCGCAGCGCCTTGCCGACATACGCAAGGCGCATGGACATGCCCGCCAGGCCGACGTCGCCGCCATCATGGGCGTTTCCCAAGCTCGGGTATCGAAGTTGGAGAGCGGCGACCTTTCGCACACTGAACTCGGCACGCTGCAGTCGTACGTGGCCGCACTCGGGGGAAGTCTGCGGATTATCGCCAAGTTCGGTGAGAGCACCGTGGAACTGAATGGCTGACGCGACGACTACCGAGGCGGACGCCCCAGATTCGTAGCGCGCTGCGCTCATCGCGCTATCGTCGGCAACCGTGGTTGGTGTTGGGATCGAGGCCCTTTGGTAACCGGCGACGAGGAACCGCAGTCCGAGGATGCCCTCAAGGATTTGATCGTCGCAATGCTTGAGGGGATTCCCAGGTTCTTCGTTGGGGTGGAGATGCCCAAGATCAGCGACGGCAGCCGCATGGCCGCCGATCAAGCCGCGACACAAAGCCTTCGTCTCAACATGCCGGTAGCCTGCGCGCACTACCTAGACAGCTCGGCGGAACTGCTCGGGTCCCTGCACCAATTGATGCTTCCGCGTCCGAAGGAGTTGCAGCTCCTTCGGTTCTCGCTTTACCCGTTGATCCGAGGCGTGATGGAGTCGAGCGGTCAGACTGCCTGGGTGCTGGGACCCGAGCAGCAGCGTGACCGCGTCTTACGGCTCCTGCAAATACTGAAGGCCGAGCTTGACTACGACGGTAAGACCGTTGACGTCCAAACCCGCCCTTTCGACGATGACCCTCCGAACATGCGCGCTCAAGTGCAGGCTTTCCGCCGCGACGCCGCTCCCAGACGACGAATGCGCTGGCAGTGGATCCTTGAGACCGCCGCAAACCTAGGGATCGACCAGGCCGAGTTCGAGCACGGCGTTCCAGGCGGCTACGAGGCCTTACTTCGGCAGGCTGGTGCTGAGCAGGGCATCGACGGTCCGTGGCGCGGCAGATCATGTGCGGGCGGATGGATGTTTGTCAGCGGGCTGACGCATCCGTCGTTCCACAGGTCATTCGGCAGCTCCATCAATGAGTCTGAGGAGATCGACGGCGAGTTCGTTTTCTGGACTCGGCCGGACCCCAAGTTCGTCTTCCGCACGCTCAAGGCAGCGATCAATCTCCACATCGCCGCGATGAATCTCTTCCATCAGGCCTGCGCCGCCCCGACGCCGCCCGGGCCCGACGATGCCGACAGCGAGGGCAGCTGATGTGCCGCGCCGCCTATTCGCCGTGGAAGCGAGCGCGAAACTGGGTGACAAGCAGGCAGAGCGACCCCGTTCCAGCGGCGCTGACTGCTTCCGGAGTCTTGATCAGCCTGGCCGCTCTGGGCATGGGGTGGGGGTGGTGGGCCAAGCCTTGGGACTCAACCGGGTTCAGCGTGAACCTTCTCGCCGACCTCGCTCTCATCGGCCCCGCCCTGCTCCTGTCAAACGTCATCGTGGTGCGCGTACGGGCCGCAAGGGCGAGAGCGCGAATCGAACCCCTGCTCCACCAGGTGATTCACGTTGCTCAGTCCAGCATCCAAACGGCCCAACAGGCCTGCGACATGCTGGGAGTGGAGGTGTCGCTAGAGATGGTGCCCGAGCCGATCGGAGACCCACCGGAACTCCAGCCGTGGACTCTCTCGTGGCTCGAAGGCGCGTTGAGTGATGCGCGTTTGGCGCTGCCGCCTGTCACCCAACGAGGAAACCTGCCCAAGCAGTTGGACATCGATAATCCATTCGAGTTCCCGAGGTTCGGCTTGATGCTTCGGCTCATCCGTCAAATGGACGACTTTCATCCCATGCCGCGGGCGATCAGCACAGCGAACGAGGCCGACGATTGGAGCGACCGGTGCGGTGTCGATTTCTTCTACTACGGCTACATCGGCCCTAAAACTGGCGCCACGCGTGACCGGAAGATCGGGTTGGCGCGGATCCACCACGATTCTTTCAACGTGCTCAAAGGCCGCACCGACATCTCGACAGCTGGTTACCTCGATCTAGTGGACCAATGCCTGGTCCGTGTGCAGGCGATCACGATGAGGCTTGCCCAGGAGCTACCCGAATCGCTGCGCCGGTGACTGGGTTTGCTTTGTCGGCCTCGGTCACCGGTTCGGTCCCTGACGGGCCTCAGTAGAGCTTTCCGCGCCCAACACAACCAACCGGTCTGACCTGCGCTGATCGGGAAACCGGTCAGGTCGTCCAGCGCGAAAACGCCCAGGAAGTCTCGTTCGCATCGAGTAGGTGAGGCCCACCCTCCTGCCCGACGATTTCGACCTCGGGAGCAGCTTTAGGCCTAGCGCCGCGACGCCTGGCACGCGCGCTCGATTAGCGCAATCGCCAGGCTTATCGCGGCCACCTCGTGGACCGCGGAAAGCTGATTAGCGACGCTAATGTTCCCAAAAGTGTTCCCATCGGGCATGAAAACGGCTCCCGGAGCAATCTCCGGGAGCCATTTCACCTGGTAGCGGGGACAGGATTCGAACCTGCGACCTCTGGGTTATGAGCCCAGCGAGCTACCGAGCTGCTCCACCCCGCGTTGGTGAATCTCAGGTTACCGAACGCCCGTCGCGGCGACCAAATCGCGGGCTCAGGGGCAGCGAGACCGCCGTGCGAGGGTCCGCAAAATGCCACGGTTTTCGGCGTGTCGGTGTGCAGACGCGGACGCTCGCCGCCAGGCAAGGGCGGCTACTTGGCGGCGTTGTACTTGGCGATCGCGTCATCCAGGCGCTGCAACGCCGCGCCGTAGGCGGCGAAATCGCCCTTCTTCTGCGCGTCCTTCGCCGCGCCGATCGCGGCCTGGATCTCTTGCAGGGCGGCGGCCTTGGCCGGCGACAGCGTCACCGACCCGTCGGGAGCCGGCGGGACCGCGGCCGCTGGCGGCCCGGCCGATCCCGGAGCCCCGGCCGACGCCGGCGGACTCGCGGGAGGATTCGCAGGCGCGCCGGCCTCGGTGGGTTGAATGCCCGTCGCGGCCGCGCCCGCACCCGGTCCGAACAAGCCGGTGAGCGCGTCCGAAACCGTCGGCCCGTAGCCGATCTTGTCGTTGTACATCATCGCCACCCGGATCAGGCGGGGATACGACGAGGCTGCGTCGCTGGCACCCGGGGACGCATAGACCGGTTCGACGTAGAGCAGCCCGCCCTGGCCCATCGGCAGCGTGAGCAAGTTGCCCCACCGGATGCGGTTCTGGTTGTCCCGCCCGATCACACCGAGATCCTGGGACACGACCGGATCGGTGGTGATCGCGTTGTTGGCGAGCTTTGGACCGTTGACGTTGCCCGGGATCGTCAGCACCGTGATCTTGCCGTACGTCGCGGGGTCGGAACTGGCGCTGATGTAAGCGGCCAGGAAGTCGCGCTTGAACCTGTTCATCGCGCTGGTCAGTTGGTAGGACGCTGAATTATCGCCCTTCAGAATGTTTTTCGCGACGATGTAATAGGGCGGCTGATAGCTGCTGGCCGTCGGGTTCGGATCCAGCGGCACATCCCAGAAGTCCGACGAGGTGAAAAACGTCCCCGGGTCGTTGACGTGATACTTGGCCAGCAGCATCCGCTGTACCTTGAACAGATCTTCGGGGTAACGCAGGTGCTCGGCCAGTTCGGGGGTGATGTCGCTCTTGGGCTTGACCGTCCCGGGGAAGACCTGCATCCAGGCCTTGAGCACCGGGTCCTGCTCGTCCTGCTGATAGAGGGTCACGGTCCCGTCGTAGGCGTCGACGGTCGCCTTCACCGAGTTACGGATATAGGAGACCTGCTTGTCGGGCCCGAGCCGGTTGGACGCCACCTCGTTCGAGTCGGCCGTGGCCGACGACAGCGAGGTGAGTTCGGAGTAGGGGTAGTTGTCCAGGGTGGTGTAGCCGTCGATGATCCACACCATCCGTTTGTTCACGATCGCCGGGTACACGGCGCTGTCGGTCGTCAGCCACGGCGCCACCGCCTCCACCCGCCGCGCCGGGTCGCGGTTGAACAAGATCCAGCTGTTGTTACCAATGACACTGGAAAACAGGAAGTTTCGTTCGGCGAACTTGGCGGCGAACACGCTGCGCGACAGCCAGCTGCCGATCGGGACGCCACCACTGCCGGTGTAGGTGTAGCGCTTGGTCTCGGTGTTGGTCTCATAGTCGTATTCGCGGTCGTCGCCGTTCTTCCCGACGATCGCGTAGTCGGCGGGGGTGTTGGAAATAACCGGGCCGAAGTAGATGCGCGGCTGGTCCAGCGGCGCCGGTCCATCCGACACCACGGTGCCGTTGGCCCCGACGACGTTGATGAGAAACTCCGGGTAGCCGCCGTTTTGGTTGGGGTCGTTGGCGATGCCCCGCACCGTGTTGGCTGGCGAAGCGATGAACCCGTTGCCGTGGGTGTAAACGGTATGCCGGTTGATCCAGTCCCGCTGGTTCTCGATCAACCGGTCCGGGTTGAGCTCGCGGGCGGCGACGACGTAGTCGCGCAGCGCGCCGTTGCGGTCGACGTAGCGGTCGATGGAGAGCTGATCGGGGAAGTAGTAGAAGTTCTTGCCCTGCTCGAACTGGGTGAACGCGGGGCTCACGATCGTGGGGTCCAGCAGCCGGATGTTCGACGTCGTCGCCCGGTCGGTCGCGACCTGCTGGGCGTTGGCCGGCGCATCGCCGCTGTAGTTGCGGTAGGTCACCACGTCGTCGGTCAGGCCGTAGGCCTGCCGCGTCGCGGCGATGCTGCGGCTGATGTACTCGCTTTCCTTGCGCTGGGCGTCGGGCTTGACGATGAGCTGCTCGACGATCAACGGCCACCCGGCGCCCACGATCATCGACGACAGCAGCAACAGGACCAGGCCGATAGCCGGAATGCGCAAGTCGCGGAAGGTGATTGCAGAGAACACCGCGGCCACGCAGATCAGCGCGATCGCCATCAGGATCAGCTTGGCGGGAAGCACGGCGTTGATGTCGGTGTACCCGGCGCCGGTGAACGGCTTGCCGCCGCGAGTATGCGACAGCAGTTCGTAGCGGTCCAGCCAGTAGGCAACGGCCTTGAGTAGCACCAGCAACCCGACCAGGCTGACCAGCTGGACCCGCGCTGAGCGGCTCAGCACACCGGTGTGCCCGGACAGTCGGATGCCACCAAACAGATAGTGCGACAACACGTTCGCCACTAATGCCAGAAAGAAGGCCACGAATACATAACTGAGCACCAAGCGGTAGAACGGCAGCTCGAACGCGTAGAACCCGAGGTCCTTGCCGAACTGCGGGTCCTTGATGCCGAAGTTCGAGCCGTGCAGGAACAACTGGACCCGCACCCAGTAGCTCTGCGCGATGATGCCGGCCAGCAGGCCGATCGCCACCGGGACCCCGATGCCCACTACCCGCAGCCGGGCCATGACGACAGCGCGATACCGCGCCACCGGGTCGTTGTCGTCACTGGGAACGAACACCGGGCGGGTGCGGTAGGCCAGCGCCAGCCCGGCGAATACGATGCCGCCCACCAGCACGCCGGCGACCAAGAAGACCAGGAGGCGCGTGACCAGGACGGTGGTGAACACCGAACGGTAGCCGAGCTCGCCGAACCACAGCCAGTCGACGTACGCGTCGACGAGTCGGGGGCCTGCGAGCAGCAAGGCGATCACACCCAGCGCGACCAGGATCAGAATCCGGCTGCGCCGAGTCAGCTTCGGCATCCGTGCGGTGGGCCGCATCCCCACTGGCTACGCTCCCTGATCGATTCGGCCAGCGTCTGCCGAGCTGGCGCCGTTGTGCCTGGACGGTCACAACTGTACGCATCCCACGGCATTGGCGATCTGCGTCGTTAGCAGCCGGGCGGCTGACCCCCCGATGTGATCGCATGCAGCGCGTCGACCGCTTCGCCGAGCGTCTCGACCTTCACCAAGCGCAAGCCGGGCGGTTTGTCCGAGGTCGCCTCGTAGCAGTTCTTCGCCGGCACCAGGAACACCGTGGCACCGGCAGTCCGCGCCGCGACCATCTTGTGCGTGATGCCGCCGATCTGCCCCACTTTGCCGTCAACCGAGATGGTGCCGGTGCCCGCGACGAAGTTCGACCCCACGAGGTCACCGGTGGTCAGCTTGTCGACGACCGCCAGGCTGAACATCAGCCCGGCGGACGGCCCGCCCACGTTGCCGAGGTTGAAGTCCACCACGAACGGCGCCCAGGGCGCGTCCAGCACCGCCACGCCCATGAATCCGTAGCCACGATCTTTGTTGGCGCCCAGCGTGATCTGCGCAGTGCCAGTTGGGCCGGCGGGTGCGTTCTTGCGTCGGTAGTCGATGGTCACCACGTCGCCCGGCTTGGTGGCCTTCAGCAATCCGGTGAATTGCCCGACGTTGGCCACCGGTTTGCCGTTCACCGCGTCGATCGCATCACCGGACTTCAGCTTGCCCGCCGACGGACCGGGATCGGTGACGGTGGCCACGGTGATCGCCGACGGGTACTTGAGATAGCCGAGCGCGGCATACTCGGCGCTGTCCTCGGACTGTTTGAAATCCTCATTGTTGGCCTTGTCCACGTCCTCCCGGGACTTGCCCGGCGGATACACCAGGTCACGCGGGACCAGTTGCTCCTGGTTCGACAGCCACAACGTCAGCGCTTCACCCATGCTGAGGTCATCGCGCTGGGACACCGTCGTCATGTTGAGGTGCCCTGTGGTCGGGTGCGTCTGGATCCCCTCGATGGCCACCACCTGCTTGCCGTCCACCTCGCCGAGCGTGTCGAAGGTGGGGCCGGGGCCCAGCGACACGAACGGCACCGTCACCACCGCGAGCAACACGCCGAAGACCACGATGGGCACCAGTGCGACCATCAAGGTCAGAATCCGCCTGTTCACGCCGCATACACTAGACGGCCTTCCCCGGGACCCGTTCAGCTACAAGCGTGACCGCGACCGCACGTTGTGCCCCGGCGGTGAGTACCGTTGACGGTATGCCTGACCAGCCTTTCGGGTTCTCCAGCGCAGATGACCCCGACAAACACGGGAAGAAAGACCCCAAGTCCGGATCGGGTCCGTCCGACCCGTTGGGTGCGTTCGGCATGAGCGGCGACTTCGGGATGGGCGACCTGGGGCAGATCTTCACCCAACTGGGTCAGATGTTCAGCAGCGCCGGTACGGTCATGGCCGGCGGCAAAACCTCGGGACCGATTAACTACGAGTTGGCCCGCCGCGTCGCGTCCAGCTCGATCGGGTTCGTCGCGCCGATCACGGCCGCGACGAACTCGGCGATCGGCGACGCGGTGCACCTCGCCGAGACCTGGCTGGACGGGGCCACGGCGCTGCCCGCGGGCACGACCAAGGCCGCGGGGTGGAGCCCCGGCGACTGGGTCGACAACACACTGGAAACCTGGAAGCGGTTGTGCAATCCGATGGCCCAGCAAATCTCGACCGTGTGGGCGGCGTCGCTGCCGGAGGAAGCCAAGAGCATGGCCGGACCGCTGCTGGCGATGATGTCACAGCTGGGCGGCATGGCGTTCGGTTCCCAGCTGGGCCAGGCGCTGGGGCGGCTGTCCCGCGAGGTGCTCACCTCGACCGATATCGGCCTGCCGCTGGGCCCCAAAGGGGTGGCCGCGATCCTCCCGGACGCCGTCGAATCGTTCTCGGGCGGACTCGAGCAACCCCGCAGCGAGATCCTGACCTTCCTGGCCGCCCGCGAGGCCGCACACCACCGCCTGTTCAGCCACGTGCCCTGGCTGTCGGGTCAACTGCTGGGCGCGGTCGAGGCCTACGCCAGGGGCATCAAGATCGACATGAGCGGGATCGAAGAACTGGCCCGCGACTTCAACCCGGCGTCGCTGTCCGATCCGGCGGCGATCGAGCGACTGCTGGGCCAGGGCGTGTTCGAGCCCAAGGCGACGCCGGCGCAGACGCAGGCGCTGGAACGGCTCGAGACGCTGCTCGCGTTGATCGAGGGCTGGGTGCAGGTGGTGGTCGCCGCGGCCCTGGGCGACCGAATCCCGGGCGCCGCCGCGCTCAGCGAGACCTTGCGCCGGCGGCGGGCCAGCGGCGGGCCGGCCGAGCAGACCTTCGCGACGCTCGTCGGCCTGGAGCTGCGGCCGCGCAAGATGCGTGAGGCTGCCGCGCTGTGGGAGCGCCTGACGCAGGCCGCCGGCGTCGACGCCCGCGACGCCATCTGGCAACATCCCGATCTCCTGCCGTCCGCGGACGACCTCGACGAGCCGGCTGGCTTCATCGACCGCGTCATCGGTGGAGACACCAGCGGGATCGACGAGGCCTTCGAAAAACTTGAGGCGAAACTCGAGCGCGAGGGCGACTCGTACGACTCCGGAGACACGGGAGACACTGCAGGCTCCGGCCCTGTGGATAACTGAGCGAAGCGTTTGCACTTCGCCTGGCACAGTGTCGTTCCATGGGTCGGTTCACGGCATCAGGAGTGCTTTCCCGGTACGCGTTAGACCCGGCGATGCCGGTGCTACTCCGACCCGATGGCGCTGTTCAGGTGGGCTGGGATCCCCGCCGCGCCGTGCTGGTCCGCCCGCCCTGCGGCCTGCCCGCCAGGACGTTGGCCACGTTGCTGCGGTCCATGCGATCACCGACCCCGATATCCGACTTGCACCGGCAGGCGGCCGATCACGGGTTGCAGGATGCTGACGGCCTGACCAACCTCGTCGAGCAACTCATCGGAGCCGGCGTCATGACCGAATGCGGGCAAACCGCAGGCCGGACGGCGTCGATCCGGGTGCACGGCCGCGGGCCGTTGTCGGACCTGCTGGTGGAGGCGCTGCGCTGCTCGGGAGCCCGGGTGGCGCACAGCAGCCAACCGCATGTCGCGGTGTCCCCCGGCGCCGTAGACCTGGTGGTGTTGACGGACTACCTGATCGCCGACCCGCGCCTGGTACGCGACCTGCACAGCCGGGGCGTCGCCCACCTGCCGGTGCGGGTGCGGGATGGCACCGGGCTGGTGGGTCCGCTGGTCATCCCCGGGGTGACCAGTTGTTTGAGCTGCGCCGACCTGCATCGCAGAGACCGCGACGCCGCCTGGCCGGCCGTCTCCGCGCAGCTGCGCGAGACAGTCGGGCTCGCCGATCGGGCCACCCTGCTGGCGACCGCCGCGCTGGCGCTCAGTCAGGTGAACCGGGTGATCTCGGCCGTGCGCGGCCAGGGGAACGTTGCCAATCTCGGGCCGCCGCAAACGCTGGATGCCACCCTGGAATTCGATCTCGGCGCCGGCGCCGTCGTCGTGCGCCGATGGACGCGGCATCCACTGTGCCCCTGCTGACGCCGCGCCGCCTACCCCAGTCGCCCCGGATCGGGGACATTGGTCGACACCGCCGCGTAGGCGCGGCTGAGTTCCTCGAGAACCGCCGGGGTCAGGGTGCCGTCGTGGCGATTCTTGTCGAGGGCTTCGATGATCGCCCGGAACAGGGAATCTGCGGCCTCATGCTGCGATTGCGTTGCTGACATGGCTTCGTCGCTACCACCCTTCGGATGCGCGTGTCGGTCGGTCGCGGGATCGCGACCTGCCAAGGACAACCTAAAGCCCCCGGGCGACAGAAGCACCGGTGACGTCGTGCCGGCCGGGCGTTGTCAAGATCGGTGTCGCGATTCGCTGACCGTCATGGATGATGGGTGTGTGGCAGACATCAAACGCGGTCGTGCTGCTCGCAACGCGAAGCTGGCCAGCATCCCGGTTGGCTTCGCCGGTCGCGCGGCGCTCGGCTTCGGTAAACGGCTGACCGGCAAGTCTAAGGACGAAGTCCAGGCCGAGATGATGGAGAAGGCCGCCAACCAGCTGTTCACCGTCCTGGGCGAGCTCAAGGGCGGGGCGATGAAAGTCGGCCAGGCCCTGTCGGTGATGGAAGCCGCGATTCCCGACGAGTACGGCGAACCCTACCGCGACGCGCTGACCAAGCTGCAAAAGGACGCCCCGCCGCTGCCCGCCCCGAAGGTGCACCGTGTGCTCGACGCCCAACTGGGCACCAAGTGGCGGGAACGGTTCAGTTCGTTCGACGACAACCCGGTGGCGTCGGCCAGCATCGGTCAGGTACACAAAGCGGTGTGGGCGGACGGCCGCATCGTGGCGGTCAAGATCCAGTACCCGGGCGCCGACGAGGCCCTGCGCGCCGACCTCAAGACCATGCAGCGGATGGTCGGGATGCTCAAACAGCTCTCCCCCGGCGCCGACGTACAGGGCGTCGTCGACGAGTTGATCGAGCGCACCGAGATGGAACTCGACTACCGACTGGAGGCCGACAACCAGCGCGCCTTCGCAAAGGCGTACGAGGGGCACCCGCACTTCGCGATACCGCACGTCGTGGCCAGCGCACCCAAGGTCGTGGTCCAGGAGTGGATCGACGGCGTGCCGATGGCGGAGATCATTCGCCACGGCACCCCCGAGCAACGCGACCTGATCGGCGCCCGGCTGCTCGAACTCACCTTCGACGCACCGCGCAGACTGGGCATGCTGCACGGCGACGCCCACCCCGGCAACTTCATGCTGCTGCCCGACGGCCGGATGGGCGTCATCGACTTCGGTGCCGTCGCGCCCTTACCCGGCGGCTATCCGATCGAGCTCGGGATGACGATCCGGCTGGCCCGCGACAAGAACTACGACCTGCTGCTGCCGACGATGGAGAAGGTCGGCTTCATCCAGAAGGGCCAACAGGTGTCGGTGCGCGACATCGACGAGATGTTGCGCCAGTACGTCGAGCCCATCGAGGTCGACGTCTTCCACTACACCCGCAAGTGGCTGCAGCGAATGACCGTCAGCCAGATCGATCGGTCGGTGTCACAGATTAAGACGGCCCGACAGATGGACCTGCCGCCCAAGCTCGCGATACCGATGCGCGTCATCGCGTCGGTGGCGGCGATCCTGTGCCAGTTGGACGCGCACGTCCCGATCAAGGCGTTGTCGGAAGAGCTGATACCCGGGTTCGCCGAGCCCGACAGCGCGGTCGTCTAGGCGGCGACCTCCGCCTTGCGGGGACGTCCGCGCGGACGCTTGTAGCCGACGATCGCGCCCCGGTCGAAGATTTCGCCGCCCCACACACCCCAGGGTTCGGCCCGTTCCAGGGCCGCGGCCAGGCACTCGCGGCGCAGCGGGCAACTCCCGCACAGCGCCTTGGCGCGCTCCAGGTCGGCGGGGGTCTCGGCGAACCAGAGGTCGGGATCGCCGGCATGACACGGCAGCGGCCGTCTGGGGACTGTCGATGCCGACATGTCCGTTCACCTGCTTTCTGGTCTGGGTCCCTGTGCTGGGTGGGATCCGGACCAGATTGCTGGTTTTCAGGCGAGAGCTGTGGCCTCGGATCCTGGTGACTTCGGGTCCGTGGCCTTGTGGCTAACCGGGCGGGTTACTGATGGCCTCGCTGCACGGACGCGCAAGTCGCGGCGGCGGCGGCACGGCGCTTGGCTTGCTTGCCCCGAGCCGCCCGCGCGGCGGCGTGGGCGGCATGAAAGGTCGGCATGGTCAGCATCGTGGCCATCCCCCTTTCGCCTCGTGGCGGCACAATGTGTCTCGAGAGTAGACGGCGGCGACCCGCGGCCACAACCGATTTTCTGACCTGGGTGTTTTGCCTCTCACCGTCCGCGAACCAGCTGCAGCACGTCCGGCCCGTACTGTTCGAGCTTGCGCGCGCCGATCCCGGGGATCGCCACGAGCGCCTTCTCGTCATCAGGCAGCAGCTCGGCGATCGCAATCAGCGTGTTGTCGGTGAACACGACGTACGCGGGCACGCTCTGCTCTTTGGCGACCTCGAGGCGCCAGGCCTTGAGCCGCAGCAGCAGGTCCTCATCGACGTCGGCGGCACAGGACTCACAACGGCGCAGCATGACGGCCGCCGGTGTGGTCAGGTCTTTGTTGCAGATCCGGCAGCGGGTCTTCACGCCCCGGGTGCGCCGGGATTTGTTCGCCGCCTGCTCGGGACGCGTTTGGGGCGCGATGCCGTTGAGGAACCGCGACGGCTTGCGGCTCTGCCGTCCGCCCGGGCTGCGCGCCAACGCCCAGCTGAGCGCCAGATGCACTCTGGCCCGGGTGACTCCCACGTACAGCAACCGCCGTTCTTCCTCGACGGCCTCGCTTTCGGCGCCGTGGGCCAGCGCGTGCGAGATGGGCAGCGTGCCGTCGGCCAGCCCGACCAGAAACACCGCATCCCACTCGAGTCCTTTGGCGGCGTGCAGGGACGCCAGCGTGACGCCCTGCACCACCGGTGGGTGTCGCGCGTCGGCGCGCAGCCGTAGTTCGGCGAGCAGCCCCGGAAGGTCGAGCTGCGGCCGCTGCGTCGCTTCGTCATCGACCAGTTCGGCCAACGCGGTCAGCGCCTCCCAGCGGTCCCGGGCCCGGGTGCCGGTGGGCGGCTGCGCGGTCAGTCCCAGCGGTTCGAGGATGGCGCGCACGATGCCGGGCAGTGTCCCTTCGGCGGCCGCACCGTCACCGCGCTCCGCCGCACGTTGCAGGACCACCAGCGCCTGCTTGATCTCCTGCCGGTTGAAGAACCCTTCGCCACCGCGCACCTGATAGGCGATGCCCGCCTCGGTCAGTGCTTCCTCGTAGACCTCGGACTGCGCGTTGACCCGGTACAGCACGGCGATCTCGGCGGGCGCGGTGCCCGATTCGATCAGCCGGGCGATCGACGCCGCGACCGCGGCGGCCTCGGCCGTCTCGTCAGGATGCTCATGAAAAGACGGGAACGACGGGGCCGGCCCCGGCTCACGCTGGCCGATCAGGTGCAGCTTGCTGCCGGCGACCCGGCCGCGGGCCGCGGCGATCACCTGGTTGGCCAGCGACACCACCTGCGGGGTGGATCGGTAGTCGCGCTCGAGCCGCACCACAGTGGCGTCCGGGAACCGCCGCGAGAAGTCCAGCAGGAAGCGGGGTGAGGCGCCGGTGAACGAGTAGATGGTCTGGTTGGCGTCGCCGACGACGGTCAGGTCATCCCGGCCGCCCAGCCACGCCTCGAGCACCCGCTGCTGCAGCGGTGTGACGTCCTGGTACTCGTCGACGACGAAGCAGCGGTAGCGGTCGCGGAACTCCTCGGCCACGGCGGCGTCGTTTTCGATCGCGGCCGCGGTATGCAGCAGTAGGTCATCGAAGTCGAGCAGCGTGACCGATTCGTCGCGGACCTTGAGCGCCTCGTAAGCGGCGTAGACGCCCGCGATCTGCGTGGCGTCCAACGGGATGTCTCGTCCGGCGGCGGCCACGGCGGCCGGGTACTCCTCCGGGGCGATAAGCGACGCCTTGGCCCACTCGATCTCGCCGGCGAGGTCGCGCACGTCATCCGCGCCGGCATTTACCCTCGTGCGGTTGGCGGCCCGCGCCACGATGGCGAACTTGCTCTCGAGCAGCTGCCAACGGGTGCCCCCAACGACCCGCGGCCAGAAATACCGCAGCTGGCGGTGCGCGGCCGCGTGAAACGTCAGCGCCTGCACCGCGCCCACGCCGGCGCCGGTTTCGAGCGCGCGCAACCGGGAGCGCATCTCCCCCGCCGCCCGTTGGGTGAACGTGACCGCCAGCACCTGCCCTGCGGCGACGTGGCCATTCGCGACCAGCTGGGCGATCCGATGCGTAATGGTGCGGGTCTTGCCCGTCCCGGCGCCCGCCAGCACGCAGACCGGTCCGCGCGGTGCCAGCACGGCTTCGCGCTGCTCGTCGTCCAGCCCGGCGGTCACGTGGTCGGCGAGCATCGGCATAGCGTCCATCTTGGCAGCGACGGCCGACAAACCGTGGCCGGTCCTACCGCGCGTCGGCGAGTTGGCCGCGCTTCCAGTGCAATTTCGCGGAATGCGTGGCCGCGGGGCTACGTTAACGAGTCATGACCAACGCTGCGCTCACGGTTTATACGACATCATGGTGCGGGTATTGCCGCCGGCTCATGACGGCGCTCAAGTCCAACGGAATCACTTACGACACGGTCGACATCGAACACGACCCGGCCGCAGCGCAGTTCGTCAGCTCGGTCAACGGCGGCAACAGGACGGTGCCGACGGTGAAGTTCGCCGACGGGTCCACGCTGACCAACCCGAGCGCGGCGCAGGTCAAGGCGAAGCTCGCCGAAGTCGGCAGCTGAGAGCCGTCACGACATGGTTCAGGTCGGCCGTGATGTCGGGTTGCTCGCACCCGGTTGTCGCCGAGGGGCTCAGGCACGCCGGCGCAGCCGCGCTCGGGGCCCGGGTCAGCGTCGGGGATCTGCGGCGCATCGCCGACGCTGAGGACCTCTCATCGCATGCGGAAGCGGACCTGCACAAGCCGCCGCCCGCGGACGAATCTCCGGCGCCGTGTCAGTTGGTGGGGCATGAACGCCCGATTTTTAGCGGCGGCTGGTCGGAGTCCCGCAGCGCGGACTATCAACTGACACCGCGCGGCAGCAGTCTTCAGCCAACGGCGGCGGCCCAGGATTCGATGATCACGCGAGCGATCGAAATCGACCCGGGCAGAAGAAGTTCCGACTTCGATGAGCTGCTCCAGTCACCGGCTTCAAGCCCCGCACGCACCTCTTCGCGAGCGAACCACCGAGCCTCGGCGATCTCTCCGTCATTGAACGAGAATTCTTCCGCCGGGTCTCCCACCGCATGAAAGCCGACCATGAGCGATCGCGGGAATGGCCACGGCTGACTGCCCAGGTACCGAACATCGCGCACCGCCAGGCCGATTTCCTCGCGGATCTCCCGGGTGACACAGACTTCGAACGACTCGCCGGCCTCCACGAATCCCGCCAGCAGAGAGAACATCCGCTCCGGCCACGAACTCTGACGGGCCAACACGACGCGGTCGCCGTCGTCGTGCACCAGACAGATCACCGCCGGGTCGATCCGCGGGAATTCCTCATGGCCGGTAACCGGGTTGACGCGCGACCAACCCGCCCTGGCCGGTCTGGTCGGTGAGCCGTCGACCGAGCTGAATCGCGCTCCGTCATGCCAATTCAGGAGTGCGATGGCCGAGGACACCAGTTGGCTGCTGGCGTCGTCGAAGATCGGGCCAACACGGCGGAGGTTTACCACCTCTGCCTGGACGCCGTGGGCTTCGGGAGCTTGCAGCGCGCCCCGGATGGCCCAGACGTGCCGGCCGCCTTCGATGCGGCCGAGGAATACCGCGTCCGGTGGCGGCGTGTCGGCCAGATCAGCAGCCGCGCCGAGCACCACCCGGCCGTTGGCGACCAGCACCTGATTGCGCGAATCCACCCGCAGCAGCGCCGCATCCGCCCATCCTGCCGCGGCCGCCTCGACATCGGTGCGTAGCTGATCGGCCCGGTCGGCGCCCACGCGCGACAATAATGGAACCTCGCGCAGCCGAAAGTCCACGATCGCCCTAAACTTTCTCGCAGCGACCCGCCACGCCCGGCTCCGCCGCGCTCGCGATCGCCACCAAACCCAACCGGCGGCGACCCGCCACGCCCGGCTCCGCCGCGCTCGCGATCGCCACTAGTGCCCCGCCTGTTTGACATAGAGGAGCCGGTCGTTGGCTTCGATCGCGTCCACTTCGGGCGCGCCGATGCGCAGCAGGTGGCCGTCGCGGACCACGCCGAGCACGATGTCGTGCAGATGCCTTGGAGAACCGCCGATTTCAGTCTGCTCGACCTCGCGTTCGGCAATAGCGAGCCCGATGTCCGGGGTCAGGAGGTCCTCGATCATCTCCACGACGCTGGGCGTGCTGGTGGCGAGGCCGAGCAGTCGGCCGGCCGTCTCCGAGGAGACCACCACCGAGTCCGCGCCCGACTGCTGCAACAGGTGCTGGTTCTCGGCCTCCCGGATGGACACCACGATCTGGGCTTTCGGTGCGATCTCCCGCGCCGTCAACGTCACCAGCACCGCCGTGTCGTCGCGGTTGGCGGCGACGATGATCGAGGCCGCGTGCTGCGCCCCGGCCAACCGCAGCACGTCGAATTTGGTGGCGTCGCCGTGCACGGTGACCAGCCCCGCGGCCGCCGCATTCTCCAAGGCGGTCCGGTCAGTGTCGACGACCACGACCTCCCCTTGGGCAGCCTCGTCACCAACGATGGCGGCGACCGCCGTTTTGCCCTTGGTGCCGTAGCCGATGACGATGGTGTGGTTGCGCACTCTGCTCCTCCAACGCTGAATCTTCCACGCCTGTCGGGAGCGCTCCGAGAGCACCTCGAGCGTCGTGCCGACCAACACGGCCAAGAACGCGACCCGCAGTGACGTGAAGATCACGGTGTTCGTCAGGCGCGCGGCCTCGCTGTAGGGGGTGATGTCGCCGTAGCCGGTCGTTGACAACGACACCGCCGCGAAATACACGCAGTCCAAGAACGTCAGCCGCCCGTTCCGGATGTCGCGATAACCGTTGCGGTCCAGGTAGACGACGACGGCGGCCGCCAACAACACCACCAACGCGATGGCCACCCGGCGAGAAATGACACGAGTGGGGCTCGCGTGATCCTCGGGGATGCGCAGAACGCCGACGAGCTGATGACCCGGCTGGGCGGTCAGGGTTTCATCTAGACCGACCCGTTTACGCGACCTACCGCTGCGCACGGCGGTCCATCATCGGCTCGACCCCACCGCGGCAGAAATCACATGTCAAATGTAACCACCCGCGCGGGGCTCCCAATACTCGGTCGGCACATGTCACGGGCCGTTGGACCGCTCGCTGACCGGGTTGGCCAACAGCCCGGCCAGCTCGGCGGGATCCGGCAGTTCGTCAGGAGAGATGGTGGCGCGGGCCCGCACGTGATAGAAGGCGGTGCGCACCGCCGATTCGGGAATCCCCGACAACGCGGCCCATGCCATGCGGTAGACGGCGAGCTGGACGGCCGCCTGCCGCATGGCTTCCGGTCCGCGCGGAGGCTCGCCGGTCTTCCAGTCCACGACTGTGGCCCCGCCGTCGGGGTTCGCGAAGACCGCATCTATACGGCCACGCACGACGGTGTCGCCGATTGGCATCTCAAACGGGACTTCGACAGCGACGGGTGTCTTTGTAGCCCAGATCGACTCGACAAACGCGGCCTGCAGTTCCGCCAATTCGGGCATATCGCCGACGCCGGAGTCGGCGGCACCCGGCAAATCGCCGAGATCGAACAGTCGATCGGTGCCGTAGAATCGCTGGACCCAGGCGTGAAAGGCATTGCCCAGCAGCGCGTTCGGATCGGGGCGGGTCGGCAGCCGATAGATCAACCTTTGCAGTGCGGCGGCGGGGTCGCGTGCCAGGTCAACCAGACCACTGACCGACACCTGTCTGGGCAGGGCGTGGGCGCCCGCCGCAGCCGACCGTGCCCGCTCGGCCAGTAACGCATCCACGTCGGCGGCCCAGGGGGCACCGTCCGCTTGCGGCGGACCGTCCACGCCCGCATGCGGCCCGGACGTGCCGGCCGAGAGGGCCTCGGCGACCAGCGCCGCCCCGCGCTCGATGTCGCCGCGGCGCACGCCCAATGGATCGGCGGGCCAGTCGGCTTCGACAACGTTGTCTTTCAAGGGATTTTGTTCGCCATCGGCCGGCGCGGGCGCCCACTGGTCCACGACGCCGCAGGGATCGCCGGCCGCCGCCGAACGGACGATGACGTCCTTGAGCTCGCAAAGGAAATCCGACGGTCCCCGCGGTTTCATCCCGGTGGCCCCCCAGTGATGACCGGACACCAGCAGGGTGTCCTCGGCCCGGGTGATGGCGACGTAGAGCAATCGGCGCTCCTCGTCGACGCGCCGCTGCTCGAGCTGTCGGCGATGCTCGGAGATCTTGTCCGACAGCTGTTTGCGATTCGTGATATCCGAGGTGTCCAACACCGGGATGCCCAGTGCGCCCGCCGATGCGCAGTCCCCGCGCAACAGGGGCGGCAGTTCGGCGGCGTCGGTCAGCCAGCTGCTGCGCGACGCCGTCGACGGAAAGATGCCCCCCGACAGGTGCGGCACCGCGACCACTTGCCACTCCGAACCCTTCGCGGAGTGCACGGTGAGCACCTGGACACGGTCCCGCGCCGGCGCCGCCGGCGCGGGCGGCAGTCCGTTTTCGACCGCCTCGGCCGCGTCCAGGTAGGCCAGTAGGCCGGCCACCGATGCGTCCGTCCCGCCGGTCGCGGCGCCCGTCCGCTCGGCGTAGCCGGCAACGACGTCGGCGAACGCGTCGAGATGTTCGGCTCCGGTCCACTCCGCCGATACGCCCGCCGCGGCCCGGGCTTCGCAGTCGACACCCAGCACCCGACGCACTTCGGCGACCAGATCGGGCAGGCAATGGCCGAGGTGGCCCCGCAGGGCGGTCAATTCCGCAGCCAGGGCGGCGATGCGCCGATACCCCGCGGGAGAATACGCGTCGGCCGGCCCGGGATCGCTGATCGCGTCAGCCAGGCACGGGGTGTCGGCGTCCGGGCCGCCCGCCATCGCGATCGACTCGGGCCGGAGCGCCTCGTCCGGGCGTGGTCTCCCGGCGAGCGTCTGGGCGCGACGCCACAGCGCGACGACGTCCCGGGCACCCAGGCGCCAGCGCGGGCCGGTCAGCACCCGCATCGCCGCCGCACCCGCCGTCGGGTCGGCGACCAGACGCAGCATCGCGACCACGCCGGCGACCTCGGGGACGTAGAGCAACCCGGCGAGGCCGACGACTTCGACCGGCATCCCGCGGGCGGCCAGGGCGTCGGCGATGGGCGCGGCGTCGGCGTTGCGGCGCACCAGCACCGCAGCGGTCGGTGGGTCGACACCGTCGGCCCAGGCCTGCTGGTAGCGCCGATACAGATGGTCGGCTACCCACTCGCGTTCGGCCACCACATCGGCAAGCAGCGCGCAGCGGACGGTGCCGGCCGGCGCGTCCGGGCGCGGGCGCAACTCGCGAACGGCGACCGAGCGTCGCCGCGCCTCCGCCGAGATGGCGTTGGCCACCTGCAGGGTGTGCGACGGATTGCGCCAGCTGGTACGCAACTCCAGCACCGGCGCGGGGGTGCCGTCGCACCTCGGGAAGTCGGTCGTGAACCGCGGCAAGTTGGTCGCCGAGGCTCCGCGCCAGCCGTAGATCGACTGAATCGGGTCGCCGACCGCCGTCAACGCCAGCCCGTCGTCCTCAGCGTCACAGCCGCCGAACAGGGCCGACAGAGCGACGCGCTGGGCGTGCCCGGTGTCTTGGTACTCGTCGAGCAGCACAACCCGGTAGCGGTCGCGCAGGTCCTGACCGACTTGCGGGAAGGCCGCCGCCAGCCGTGCGGCGGAGGCCATCTGCATACCGAAGTCCATCACCTTGGCGGAGCGCATTCGTTGGTGCAGCGCGTCGAGCAGCGGGACCAGCGCGGCGCGTTCAGTTTGGGTGGCCAGCAGCCGCAACAGCCACTGGCTGGGACCGCGGTCGCGCTGGTGGGGCCCCGCCGGCAGGGTGTGAATCAGCCGTTCGAGCTCCACGTGGGTATCACGGAGCTGACCGGTGTCCACCAGGTGCTCGGCCAGCTGACCCCACAGCCGCAACACCATCGAGGTGACCACGGTCGGCGTCTTGTCGATAGGCAGCTCGCCGCGGTAACCGCTGACCACGTCGAAGGCCAACTGCCACAGCTCGGTTTCGCCGAGCAGGCGGGTATCAGGTTCGATGGGAAGCAGCAGCCCGTAATCACGCAGCAACGAACCCGCGAAAGCGTGATAGGTGCTCACCACCGGAGTGCCCGTCGGCTCGCCGACTGGCGAACCCGCGGGGCCCTGGGCAACGCCGGCCAACCGGGCCAGCCGGGTCCGGACTCGGCGCAGTAGCTGGCCGGCGGCCTTGCGGGTGAACGTCAGCCCCAGCACCTGACCGGGGTCGGCGTACCCGTTGGCGATGAGCCACACCACCCGAGCGGCCATCGTCTCCGTTTTGCCGGCGCCAGCGCCGGCGATGACGACCAGCGGGCCCGGAGGCGCGGCGATGACGGCGGCCTGCTCTGCGGTCGGCGGGAAAATCCCCAGTGCACAAGCCAATTCGGCAGGACTGTAGCGAGGGTTCACGGCGTCGTTCTCCTGTCGGCGTGCGCCGGGCAGCACGGCCGTATCGGGCAGTGCGTGCAACCGTCGTTGAGACGTGCTACGAACTGCGGACCGGCGGTCGCGTCTGCCGCCGCCCGGACGAGGTTGCGCCACTGGTCCCGGGCGGCCGCGGTCATCGGGTCCTGCTGGCGTTCGGTCGCGCCGGCCGACCCGGCCTTGCCCAGGTAAACGAGCCGCGCGCCGCCGGGCTCCGCCTCGTCGGATCCGGCCGTAACGAGGCCCTCGGCCACCGCCAGCTGATACATCGCCAGCTGGGCGTGTTGCTGGGCGTCGTCTTTGCTGACCGGCGTTTTCCCGGTCTTGATGTCGACGATCACCAGCCGACCGGCCGCGTCGCGCTCCAGCCGGTCGACCCGGCCGCGCACCCGAACCTCGCCGCCATGACCGTCACGGTCGCGCAGGGCCGGCAGGGCACCGTCGATCTCGACCTCCACCCCGACCTCGGTCAGCTCGCCACGCGTCTGCCCTCGCCACTGGACGAACGCTTCGATCATTGCCCGGTGCCGGGCCAGCTCGTTGACCGAATGCCACCGGGCGTCGAAGGCCAGGTGCTTCCAGGCCCGCTCCAGATCGGCCAGCAATGCCGATTCACTGCTGTCCGGCTCAGCGACCAGCGCGTGCATCACCGAACCGATGGTGGACCGCAGGTCGCGTGCATTGGTGCCGCCGTGCTCCTCGGCCAGCCAGCGCAGCGGGCAGTCGTTGAGCGTCTGCAGGCTCGACGGCGTCAACGTGACGGTGTCGTCGACGGAGCGCAGCGGTTCGCTGGTACTGACCGGGATCAGCCCGTGCCAGCCAGCCGGGTCGGCGCCCGGCACCCCGGCCGTGGCCAACCGTGCGAGTTGCGTTGCAGCGCGGCGACGGGCGCCGTCATCCACGGTCCCGTCGGGCGCACACACGAAAGCGCGCAACCGGCCCACCAGCGCCGCTGAGGACAACACCCGCGGTGCCGCGATCGGTTGCGCAGCAAAGGAAGTCGCACCATCGTCGGCCAATTGCGCAACCTCGTAGAAAAAGGCCGATGGCAGCGCGGCCTCGCTCCCGCAAGCGGGAGGTGCCCCATGGTCCACGCCGCACGCGTCGCTGTCGACGGCCGTCACCACCAACCGGCGCCGGGCGCGGCCCATGGCCGCCACCAGCAGCCTGCGTTCCTCGGCCAGCAGCGGCGACCGCGCCGAGGCATCCTCGGTGACCCCGTCCAGCGCGTCGAGCAGCCGCTGGGTTCCCAGCACACCGCCGCGCGGAACGGTGTTGGGCCACAGCCCTTCCTGCAGGCCGGCGATGACGACCAGATCCCATTCGTGCCCCAACGCGGCGTGCGCGCTGAGCACGCTCACCTGCTCCGCCGCGGAAACCGGTTGGGGGTCGACGCCCGGCAGCTGCAGCGCCGAGACGTGGTCGACGAGCCCGCGCAACGAAGCACCGGACGTGCGCGAGACGTACTGGTCGGTGACGTCGAACAACGCGGTGACGGCCCCCAGGTCCCGGGCGGCCTGGGCGCCGGCGGGACCGCCGCGCTCGATGGCCGACAGCCAACGACGTTGCAGACCTGAGCGGTGCCAGGCGGCCCAGAGCGTGTATCGGGGATCTCCCCCGGAAGCTGGTGCCCCCGCGTGATGGCAGCGCGCGGCCGCGTCCAGCATCGCACGCACCCGTTGCAGCGAGCGAGAGTGCGCTCCAGCCGATGGCACGTCCCCGGTCAGCGCCTCGACCAGTAGGCCCTTGAATTCGCCCGGCGAGCGATCGGGGTTGGCGCGCTGCAGCGTTCGGCGCAGCTGCCGCAGCGACACCGGGTCGACGCGACCGATCGG
>Ga0080006_1124627_pt1 | contig 26013 bp, 49 predicted proteins | sample RS3BMetagenome_FD_69209 | JGI IMG/M metagenome (GOLD analysis project Ga0080006, IMG submission 69209) | Ferric oxide microbial mat and aquatic microbial communities from Rainbow Spring, Yellowstone National Park, USA - RS3B (SPADES... ...
ATAAGTGATGTAAGTATAAATAGTAAGGCAAGTATTAAAAAGGTATTAATTCATTCTGAAGGAGCAGACGTTTTACTTGATAAGCCTGGATATTGTACACATGGCAAATATGAAGAGACAGGGGAATACTTTATAAGGTGCGAGGAATGATAACTCCTAAAAAGGATTTTAAGGAATGGATTAAAAAGAATTTTCCAGAGTTAAATGAATATGATATAGAATATACAAACTTAGAAGACGCCTTTTTAGCAGGAGCAGAAAGCACAGAGGAGTATCTTAAGAATGCGCTTGAGCTTAATATATCTTCTTTTAATAGGGCTTTAGCAAAGGACCTGCTCAAGCTTGAAGATAAAGACAAAATAATAGAAAAACTGAAAGAGCTAGCAGAGCAGAAATAAGCTAGGAAATATTATTATCTATTTTTATTATATTGTTATAGCTCCTATATTATACCAGCTTGCAGAAGCGCTATCTCCTAAACTATCTGTTGCTGTCATAGTAATATAGCCTGTATATGTATCTATTATTAATCCAAATCCAGAGTATTCAAATTGTTCAGTGAAATTGCCATTACCATTTGTCATTGCAGTTACTTTTATTGGATATGTTCCTAAAATTCCAAAACTAACAGTGAAGTATATAGTTGAGTTGGGAGCAAAGCCTGTTCCTGTGGCTGTTATAGTTCCATCTGTAAGATAGCTTGTTTCAGATGGAGAGATGCTTAAACTAGGGCTATAACTAGGTGATGGTGAAGATGGAGGGCTAGGCGATGATTTTGAGGTTTGAGTTATAAAATAATAAGCAGCAACGCCAGCAATTGCAATTCCACCTATAATTAATATATCACTTGCTTCTGACATATAACCATCACAATTTTATAAGTATGGCATATTTATAATACTATGCTTTTTGAGGCTCACCCTGAACTATTATATAACCAGTATAATTCAACCAATTTTTCTGACTTTGATAAAATGAGGGATTACCAATATACATAGGATTTATATTTATACCGCTAGCAGGTATTGATTGAAGTTTAGAAAATTCTTGAGATGTAAATAAATAATATCCTACTCCTTGAAAGCCATTATCAAATACATAAGGATTTGACTTTAAGCCTGGACTATTTGAATAGCCTATTGGTAATGGTGCTGTTTTTGGATAACCTATACTATTTGTCGATTGTAAGGTTGATTGTAAGTTGCTAAATTTTGTATACTGCATTACTCCAACAGCAAAAAACATACCTAATACTATAACTACCAGAAGGATAGCCAATAGATTTTCATTCATTTTTATCATCTAAATTAATAAACTAATTTAGAAGTATAATGTTACTGTATTGCTGTATTGGTCATTTGAATAATCAAATGCTCTTATTCCTATGTTTCCTGCTGAAATAGCATCTTGGATTGCGTTGCCTAAACCGCTTACTTGGCTAGCATTATAATAATATTGTGCTGAAACATTAAAGTTGCCATTAGCATCTGCTGTAAATCCTACTATTTCTATACCTCCTGTTGATGCAATATAGCCTGTTGAATTTGGAGGGAAGCCCGAGCCGCTAATATAGACAGTAGCACCTTGTGTTAGAGAGATTGATGTTGGGGATATAGCAATATTCATATTATACGAAGATGTAGAGCCACCTCCACCACTGCTTCCACCACCACTGCTTCCACCACCACTGCTTCCACTACTACTACCTGTATAATTATACCAACTTGCAGAGGCACTATTATTAGAGCTATCTGTTGCAGTCATAGTGAAGGTTCCTGTGTATCCAGACATATCATAATCTAATGAACCACCTCCTGGATATCCAAAGCCTTTTGAAAAGTTACCGTTGCTATCCGTTGTTGCAGTTGCTGGTAAGCTATCACTACCACCAGGAAAATTGACAGTAAAGTATATAGTTGAGTTAGGTGCAAATCCAGAGCCTGTAAATGTTACAGTTCCACCACTACTATAATATGTAGTTGATGGAGAAACACTTAGGCTGGCAGATATAGTTGGTGCAGTAACTGTAATCGTTACATTAACTACATTACTTTTATTGTTTGTAGTTTCATCAACAGTCTGAACGCCACCATAATATGTACCTGTGGTACTTTGAATTGCATAAGTAAATAAGTCAGTATTTACAACAGCATATATATTTCCATTACTATCTGCTTGTGTATATGTAGTACCAATAAGCTTTCCACTACTATTTAATGTATCTATATCTACACCACCATTAGGAGTAAATCCACTTCCTTTAACAGTAAAACTTGATGGATTAAAGCTTCCCATTTTTATCACCCTGAATTATTATACCAACTTGCAGAAGCAATATTACCAGCACTATCTACTGCAATCATAGTAAAGGTTCCTGTGTTTTCTGACATATAGCCATCTAATACACCTCCACCTGGATAGCCAAATCCTATTGAAAAGTTACCGTTGCTATCCGTTGTTGTTGTTGCAGGTAAAACATTATAACCAGCAGTATAATTAACAGCAAAATTTATAGTTGAGTTAGGTGCAAAGCCAGTTCCTGTAAATGTTACAGTACCACCCCTATTATAATTAGTGGTTGAGGGAGAAACACTTAAACGAGCAGATGTAACAACAGTAACTGTTATATCTACAGTATTGCTAATCTTGTTTGTAGATAAATCAAGAGCTTCAATACCACCATAATATGTACCAGCACCCCCGGAGATTAAACCACTATAATTTACTCCAGTTAAATAATCAGAGGTAATGTTTGTATTTATATTTCCACTACCATCTGCTGTTGTATATGCACCATCAAAACCAATTCCATTACTATATAACATTTTTATTAATACACTACCACCAGGAGTAAATCCACTACCTGTAACTGTAAAGGTATCTGGATTATAGTTTGACATCTTTATCACTTATCCAACATAAGTGAAGCTTGTTGTACTAAGTGTTATTTGTGGTGTTGGCATAGTAACGGTAAGTGTTACATTAACTGCATTGCTTTTAATACCAGTAGTGCTATCAACAGCTTCAACACTACCATAATATGTACCTGCAGTATTTGGACCTATAGCAAGTATGGAAGAAGCAACTGTATCATTTATATCTCCATTACTATCTGCTGTTGTATTTGTAGTACCAACAATATTTCCACTACTATTTAATACATTTATTGCTACGCTACCACCAGGAGTAAATCCACTTCCTGAAACCGTAAAATTTGCTGGGCTAAAACCTGTCATTCTATCACCTATTAAGCATAATTATACCAAGTTGCGGAAGCACTATTATTAGAATTATCTACTGCAGTCATAGTAATATTACCTGTAATTTGTGACATAATACTATCTAATACACCTCCACCTGGATAATTAAATTTTATAGAAAAATTACCATTACTATCTGTTGTTGTAGTTGCTGGTAATGGTGTAAGATAATTAACAGAAAATGTTACAGTTGAATTATGAGCAAATCCAGATCCTGTAAATGTTAGAGTTCCCCCACTACTATAATTAGTGGTTGATGGAGATACACTCAAACTAGCAGATGTTTGGGGTGATGGGCTTCCACTTAGAGTAAAAGTCAAAGTTATAGGTGAAGAATTAAGACCTGTTGTTAAGTCTATCCCTGTTATAGTGCTTGAGCCAGGTTGTGGATTGAAATTTGAGAGTTGAATTGTACCACTAAATTTTCCACTACTATCTGCAGTTGTAGTATAGAGTGTTCCAGAATAATTATCTGAAACAATTACAGTTCCATTAGGTATAAATCCTGAACCATATACAATAAATGAAGGAGGACTATAAGTATAACCAAGAAGGCCTGGCGTGAGTGTAAAGTTTGTATTTGTTGCATTTAATATTGGTGATACAGATGGACTTACACTTGTACTTAGAGTAAAAGTCAAAGTTATGGGTGAAGAATTAAGACCTGTTGTTAAGTCTACCCCTGTTATAGTACTTGAACCTGGTTGTGGACTGAAACTTGAAAGTTGAATTGTACCACTAAATTTTCCACTACTGTCTGCAGTTCCACTATAGATTGTTCCAGAATAATTATCTGAAACAATTACAGTTCCATTAGGTGTAAATCCTGAACCATATACAATAAAAGAAGTTGGACTATAAGTATAACCAAGAGGAGTTTGCGAAAGCTCAAAATTTGTATTAGTTGCACTTATTTCTGGTATGACAGATGGAGATGGCGAAGGTGTAGGAGATGGAGGTGTGGGTTGAGTGGTTTTACTTTGGCTAATTAAATAATAAGTAGCACCTGCAAGAACAACTACTCCTGCACCAGCAATAGCCAATTTTTCAGTTGTATCCATACCACCAACCTTATATTTAATCAACATAATTAAAGCTTGTTGTACTAAGTGTTATTTGTATTGCAGTAGTGCTTGTTGTAGTTGTAGTTTTTGTTATAGATTTTGATTTAGTATATAAATAATATCCAATACCTCCAGCTACAAGTATTGCACCTACACCTGCCACTGCAGCAAGCTCCTTATTTTTTTCTTCATCTGCCATACTACCACTATTATATTATAAATGCTAAGAAATTTAATCCTTTGCCTGTTCTTGCTTTTTAGCATTAACTTCATGTTCGTGCATTATCATAGCTTTATATTCGGGGCTTATCTCTTCCTCTTTGTGTTCATCTTCACCTCCTATATGATGATGTTCATGTCCTTCATGTATAAAGTCATGGCTTACAGCTTTTTCTTCATCATATACTAAATCTCCTGCTAAGTGATATAAAACCATATTAAGCTCTTTTCTAAGCATGCGCACTTCCTGCACCATTTTATTAATATCTTGCTCATTTTTAATCTGGCATACTCCGCTTTCATCAAGACAACCAACAACTATCTGCTTGTGCTTATCAGCTAGTTTTATTGCATCTTCAAAAAATTCTTTATATTTTAGCGAGTTATCCAAGCTTAAGCCCTCATTTGCATAGGCTTCTATTGTCTCAAGATGTTTCAGTATACAATCAGCACATCTATTGCCTGTATAGTGATCTTGAAGTAGTATGAGTGTTTGTATAATTGCGTCCAAATTATGTTCGGCGGTATGGTGATCAAACATTTAACCACTTTATATTATTAAATCATGATTTATTTCAGTTATTTCATCTTTGAGTATACTTCTAAAACCTTCAAGCGCCCTTTCAAATATGAATGCAACTCTATTAATATCAACTTTTTCTCCTTTATAAATAGTATTTTCAACATCAGTCGTCATTCTATCAATTGAATTTTCTAAACTTTTCAAAAGAGGTCGCATTTTTTGACTATTTTTATTATAAAAATAGATATTTGTTTGTGCTACTCTAGCGTAATGTATAGCTTCAAGCATATCCATAACAGTTATATTTTTGAAAATTAGTTTAAGCTGTGCATATTCCAGTGTTAAATAAGCTCCTACTAGCCTTTGTGATATATCGCTCATTATATCACTCTTTTATTTTTTTATTTATTTCTTCAACAATATAATTATATACAAAATCAACCTTTTCTTCAAGTCTAGCAATTGTAGAAGATTGCTTTAATATATAACCAAAAATTGTAACTATAATCGTCATTAAGAATAAGTTTATTGCACTTAAATCATCAATAACTAAAATTATAAATCCAACTAACCATAACCCTACTGTTATAATAATTTCATTACGATATTTATGTAAATTTCTAGTCATTTATGCTACACCTTACAAAAGCTATATAATTTCCTGAAGCATACTTTTTATCAAGCTCCATTATTTTATTATGAACTACATCAGGACTTTCAATAGGAACTATACTTTTTAATTCTTGCAAATCTTTATTTAGTTTATCTGCCAGCTCTTCTTTGTCACCTATGCTACCACATGCCCCCTTTACTTTATTTAGTATTGCTTTAATACGCTTAGGTTGTGCTTCCAGATAAGCTAATGCTATACCTCTACTTCCTCCATTTATAGCTCCATCTACTTGGAATAATGTTTTAAGTGTATCATCTACAACTTCTGCCTGCCATAAGCAGCATTCATTATTCATTTTTTTCACTCTTTTCTTCTGGCTCAAGCCAGCTTTTATCTATCTTTCCACCTTTTTCAGTTACACATTTATAGAATACCTCCCTATGCTTAACTCTCGGCCAGACTTTACATGTGCCATTCTTACAAGTTAAGCCTATATATGCCCCGCACTCACTATATATCTTTATCTGCTTGACTGCTTCATCAAAGTTTGTTTGTATTGCGGTTGGCGTATTATCACCTATATACTTTCTGCATATTTTTGTGCTTCTGCAAATATTGGCTGGGCATATCTTTCGTCAAGTTCTTTCAAGTGATTAGCTATCATGTACATATAGATATAGTCAATATATCTCTGTTTCTTTTCTTCAGCTTTTAGACCTTTCGGGTGGTATCCTCCATAAAATTCTGTTAGAACGAATGGTAATATTTCTTTATTAAACCATTCATCAAACTTCTCTACTTCTTCATTAGACATCTTATTAAATTCTTCATCAAACTTTCTTTTAAGTTCATCATATTTATTTATAGTATCTTTTGGTAATTCACGTCCCATCTTTGTAGGCAAGCCCTCAAACTTATTTTCTCTTAGTTCGTCTATCCAATTATTTGCCGCTTCCAGAAAATCATTAAATGTTACATTTTCCTTATTTATCTTTCTAATCCCTGCAATGTTTTCACGTAAATCCATTAATACCATTTCCTGCCCTCCATTCCAAATTATCCAAGCTCTTAATCCAAATTTATCAATAACAGGTTTAACAATTACTTTAGTATCTTCAAGAAAATAATATAAATTTGTTCTTATACGTTCTTCCATAGTTGGCTCCATTTCTTCAAGAGTTTGCCCCATTTTTGTTAATAAATCCCAAACTTCATGATACTCTTCTCCTATAACATCATTAAAAACAAGCCACTCGGCAGTTTTGACGGTACTTTCATCAAGCTTATTAAATCCCTGCTCTGCCAGTGCATCAATATAATAATTAAGCCTCTGTTCATAATCTACTATTCCATGTTCTAATTGTGCATACTCTTCTTTGCTTAAGTTATGTTGTAAACAGGATAGCACTTGATTTTGTGTTGAGGTTGGTATTCCTACATTATAAAAATTAGTTTCTCCACTTTTTAAGAAAACAATTGCACCACAATTAGCAAGCTTCTGCCCAAATTCATTTATTTCCTTTATAGAACCAGTCAAATTATATCTAAAGACTATCATTTTCTCGCCTTTATACAATTATATATTAGAGAAGGAAAAGAATAAAAGCTTTACTAAAAAACAAAAAAAAATAAGGGCGTGAAAGCCACGCCCAAAATCTTTATTTTTTACGCCATGAGTTATAAGTTATGCTTTTACTGTAGCTTTTGCTTCTACTTCTTCATCTCTTACAGACATATAGAAGCCTCCAAAGAAGCCAATTGCTGCGAAGCCGATTGCGAACAATAGTGGGAATACTCCCGCACTTGTTGCCGCAGTCTGTATTGCTGTATAGTTTACTGTATTTGCGGTTGCAAAGGCACTACTAGACAGGATAGTTATGAACAGCATTATACCGAACATATATCCTGCTATTGCGCCTATTGCTGATCCTGCTCCTGCATACATGGCGTGCTTTAGATTGAATGTTGCCATGCTATCACTATTATATATATAGTAAAAATAAGCTTATATACTTTTCGCTAATGTCAGCTTAAACTAAAAATATATGAGTAAATTATATTATTTCCTACTGTAAAAGTGGGTTCTAAGATAGATATTGTATATAATATATAATCAGATAAGTTATCCATCATATTCTCTCCCACCAGCTTACATTTTTAACAGTATTTATAGTTATGCTTAAAGATGTCTTTCCTAAATCCGCCATTCCACTACCTCCACTAGCACTTGTTACCCACGCCCCTTTCTCTGCATAAATATTATATGTACCATTTCCTCCCCCAAGAGAAGCTAAATTTACTCCTGTCCAGACTACAGAATTATTGCTTACATTCCAAGTTCCAACTGGTGGGGATGTTGGCGTTGATGAATAAGGTTCAGTTGTCTGATATACATAGGGAGGCAAGCCAGGTCCTATAATTCTTATTTGAAAGAAGGGAATATTTGCAGAGCTTAATGAATTAGTATTTGTATAGCTTATATCAATAGTATCAGGTCCAGTCTGCTTAACTGTAAGCCCGTCATCAGTTACGGTTTGGGAAAACCTTGATTGATTGTATAAATGTAAACCTATAAGACCTACAACTGCAACTCCACCTATTCCTAAAGCAATCTTTTCATTTTTAGTTAAATTTATTGTCACTTAATCACCAAATATTAGAAGCCCTCAATAATAATCCAACCTGTATAAGTTGTTGTTGTCCCGCTTGCTAGTGTTATACTTGTTGTTGTTGTGCTTGAAATTAAACCTGATGGTGCTGTTGCTACATAAGGTGTATTAGTAAAAGCTACAGGAAAGCTTATAGTCTGTGCAGTAGTAGTATCGTTTTCATACCCGCTTGCATAGGCTGCAAATTTCTTATAATTTCCTTCTACAAAAGGCATAGAATAAACTATATTTCCTGCTGTTGTACCAGTAAGTGTTGATTTTGATGTTGCGGTATTCTGTCTAAATCCACTCAAATATGGTGCAATTTCTGTTGCAGTATAGAAGTATGGTGTTATTGCTACACCATAAGGACCAGTTCCAACAGTAATAGTATCGACTACTGTATTAGTAGATATATTAATAACTGAAACATAATTACTACTTATATTAGTTACATAAGCATATAATCCATTAGGTGTTATTGCCACACTCTCTGGGCTACTTCCAACAGGGATAGTAGCAACTACTGTATTAGTAGATGTATTTATTACAGAAACATTATTACTACCATAATTAGCTACATAAATATATAGTCCATTAGGAGTTACTGCTATATCACGTGGACTAGCTCCAACAGTAATTGTATTAACTACTGTATTTGTAGATATATTAATAACTGAAACACTATTACTAAGCATATCAGTTACATAAGCATATAATCCATTTGGAGTTATTGCTACACCCCAAGGATAACTAAGAGAACCTCCAATAGGAATAGTATCAATTACTGTATTAGTAGATGTATTTATTACTAAAATACCAGTACCTGCACTAGCTACATAAGCATATAATCCATTAGGTATTATTGCTACACCACGTGGGCCAGATCCAGCATTGATAGTATCAACTACTGTATTATTAGATGTATTTATAACTGAAACATTACCACTACCTGTATTAGTTACATAAGCATATAGTCCATTAGGTGTTATAGTTATATTATATGGGCTAGTTCCAACAGTAATAGTACTAACTACTGTGTTTGTAGCTGTATTAATAACTGAGACATTAGCACTACCTTCATTAGCTACATAAGCATATAATCCATTTAGAGTTATTGCTATGCTATGTGGGCTACTTCCAACAGGGATAGTAGCAACTACTGTATTTGTAGATGTATTTATAACTGAAACATTACCACTACTCTGATTAGATACATAAGCATAAGTAGGATTTACATCAACTAATCCTGTAGAGAATGTTTGCGTTCCAGTCCATGTATTTGCGTTGCTTAATAAGTTATTAAATGTTGCTAGAGGAAATGTCTGTGCTGCAGTCCAAGTGTTTGCATTAGCTAGGTTTATCATCATCGCTCCTTGTGCATTAGTAGTCAGCGTAACTCCATCAACTTCTATTTTACCAATAGCATCAGGAGACACGCCTAAAACATTTGTATTTGAACCAGGACCAGGATTATATATTCTTAATGTACCATCTAAAGGAATAAAAAAATAATCTAAATTAAATCCGCCAGCCATACTACCACTGCTTATTTATATAAATGTAAAAAATAAATATCTTTCTATTCAACTATGAGCAAAGGAACTATATAAAGCTTCTCTGGGTGGAATTTAGCATACTCCTTCTCACCATGAAACCAGCCAGTGTGGTTAGGCTCAAGCAACTCACCTAAAAGTTCACCATGATCCGCAGTTATTATAATTTTGCCTTTAAGCTTTTCTACAAGCTTTTCTACATAGGGCATAACTACCTCTACGCTGTTAAAGTGCGCTTGTCTTATCCTTTCTTCAGATATTTCATGCTTTAAATACATATCTATAAGATACCTTCCACTTTCAACCCTAGCTGGATTTGACTTGCACCACAAGTCCTTGTCTTTCTCGCTTACTGCTGGGAAATGCGGCTGCTCAAACCATATTATCGACTTTGGCTCTGCATCTTTTGCATATTCATAAGTTGCTTCTGGGGGCGTTGTCTGCCTTTCGTTGTCCCAGCCTTTATCCCATATCTCTACCACATCTTTAAAGTGTCTGCCTGCTAGATAGCCACCAATATCTAAACGCTTACCTAGCCAAGGGCTTGCTGAATAAAGAGTAATATTATACCTTCCAAAGAAAACCCTGTTATACCAAGCAATAGTATCTCCAGCAGGGCTTTCTACCCTTTGATATTTACCTTTTATCTTATTAAACATCTCAAAGCTGTCATACCTGCATGCGTCTAAGCCTATCAAGTAGTCCCAATCTATCTTCTTTATTATGTTTCGCTGGTCTTCCATTTAGCTTACCAAATTTTCGATTATAAGTTCAATAGCCCTCTATTATAACCCAGCCTGTGTAGGTTGTCGTTGTGCCACTTGCTAGTGTTATACTTGTTGTCGTTGTGCTTGAAATTAAGCCTGAAGGTGCGGTTACTACATAAGGTGTATTTATAAATGCAGTTGGAAATGTTATAGTCTGTGCAGTAGTAGTATCATTCTCATACCCGCTTGCATAAGCTACAAATTTCTTATAAGCCCCTTCTGCAGTAGGCATAGAGTAAGTTATAGTACCTGCTGTTGAACCTGTTAGCGTTGTCTGTGGTGTTGAGGTATTTTGCTGGAAGCCACTTAGATAAGGTGCTATCTCTGTTGATGTATAGAAGTATGGTGTTATTGCTACACTAGTTGGTCTAATTTCAACAATAATATTATTAACTACTGTATTAGTAGATGTATTTATTACTGAAACATAACTATAACCATTACTATTAATATTAAAATTAGCTACATAAGCATATAATCCATTAGGTGTTATAGCTATACCATATGGACTTGCTCCAACAGAAATTGTACTAACTACTGTATTAGTAGATATATTTATTACTGAAACATTATTACTACCTTCATTAGTTACATAAGCATATAATCCATTTGGAGTTATTGCTATACTATTAGGGTCATTTCCAATAGTAATGGTATTAACTACTGTATTTGTAGATATATTAATAACTGAAACATAATTACTACTTATATTAGTTACATAAGCATATTTTCCATCAGGAGTTATTGCTATATTATAAGGACTAGTATATGGGCTAGTACCAACAATTATAGTATTAACTACTGTATTAGTAGCAGTATCAATAACTGAAATATTCTTACTACCATAATTAACTACATACGCATATAATCCATTTGGTGTTATTGCTACATTAGTAGGACTAGTTCCTACAGTAATAGTATTAACTACTGTATTTGTAGCTGTATTTATAACAGAGACATTAGCACTACCTTCATTAGTTACATAAGCATATAATCCATTTGGAGTTATTGCTATACCATATGGACTTGCTCCAACAGAAATTGTACTAACTATATTATTTGTATAGATATTTATTACTGAAACATCATCAGTACCATGGTTAACTACATAAGCATAAGTAGGATTAACATCAACTAGGCCGGTAGAGAATAGCTGCGGTGCAGTCCAGGTGTTTGGAGTAGAAGTTATAACATTTATAGTTGTTTGAAGTGTTTGTAATTGTAAGACTGGCATTACTCCATTAGGTGGATAATTACGAGTACGAAGCCAATTAACTTGTATAGTTTCAGAAGCAGGACTGCCTGCAGCACTACCTACTGATGATATACCTAAAAGTAAATAATTATTACTTGTTACTGCAGTTGATGCTGAAAGTTCTGATGTATAGTTATAGTATAAAACCATAGGATTTATATATACTCCATAAACTCCATTATTTAATGCACCGCCACTAGATGCTTCTAGTGTCTCATTATTTAATAATTGATAATAAAAACTACCTCCACTACTCCATATTGCACCTCCTATTAAACTTGAAAATTCATTATAATTAACACTACCAATTGGTGTTGGGCTTGTACTTGAGCTAAATCCAAAATCAGTGCTTACTCCGCCATAACCGCTAGGTGTAGTAGGTACTCCTGATATATAAAATTCTGCTAATTGTGGCGAATAGGTAGTAGTTGATACTATATAAGAATATGAAGGATAATCACTTGTGCCTGTTCCAAGAGTTAAACCATTATTTACTGTTAATGTTCCATCACTTGAAACCCTTGAAGTAAAACTAGCAGGTAGAGAAGTTCCAGAGAAGTTCCAATAATTAGTAAATACATTAGCTCCATTATCATACTGCCCATAGGTAGAGCTTAGCTGTGGTGCTTCTCCTGTATAAACTCCATCTAGTGCAGTTGAGCTTGATACTTTGAGGTATATTATTATTGTTTCACCAGCAGGTATTCCATTAGGTAGCAAAATCCACCAAGTCTGCATTGATGTCAGGCTAGCTGGTGTTTCCCTCCAAGAATACAACTTATTCTGTCCCGCTTCATCACTTGAAAAATAAATATTTGATAAATCACTAGTAATACCTTTAAGTTGTGGATAGTTACTTAGATTAATTTGTAAGAGTTGTTGAAATGGTTTTGGTGTATCTACATATTGATAATTAACTATTGGTATACTTAAAGTATTTTCATTAGTAGCTATTACTCCAATTCCAACATTAGATCCAGTCTGTATTTTTCCTGTTGTTATATTCTCAATAATAGTAACGCCGTCAATAGCAATCTTTGCCGCCTGAAATGCACCATTTCCAAATCCCATCTACACCACTTATATTTGTCGATTGTAAGCTATATTAAGCCCTGTAAAATATTATACTCATTCTGGTTGTCTATCAAGTCTGCACTCACATATATTGAAGCGTGGCCATCGCTAGTTGTGCCTGTTGCGTTGTATGCGTAGAAGTGTATACCTGCTCCTGGTTTAAGCAGATAGAATGTGCCTGCTGGTATCAAATCAAAAGTATTTACAGTAGGATCAAAAGGAATAAAAGGCTGGGTTGGACTTGTCACACCATCAACAACGAGCTTCCAATAATAATTTGCTTGAAATATTGCATCTACTGCTATACTAACACTTGCTAGCCTTGCTCCATAAGAGCCTGCTATTGCAGTATCTAATATTTTAGTTGGTTGCTGGAGAGTTGAGCTTGCTGGTATATCTACTGCTGTTGTTACTATATACATAGGGTGTCTTAATAGTGTGTTTGCATTGAATATAGTTTTAATCTGTTTAAGCAGTGTTATTTCATCTTTAAGCTCGTCTACCATATCCGCCAATTGTGGCATTTCTGCTCCTATTATTTCCATAATATCAACCATATAATTTATTGTCTAATATAACTATAAGCTTTACCAACAGCACTTTTTGCTACATTATAAGTCTTCCCCGCAACTCTGCCTGCAGTTTTTAAAGCTCCAGGTGTATGTTCGGCTACTTTGCCTGTTGTATATTCTGCTACCCTTCTTACATTCTGCTTTGCTTGCTCACTTGTTGCTACTCCATAAATCATAAGCCCTGTTCCTGCTATTATTGCTATTCCTATACCTCCAATTAGAAGCGCACCTGCTGGAGAGCTTAATATATTGCTTACTTCAACAACACCTATATCTAATATTGTTAATATACCAGCAGCCATAAGTATTGCACCTACTAAGTCTACCGCCCAGCCACCAACAGGTATAAGCAGAAGTAATGCTCCTATTGTCGTTACAAATAATCCAACCATAAGCCAAAGACCAGAATTTATCTGCTGTGCGGTTACGGGATCGCTTACTGTTGTGAGTGTGAAGTTGAGCTGTGCATTTCCTCCTGCATTAACCCAATTTGCGTTACTTACTTGCGTTGAGGTTACTTCCAATCCGTATTGTATAAAGTTTGAAACAGAATATAAGTCTTGCAATCCACCATTCCAAAAACCTTGACCAGGAGAATTTAGAAAATTTATTACATCATTAGTAGATAATATTGTGGCGGGAAGACTTGTTTTTATTGTAACATTAAAAACCTGTGTTGTTGGATTGCCAGACATACTCACCACTACTTATAATATAGAATAGAAAAAAATAAATAGGTTGCTATGTGGACTTAGCCACATAGCACACTAAGATTGGGGGGAAATTTACTGTGCTGCGTATGAAGCATCGTAGATTGTTACACTTATTAAGAATGTATCGGTTGTTGTCGTTGTTCCTGCTGTTGCTATTGGTGCGGCTGGAAGCTGTAATGAGCTGTTTGGTTCATACAGAAGTGGTGCTGGTATTCCAGGCCTGCTGTTGTTTGTTACTACATTTGCACTAAGTGGTGCGGAAACAAGCAGTGGCTTAATACCGTTCTTCATAAATGTTATCTGTGCATCTGTTGGGTCCGCAGTAGTGCTTGTTATATACATATCTGTTATTACCCAAACCTGTGACTGTGGGATTGGGAAACTTGAGAATGTACTACCATTTACCAATATTGCTGAATTAGTCTGCACTCCTGCTGGGGTATTAGCAGGTATTGTCGCATTTACTATTACTGTTTCTGGGTGTACAAAGTTGTACAATGGATACCTTGCTCTTACAAGAGCATTTATTTGGTCAATTTGAGTTTGTGTTACGGGCATTTTATCACCTTATCATGAAATTACACTACCTGTTGGGTAGGTTGTTACACGTAGATTTGTTGGAGTTGCTACTCTTGCTGGCTGATATGTTCTAAGAGTTACTGGGTCCGCTGCAACTGTTGCCGCACCAAGTCCATATAAGAACTCACTGCCATACCTTCCTACATACTTCATCATACCGTCCTTTTCACCAAGAAAGTAGTCTGCCAATATTCCTGCTATTGAGTAAATTCCTGCTTTTGCATATTTTGCATTTGCTCCTAGCCCTCCTGATGTGTTTGGGTTTAATGGAGGTAATATTTTATCTATTGCTGGGTCTACAACACTAAATGCTGAACCTCCAACGAATGTAATTGCTACTGCATCTCCAGCTTCTTCAAGTAACTTTTTTATGTCCATCTAGCTCACCTTTTTTAAAGTCCTCTTGATCTGCATGAAGACGCTGCTGAAGCTAGTGCATTTCTAACTTCTATTCTGTTTGCAAATTTCTTGCCTGCGAGCGAGCTTGCCACGCATGACTGGAAAGCCTTAAGCTTTGGACTTGTCTGCACAGAGTGCTTGCTCCTAGCATAGTCAGGCTGCTTTGGAACTCCACGAGTTACAAAAACCGGCTCCCATTGAGAGAGTATATTTGAGGATAGTTTTGCCATAATACCACCTTTTTTTATATAATATATAAAACGAAAAATATAAATAACTTTGCTAAAAATAGCCAATATTATAAATAATAGTATAAAAAGGTAAAGTAAATAAAATAAATAAAATAAAAAAAATAAAAAATAAAATTAAATTACTTTTTTAGTGCTTTTTTTGGTGCTATTGTTATTACCCCATTCTTTTCCTGTACATCATATCCCATATTTTTTACTTCATTTTCAAATAAAGGTTTGCATACTTCACATGAAAGGAAGTCGTGTGTATTTGGGTGATAGATACCATTAAGCTCGTCCATAACTTCTTTTACTGATTTTGGTTTGGGTATTTTATTAACTACTTCATTTATACTACTTGTTGATACCTGCTTAGGTGCTTCAGTCATGTGGTTATTAATAGGTATTTGTGGTTCTTGTTTTGGTTGCTCTTGTTTAGGTGCTTCTTTTATTTGTGTATCTTTTTGTGCTTCCTCTTTATTTGCTGATGTCATGTTCTTTAATGCTGCCCTAAAAGCCTCTGTAAATGCGTCTAAATCTTTTTCGTCCATTTTTACACCTTCAATATTTTATGTATAATATGTATGAAAAGATATATAAATCTTTGTTTTTATAAATAATATTAGTGGTATTATGGCTTATAAATGCTCTATTTGTGGTAAAGAGTTTGAGACTATACAAGCATTAGGCGGGCATGTAAAAAAGGCTCATGGTAGCAAGCGTGAGAGAAAGCAGGAGAAACAAGCAAGCAAGCAAGCAAGTATAGTAACAAGTGTACCAGTAAGCACCGTATCAGACGCACACGCAAGCCGAATGGAGCCAGTTCAAGCCAGTCCTTCTATACAAGCAAATACACAAGGTCCTACACAGAGTTCTACACAAGCAGATACAGAAGCAAGAATGCAAGCAATAGTTGAGAAAGGCTCACAAGCAAGCGATAGTGACTTAGCATGGCTTAATACACAGCTGGATAAGCCTGTTACTAGGCAGGAATTAGAGTTGGCAAAGCAGAAATTAGATGCAGAGTATGCTCAAATGCAGGAAACAGCTAGGCAGCAGGCAGAAATGCTTAGAACACCACCCCCACCGCCACCTACTTATTATGCACCACCAAGGGAGACAACAGCAGATAAAGTAGTAAATAGTATAGATTGGAATGCAATAGCAAATAACAGCATAGGCCTTTTAGCCGAGATAATAAAAGAGAGGAGAATGGCAAGATCAGGGCCGAGTATTGCAGAGCAGATAGGACAATTAGCAATAAGCAACTTCGCAGCAACACTTAGCAAGGAGGGGGGACGTATAATGGGTAGAAAGCTAGGAGCAGATGGATTGCCAGAAGAGGAGTATGTTACTAAACCTGTTCTTCAAGTAATGCTTGGAAAGATGGCAGAAGAAATGGAGAAAGAGCAGAAGGCTAGAGAGGAGCTTGTAGAGAAATGGGAGAATATAGAAAGAAGTATAAAAGAAGCAAGAGAAAAATTATCCACTAAACCAACTGTAATACCAAATGAAGTGGAGGAGGCACCCAAGCCTAAAGAAATACCAAATAAAGAAACTACAACACAGGAGGAACCAAAAGAAACGAATAGTAGTGAGGAAAAGCCTAGTCAAGAAGAAAATCTAGCAACGCAGGAGCATTTAATAGCAGAGCAACAACTTCAACAACAAGCAGAGCAGAAAAGCATAGAAGAGAGTGGTAGTAATGAATGATAAAGATAAGCTCTGGACTGTTGCACATGATATTATAGAGATGTTCGGCAGGGATTTTGGGCCTTTTAAAAATATGGCTCTAAGGACTGCATACGATTATATTTATAATATGAAGGATAAAGATGTTAATGAAGTTATAAATAAGATTACCCTTATAATAAATCAGAAAGATGATACTAATGCCAAGAAAAAAGGGACAAATTGATTATGAAAGTATTTTTAAAGCTATCTTTGAGCGTAAGACAAGTCAGGGAAGAATAAATAAAGTTATAGACGCATTCTTTGAGGGGGATATAAAAACAGATACTACACTACATTTTATAAATGAGGTTCTTATACATAAAAAGCCTGACGCATTTATCAAAAACTTTAAAAAATATACTGTTAAGCCTAGACTTAAAAAGCTTATTGATGAGAAGCTATAAATATTCTTACAATCGACAAAATATTTGGTGATATGAATGGGAAGAAAAGCTGAAGAGTTTTTTATCTTTGCAGTGCCGAGTGTTAATAGTAATGCTGACTTTTATACGCTAGGTATTCTGCATGATGTAAATCTATATATGGGCAAGGGAAAGGCTGCGGTAAGCAGTGATAAGTTTGGAGTGCTTGCCGCTAGAACGCACATACTTGAAATTCTAAAAGACAAGATGAACAAGCTTGAAATAGAGTATGGCGAATATATAAAAATGCTCTGGGTTGATAGCGATATAAGAGTTAATACCCCTGCTAATGTGCTGGCTGAAAAGTTTAAAAAGGCTGATGAGCTGGGCTTAAACCTTATTGCAGACTACATTAATCCCTGGGATAATGGAGGATTTGCACATACGCTCTCTAAACCTAATGAAAATGGCAAGTATACAACGCTGTCTGATGATGAGTTTAAATCTCTTGAGGATATGCAGGTGCTTCCTAAAGGCTGGGTTGGAGGGCTCGGCTTCTATTATGGTTTAGTACCTATTGACTATAAGTTTCATAATGAGAAATTCGGAGAGGATATAACATTCTTTAGGGATATGTATGATCGGCTTCCTGATTACAAGCTCGGGCTGGCTAAAATAGATATTAAGCATAAGAAGGAGCTACTAATCTAAAAAAAGAAATAGGACGTCCATAGGGTAGATTAGGAAAAGGTGGTAGCAAGGCAACAGATTAAGTGTATCTAATCCCTATGGACTTTATCCTTCAAAAATCAAATAAACTTTTGTAGCGTCGGCGTGTTTTGTGTATCCTGCGCTTTTACTAATTCTGTTGCTTTATTGAGCGTGTTAAGTTCCTTTTGCGTCATATTGAGCAGGTATTTTTCAAGATTTAACTCAAAGTATAGATGTAGGCGTGGCTCTTCTGTGGCTTTCATTCCTGCAAATTTCATTCCCAAGTCGTTAAAGTAGTCTATATCTTTTGAATAAAAGTATTTACCTGCTGGTAGTTTCACTATTATTATATATGTTGTGCTTGTTGTGTAGTTGGCGTCTTGTATATCTATGTTAGGCTCAATCTTCCATATATCCCTGCATCTGTTAGATATACTCTGCAATAGCATTATTTTAATGTATCCCTGTCTATCATCTGGGCTTAATGTTATTGTGTTGCTCATAGTATCAACTTTTTAAGTTTATTCTGTGCAGTGCGGATATGTTTTCTGGCATACTCTACTGCTCCCCAGAGGTTCTGCTCTTCGTCGCTTGTTTGTAGTTCATCATTAAATCCAAGTGATTTCATATCCAGACGTGCTGACTGCAAGGCGGATAAAGCAAGTTGCAGATGTTCCAATATAATAAGTTTTGTGTCTCTCATAGTCTCACTCTAAAAATAATTCTAATATCTCGTATTCGTCTTCTGCTATTTCTTTGTGGCATTTAGGACATAAAAAGCAGTATCCTTGCTGGGCAATATTAAAGTCTTCTGCTTCCCACTCTAATTTATCTTTATTAGATGGATATATTATATCTGTTATTGTGTTTTCTGCTTCTATATAATATATCCGTTCGTGGCATTCTGGACATATTGCGTATGGCATTCCGTTTTCATCTAATCTTAATCTCTTTTTTTCTTTCATCTCCTCACCTTTCCACATTTTATTAATTCATTTTTTCGTAAACTACTTCTTCTAAATTTTTGAAAAAACGCTTTTGCTTTTCAAAATCATCATAATTTAGTTGCTCAAGCAATGTAGCGATTAGGTCTGGCAAAACAATATAAATTTCTCTTGTTGTTATATTGTTAGCACTGAAGACTTTACGTATATGTTTAATTGCATTCTTAATTTCATTTTCATTTACCATATTCTCACCTTGTATTATCAGAAGCAGGACTTATATCCTGCTCCTTCTTTTTATCCTGCTCTTGTGCTGGCTCATAAAAAAAGTTCTCTGCTTCTTCTTCGCTTGTGGCTATAGTTCCGTTGCATTCAGGACATCTAAATTCAATATTCCAGTCAAAGTTGCTATCTCTATCTATCTCATCAAAAATGAGCTCTCCTCTATTATCTGGCGTTGCGTCGTATGTTATATAGACGTCATCAGTAAATACTAAATGATGTATTTTTTTATGACATTCAGGGCATATTGCATAGGGTTCTCCGTTTTCGTCTAATCTCAATTTCATTTTTATTTGTTTTGGCATAGTCTCACCTCTTAATATCAGAAGCGGGGCTTAAACCCTGCTCTTCTGGGCTATTTGCATTATTCTGCTTTTCTGCGTCTGGGTATAGTGTGCTTATATCTTCATTAAGAGCGTCTGCTACTGCTTGCTTGCATTCCTGCGTTTCTGCGTGCTTAATAAAGTCTTCTCTGAAATCTTCATATCCGCACTCACTACAAAAAAATTGTTGCTCTAATTTGCCATCGTCGTTTAATAGTGCTACATTATAGTCGTTGTCTGCAATAAATACAATACCGCTGTCTTCATTAAAATAAATTCGTGTTCCTTCTCCAAGAAATTCAGGGCGCTGTTTTATATACGCTTTCAAAATTTCTACTGCTTCGTTGAGTTCCATATATCCTAACCTATCCAAATCGCTTGTTATTTCTATCATATACTCACCTATTTATTCGTTAACCCAAGGGGCTAACCAATAACTAATTTCCTCTCCTTCGTCGTTTTCTGCGGTTATCTTCATCGGCTCATTAGTTTTTAGACTTATCGTTATGTGTTCTGCTCCAAGTGTCTTAACGACTTTAAAAAACTTTTGTAGTTCTTCAAAATTAAAAGACGCTGTAGCTGTATGTTCGGTTGTCGGTTCTTTTACTGCATTCTTAACTCCATCTTCAAATTCGTCGTTATCTTTTGCATTACCGCCTGTGAGTTCCTTATAAGAATATTTACCAATCAAATTTTTAGGTATTATATACATCGCTATACCTGATGGTATCATATAGCAGTATTTTTCCGTAGCCGATTGTAGCTTATTCTCGGCTGCTGTTATGTTCGCTGGGGTTTGTTCAGTTGTTATCTGTTCTGTTGCTTTTACGTCGTTCTGCGGGACGCTCACCGCTTCGTTTTCCAATTTTATTTCGTTTTCCATAGGTATCCACCTTTTCAGAATTTTTAATATAATAAATATCGTGTGCGATAAGTTGCTCAATCGCTTTTTGCAATAACTTACTTGGGCTTATACTTTTCTGCTCTAAATATTCTGCTTGCTCTATTGGTATGCTCAAAGTTAATTTTTTTTGTGTCATATAATATTACCTCTTTCGGATTCATATATATATTATACTGCTATATTTAAATACTTTACTTATTTTATGTATTAGTGTAAGTATAAAAATGTGTAGTTAAGTAAAAGGGGATATATTAAGATAAAAAAAAGAGAAATTAACTTCCGCTATGCCCTGAAGACATAACAGAACCTAAAAAAACCTCAACGGAACTGCCTGGAATTGACATTCGGCTACATTCGGCTACGGAACTTTTCCGTCCTAATTTTCCGTCTTATTTTCCGTAGCACCACGCCAAGCTAAAAAGTCTTTATTGAACTTAAAGGAATTGGACTTTAATGTATCTATAAGTTCGCTTGCTTCGGCTTTTGTTAGCTTTTCAACAGCCAGCTTTGAGTGTGCTTTTATAAAGTATTGTGTATAGCTTGAGGCTTCAGGGTTTTTGTCTGTAAATGAATTGATGTAGTTCACTTGCTTTGGTGTTATAAGTCCATCCAAACCGCTCGGCTGTGCTTCATTGCTGGGTATTGGTGTGGTTGCATTGCTTACTGCTGTAATTAAAAAGCCATTATGCCCTAAGCCGAAGTGCTTTACTTGAAGCGTCAGGGATTTGCCGATTAAGTCAGGGTAGTCATTTAAGCCGGCATTCTTTTTAAGAAATACTTCGTTAGTTATACCTAATCTAAATTCTTTCTTTTTACCTTCCTGCGTTCTTACTAAGTAGTAGGCAGCCCAGCGTTCTTTGTCGTCTCTTGCTTTATATGTGTGCCTTCCTATGTATTCCAGTACATCAACCTGTAGTGTATCCCCCTCCTTGAAGGCGTCTGCATCAAGGTAGTCTTTCTCTCCGAATATATGTATATCCTCCATTACATCACCTTTTATCTATTAAATTCAAATGTAGTATATGAAAAAATAACAATAGCCAAACCTAATGAATATGCTGCTGGAATTAATAAAAGATACCATTTAAATATTATTGCTATTGTGCCTAAAATAAGACTTAAAATAAAAAATAAACCACCAATTTTATCTAATGTATATATATCTAATTTATCTAAATCCTTCACTATATCACCTAGTCTTAAAATAGCAAACAACCTGGTGGTTGTCTCCATCTACAATTATCTCATCATACATAACTAGCATATCAAGCCTTACATCAAAACCATAGATATTAGCAACTTCAACCTCGTCTTGCATACCATCACTTTTTATTTAAAAACGCTAGCTAAAAGCAGAAATATTAAAATAAGCTCTATTAATGACATAATAAATAATATATTAATCTGGGTTTTGAGCAGTGCGTATTGTATATCCATCTTGTTATTAAGCTTTCTTTCTATTGAGCTCTGGGCCCTTTTAATTGCTTCAAGTTCAATATCCTTCATATTACCACTATTTCTTAATAATCTCATCTACAACAAATATAAGCTTGTCATTCTTTTTTTCTAAATGGCCCCTTATATCATACTCATAAATGAAGGTTTGTAGCTTGGCTATGAGTTCGATATCGTTTGTACTAACTTCAAGATTTATCATTTTCTCACCTTTTCATTTTTTTTGTTTTTTGGGCCTCTGGGCCTCCTCAAATATTATATTTATTTCTAGATTTGAGCCTGATTTGAATAATATTTCAATGTTTGATATACTAACGTCTTTTATATTATTGCTCATAGTTTTTATATTGATTATATCCCCCTCTGCTATTGCCTTCTTTACCAGCTCATTTAAGATTATTTCAACCTCAAGCCATTCCTCCATTAAATCCCTTTTTTTGTCCATTTTATCAACCTTTTTTATCATTCTTTAATCTTTCTTTTAAAATTTCTCTTATCAAAACAACTGCTTTTACTCCTTTGTCACCAGACACACCTGTAAAGATATCTGGTGGGTAAATATCATTTAGTATTTTTAAAGTAATTTCTGCCCATTTTTTAATATTTTTATAATTCAAATAAGATTCTTTTCCTTCTTTCACTGCTTTCAAAAAAATAGGGAATATAATTTCTGATGCTTCTTTTACTTTGATGTTATTTTCCATTATATCAACCTTTTTTATAAAATAATACCTCTAATACATTTTCTGTATTACTAACCTCTCCTATATAATAACCTAAATGCTCCAATTCACTAATAAGATAACTTGACACTTCTATACGTTTGGATTTAGAACCATCTGAATGTATATGTATACTTGGTTTGCCATATACTTTGAAATAACTTGCGCCAATAAAAAACTCACAATCATACCCCCCATAAAGCTTACATATTCTTTTTATCTTGTATCTAAGATTTTTTGTTTTATTATCCATTTTATCACCTAAAAATAATATATATACCCTCTATAATAGAAAATATTCCAAAAATTATTAAAAAAAGATTAAAGCTACTAAGAAGTGCGAGCCATAATACTAAAATAGTAAAAACTGAAAGTATAACACCTAAAATATTTACTAAATCCTGTTTTTTACTCATTCAATCCCCTCTTTAGTATCATAATTAGTATAAAGGTCGCCGCCTAGCTCATCTTCTTTTAACTCAGTATTGGCTGTGTTTTGGCTCTGCTGATTATTCTGTGTCTCTTGCTCTATATTATTATCTTTATTTTGAGCTTTAGTATCTGCTAGCAACATCTGATCATAAGGTGTAGAATAGTTTGCTTTTGCTTTAAGCCAACGAATATAACTGCTTAAGCTCATATGAAGCATTTTAGCTTCTAATACATATTGAAGGGCTACGCTTGCAGCAACCTTCTTCTCTAAAGAATTAACTTTGGCTTTTGACATCATCTTCACCTATCTATACATACTCTATATATACTACTATAATATATTATAAATAGAAAGATATATAAATATATCGTTTAATCTTAAAAAAGATAAGTTTTTTAATCAAAATCTATAAATTATTAATATATATATGATATTTTTATCTTTTTAAATAAAAAAAGTTGGAAATTTTAAGCTTAATAGAAACATTTATATATTTTTTGTTTTATATATTATTATATTATTATTATATTATTATATAGTATAGTATATAAGAGGGGGCGATGGTTTGGACAACAATGAAATTGAGAATAGGTATAAATATAATAATGAGATAAAGGAGGAGATAAAGAATACAATAGATGAGACACATCAATTTTTATACACCGCAGGAACGCTATATGAATATATGCCTTCTGGTATATATCAAAGAGTAGAAGATCATCAAATAGAAAGCTACTTAACAGGCCTATCACTGAAAGAATTTAATATTAATGTCTTCAAAACAAGAGCTGAAAAGTCTAATTTTGTTGACTATATTAAGAGTAAGTATTTTATGCGCTGGGAGGAGGTGCTGGCAAAGCAGGACAGGAATATAATACCTTTTAATAATCTATTTTTTAATATAAAGGAATTTAAGAGGCATGAAATGATGGGGATAAAAGATATAAGGGAGCATTATTTCTTCTTCCAAATACCCCACGCTCTCAACGAGGAAATGCTCAAAGAAAGTATAGAGAGGGGCTATACGCCAGAGCGGGCCTTAAATATATTTTCACCAAAAATTTATCAGTTTTTTTCAGATATTATTGGAGAGGATAAAGTTGGGCTGCAGCTGGCAAAAATAGGCTATATCTTCTACCCAAACAATCCCTTCAAGCTTATATTTATGGAGCTTGGAGAAAAGGACGCAGGAAAGACAACATTCCTAAAGCTTCTTACTTATATAATAGGAGAACGCAACATCTCAACAATTTCACTGCAGGACTTAGCAGATTATCGTTTTTCACGTGCAGAACTCTGGGGCAAGCTGGTTAATATCTATGATGATTTACCAATAACAGCCTTAAAGAATCAGGGTGTAATAAAGATGATAAGCGGTGAGAGCAGAATAGACGCACCAGTCAAGCTCAAGCAGGAGATACAGAGCTTCATAAACACTGCAAAGAGCATATACACAACGAACCGCCTACCCTACGTATACGACAGCACAGATAAAGCCTTCTTCTCACGTTGGGTTATAACAAAATATCCCAACCACTTTCCTAGAAGCGATGGCTTCTATTCAAGTCTTATAGCAGACGAGCGGGAGATAGAGGGCCTTGTAGTTGCCAGTCTTCTGGCTTTAAGGGATTTGCTGGCTAAAAAGATAAGCTTTGAGGATAAAACAAAGGAAAATATGGAGCTATGGCAGAAGCAGAATAATAATATATATGCTTTTGTAGTAGATAGTATTAAAACAGGCACTTTTGAGCTAGGAGAGAGCTTAAAGATAGACAAGGATACACTTTATAACATTTATATAGATTACTGCAATGGTTTTGAGATTGATGCAAATAGCAAGACAAAGTTTACACAAGAGCTTGAGCGCCTTTTTAATATAAAAACTACTAAATTTCAAAAAGATGGAAAGATGGTTATGTGCTATAGTGGAATTGGCATTAAAACAAGCGTACAAGCAAAGATTTCAGGGCAGGATATGATAAACACTGAAAAACAGGAAAGTGCTGAAATAATGCAAATAAATGCAAAAGATGAGAAAACGGTAGAAGTTATATATAATAATAGTGAGAAAACTGTAATATGTCCAAGATGTAAGAAATTAGTCCACCAAATCTATAACTATGGGGGCCAGTATATGTGTGTGGATTGTATGAATGAAATACAACATAAAGATGATGATGTTTATGGGGTGTAAGTATGAAAGAAAAAGCAAAAAATAATGTAGAAAAAAAGATAAATAAAAGAAAACTTTCCTCAAAAGATGTTATAGGTGTTTTAGATTTAAAAGATAAATATGGGTGGATTAGATTTGTGCGATTTAACAGCAATTATGATTATTTAGTTTTCCATGCTGAAGACTACAAGAGAAAACGATCTGTTTGTATAGGATTAACTAAGAAAGAAGCAATGCAATTACTTATATTTTTACTTGACTTCGCAAAAGCGACAAGATACCCACTTGGTTCTCTAGGTTCTCACCCCATAAAACCCGAACATGGCAAATCTTGCCGCTGCGAAGAAGTGGTTAAATGAAAATGGCAAAATGTCCAAAATGCAACAAGTTTGGTGTTAAATCAAAACGTCACAATAGGTTTGGCAAAAGATATTATGTTTATACCTGTGTTTTCTGTGGGTATGAAAAAATAGGTAAGAAGGTTATAAAATGAAAATC
>Ga0080006_1140885_pt1 | contig 25902 bp, 26 predicted proteins | sample RS3BMetagenome_FD_69209 | JGI IMG/M metagenome (GOLD analysis project Ga0080006, IMG submission 69209) | Ferric oxide microbial mat and aquatic microbial communities from Rainbow Spring, Yellowstone National Park, USA - RS3B (SPADES... ...
GCCCCCCACGGGAGGTCGGACCACCAGCAGCCGCCCATGCTCCGCGCACCCCGTCGCAATGCCCGCGGCGATTGCGATCACGCAGGCGAGGTTGGCCGAAGGCATGGCTCCGGACGTCTAGCAGCCGTCGCGTCGGCTCTCTCAACCACCCCATGGCGCTGGTCGCCCACGGGACCTCGTCGCTCCGTCGACTGGGAGCGGCTTCGTGTCGACAGGCTGCGTCTGTCTGTCGACAGGGCGCGCCTTCTTGGCGACAGAACGCCGCTTTTTGTCGACGGAGTGGCGCTGTGAGTCGACAGACCGCCGCCTCATGTCGACTCACAGCGGCGTTTTGTCGACAGACCGCCGCTCCATGCCGACTCATCGCCGCTTCATGGCGACAGGCCGCGTCGTTCTGTCGACAAATCGTCGCTCCATGCCGGCTCACCGCGCCTGCCTGTCGACGAAGAGACGCTCCATCGCGACTCACAGCCGCAACCAGCGAACGTCGGTCGAACGCCCGCGTTCGAAGAGACCGAGCAGGTCCTCGAACAGCTCACCTTCTCGACAACACGGTCTTCGCGGCCGCCAGGGCCGCCTCGACGTCCTCGGCCGTCGTCTCCTCGCCGAGCGAGAAGCGCACGCTGCACGTCGCGGCCTCGTCGTCGCCCATGGCGGCCAGCACGCTCGAGGGCTCGGCGGTGCCGGCGCTGCACGCGCTGCCGCCGGAGGCCGCCACCCCTTCCAGGTCGAACGCCGCCACCAGCTCGGGCGACGACCACCCCGGGAACGCGACGCTCGCGACGTGCGGCGCCCGGCGCGCGCCCGCCCCGTTTACGCGCGCCCCTTTCGCCAGCGCCAGGAGGCCCGCCTCGAGCGCGTCGCGCAGCGGCGCGAGCGCCGACCAGCGCGCCGGCGACGTGCGGGCGTGGCGCGCCGCCGCCGCGAGGCCCGCCGCGCCCACCGGGTCGACCGTGCCCGGGCGGATGCCGCGCTCCTGGCTGCCGCCGAGCAGCACCGGCTCGATGTGGAGCCCGGGGCGCACGAGCAGCGCGCCGATCGACTTGGGCCCCCGCATCTTGTGCGCCGCCAGGCTGCGCGTGTCGGCCTCCTCGCAGACGTCCTCGCCGCGCCCGAACGCCTGCACCGCGTCGACGTGCACGAGCGCCCCCGCCCGCCGCGCCATCGCCACGACCTCGCGCACCGGCTGCACGACGCCCGTCTCGGCGTTGATCGCCTGCAGCGCGACCAGGCGCACCTGCCCTTCGCCGAGCGCGCGCTCGACGTCCTCGATGTCGACCGTCCCCTCGCGACGCACGCGCACCCAGCGCACCCGCGCCCGCCCCTCGCGCTCGAGCGCCTCGGCCACGCGCGCCACCGACGGGTGCTCGAGGCGGCTCGCGACCAGCACCCCGCCGCCGCCGCGCGCGAACGCGCTGCGCAGCGCCAGGTTGTTCGCCTCCGTCCCGCCGCCGCTCAGCACGACGTCGCGCGGATCGCACCGGCCGAGCGACGCCACCGCCTCGCGCGCCTCCTCGACGCGCGCGCGCGCCGCCCGCCCGAACGCGTGCACGCTCGAGGGGTTGCCCCACGCCTCGCGCGCCGCGGCCGCCATCGCCTCCGCCACCGCCTCGAGCGGGGGCGTCGTCGCGTTCCAGTCGAGATACACGCGCTTCACGGCGGCGACCCTCGCTTGGTTGGGTTCACAGGAAGACGGGAAGACGGGAAGGGTTGGATGGGCAACCCACGAAACCTTCCCGTCTTCCCGTCTTCCTGTTCGACCCTAGGCGCTCGCATCGACCACGACCGTGGGAGCACGCTTCGCCACGGTGAGCGAGAAGGCGGCGCCCGTCAGGTACATGCCCTCGATGCTGGCGCCGCTCGTGACCTTCACGTCGCCGCCCATGCCGCGCGCCACGCGGCGCGTGATGGCGAGCCCGACGCCCACGCCGCCGTGGGCGCGCGTCGGCGAGCCGTCGACCTGGTAGAACGGGTCGAACACGCGCTCGGCGCGCTCGGGCGGCACGCCCGGGCCGCTGTCGGCGACGAGCACCTCGTAGTGCGCCTCGAGCACGAGCACGCGCACGCCGACGATGCCCTGCGCGGGGGTGAACTTGCACGCGTTGTCGAGCAGCTGGCTCATGGCGCGCGCCAGGCGGTCGGAGTCGCCGTACGCCGGCAAGGGGCCGCGCGGCATCTCCTCGAGGATGGTCAGCTGGCGCTCGGCGAACGCGTCGGCGTACGCGGCCACCGCGCGGCGCACGGTGTCGAGGAAGTCGTACTCGCGGTGGAAGAAGCGCATCTTGCCGGTCTCGAGGCCGGTCACGTCGATGAGGTTGTCGAGCGTCGAGCGCAGGCGCCGCACGCAGTCGTCCATCGCCCGCATCGCCTTGGCCTGCGGCTTGTTGAGCGGGCCGAGCTCCTCGTCGAGCAGCATGCGCAGGTAGCCGACGATCGGGGTCATCGGCGTCGCCAGCTCGTGGCTGATGTTGCGATAGAACTCGGTGCGCAGCCGCTCGACCTCGCGCAGGCGCTCGTTGGCGGAGCTCAGCTCGGCGACCTTCTGCTCGAGGTGGCCGACGATGCGGTGGCTCTGCAGGCGCAGGCGCTCGCCGGTCGCGTCGGCGCTCGAGGTGTACGGCTCGCGGTGGCCGCTCAGGTACCGGCGCACCAGCGACGCGAAGCTGCGCGCGTCGATGGGCTTCTGGATGAAGCCGTCGCAGCCGACGGCGAAGCTCGTGTCGCGGTCGCCCTCGGCCGTGATGGCCACGATGGGCACCCCGCGCAGCGAGGGCTCGCCGCGCAAGCGCAGCGTGACCTCGTAGCCGTCGAGGCCCGGGATGTTCAGGTCGACCAGCACCAGGTCGGGCCGCAGCGTCAGCGCGCAGCGCACGCCCTCGAGACCGTCGGTCGCGTCGATGATCTCGTGCCCCTCGGCGGCCAGCAGCTTGCGGACGAGCAGACGATTGCGAGGGTCGTCCTCGATGTGAAGAACGCGAGGCATGGCCGTCCTGGGCTTTGACTTTCAGCATAGCCCCGAATAAGTCGGGGCTTCCGATGATCCGCCCGCGGTTTATCACGCTCCTGGCCCTGACCACAGCCGTAGCCGCCTGCTCGTCGCTCACCGCGCCGCCCACGCCCGAGCCGGTGACCCTCGACAACCCGCAGGTCACGCCGCCGGCGAGCGCCATCGCGGCCGCCCAGCCCACGCCGCCCACGCCGGCCCCCTCGGCCACCGCGCCGGAGGCGCCGCTGTCGATCACCACGCTGGCGCACGGGAAAGGCCCGGGGGCCAAGCCGGGCGACAAGGTGCGCGTGCACTACACCGGTACTTTTCTCGACGGCAAGAAGTTCGACAGCTCGCGCGACCGCAACCAGCCGTTCGACTTCACGCTCGGCCAGGGCCAGGTCATCAAGGGCTGGGACCAGGGGATCGTGGGGATGAAGGTGGGCGAGAAGCGCAAGCTCGTCATCCCGCCGTCGCTCGCGTACGGCCCGCGCGGCCGCCCCGGCATCCCGCCGAACTCGACGCTGGTGTTCGACGTGGAGCTGCTCGCCATCAATCCGACGGGCGCGCCGCCGCGTGCGCACACGACGATCAAGAAGGACTAAGCTTCGGGCGTGGCCTCCCCGCCCCTCAGGAAGCTCGTGATGGTCGTGGACGACGACGCCGCGGTGCGCACGCTCGTCGTCAAGGCGCTGCAGGCCAAGGGCTACGACGTCGAGCAGGCGCCCGACGGGCTGGCCGCGTCCGAGGCGCTCGGCCGGCTCGCGCGCGCCCCCGATCTTCTCATCTGCGACGTGATGATGCCGACGGTGGACGGCTACTCGCTGGCGCGCCTCGTTCGCCAGCACGCCGAGCTGCGGACGATGCCGATCATCTTCCTGACCGCCCGCACGCAGCCGGCCGACGTCGTGCAGGGCATCCGGCTCGGGGCGCGCCACTACATCCAGAAGCCGTTCAAGGTCGCGGACCTGCTCGACAAGGTGCAGAAGACCATCGGCTGAGGAGAAGAACGCCAGGGCGGCGTGGCGCCATGGCGCCCTGGCGATCTCACGGTCGAGGTGTGGGAAGCGCCCGAGACGTGGTAAACGCCCCGCTCGATGGCGATCGCGCGATCCGACCGCCCGGCTCCCGCGCCCGCGCTCGTGCTGCCCCCGGCCGGAGCGCTGCCCCTGGCGGCGCCGCTCGCGTTCGCCGGGGCGCTGCTCTCGGGGCTGCTCTACTGGCTGGCCTTCGCCGGGATGGACGTGTGGCCGCTCGCGTTCGTCGCGTGGGTGCCGCTGGTCGTGGCGATGCACCGGCAGACGGCGCGCCGCGCGATGCTGCTCGGCTGGACGGCCGGGCTGACGATGAACGTCTTCGGTTTCTTCTGGCTGCAGCGGATGCTGCAGACGTTCAGCGGGTTCCCGGCGCCGATCTGCTTTCTCTTCGTGCTCATCGTGTGCGCGTACCAGGGCGGCCGCATCGGGCTGCTCGGGTGGCTGTACGGGCGCGCGAGCGCGCGCGGGTGGCCGGCGATGCCCGTGTTCGCCGCGGCGTTCGTCGCGAGCGAGCTGCTCTATCCCCTGCTCTTCCCCTGGTACTACGCGGCGACCGTGCACCAGGTGCCGATGCTCGTGCAGCTCGCCGACGTCGGCGGCCCGATCCTGGTGGGCCTGGCGCTCGTGGCGGCGAACCTGGCCCTCGCGGAGCTGCTCCTCGCGCGCCTCGAGCGGCGGCGGCTGGTCGTCGGGACGCTGGCGGCGGGCGCCATCAGCGTGGCGTTCGCGTGCTGCTACGGGGCGCTGCGCGTCAGCGCGGTCGACGCGATGGCGCAGGCCGCCCCCGACGCGAAGGTGGGCGTCGTGCAGGCCGACATGGGCCTGATGGAGAAGCGCTCGTCGTTCGACGAGGGGCTGACGCGGCACCTGACGCTGTCGCACCGGCTCGAGCACGACGACCACGTCGACTTCGTCGTCTGGAGCGAGACGTCCGCGATGCGCGCGGTGCGCGACGACGAGTACAAGCGCGAGCTGCGCTACGGGGTCTCGCGGCGCATCGGCGCGCCGGCCGTCTTCGGCGCGGTCATCGTGCGCCCGGTGTCCGACGAGCGCGAGTACGTGCTCTACAACTCGGCGGTCGCCAGCGACGCCGACGGGACGATCACGAGCCGCTACGACAAGCAGTACCTCCTCACCTTCGGCGAGTACATCCCGTTCGGGGAGACGTTCCCCGTGCTCTACAAGTGGTCGCCCAACAGCGGCCACTTCACGCCCGGCACGTCGCTCGATCCGCTGCTCCTCGACGTCGGCGGGCAGACGCACCGCGTGTCGGTCCTCATCTGCTACGAGGACATCCTGCCGCGGTTCACCAACGACGCCGTGCGGCACGCGGATCCGGATCTGCTCGTCAACATGACGAACGACGCCTGGTTCGGCAACACGACCGAGCCCTGGGAGCACCTGGCGCTCGCGCAGCTGCGCGCCGTCGAGCACCACCGCTACCTCGTGCGCGGCACGAACAGCGGCATCAGCGCGGTCGTCGACCCGGTCGGGCGCGTCGTGGCCCACTCCGAGCCGTTCGAGGAGCAGGGCCTGGCGGCGACCATCCACTGGATGTCGCCGCACACAGTGTACGAGCGCATCGGCGACTGGCCGTGGCTGCTCGTGTCGGTGGGCGTGGTCGTCGGCGCGTTCCGGCGCCGCCGCGCGGTGCCGGGTTCTTCCGTCGATTGAAGAGGAGCGGCCCCCGGGCCGTCCAAGGTCGAGAGGAATTTGACGGCCTACCTGGCCGTGACGTTAAGCTCGCACCTCGGAGATCCGCACATGAACAAATTGGCTTGGTCTGGGTTGGCGCTCGGGATCGTGGGTGTGGCGGCGGCCGGCATCGGCGGCACGGCCTGCACGGTGACGTCCGGCACGGGGGACGACGGCGGTATCACGTACACCACCCCCGATTCGAGCACGGACACGGGGACGACGGGCAACGACTCCGGCGGCGGCGGCGAGGACGGCGGTGCGGACACCGGCACGACGCAGGACGCGGCCTTGACCTGCCAGACCGATGCGGGGACGGCTTGCGACATGTGCCTGGGGCAATCCTGCTGCTCGCAGGATGTGGCCTGCCAACAGGACACCAACATGACGAGCACCGATGGCGGCCAGGTACCTGCCTGCGTCGACTACGTGAACTGCGTGGGGGCCGACCTCGTGGCCGGCGATGGGGGCATCAGCCTGAGCCAAGCCGAGACCGACTGCTCCGGCGGCGATGCGGGAGGCGTCTACCCCCAGAGTTCGGTGCAGACTGGAAACGCGCTTTTCAGCTGCGCCGCCGCGTCCTGCGCGTCGCAGTGCAGCATGTAGCGCCGTTCACCCGAGCTTCATCGCCTTCTTCAGGCGCTTGGCGTCGGCGAACATGTCGACGTTGGTGAACACGTACACCGCCTGCTCGTTCTTCGCGGCGGCCGCGACCTCGGCGAGCTTCTCGATCGCGGGGTCCTCGTAGCGGCTCTTGTGGCCGGCGGGTCCGGGCAGGCGGTAGTAGCCGAACGCGGCCGAGGTCGTGCCGTGCGCGAGCGGGTCGCGCGCGGCGGTGGCGCCGCTGTCGGCCGCGAGCGCGCTCGCGTCGTCCGCGTCCCAGCTGGGGGGCGGCTCCCAGACGATGCGCTTGAACTTCTTCTTCACGCCGGCGAGGAAGTCCTTCACCGCCTGCTTGTTGGCGCGCGAGGGGCCGAACTCGGGCGGCGCGACGAACACGGCCGTCTGCGCGTCGAGCTCCTTGCCGACGTCGACCAGGTTCTTCAGGGCCGTCTCGATGATCTTGCCGTCGCGGAAGCCCTCGGCGCCGATCTCGCGCGGGGCCAGCAGCGCGAAGACGAAGCCGGGCGGAGCCTCGCGCCGCCAGCGCCGGATGGTGCCCGTGCCCGGCTGCGACACGTGCGTCTCCTGGACCTCGACGAAGAGAAATTCCTTGAAGTACCGCGTGGCGGGGACGGGAAAGCCAGCGCACCCGATCGTGATCATGGCGGCGCGGCGCAGCGTAGCATGGTCCTCGAAGGCGCGCGGGTGAGCCTTCGTCAGCGGTCTTCGTCCTCGCTGGCGCCGGGGAAGCCCTCCAGCTTGAGCGCGAGCTTGCGGCCGAGGCGGCGGGCGGCGGCGCGCAGGGCGCCGGCCTCGTGGAAGCCGCTCGCGCGCGGATCGAGGGCGCCGGCCGTCGTCCGATCCACGGCGATCGTTTCTTCGGCGCGCAGATCGCCCGTGTCGCGCTCGGGCGGCGCGCCGGGACCGCGAGCGACCCACGCCCGGGCGACGAGCGCCACGTCCGTGCCGCGCGCGACCGGCTCGCCTGCGACGGGGGCGATGCCTTCGCTCGTCTCGTCGGCGCGCAGCACCTCGATCTCGACGCGGGGGTAGCCCTCCCCCGCCTCGAGCGCGCCGGCGCGCGCCAGCTCGTCGCGCACGCCGCTCGCCACCTCGTCGCACGCCACCGCGTCGGGCACGAGCGTCCGCACGATCTTCACGTGCAACCGCTCGGGCGCCTCGCCGCCGTAGACCGCGTGGTAGCCGCACGCTGCCGTCAGCAGGAGAAAGAGAGCACAGGAAGGCGGGAAGGCGGGAAGGTGAAGGTCGGAAGACGCGAGATCTTCCCGAACCTTCCCGTCTCCTGCTCTTCCCCTTCCCGTCTTCCCGTCTTCCTGTTCCATTCCTAGCCGACGATGAAGTTGGCGATCTTGCCCTTCACGTAGATGAACTTCTTCACCGTCTTGCCGTCGACGTGGGCGCGGACGCGCTCCTCGGCGAGGGCCGCTTCGCGCGCGGTCTGCTCGTCGGCGTCGACGGGGATGGTGATCGTGCCGCGCAGCTTGCCGTTGACCTGCACGCCGATCTCGACCACCTCGTCCCTGACGAGCGCCGGGTCGAACTCCGGCCAGGTCGCGTACGCGAGCGACTGCGCGTGGCCGAGGCGCTGCCAGATCTCCTCGCCCATGTGCGGCGCGAACGGCGACAGCAGCAGCGCGAGGGTCCCCACCGCGCCGTGCGGCACATCCTTCAGCCCGCCCAGGTGCCGGACCAGGATCATCATCGTGCTGATGGCGGTGTTGAAGCGCAGCGCCTCGATGTCCTCGGTCACCTTCTTGATCGTCTTGTGCACGAGGCGGCGCGTCGCGTCGTCGTAGGCCGCCGCGTCGCGCGTCGTCGGGCCGGTGGCGACGTTCCACACGCGGTCGAGGAAGCGGCGCACCCCCTCGATGCCGCTCGTCTGCCAGGGCTTCACCTGCTCGAGGGGCCCCATGAACATCTCGTACAGACGCAGCGCGTCGGCGCCGTGGGTGCGCACCACGTCGTCCGGGTTGACGACGTTGCCTCGCGCCTTGCTCATCTTCTCGTTGTTCTCGCCCAGGATCATCCCCTGGTGCACGAGCTTCACGAACGGCTCCGGGTCGCGCACGGCGCCGATGTCGAAGAGCACCTTGTGCCAGAAGCGCGCGTAGAGCAGGTGCAGGACCGCGTGCTCGCTGCCGCCGACGTACAGGTCGACCGGCATCCAGTCGTCGTACGCCTTCCGGCTCCACGCCTCGCGATCGTTGCGCGGGTCGACGAAGCGCAGGTAGTACCAGCACGAGCCGGCCCACTGCGGCATCGTGTTCGTCTCGCGCGCGTACCAGCGGCCGTCCTTCTGGAAGAAGCGCCAGTCGGCCGCGCGCGCCAGCGGCCCGGCCGGATCGTCGCCCGGCTCGAAGTCCTCGAGGTCGGGCAGGCGCAAGGGCAGCTCGTCCTCGCGCACGGCGATGGGCTGGTCGTGGTGGACGGTGAACTTCGCGCCCGGCCTGCGCGGATCGCCGTCGGTCGTGACCGGGAAGTAGATCGGGATGGGCTCGCCCCAGTAGCGCTGGCGCGAGAAGACCCAGTCGCGAAGGCGGTAGGTCACCTTCGCGCTCCCCTTCCCCTGCCCCGCGAGCCACGCCGTGATGCGCGCGCGCGCGGGCGCGCTCGGGGTGCCGTCGGCGACGCCGGCGAGCGCCTCGCCGTAGCGCGCAACGCCGTCCTCGGTGTAAGCGGCCTTCTGCACGTCGACCGCGCCGCCGTCGGCCGGCGCGATGACCTGCACGATGGGCAGCCCGTAGGCGCGCGCGAACTCGTGGTCGCGCTCGTCGTGCGCCGGCACCGCCATGACGGCGCCGGTGCCGTACGTCGCGATGACGTAGTCGGCCACCCAGATGGGCACCTCCCGGCCGTCGACCGGGTTGCGCGCCTTCGCGCCGAGCGGCACGCCGGTCTTGGTCTTGGCCTCGGTGCGATCGAGGTCGCTCTTGTTGCGCGCCGTCTCGACGTAGGCGCGCACGGCCGCCTGGTGCTCGGGCGCGACGAGCTTGGCCAGCTTCGCGACAAGCGGGTGCTCGGGCGCGAGCACGACGTAGGTCACGCCGGGCAGCGTGTCGGCGCGCGTCGTGAAGACGCGGATGCGGTCTCCCAGCCCGACGACCTCGAAATCGATCTCGGCGCCCTCGCTGCGGCCGATCCAGTGGTGCTGCTTGGCCTTCGTGTCCGGCCAGTCGAGCGACGCCAGGTCGGCGTCGAGCCGGTCGGCGTACGCGGTGATCTTGAGCATCCACTGGCGCAGCGGCGTGCGCACGACCGGGTGGCCGCCGCGTTCGCTCTTGCCGTCGATGACCTCCTCGTTGGCGAGCACGGTCCCGAGCGCCGGGCACCAGTTGACCGGGATCTCCGCCTGGTAGGCCAGCCCCCGCTCGAACAGCTTGAGGAAGATCCACTGCGTCCAGCGCACGTACCCCGGGTCGGTCGTGTCGATCTCGCGCGACCAGTCGTAGCTGAAGCCCAGCATCTTGAGCTGGCGCTTGAAGGTGGCGATGTTGCGCTTGGTCGTCTCGCGCGGGTGCGTGCCCGTCTGGATCGCGTGCTGCTCGGCGGGCAGGCCGAACGCGTCCCAGCCCATCGGGTGCAGCACGTCGACGCCGCGCATGCGGGCGTGGCGCGCGACGATGTCGGTCGCCGTGTACCCCTCCGGGTGGCCGACGTGCAGCCCGGAGCCCGACGGGTACGGGAACATGTCGAGCACGTAGAGCTTCTTCTTCCCGGGGTGGCGCTCGGCGCGGAAGGTGCCGTGCTCTTCCCAGTAGCTCTGCCACTTGGGCTCGATCGCGGCGGGCTCGTAGCGGGGGCGCGAATCGTCGCTCATGATTGCGGGCACGCGATCTAGCATGGGCGGGACGCTGGGAGGGACCTGGTGGCGACGGACGGCAGGGATCGGGACGGGGAGCTGTGGCGCGCGTTCGTCGCGGCGTCGCCGGATCACGTCATCGTCCTCGATCCGGACGGGACGATCCGCTCCTTCAACCATCTCGACGGCGCCTACGTGTCGCGGATCGTCCCCGGCGCCAACGTGCTCGGGCCCGGGTTCACGGGGACGGAGCTTCCGCGGGCCCTGCGCGAGGTCCTCGAGACGCGGGCGGCCGTACGCTACGAGGTGCAGGTGCCCCGGGCCGACGGGAGCCTCGGCTGGTACGAGGTGAGCGTCGTGCCGGTCGTCGTCGACGGGAAGGTCGACCGCGTCATCTGGTACGGCAAGGACGTCAGCGAACGACGGCGCGAGGAAGAGCGCCTGGCCTTTCAGGCAGCGATCCTGTCGCAGTTGAACGAGGCGGTCCTGGTCGTCGGCGACGATCACGTCGTCCACCACTGGAACGAGGCCGCCACGCGGCTCTTCGGGTGGAGCGGCGAAGAGGCGGTCGGCAAGCGCAGCATCGACTTGCTCGACCCGCGGTACCTGAACGCGGGCGGCTACGACGCCATGGCCGCGTCGGTCGTGGGCGCCGGTACGTGGCGCGGCGAGCTCGCGGTGGCGACCAAGAGCGGCGACGAGGTCATCGTCGAGTCGTCGGTCCGCTACCTTCCCGAGCTACGCAAGAGCATCGCCGTCATGAAGGACATGACCGCGCGCAGGCAGCTCGAAGAGCAGCTCCGCCAGTCGCAGAAGATGGAGGCCGTGGGCCTGCTCGCCGGCGGGGTCGCGCACGACTTCAACAACCTGCTGGCGGTCATCCTCGGCTTCGCCGAGCTCGCGGCGCACAAGCTGCCGCCCGATCACCCGGTCGCGCAGGATCTGACCGAGGTCGTCGCCGCGGCGCGGCGCGGCGGCGAGCTGACGCGCAAGCTGCTCGCCTTCTCGCGCAAACAGATCCTGCAGCCGCGCCCCATGGACTTGCGCGAGGCGGTCGACGATTTCACGCGCATGCTCGGGCGGCTGCTCGGCGAGGACATCGAGCTGGAGGTCGAGCGCGCGCCCGACGCCGCGATCGTCCGCGCCGACCCCGTGCAGCTCGAGCAGGTGCTGCTCAACCTGTGCGCCAACGCCCGGCAGGCGATGCCCCGCGGCGGACGGCTGCGCCTTTCGACGCGCGCGGTCAGCTTCGACGCGGCGTTCGCCGCGCGCCATCCCTGGGCGCGTGCCGGCACGTTCGTGGAGCTCGCCGTGAGCGACACCGGCGTCGGCATGGACGCGGCGACGCAGTCGCGGCTGTTCGAGCCGTTCTTCTCGACCAAGCGCGACGGGACCGGCCTCGGGCTGGCGACGGTGTACGGCATCGTGCAGCAGCACGGGGGCTTCGTGCGCGTCGAGAGCCAGCCGGACGCCGGCACGACCTTCCACGTGTACCTGCCCGCCATCGAGGAGCCGGTGCCGAGCCCGCGGGCGAGCGCGCCTTCGCGGCTGCACGACACGGCGCGCGGTGACGAGTCGGTGCTGATCGTGGAGGACGAGCCGTCGCTGCGCGCGCTCGTCGTCACCACGCTCTCGGAGCTGGGCTACCACGTCATCCCGACCGGCGACGGCGAGGAGGCCGTGCGCGCGTACGAGAGCCGCGCGAACGACATCGCGCTGGTCGTGATGGACGTGGTCCTGCCGCGCCTCGGCGGGCGCGAGGCGTACGAGCGCATGCGCGGCATCCGCCCCGACGTGAAGGTCCTGTTCACGACCGGCTACGCCCCGGAGTCGACCCGCCTGGGCGAGCTGCTCGAGGGCGGCCGCATGGCGCTGCTTCAGAAGCCGTTCACCGCCCACGCGCTGGCGGCCATGGTCCGCAGCGCCATCGACGCCTAGGAGAAGAGATCACGGGAAGGCGGGAAGGTTTGTTGGAACGCGACTCGTCCCACCAACCCTTCCCGCTTCCTGTTCTCTCCCATTTCAAAGAGCGAATCGGGCTCGCTTGACGAAGCGGCCGTCGCCCATCTTGCCGACGTACTTGCCGTGCTCGACGACCACATTGCCGCGCGAAAGCACGTGCGTCGGGGCCCCCACGACGTCGCGCCCCTCGAACGGCGAGTAGTCGACGCGCATGTGCAGCGTCTTCTCGCTCAGGGTGTGCTTCTTCTCGCCGTCCCACACGACGAGGTCGGCGTCGGCGCCCACCGCGATGGTGCCCTTGCGCGGGTAGAGGCCGAAGATCTTGGCCGGCGCCGTGCTCGTGATCTCGACGAAGCGGTTCATCGAGATCCGCCCCTGCCGCACGCCGCCGTCCCAGAGCAGGACCATGCGGGTCTCGATGCCGGGCATGCCGTTGGGGATCTTGGCGAAGCTGTCCTTGCCGAGCTCCTTCTGCCCCTTCATGCAGAACGGACAGTGGTCGGTCGAGACGACCTGCAGATCGTGCGTGCGCAGGCCGCGCCAGAGGTCCTCCTGCATCTCGCGCGGGCGGAGCGGCGGCGTGCAGACGAACTTCGCCCCCTCGAAGCCCGGGCGCGCCAGGTCGTCCTGCGAGCAGAACAGGTATTGCGGGCACGTCTCGGCGAACACCGACAGCCCGCGGTCGCGCGCGTGCACGACCTGGTCGAGCGCGCGCGGCGCCGACAGGTGCACGAGGTACACCGGCGCCGACGCCATCTCGGCCAGGCAGATGGCGCGGTGGGTCCCCTCCGCCTCGGCGATCTGCGGGCGCGTGAGCGCGTGGTAGACGGGCGCGGTGTGGCCCCTGGCCAGCGCCTGCTGCACCAGCACGTCGATCGGGATGCCGTTCTCGGCGTGCATGCAGATGAGCGCCCCGATCTCGCCGGCGCGCTGCATGGCGCGGAAGATCTGCCCGTCGTCGACGAGGAACACGCCCGGGTAGGCCATGAACATCTTGAACGACGTGATCCCCTCGTCGACCAGCTTGCCCATCTCGCCGACGGTGCCCTCGTTGACGTCGGTCAGGATCATGTGAAACGCGTAGTCGACGGCCGCCTTGCCTTCGGCCTTGCCGTGCCAGGTGTCGAGGCCCTTGCGCAGCGGATCGCCCTTGGCCTGGATGGCGAAGTCGACGATGCACGTCGTCCCGCCGTAGGCGGCGGCGCGCGTGCCGGTCTCGAAGTCGTCCGACGAGGAGGTGCCGCCGAAGGGCATGTCGAGGTGCGTGTGCGCGTCGATGCCGCCGGGCAGGACGTACTTGCCCGTCGCGTCGATCGTCGTGTCCCACGGCCCGGGCGGCGCCGCGCCCTGCCCGAAGATGGCGGCGATCTTGCCGTCGACCACGGCCAGGTCGGCGGCGTACGTGTCGACCGCCGTCACGACGGTCCCACCCTCGATCAGCGTCCTGCTCATGAGGCGCGACGATACGACGCCGGAAGACGCGAGGCCATCGCCGGGGCCCGCGAGCCGCCGATGATGCGCTGCGTGATGCCGGGGTAAGATGGGGGCATGCAGCGACGGTGGTGGATCGGGCTCGTCGGCGGGCTCGGCGGCGCGGCGGCGCTCGCAGCGGCGGGCCTCGTGGTCTTGCCGGGGTACGTGGCGCGGCGCTGCGTGCGCGCCGCGGCCGAAGCGGGGGTCGAGCTGACCATCGGCGAGGCGCACGTCGCGCTCGGCGGCGTCGCGCTCGACGACGTCGTCGCGGTCGCACCGGAGGTGCCCGGCGTGCGCGTCGTCGTGCAGCATCTCACGGTATCGCCGTCGTGGACGCCCACGGAGGCGTCGCTCGAGCAGGTCCAAGTCGCCGTCGATGGACCTATCGATCGCGTCGCCCCGGCCGTCGAGGCGTTCGATGCGAAGCACAGGTTACCGCCCGAGGCGGCCTCGATCGACCGCGTCGACGTCACGGCGGCGCACGTCGTGTGGACTCACCCGCTGGCCGGGATCGCTCGCGTCGAGGGGACCGGGCATGGCTCCTGGACGCGCGACCGCGGCCGGATCACGGGCCGCAGCGCGGCGTTGCACGTGTGGACGACCGGCGGCGACGAGCTCGGCCCGTGGTCGGCCGACGTGACGCTCGGGCGCGCCTCGTCGAGGGTCACCGCGTGGCTCGACGCGACGCACACCGCCGAGCTCACGCTCGTGGCCTCGCGGTCGTCCGCGCGGGTGGCGGTCGAGGTCCCGCGCACTCCCGTCGAGCGGCTCGGCGTGCCGTCGTCCGCGCTCGGCCGCTGGGGCACGAGCGCCACGGCGGTCGAGGTGCGGATCGACTTGTCGGGGGCCCCGAGCGGACCCCTGCGTGGCCATGCGTCGTTCGCCGGCTACGACGTGCGGGTGCCGATGCTCGCGGCGCCGACCGGCGTGCGCGTCCAGGGCGAGGTGACCGCGGCGCTCCCCGGCACGTTCACGATTGATCAGGGCGAGCTGGGCGTGCCTCCCCTGGTCGGATCGCTGAACGGCGGGGGCAGCGTCGACGCCGACGGCGCGCTGCACGCCTCGCTCGTCGTCGACGGCGCCGTTTCGTGCGCGGACGCGGCGCAGCTCGCGGTGCAGTCCGTCCTCGGCATGGGCCTCCCGGCGGCGCTCGCGCAGGCGGGCGTCGCCGGCGACGTCGCGGTGCACGCCACGATCCAATACGACCCCGGCGCGCGTCCGGCCCTCTCGGTCGCCGCCCAGCCCACGCCGCACTGCACGGCGATGCCGTCGCCCCTGTTCGAGGCGGCCGTCGGCGCCATGAAGCGGCGCATCGAGCACGACTGGCTCGGGACGCCGTGACGGGGGTGACCGCGACTACGGCCGCAGGTTGACGACGCGCGCCGGCTCCTGCAGCCGCGGCCCGCTCTCGTCGGCCCGGTTGGGCTTGTACGTGTTCTCCGCGGCGGGAAACGCACCGCGCTGCACCTCGTCGACGTAGCGCTTCACGGCGTCGACGATCGCGTCGCCGAGCTCGGCGTAGCGCTTGGCGAACTTCGGCATGTGGCCGCGCACCATCCCGAGCAGGTCGGTGCACACGAGCACCTGCCCGTCGCACGCCGGGCCGGCGCCGATGCCGATGGTCGGCACGCTCACGGCCGCGGTGACCTGCGCCGCCACGTCGGGCGGGATGGCCTCGAGCACGATCGCGTAGGCCCCGGCCTCCTCGATGGCCTTGGCGTCGGCGAGCACGCGCGCCGCCGCGTCCTCGCCCCTGCCCTGCACCTTGAAGCCCCCGTACGCGTGCACGCTCTGCGGCATGAGCCCCACGTGCCCCATGACCGGGACGCCGGCGCGCACGATGCGCCACACGTGCTCGGCGAAGTCCTCGCCCCCTTCGAGCTTGACGCTCTCGAAGGCCCCGTCCTTCACGAGCTTGCCCGCGCTCTCGACCGCCTGCGTGGGCGACACCTGGTAGCTCATGAACGGCATGTCGCCGACGACGTGCGCCCGGGCCGCGGCCCGAGCGACGGCCCGGCCGTGGTACCCGATCTCCTCGAGCGTGACCGGGAGCGTGTTGGGAAGGCCCTGCACGACCATCCCGAGCGAGTCGCCGACCAAAATGAGGTCCGCGCCGGCCTCGTCCACCAGGCGGGCCATCGTGAAGTCGTACGCCGTGACCATCGCGAGCGCCGGGCCGCCCTTGCGGTTGCGGACGTCCGGAGCGGTCACCTTCCTGACCGGCGCGCCGGCGGCGCGGCCGTTGCCGTTGGAGTACATGCGTGCCTCGGGTCGCAGCCGGGGAATGCGTCGCGGGGCGGGTGCCTCCACGCGCGTCCGGTCCACGCCTGAGCGAAAGCCTAGTGTCGGCCCCCCCGGGTGGCAAGATGCTACCTTCGTCGCCGTGACGAGGACGCTGCTTCCCCTGCTCTGCCTTGCCCTCTGCCCTGCCCTCTTCGCCTGCGACCAGCCGCCATCGGCCGACTCGCTCCGGGAGTGGACGCCGGCCGACCACCGCTCGGCCGACGACGACAAGCTCGCCGCGGCGCGCCAGGCCGCGCCCGCCGGGTCGTCCAGGGGCGACGACGTCGCGCAGCTGGTCGATTTGACCTGGCGCCAGCAGTGCAGCCAGTGCCACGGCCCGATGGGCAAGGGCGACGGCCAGATGGGCCCCATGCTGCACGCCTCCGACCTCACCGACGCGGCGTGGCAGGGCAAGACGAGCGACGCCGAGATCGCCGCCATCATCAAGAACGGCAAGGACAAGATGCCGAGCTTCGACCTGCCCGACCCCGTCCTGCAGGGGCTCGTCGCGCGCATCCGGCAGCTTCGGGGGGAGTGACGTGGACCGCAAGCGCTTCGCCCGCTTCTTCCTGCTCGCGGCGGCCGTCGCGATCGCGATGCTGCTCTTCCGGCACTGGCCCAAGGAGCAGACCATCCACTACGTCCTGGGCAACGCCGCTCCCCACGTCGAGGAGCTCGACGCCCGCTGGGCCCTGGTCTCGGGCAAGGGGGACGCCTCCGGCGACGAGCCCTGGGCGCGCGAGGTCACCTACCACTACGCCCCCGGCCAGGCGCCGCGCGTCGTGACGCACGAGCCGCGCCTGGCCGACGGCGATTATCTGGTCGAGGTCGAGCTCGTGGCCGACAATGACCAGAAGAGCATCGTGCGCAAGCACGTGATGCTGTCCGGCGGCGTGACGCAGATCGAGCTCGCCTCCTACGATCCCAGCGCCGCTGCGGCGGCGACGACGGTACCGCGATGACCCAGGAAGAAGAGCACGTCGAAATCGCCACGCGAGCCGTGCAGCCGGCCGGCGGCAACGTCGGGATCCACGTGCTCGTCTTGTCGGGCAGCGCCAAGGGGACGGTGAAGCCGCTCGGCGACGGGCTGCGCGTCGGCAAGGCGTCGGACAACGACCTGGTGCTGGCCGACGACACGGTCTCGCGCCACCACTGCGAGCTCACGCGCGCCGAGGGGGGCGTGAAGGTCCGCGACCTCGGCTCGACCAACGGCACCAAGGTGCAGGGGGCGCGGGTGTCCGAGGCGATCGTCCAGCCGGGCGCCGTGCTCAAGGTGGGCGAGGTCGAGGTCGCGCTGCGCCCGGCCGTGCGCAACGTCGAGGTGCTGCCGAGCGACAAGACCTGGTTCGGGGCCGCCATCGGCCAGAGCCTGGCGATGCGCACGATCTTCGGCGTGCTCGAGCGCATCGCGAAGACCGACGCGACGGTGCTGCTCGACGGCGAGACCGGCACGGGCAAGGACGTGCTGGCGCGCGCCATCTGGACCGAGAGCTCGCGGGCGCAGGGGCCGTTCGTGGTCGTCGACTGCGGCGCCGTCAGCTACTCGCTCATCGAGTCGGAGCTGTTTGGCCACGAGCGCGGCGCCTTCACCGGGGCCATCGCCGCGCGCCAGGGCGCCTTCGAGCTGGCCGAAGGCGGGACGGTGTTCCTCGACGAGATCGGCGAGCTGCCGCTCGACGTGCAGCCCAAGCTGCTGCGCGTGCTCGAGACGCGCGAGTTCCGGCGCGTCGGTGGCAACAAGACGATGAAGACCGACGTGCGCGTGCTCGCCGCGACCAAGCGGAACCTGCAGCGCGAGGTGCATGCCGGCAAGTTCCGCGAGGACCTCTACTTCCGCCTCGCCGTCGTCCCCATCACGGTCCCGCCCCTGCGTGCCCGGCGCGAGGACATCCCGATGCTGGTCGAGCACATCCTCAAGGCGAGCGGCGGCGGGCTCGCCGTGAGCGCCGACACGATGCAGGGCCTGGTCGCGCACGACTGGCCGGGCAACGTGCGCGAGCTGCGAAACGTGCTCGACCGGGCGATCTACATGGCGCGCGCGGTCGGGCAGACGGAGCTGAGCCTCGTGTCGCTGCCGACCGCCGGTTCGAGCGCGGGGGCCGGGGACGTGTTCCAGTTCGACCCGGCCCGGAGCTACCGCGAGACGCGGGCCAGGTACGACGCGGAGTTCGAGCGCCGCTACGTCAAATGGCTGCTCGGGCGCCACGGCGGCAACGTCAGCGCCGCCGCGCGCGAGGCCAAGATGGACCGCAAGCACCTGCACGACATGGCGAAGAAGCACGGCCTGCGCGGCGGCGACGCCGAGGAGGACTGAGTCGTGATCGATCTCTACACGGCCCCGACACCGAACGGCTTCAAGGTCTCGATCGCGCTCGAGGAGCTCGGGCTGCCCTACCGCGTGCAGGTGGTCGACCTGCGCCGCGGCGACCAGTTCGAGCCGGATTTCCTGCGCATCAGCCCGAACAACAAGATCCCGGCCATCGTCGACGGCGAGCAGCCGTTGTTCGAGTCGGGCGCCATCCTCGTGTACCTCGCGGAGAAGACCGGCCGCCTGCTCGCCCGGTCGGGCCCGGCGCGCTGGGCCGCGCTCGAGTGGCTGTTCTTCCAGGTGGGCGGCGTCGGGCCGATGCTCGGCCAGGTTCACCACTTCCGCTCGTACGCGCCCGAGAAGATCCCGTACGCGATCGACCGCTACACCAACGAGGCCAAGCGCCTCTACGGCGTGGTCGACAAGCGCCTGTCGCAGGCGCGGTACCTGGCGGGCGACGAGTACTCGATCGCCGACATCGCCAACCTGCCGTGGCTGCTCGGCCACGAGCGGCAGGGCATCGACATCGCCGAGTACCCGCACCTTCGCCGGTGGCTGGACGAGCTCGAGGCCCGGCCCGCAGTGCAGAAGGGCCTCTCCGTCCCCCCGCGCAGCGACGCGCCGATGGACGACAAGGCGCGCGAGATGCTCTTCGGCAAGATGCAGTACGAGCGGCGGTAGCGTCCGAGAATGCGGTTCTAGCCGGTCGTCGTCGCGTGAGGTCCTGCGACGTCAGAACGTCGCCGCGAGGCTCACCGTGCCGATGTACGCGTTGGCGTTCGACACCGGGATGCCGCCGAGGGTGTACTCGTCGTAGTGGTAGCTCACCACGTCGGCCGAGCCGGCGAGCTCGAGGCTCTCGAGGACGCCGAGCAGCCTGCCGTGGGTCGGCGCCAGACGCCACACGAGGCGCGTGCCGACCATCCAGCTCCAGAACGGCGACAGCTCGCGGTCGCCGGTGAAGTACTGCCCCTTGGGGCCGAGCGGCGGCGCGCCGCCGGTGTAGTCGTCGCTCCAGAACACGGCCCCCGTCTGGTCGTAGAGCCGCCCGTTCACCATCACCCGCAGCGAGTCGCCGAGCGACTTCTCGAACTCCGCCTCGAGCGTGCCGCTGTCGATCGCCCACGTGTCGTGGTAGGCGCGCAGCGAGAAGCGCAGCGCCGCCTTGATCGAGCGCAGGTACCAGGCCAGCCGGGCCGTGACGGCCTCGCGCGCGCGGTTGGTCGGGTCGTGCTCCTGGGCCTTGATCCCCTCCCCCAGGATGACGCTCCGGTACGGATCGCTCTGGAAGCCGTCGACGAGCTGCGCCGTGTACGTGAGCTGCGTCTCGACCACGGGCGTCAACGCCTGCGCCCAGCTCGCCTCGTAGGTGTCGATCGCGATGTCCTGCGTCGTTCGCCCGGCCGCGTCGGTGAAGCAACCGTTCGAGTTCTCGAGCGCCTGCCACTGCGTCGGGAGCACCGCCGAGGCGCTCTGAACGCGATCGCACACCTGGTCGAAGTTGCGCGCGTACGACAGCTCGAACTGCGTGTTGTGCTGGAACGCGTCGGTCCGCGCGTTGACGTGCAGCGAGTTGGAGCGGTAGTCGTGCTCGGTGCCGTACGCGTAGCCGGCCGTGAGCGACGTGTCGTCGCCCTTGAGCGTGAACTCGCCGCGACCGAGGTTCCGGACGTCGTGGACGCTCGCGGTGGTGATGACGTCGGGCGAGTGGCTGTTGGCGTACGTGGCCCCCGCCTTGGTGGCGACGCTCGCGCCCGAGACGACGTCCGCTTCCCAGCCGCCGCTCACGTCGAGCCACGACCAGGGCGACGCTTTCATGTCCGCCGACGGCGAGTACACGAACATGTGCGTCTTGGTCGGCGCCTCGTAGAAGACCGAGTGCGACGTGTCGAGCTCCGCGACCTGCGCGCGCGCGGTCCTCGTCGCCACGACGAGCGCCGCGACGACGACGAGTACGGCGAAGAGGTGCCTCAATTGCACCCGCACCCTCCGCCCGCAACCCCCGTGCCGCCCATCGACCCCTCGCGGTTCTCGAGCGCGTGGCGCAGCGCCGCCTCGTGCTTCGCCTCCGCGTCGAACTGCATCGTCGGATCGGCCAGGATGGCGCGCTGCTCGGGCGCCACCGTCGCGCAGCCCGTCAGCGCGAAGACGAGGATCGCGAGAGAAAGGATCACGGGAAGGCCCGCCTTCCCGCCTTCCTGTTCTCTCCCTCTCGCTCCGGTGCGGTTCATCGTCGTCTCCTCAGAAGTAGACGCCCAGGCCGCCCGAGTACGTCTGCGCGTTCTTGTACGAATCGGGCGTGAACAGCGACAGGTTGGTCGCCTCGAGGCGGACGAGGATGCGGTTGCGCAGCGCGAACAGCACGCCGCCGCCGGCGCGCGCCATGTACAGGTCCTCGCGCTGGAGGACGAACGAGGAGGGGTTGGGGAAGACGCTCAGGCCCCCGGCGGCCAGGCTCACGAACGGGCACAGCACCCAGTGCGGCGCCAGGAAGATCGAGACCCCGCCCCCGTAGAGCAGCTGCGTGCCGTCGCTGGTCAGCCCGTCGCCGACGAACGCCTCCAGGCTCACCGTCTCGTGCAGCACGATCGAGGGGCGCGCCTCGACGTAGCCGTAGCGCCGCACGCCGCCGCCGACGACGGGGATGCTCAGCACCCCCCCGACCAGCGCCAGCCCGCCGTGCGCCCCCTCGAGCGGCGGCGGCGCGAACAGCCCCGGGCGCGACGGGGCGCCAGGCTCGCCGGGGGTGACCGCGAAGGGCTGCACCTCGTCGCCCAGCGCGTACGCGGTGCGCCCGTCGGGCAGGAGCACGCGCAGCCAGAAGCCGGTCCCGGGGCGACCGTCGAGCGCAAACGTCTCGCCGCGGTGCGCGACGTGGATGACCCGGTAGCTGACGCCCGGCCCCGTGCGCAGGTCCGCGGAGTCGACCACCACGCGCGCGAACGCCTGCACGTCGTCGTCGGCGGCGCGCGCGACCGCGGGCGCGAGCACGACGATCACGGCGGCGAAGAGGACGGCGAGCGCCCGCATCATAGGGAGGCCCACGTCGCGAGCAGCTGGTTCACCTGCGGGTCGTTCGAGTCGAAGATGACGCGCGGGTGATTGCTGCCGCTCGGGCGCACGAACAGCGGCGCGCTCGTGTAGTCCTTGTTCATCTCGAGCGACACGGCCTCGTAGTTGCTCTGGGCGGGGCTCCCGGTGCCGATCTGCGTGCGATCGACCGGGTGGTCGCCGCCCCCGCAGTCGACCGCCGGGTGATTGATGAGCGCCATGCCGCTCACGGCGGACGAGTTGAAGTGGCAGCCGTTCGGCGGGTCGCCCTTGGACGGGTCGCCCGAGCCGCAGCTCTTGGCGAAGATGAGCTCCGGCTCGACGTGGCAGTAGAAGTAGTCCTCGTCGAACGTCGTGTTCGCCACGACGTAGTTCGGCCCCGGATCCACGGTCGTGCAGCCCAGCAGCGGCGCCAGCAGCGCCGCCCACGCCGCGCGCCGCGTCATCCTCGGACCGGCCACGTGAGCCACGATAAACCAAATCGGGGCTCGTGATCGAGGATCACGAGCTCCGAACGCCAAGGCACGCAGAGAGGGAGAGAACAGGAAGGCGGGAAGGCGGGAAGGTTTGGTGGACGAGCGGCCCCTCCCACCGATCCTTCCCGCCTTCCCGCCTTCCTGTGATCCTTTCTCCTCCCCTGACTCGAATCCTGGACGAACGTTCGTCGGGTGGGTCTCCGCGGCCACGGGGCGTGTGTCCGGTGGCCCGCAGGGGGGCGATGTGCGCGGCGCACCTGCCAAAGCACGCCGCCCGTGAAATTCCCTTTCGCCAACCCTTTCGCGCGCCTACATGGGCCCACTGGAATGGGGCGTGCGAGGGATGCGGACGGTTTTCGGCTTGCGATCGCTGACGGCTCATCTGTAGAAGTTTGGCTCCCGGCCGTCGGGTGTCGTAACTTCGCTTACATGTAGGTGCGCTGCAAGCCGGCACCTACGGACGTCCCGCCGGAGAAACCCCGAATGAAGCTGACCCCCTGGTACTTCGTGGCCATCGCCCCCATCGCCGTCGCCGGCTGCTCGGGTGCGTTCCTCGGCCACTGCGCCGTGCTCGCGGTCACGCTTTGCATCTTCGTCGGGACGCTCACGCTCGGGCGTCACCCGGGCGCCCCGACCGCCGAATCCGTCTCGTCCCAAGTGGATCAGTAGAGCCCAAGGGACGGCTGCAGCACCCTCGGCGCGCGTTTGCGCTAACGTCGGTCCCCCGACGGAGCAAAGCGAAGTGACCCGGAGCGCAGCGCAGTGAACGACGCCGACCGCGACGCGGTGGAACGCCTCAAGCCTCTCGAGCAATTCACGCTCTCGGACGTCGAGTCGCTGCGGCTCATCTTGCGAGGCGAGTCGGTCATCGACTGGCGGCGGCTGGATTTCACCGACGACGAGCAGGTGCGCGAGTTCCTGCTCGCGCAGGAGGTGCGCGCCGAGGACGCCGCCGACCGCCTGCGCATGGAGCACGTGAAGTCGGAGGCCGTCGCCTACCTGCGCCGGCAGTTCGACTATCCCATCCCCCGCCCCGTCGAGCGCGCCACCGTCCCGGAGCTGATGATGCTCGCCGCGGGGCGCGGCCACCGCGCGATGTGCGCGTGCACGATCCTCAAGTGCATGCACATCATCCACCACCTCGACGGGCGCGAGCTCCTGTTCGTGCTGCCGATGTCGGACCAGGAGGTCTTCCACATCGTCGAGGAGAAGGTCTACCGCGTCATCGGCGGGATGCTGGCCGGGGGCTTCCCCGTCGTCGAGTTCGTCGGCGGCCGCAAGAACAAGGACTCGCTCATCACGAAGCTCCTCTCGAAGCAGGAGACCATCGCCGCCCAGATCTTCGACAAGCTGCGCTTCCGCATCGTCACCCGCACGCGCGAGGACATCTTCCCGATCCTGCAGTACCTGACCAAGAAGCTCTTCCCGTTCAACTACGTGGTGCCGAACCAGAGCATCAACTCGGTCTTCTCGTTCCACGACTACGTGGGGAAGACGCCGCTGCGGCCCCTCTTGACGCAGATGCAGCTGCAGAACCCCGACGGGGACGGCTACACGCCGACGGACAACCAGTTCTCGGCCGACGAGTACCGCATCATCCACTTCGTCGTGGACATGCCGGTGCGCCTGCCCAAGCGCATCCTCGACCGCGCGCCGCCGGTCGCCGCGCCGCTCGGAAACGTCATCTTCGTCATCTGCGAGTTCCAGATCGTCGACCGCGACACCGAGGCCAACAACGAGCTCGGCGAGGCGTCGCACGCCAAGTACAAGGAGCGGCAGAAGAAGGCCGTCATGCGGCGCCTGCAGCTCGGCGGGACGGGCGAGTCGCAGGGCCGGATCCCCGTCGCCCCGGCGGCGCCACCCCCGAGGGTCGAGGCGGGGCGCGCGGACGACCACCCGGCCGGCGCCCGTGGCGGCCCGGCGGGCCGTCCGGATGACGTGCGAAAGAAGAGGTAACGGGGTAGAAAGGGCGCCTCATGCGTCTTTACAGCGGCAAAGTCCCCGCGATCGCGACCGAGGTCGTCCGCGCGCTCCTCGCCTCCAAGGACATCGAGGCCGAGCACCCCAAGGAGGTCGAGGCCGACGTGGCCGCCGTGCTCAACCAGTACCTGTCCGACGAGCGCGAGGTGAACGAGCGCGCCAAGGACGTGCTCGAGCGCACCGGCAAGCCCCAGAGCGAGTACCAGCGCGTGCGCGCGCTCGTGGCCGACGAGAAGGGCATCAAGGTCGGCGACGAGACGCTCGACTACCTGCTCGACCAGGTCGTCGAGATGCTCATGCACTCGAACAACGTCGACGAGGTCTACGTCGAGGACATCGACCTGCGCCGGAAGATGGCCCCCGTATTCAAGAAGCACATGGCCGTCGACGCCGCGCTCGACGCCGAGGTCCGGGCCCAGCTGCGCCACCTGCGCGAGGGCACGCGCGACTGGGAGGTCGAGTACAACCGCGTGCTCGAGCAGGTCCGGCGGCGCAAGGGCCTCTGAGGCGTCCGATGCCCGCCCCGGGGCCGACGGCGTCCCCTGGAGCGACGACCCAAATCGGCGTAGCGTCGTGATCGCATGCGCAGCATGACGGGCTTCGGCCTCGGCGAGGCCCCCCTCGACGGGGGCAAGCTCGCCGTCGAGATCCGCGGGGTCAACCACCGCTTTCTCGACGTGCGCGTGCGCGCCCAGCGCGAGCTGGCCGAGCTGACGAGCTTCGTCGAGCAGTTCGCGCGCGACAAGCTCACCCGCGGCCGCTACGAGATCGCCCTGCGCTTCGACGGCGCGGGGCTCGGGGCGCCCGTGCTCGACCGCGAGCGCGCGCGCGCCGCGTTCCGGGCGCTCTGCGAGCTGCGCGACGAGCTCGCCCCCGGCACCGACGTGCCGCTGTCGCTGCTCGGCGCGATCCCGGATCTGTTCGTGTCGAGGGCCGACCGCGAGATCGACCGCGTGCGCGAGGCGACGCGCGCCGCCTTCGACGCCGCCGTCGCCGCGCTCGACGCGATGCGCGCGCGCGAGGGCGACGCGCTGCGCGAGGACCTGATCCGCCGCCTCGATCGCCTCCGGCAGCTCGCGCACGGCATCGAGCAGCGCGCGCCGGACGTGGTCGAGGCGCACCGCAAGCGCTTGCGCGAGCGCGCCGAGCGGCTGCGCACCGCGTCCGAGATCGAGGTCGACACGCCGCGCCTCGAGCAGGAGATCGCGCTTTTCGCCGAGCGCAGCGACATCTGCGAAGAGCTGACGCGCCTCGCCAGCCACTGCACCCAGTTCGCCGCGCTCCTGGCGACCCACGAGGCGATCGGCCGCCGCCTCGACTTCCTCTTGCAGGAGATGGCGCGCGAGGCCAACACCGTGGGCGCCAAGAGCCCCGACGCGCAGATCGCCCACGCGGTCGTCGAAGTGAAGGCCGAGATCGAGCGCATGCGCGAGCAGGTGCAGAACGTCGAATGATGCCCCACGACCCCGACAACGGCGATTTCCTCCTCCTCATCCTGTCTTCGCCGAGCGGCGCGGGAAAGACGACGCTCACGCGCATGCTGCTCGAGAGGTGCCCCGAGCTGCGCTTCAGCGTCTCGCACACGACGCGCGCGCCGCGTCCCAACGAGGTCGACGGCCGCGACTACCACTTCGTCGACCGCGCCCACTTCCTCGACCTCGTGCGGGGCGGCGCCTTCCTCGAGTGGGCCGAGGTGCACGGGAACCTCTACGGCACGTCGACGGCCGAGATCGACCGCGCCCGGTCGACGCCCGGGTGCACGGGGATGATCTTCGACATCGACTACCAGGGCGCGCGGCAGATCAAGTCGAAGGTCCACGACGTGGCCGCCGTGTTCATCCTGCCCCCGTCGATGCAGGAGCTCGAGCGCCGCCTGCGCGGCCGAGCCAGCGACAGCGAGGAGGCGGTGAAGCGCCGGTTCGCGGTCGCGCAGCTCGAGATCGAGCACTATGCGCTCTTCGACTACCTGGTGGTCAACGAGGACGTGCAGCGGGCGTTCGACGAGCTGCGCTCCATCACGGTGGCCGAGCGTGCGAGGCGACGGCGGCGGGCCCCGCTCGCCGAGTCGCTTTTGCGGACCGGCCGCCTGGCCTAAATCAGGGTTCGCTGATCTTCGATCACGAACCCTGATTCAGCTCCGACCCTCGCCAGGCCTGCGGCCCGGCGACGTCGGAGTGACGTGGCGCGCCTTCGGCGCGCACTTCGCTTTTCAGCGAAGTCTCTCGTGG
>Ga0080006_1241018_pt1 | contig 25888 bp, 32 predicted proteins | sample RS3BMetagenome_FD_69209 | JGI IMG/M metagenome (GOLD analysis project Ga0080006, IMG submission 69209) | Ferric oxide microbial mat and aquatic microbial communities from Rainbow Spring, Yellowstone National Park, USA - RS3B (SPADES... ...
AGACTTTGCTCCATCGCGAACCGACGGAATGGAAGAGTGATGGGGATTATAATGGAGGAGGAGGGAAGATAACAGAGCTGCTCACAGCACCACCCGCTATAACCTCATCCTGGATGGGGTTAAGCCACACTGATGAGGAAGGAGCTGACGCAATAGAAATACCAAATGGGCGAGCGGGCAGGGTCCATCCAAACGGCCACACAAGCCGGGGAGATGGGGCAAGAGTGCATAGAGTTAACCCTCTGGACACATTCATCTTGTGTCCGTCGGCGGCTATCTTCATGTGATAAGGAAGATAGTGTTATTTGCTAACTCTCGCCAAGGGTTGGTATGGAGATACACAGGCGCGTTAAGGGCTCCAGGCTCGTCGTCTTCAACTGTAGCTCGCACCTTCCGTTCTGGGAGGAGAGAGAGAAGTTCATGGCTGTGGTAAGGGAGTTCCTGGCAAGCGTGTGATTGGTTCTTCCATTCCAGACAGCTTATATCGAGTGTGAAGAGTGGCGTCGCGGATGCCACTCAGAGAGAGGCTCAGGTCCTCCGCACCCTACCTGTTCATCCTTGTTGGGCTTGTCTGGATAGCTCTCGCGTACGATGCATACACGAACCTTCTCGGGTGGCCAGCAGGTGTCTGCCTTGTCAGCGGAGTGCTCCTCAGGTTCAGGAGGGACGCGAACGTGACAGTCTCCTTCTCAAGGGCAGCTTCGCTCTTTGGCTTCCTTGTGTCTGCCTACCAGGTGTACGTGGCCTCACTTCTGATAGGAGGGCCCTTTACAGTGCTCGCATCGTCGTCAGTTGCAGCCTTCTCCCTCTTCGCAGCGGTCCATGTCATCCTGTTTTACTCTGCTGGCGGACAGCAGAAGAAGGGCTAGGTCACATCGAGGCTGACTTGTCTATCCGCCTCAGGAAGTAGACACTGTAGCCGCTTATTACGAAGAGGGCTGAGAAGGCCTTTGTCGCGAAGACAAGGTTCCAGGGTACAGTGAAAGGCGTGTTTATGAAGTCGGGGTTTGTCACGTTCTTGAGGAACTCGACGGAGTATATCGCACCCCAGAGCATGAAGTTGTACATGACCTCGTAAGCAGAGGCAAATGCAACGACGAAGCCAAAGAGTGTGAGAGTCTGGAGGAGCCAGGATGGCCACCTCGCTATCCTCTGCTCCCACAGCTTCAGTGTGCTGTAGAAGAAGGCCACTGCTGCAATGCTGAAGTAAGACACCGGCTTTGCGAAGTAAGGCGGGAAGGGCCAGTCTATCTCAACCAGGACAACACCGACAGCCAGACCGCCGCCTGTCTCTGCCACAGAGGCCACTATTCCGTACACTATGGTCGCCACTATCGTGAGTCCTGAGACCCAGGAAACAAGCCTGTAGATCTTCCTTGTTTTATCGTCCAATTGAATCTTCCCGCATCCAGCCCATCGCGCTACCTTGGCATCTGAAAATTGGTTAATAGATATGATGCTGTACCGTTTCCAGCAAGTATCTGCCCCGCTCCAAGCGATAAAAGGGGGTGTGCCGCGGGAGGCGCGTTGAACGCTGTGGTTGCGGGTCTACTGCTCTTCTGGGGGCTCTACTTCTCACTCGCAGGCACAGGGAACCTGCTAGACCTCCTGAAGCAGATAGAGAGGAGGGGCAGGTACTTCAAGTTCTCGAGCGGGAACTACGAGCTTCTCAGCAAGGTCGCATCCAAGTACGGCACACCTCCACGCGTGATAAAGTCGATATTTGCCTTCATCATGTCCTGGGAGCTTCTCTCTGCAGCATCCTACCTTGCAGCCCTAGCGCTTTACGTATCAGGCTCGGCCTGGTTCGCCCAGTACGCCTTCTTCACAGGCATGGGGCTCTTCGCGGGTCTTGTGCTCGGGAACGAGATGTTCGTATTCTACGAGGATGAGGAGGAGCACGTCGTCCTCCTAATGGCGCAGCTCATCTCCTACATAGCCTTCGCCGTTCTTGGCTAGCTCCGGACTGTTGATAAGTGGGCTGGAGCGGTCCTGACGCCATGTCGAAAGAAGAAGGCGAGGTCCAGAAGAGCCTCAAGAGGCTGACATGGCAGTACGAGAACTGCCTCTCCTGTGTTTGGTTCTCCCCTTCAGACCCTCTAAATGCAGACATACTTGAGAGGGGCAGGTGCGTCCACCCGAAGCTCAAGCCGTTCGAGCTTGTTGTCTCGGGGAGGGACTGGTGTAACCTGTACACAGAGATAAGGCAGAAGCAGATAGACATACTGCAGGAGAGAGCGATGAAAGCAGGCGAGTCAGGCAAGGGGTAGGTGCCACGGGCCTCCGAGGCTGCCTGGAGGCGAAACCGAAATAAGGCCGTCAATCCATACGGTAATCTCTCGCCGCCGGGCAGATCAGCGGTCCAGTCTACCTCTTCGGTAGACCGGTCATGCTGGGGCAAATTTGTCCGACGGCGGGAGATACTTTCTCTGCGGTAAGCGCTGGGAGAGTACGACTCGGGCTACGGGCAGCTAAACTGTTCATGCGCACCACAGGGTATACCATAAGGTCTATAAATAGGTTTACCAGGAGGTTTACCGTGCCAGTGGTCTCCGTGAAGGTGGACGAGGAGACGAAGAAGGAGATGATGAGGTACAGGGAGAGGTTCAACTGGCCCGAGGAGATAAGGAAGTTCATCGAGGAGAGCGTCGCGAAGGCAAAGAGGGAGGAGAACTTGAAGAAGGTGAAGGAGCTGCTGAGCGGTATACCGGGTGCACCGGCAGGGAGTGCATCAAAACTGGTGAGGGAAGATAGAGACAGCGGTCATTGACGCCTCCGTCCTGGCTGCCTACTGCCTGAGGGAGGAGGGGGCGGACAGGTTCGAGCAGTACCTTGAGAAGGGAGTGGCAAGCATAGAGCTAGCACTGAAGGAGGCGTGCAGCGTCGCAGTGAAAGCCGTTCGGCGGGGTCAGCTGACTGCAGATCAGGCAGGCAGGGTCGTCGAGGCTGCTTTACTTCTGGTCCAGTCGAATGTGAGGACTTACCCGCAGGTTGGACTGATCAGGGAGGCGGTGAAGTTTGCGTCTACCGAGGGGATTACACTCTACGACGCACTCTACATCGCGCTTGCGAAGCAGCTTCGCCTACCCCTTGTATCTCTCGACGCAATAGTGACAGAGTCTGCAAGGAAGGCAGGAGTAACTGTGATAGGCAGACAGTGAATCCTTCCGTTCGAAGGTTCATGATCAGCCGTCGACAGCTCGCCAAGATCTTCACCGGTTTGACAAGTAAGACTTATTATCTGATACCTGGACAAGTCCTGGGTAGCGAAGTGCCGAAAAAGGCGATAGCGCTGTCTCAACGCGGACGCTTGACGACTGAATGGTACCTCCATGCGGGTGCGGACTTCGTCTGTAGTCAGGAGGATTTTCCTAGCATTCTATTGTGAGGGAGATGAAAGAAGTAGACGTAGTTGTGGTGGGCGGCGGGTCGACAGGATGCAGCATACTGTACAACCTTGCGAAGAGAGGCGTGACAAGTACACTTCTCGTGGATAAGGGACCCCAGCCTGCCTGGGGGCAGACAGGCAGGTCCACAGCTCTTATCAGGACTCATTACACTGTAGAGGCAGTAGCCAGGATGGCGTTAAAGAGTTACAATTTCTTCAGAAACTTCGAGCGCGAGCTAGGAGGCAGGACTGCAGGGTACGTGGAGACAGGTCTGATAATCGGAACGGATGAGGCCTCGATCGACGCAGTAAAGGACAGCATCGAGATGTTCCACAAACTTGGAATCATCTCTGATATAATCGAAGCTGAGGAAGTGAAAAGAATTGAGCCACAGTTGAATGTCTCGGTCTTTTCTGCGTTCGTTTACGAGCCACACATGGGTTACGCGGAGCCGTCGACAACGACATCAGCCTTTCTGTCCGCAGCCAGGGAAATGGGAGCTGACTCGGCATTCAACACGTCGGTAACGAGCATTAAAAGGCAGAGCGACGGATACCTGCTAAACACCTCGAGGGGCGAGATACATGCCGGGAAGGTGGTCCTGGCCACGGGAGTCTGGTCAAAGTCCATCTTCAGGTCCCTGGAGGTCGAAGTACCTATCAAGGTGGTGAGGCACCCGGTTGCGATATACAGACGCCCATATGAATACAGCGGGAAGAGGCCAGTGGTCTTAGATATTCCGAGGTCGGCCTACTACAAGCCAGAGGGAGCACATTCTCTATACGTCGGCAGTCTTGAGCTTGAACTGGACCTCTATGGCAGCGAAGTGGACCCAGATAATTACCAAGAGGCAATAACTTTCGATGAAGTATCTGTTTTTTCAGAGAAGACAGCTACTGCACTACCTGTGATGGGCGAGAAAGGATTGTATCAGAGGGGGTATGCGGGTGCGTATGACAACACACCCGACCAGCAGCCAATAATAGACGAACTCTCAGATTACGGATACAGGGACATCTTCTGTCTTGTGGGTCTCAGCGGTCACGGTTTCAAGCTCTGCCCTGAATTCGGGCGCATAATGGCATCGATGGTTGTCGAAGGCACATTCAGGGATTACGACGTGTCGATATTTGGACTTGGGCGATTTGAGAAAGGTCGGTTGCTGAAGGGAAGGTACAACGTATCCACAATAGGGTGATAATGGAAAGAGCGATTCCTGCACGATTCTCTGTGCAGCCTTCCCCCTGCCGAGGCTCGGCTTTCGACTGGGCTGATGGCCTTAATTCCCCGGCTTCCCTTCTTCCGGGGGCCGGGCTGATTTACGTGATTTCATGCTTTCATAAAGCTCTCTTATCCTCGAACTGGGAAGAGTATGAGTCGGCTTCTCCTTGAGCATTCCTGAAGGCCTGACCATGAGCATAACTATCAGAACCACGCCAAGGACAATGTAAACAAGGTAGTTCAGGTCGAATGGAATGTAATTGGCGAGTGCATTCTTCGAGAGTACTATCACATCATAAGCAGTCCAGAATATGCTCGCTGCGATGGCTACGCCAACGTTGTTTGCCATCCCGCCTATTATCACTATCACCCAGGGCCAGAACGTGTAGTTGATTCTTTGAAACGCTGGAACCGAAACGTCTGCCGCGTAGAAGGCGATGAGCACTCCAGCCATCGCGCTGATGGCTGAAGCGATCATAAGTACGTTCCGTCTCACAGCCACCGTGTCCTTGCCAAGCGCCTCGGCGGCAGTCTCGTTATCCCTTATTGCCCTCAAAGTCCTGCCAAGTGGAGACCTTGCGACCCTTTCGACGTACAAGTAGACAAGCAGGGCAAAGATCACCGCGACTCCCGTGGCGAGGATGTATCTATTTGGCCCTGCCCAGGCATAGGGGTCAAACATCTGCGCTCCGAAACTGCCTCCGATGATGGGCTGGTAGGTGTAAAGGAAGTAGAGTAAGAATTCGGCCGAGCCAAGGAGGACCATAGCCAGATAGTCTTCCCTCAGTCTGATCGCAGGGTAAGAAGTGAGAAAGCCAAGCAGGGCGCCCACGACAGCTGCCACCAGAAGCGTGAGGAGAATCAAGCCAATGGAGAGGGCGGGATTCCCTTGGATCACCACGTTGATCGTTGGCACGAGGTTGAGGTCCTGGTAGAAATCTCCACTAACAGTAATTCCGAATACCCAGGAAGTGAAATGAAGAGCGAAGGCACCGCCGAATGCTGCGCCTGCCAGTACATAAAGCGCCTTGCCGAAGTTAGGAATCCCTGTGTAGCCCAGCTCGAGGTTAAGACTGATGGATATTGCGAGATAGATGGCTATTGTCTCCGCAAGAACAGGAATGAACTGAGCCAGGTCAACACCGAATATCAAGAACGCCATCCTAGACACTCGCCCTTTCGACCTTCTTCTCCGTTCTAAGCAGGCGCCGCCAGTTCACTGTCGTGAGACCCTTTGGAACGAAAAGGAGCGCAACCACCATCACAAGAACTGGCATTACGCTGGAGTAGCTCGTGACCCAGGACCCGAATACCATGGCTAGCTCGGTGGGTAGAAGCCCTCCAGCTATTCCTACGACAGAACCGCCAACGATGGCACCAAAGATACTGTTCAGGCCACCCACGATACTCCCCGCAAATATTGCAACTATCAGCTGCGAACCAGTTGAAGGGCTTCCGGCAGCAATCATCGGGAGAAAGGAACCGGCGACACCACCAAGTCCGCCTGCAAGGAACCAAGAGACGACATAGACTCGCTGCACGTTTATTCCAAGTATCCCGGCCAGGTCCGCGTTCTCAACTGCAGCCCTCATTGCCACGCCGAATTTTGTTCGCATAAGGAGAAGGTAGAGTCCCACTGCCAGGGCTGCAAGAAAGGCGGGGGCGGCCACGAAAAGCCCCTTGATGCCGTCGATGGTGAAGTCAGCTATGAAGTATATTATTGTTAGACTGTTTCCCACATGATAGGTGTTGGCCAGTATCCCGGCGTAAACGTTCACGATACCGAGGAAGATCGTATCGACTGCAAATGTTGCTATCATCAGGCCGACGAGTGAGACGCCCCTGGCTGATAGTGGTCTCAGCACAAGCAGGTACATACCAACTGCCACGGCCCCCCCGAGCAGAAAACTGAATGGAGACGAGATGTAGGGGCTGAGCCCCCAGAAGTGAAAGGCTGTGTATCCCATATAGATCCCAAGAGTTATGAATGTTCCGTGAGCGAAGTTTGGTACCTTTGTCGTCATGTAGGTGAGTGTAAGTCCGATGCTCATGAGGGAGTAGAGGGAGGCGAAGATAACTGTGGATACAAGAACCTGATCTAGCGCCAACGATGGCACACCCCGAGACTTAGACTTAAATATTCACGCACAGGCAATGATGCCTCTACGATGAAAACAAGGGGTGGCGCTTCAACAGGCGCCGCAGCAGGATTGTTCATAATAGGACTCTTGATCGGTGCAGCAGCAACATACTTTGTCGCACCAAGACAATCACAGCCAGGTCAGGTATCTACAGTCACCCAGACAGTCACGGCGAACGCGAGCACTTACCCTATTGGACTTTCTGGAACTGTCACGATAGGAGACCTTGTCTCGCTGACTGGAGACCTTTCAGCGTATGGGCAGAGAAGCAAGAGTGCTGTTGATATGGCAATAAGCGACATCAACAACTGGCTTGCCACAACCGGCTCGCAGGTAAGGTTTGCGGTGGACCACGAAGATACAGCGACGGACCCAACGACAGCACTTCAGAAACTCCAGCTGATGGCATCCAAGGGCATCCAAGTGTACGTCGGCCCCATGACATCCGCTGAAGCAAGAAACGTAATATCCTACGCCAACAACAACCATCTCGTTCTGATTAGCCAGTCATCAACTGCAGAGGACCTTGCTATTCCGAACGACTACCTGTTCAGACTGGTCCCAGCTGACTACGCGCAGGCATCCGCAGTCGCGGCCCTCGTGTACCAGTATGGCGTGAAGGACGTGATCGTCGTCAACAGGGGTGACACATGGGGCGTTGGTCTCTCTTCCGCCTTCGTCAGCGACTACCAGAATCTTGGCGGAAAGGTGGTCGACAAGGTTCAGTATCAGGTGATCAGCTCAGGGAGCTATGACTTCACCTCGCAACTGTCTCAGATAAACACAGACTATACCAACGCGGTTAACCAGTACGGAGCGTCCAATGTTGGAATCATATCATTCTCGTTCGACGAGCTGGCAACGATGTATCAACAAGCGTCAAGCTATCCAAAGCTTCTCAGCACGACGTGGTTCGGTTCTGACGGAACAGCAGAGAGCTCAACAGTGGTGGGGACTGCTGGACAGATAGCGGCACAGGTAAAGTCGCTCAGCACCATCTACGCGCCCACGTTGTCTGCCAAGGAGCAGAACTTCACAAACGCATTCGTTGCAAAGTACAATCAGCACCCTGACGCGTACTCGTACTCAGCGTATGATGCCACTTGGGTAGCTGCACTTTCGATCCTAGCATGTGGAGCGAACAGCGGAGTATGCGTTCAGAAAACACTTCCGGGCGTGGCTGCCAACTATTTCGGCGTGGCCGGATGGCCTGACCTTAACGCCGCTGGCGACAGGGCAACGGCTGACTACGCTATATGGGAAGTGCTCCCGTGTTCGTCTGCCCCCGCAGGCAGTTGCACAAGTGGTGAGTCCTATACATGGATACAAGTAGGAACATGGTCAGCTGGTTCAAACACGGTCACGTTCACCAGACAACCATAGTTCCTCCCCACTCATTTTAGACTTTACGGCTTGTCGTAAGGACCGCGCCCCGCATTCCTTTCGCTCTCTGCTCTCTCTAGAAGAGCAGAGTTATAGCATCGGGGATTGTTCCTTCGGGCTTATGGTAGCGCGACCTTTGGAGCTTTGTTTTGGACGGCCCTGCGGAGGCCGCAGGCAAGAGAGCTTCTCGAATGGCGCCGTCTGCAGCCACGAGGAGGAGGTTTGATGGATTGGTCCTGATTCTATCGAAGAGCGATATTGCAGGAGCGGTCGGGATGAAGCAGGCAGTAGAATCTGTGGAGAATGCATTCGAGCAGATAGGACTTGGCTTTGCTGTAACCCCTGCAAGGCCCTCGGTGGAGGTGGCCAGATACAATGCAACGCTGCTCATAGGATGTGGCTACCTGAGCAGAGGGGAGGCACTGGTTGTCAAGGTTGCCACATCGTACCCGGATAACGCAAAATTGGGATTGGCTACAGTGGGCTCAATTCTTGCACTATTCGACCCGGGAACTGGAGAACTCCTGGCTCTGATGGAAGGTTCGTATCTCACTGCAATCAAAACCGGGGCAGAAGGAGCTGTGGGGGCCAAATGGCTTGCTCGCAAGAACTCAAGAAGGGTAGGGATTATCGGAACAGGTATTCAGGGAGAGGCTCAGCTTTGGGGGCTTGTGGAGACGCTGAAAATAGACGAAGCGCTGGTTTACAGCAGAAACGAGGATAGAAGAAGGGCGTTCAGTGACATGGCAACGGAGAGGTTCGGAATACAGGTAAGGGCTACAAAGAGCCCTGAAGAGGCGGCTGTGGAATCAGACATAGTGGTTGCAGCAACCACATCAGCAACCCCTGTCTTTAAGGGAGAATCTTTGAAGGAGGGCGTTCATATAACTGGCGTAGGCTCATTCACGCCGAGAATGAGGGAGCTGGACGGCGTCACGATAGAAAGGGCGAAGAGAGTTTTCGTAGACAACAGCGAGGCAGCGGAAGTTGGCGACTTGAAGATGGCGATGGACGAGGGAAGATTAGAGAGGGGCTCTATCATTCACCTCTCTGAAGTCGTCACCGGGAGGGTTGTAGGGAGGAGAGATGAATCGGAGATAACACTCTTCAAGTCAGTTGGCGGGGCAGCTTACGACGCTGCAGTCGCGAAAGTGACTTACGACCTTGCTGTCACAAAAGGGTGGGGGAGGAAGATACAGCTGTAGTTGAGAGCCGCTTGAATTGGCGGGTGGCGAAACTGCACTCATGGCGATAAGTTACACTTTGACGCGAGTGTTCGGTGCATCGTGTTCATAAGTACATATGTGTGAAACGCGGGCCTGTCAGACCAATGCTGCAGCTTCTCATCGAGACTTTGATAGCTGTTCTCACAGTTCCTGTTCTCTTATACTCCTTCTACACAGCATTCCTGCTCTACGGAAGCTTGAGGTACAAGCCGTTGCAACGAACAAACGCTTCAAGAAGGCCAGTTGTGACCGTGCTGATGGCAGTCTACAATGAGAAGGAAGTTGTTGGAAGGTCGCTCGACGCCGTTTCCAACCTCAATTACCCGTGTAGCCTTCTTCAGGTGCTCGTGGCAGACGATTCAACGGACGAGACAGCCGAGATAGTGAGGACAAAGGTGGCCGAGATGAGAGTGAAGGGGATTGATGCAGAGGTCTGCTCGCGTGACACAAGGGAAGGGTTCAAGGCAGGTGCGCTAAACGGGGCTGTTTCAAGGGCGAAGGGTGAGTACGTCCTTCTGCTTGACGCTGACTCCACTGTCCCGCCAGACGTTGTGAAGGCTGGCCTGGCCGCACTCGAATCGAGGCAGGACCTCTCTTTCGTCTCCTTCAGGGTGGGGCACTACAACAGGGAGGCAAACCTTGTTACCCGCGCCTTCGCTCTCTTCCAGGACACGACGGACACGCTCCAGAAGATGGGCTCGTCAAGGCTTGGCCTCCCCTTCTCGCTCCAAGGAGGTTTCGCGATGGTGAGGGCAGAAGCCCTGAGGGGTGCAGGCTACTGGACGCCGGGCTGCCTCGCTGACGACGCTGACCTATCCTGCAGGATATACGAGGCAGGCGGATCCGGCTACTACCTGAGTGATACTGTGGTCGAGAGCGAGGACCCATGGGCCCTTCACGTCTGGAAGAGGCAGTTCGCAAGGGTGGCAGAGGGCTGGGCTCAGGTCCTCCGCTTGCACTCGGGCAAGATACTGCGCACGAAGAGGATGAATGCAATGGCGAAGGCAGCCCTCCTTATGACACTTCTCTCTCCCTTCGCAAGCCTGAGCTGGCTTGTGGTCACTTTCGTCTCCGCCTTCGGAATAGTTCTGAACGCTGTCCAGCCGCAGAGCTCACTCTTCAACAGCCCTGTCTACCAGTCTCTCCTTGCTGTCCCCGTGGCAGCGTTCTACGCTGCCGGAGTCCAGTCGCTCAGAAGGAGGGGGAAGCTCAGCGCCAGGAACATACTCCTTCTCCCACAGGTCTCCTACCTGGTGTCGGGCATGTTCGTCGTGAGCGCTGCCGGTTTCCTCAGGGGAATTGCAGGGAGGAGTGGTATCTTCGTCAGGACGCCGAAGAAGGGCATGGGAGGCTCCGGGTACAGCACAGATGCGAAGTTCGACGGCACAGCAGCATCCGAGCTCCTGCTTGGCTCTCTCGCTGTCGCTCTCTCTGTCCTTCTCATTCTCAGGCTCCAGCTCTTCCTTGGCCTCTCGCTTCTCGGTTTTGGAGCTTTCACACTCAAGTCAATGCAGCTCACAAGGCTTGTCGCTGGAGGGGCGAGAAAGGGATGAACCTTCTGGCTGTCTTCGCATGGGAGATGCTCGGATTCTTTTTCCTCGCCTTCCTGGAGAGGACGGTGGAGGGGGAGCACGGAGGGGCAGAGGCCACGTATGGATGGAGGAAGAGTGTACTCGGCTACAGTCTGAAGGAGTACCACTTCTGGCTCTGGTACGTGGTCGTTCCTATATTCGTCCTTTCGCCCCTTGTCGCGTACGGCTTCGACACGCATCTCCTCGGGACCGTAGCGGATGCGTACCTGCTTGGCGGGATACTGGAGGACTTCACCTACTTCGCTGTCAACCCATACTACGGGCTGAAGAAGTGGAACAGGGCTGGGGCCCCCTGGATGAGCTGGGTCAGCGTTCGCGGCTTCGAGGTGCCAGTCTTCTACCTCAGGAACGCGGCCGCGGCACTTGTGCTGTGGCTCTTACTTGTGAAGTAGCACAGGGCACTTCTTTATAGGGCCTGGAGGAAGCGGGTTGCAGCGGATTGAGCTTCATACCGATAAACAGGCCAGTGCTCGGCGAGGAGGAGAAGAGGGCTGTCCTCTCAGTCCTTGAGAGTGGAAGGCTGACCGACTCGTCGTACGAGGGTGGAAGGTACGTGAAGGAGTTCGAGGGGAAGGTGAGGAGGCTGCTCGGTTCCAGGCACGTGATTGCCGTCAACTCGGGGACAGCGGCGCTTCACGCATCTCTGCTCGCACTCGGCGTTGGTGAGGGGGACGAGGTGATAGTGCCGTCTTTCACATTCGTCGCAACGGCGAACGTCGTGCTTGCAGTGGGCGCAAAACCCGTCTTCGTTGACAGCAAGGAAGACTACAATATAGACGTGGACGCTGTGAAAAAGGCTGTCACGAAGAGGACAAAGGCTGTGATACCAGTTCACCTGTACGGCTACCCAGCAGACATGGATGAGCTGATTGAGTTTGCCAGGAGCCGCTCCATATACGTTGTTGAGGATGCGGCGGAGTCGCTTGGCGCCACCTACAGGGGAAGGCAGTCGGGCACAATTGGCGACGCAGGCTGCTTCAGCATGTACGCGACAAAGGTAGTCACGTCAGGGGAGGGGGGCATGGTATCCACGGACAGCGACGAGCTGGCAGACAGGCTCAGGCTTGTCAGGAACCACGGTATGGTTCACGGCTACGATACGAAGCACCTTGGATTCAACTACAGGCTACCTGAGCCACTCGCTGCTATCGGCTCTGTCCAGATGGACAGGCTGGAGGGATTCATCTCTGCAAGGGAGAGGAACTCCAGGTACGTGCTTGAGAGAGCAGGGGAGGTAGAGGGAGCTGAGTTCACGCAGGACGGGGCGGACAGGAGGCACGTCTTCTACCTGCTGACGCTCAACCTCAGGAAGAAAAGGGACAGTGTGCTTGAGAGGCTGAACAGCAGAGGGATAGGAGCAGCAGTCTACTTCAAGACACCTGTCCACAGGACACCCCTTTACGCTAAGCTCGGCTTCTCCAAGAAGAGACTGCCTAGGGCAGAGATGGCCTCGAAGCACGTCATATCTCTGCCAGTCCATCCAGGCCTGAGCGGGGAGGAGCTCGAGCGGGTAGCCGATGAGTTCGTAGCCGCGGCCTCGTCCCTTCTAAAGTGATATTCCTGTTGAAGGTCTGCGTCGTCGTCCCGACGTACAACGAGAGGGAGAACATCTCCCCTCTCGTCGAGAGCGTGAAGAGTGTCGGGGTGGAGGGGCTCCAGCTCCTCTTCGTTGACGACTCGAGCCCGGATGGGACGTCGGAGGAGGTGGCCCGAGTCGCCTCAAAGGAGGACTGGGTCAGGCTGCTCAGGAGGGACCGGAAGAAGGGGATAGGCTCTGCCTACCTGGACGGTTTCAGGGAGGCAATATCGTCTGTCTCACCCGACGTGCTTATTGAGATGGACGGGGACATGCAGCACCCGCCCTCGAAGATACCTGAGCTCTTGAGCGAGCTCGAGAGGGGGGCGGACGCGGCTGTTGCCTCCAGGTACGTGCCGGGTGGGGGTGTGTCTGGCTGGGGCTTCTGGAGGAGTGTTGTGAGCAGGGGTGCAAACTGGTACGCGAGGAAGTTGCTCGGGCTGAAGGTCAGGGACTGCACGTCTGGCTTCAGGGCATACACGAGAAGGGCGGCAGAGTCACTCCTCGATTCCACGCTTCCGACCTCTGGCTTCGCATTCCAGGTCGCAGCCCTCTTCCAGCTGAAGAGGCAGGGTATGAGTGTCTCCGAGACCCCGTTCGTCTTCGAGTTGAGGAGGGCAGGGAGGTCGAAGCTTAGCCTGGCTGAGGGCGTTGAGTTCTTTATTGCAGTTCTCAGGCTAAGGTTTGGGCTCTTCTAGCGTCTCGCTCTTCCGGCACGACTGCGACCCGGAGAAGGCAAGATGTCAAGTGGGATCATCGTCCCCACTACCCAGTTTGGTCTGTCGACGACCTCGTGTATCCTTAGGTCAGCCGAGACGCTGCAGAGAATGTACGCTTCCTCCCGTGAGAGGTTGTACCTTTCCACAAGGTGAGATATCATAGCCCTCAGGGAGAGCCTCGATGCCTCCATCAGGTCAGGGGCGATGCCTGTCGTGCCGTAGTAGCCCCTCCTTGGCCACGCCTCCGCCTGAACCTCGTAGTGTGGTGAGGTGAGTCCCGCCCCCTTTTCGAGGCGGAGCCCGACGAGTTCGTGAAGGAGATGATAGAGAGCAGGCTCAGAGAGATGGAGGAGAGCGGCTCCGGGGAGGAGAGGGGGAGGCTTGCGAGGGCAATGGAGGGGGGAAGGCTCGGACGGAGGGATTTCAGGCGGCTGGCGAGGAGGTACGTTATCTCCATACTCAGGTCTGTGAGGCTTCCGGAGCCGGAGAAGGTATTCGGAATGTACCCGTTCGAGCTCTCCGGCGGGCAGAGGCAGAGGATAGCGATAGCAGCCGCTCTCGCTGTCAGGCCAGAGTTCCTTGTCCTTGACGAGCCAACATCGTCGCTCGACGTGTCTGTCCAGGCTCAGATACTGAGGCTCCTGAAGGGGCTGCAGGTTGAGATGGGTCTCACCTACCTCTTCATATCTCACAATCTGGCTGTGGTGAGGCAGGTCTGCGACAGGACAGCAGTGATGTACCTGGGCAGGATAGTCGAGCTGGCCAGGACTGCAAGGATATTTGAGAACCCGAAGCACCCGTACACAAGGGCGCTCCTCTCGTCAGTCCCTGTACCAGACCCGAGGAGGAGAAGGAGTGCACCTGCACTGCAGGGAGACGTTCCAAGTCCAGTGGCGATACAGGATGGGTGCAGGTTCAAGACAAGGTGCCCCCACGCAACGGCGAGGTGTGCCACTGTCAACCCGCCCCTTGTGGAGGTGGAGAGTGGCCACTGGGTGGAGTGCCACTACGACATAGACTTCACATCAGGGACGATCCGGGACATGCCTGTCACCTGACTGAGAGCAGTACTACAAGGACGAGCACAACTGTAAGCACGATGAGAGGCAGCGCAACAGACTCCAGCAACGCGATGAATAGAGCCAGATACGCTGAGATGCCCCTCCTCCTACCACCCGCAGATCTCGTCATGGGTGCATGCACACCTCTGTCTGCTTAAAACGGCTAGCGGTCAGGGATGGTACGGGACGTAAGGAACGGGCACAGACTCAAGGGCCTGCAGGTAGGCAGGATGCAGACCTCTTAGAACAGTTGCAGAGAGCTTTCTCAGCAGGCCTGAGCGGCGGCGCCTGCCTGTGTGAAACATCCACGCGTCCTCGACGGCCTGGAATATGCCAGAGCCAGTGTAGGGGTCGCAGGAGCCACCCGCCTCTCCCAGCGGCGTGAGCCCAGGGATATTTGCTCTCCTCCTGATACCCAGGTAAAGCCTCGAACCCCTCCTTTCGACAACCTCTCTGTCTGCGAGTCCAAGCCTCTTCTTCACGATTGACGCCCTACCCCTTATGTCAGCGACCCAGGGCCATGTGGCAAGACCCACGTATGCCGTCCCGTCCCCCCTGGGGAAGACCCAGGAGTAACCCCCGGGAGAGAGCCTTGTGTCGTAGTACGCAACAGGGCAGTCGAGCCAGCCAACAGACCTCACTGTCTCCTCGTAGCAAAGCGCATACTCCCTCTTTTGCGCTTTGGCAAAGAGGGATACAAGCGCCCTGCTGGGCCCTGTGCAGTCGTAAACCTCGTCTGCCAGGTACTCCTTGTCAGCCAATGCACCCACGCACGCGCCTCCCTTCAGCAATGGTGCTCTCGCCCTCTTCCTGACCAGCTCTGCCCCTGAAAGCTCGAGCATTCTCTCCAGCCAGCCTGCCTTGTCTATCATCGCTGTCTCCGACCTGAACTCGCGGCTGCCGTATTGCGTCATGACAAGGACGTATGAGGAGCGGTGTGTCACCTCCGCCCCCATGGATGAGGCCTCAGAGGCCATAACAAGCTCTCCGCACGGCTTGGTGAAAGGCCTCGGGTCGAGAACGACAACATTCCTGGACCTGTTGAGCAGCGCAGCCGTCACGCCAGCAGGCCCTGCACCGCAGACAAGGACATCCGCCTTCAAGAGACGCCGCCAGCAGCCCTTTCCTCTCTTTGAGTTGCGAGGATGAAGAGGCCCTTGACGACAGTGAGCAACGGGGCAACAAGAAGGATGTACATCAGTGTCGATGCGTTCACAGCTATAGCCCCAGAGGCACCCGAGGCAGACACCGGCTGGACCTCGATAACTACAGTACCGCCGCCGAAGAAGAGGTAGACGTACACAGCGAAGAGCAGGCCAAGCATTACAAGTATGACACCGTACGCTCCTGTCCCTCTGAGCAGGAATCCAAGGAAGATGAATGCAGCGACGGCCAGGCCGAGCGCTGGGAGCTCTGGCGGGACAAAGGATGATGACACACCTGTTGCCCTGACGAGCTGGGTGATGTTTGACGGCACATAGTAGAAGAGGAGGAGAGAGACGGCAGATGCGAGGATTGCAACTGCGAGCCGGACAGCAAGCGCCCTGCCGGAGAGCTCAACACCCATCAGCCTAGGCGTTGACTGCCACCTCCTTCGTGAAAGTCCCGTACGCTGTGGTGAAAGTCAGGTGAAGCACGAATGACCTGTCGGTCGCAGCTGAAGCCTGGACGGAGCCTGTAAGAGCGCCGGAGAAGAGGCTACCAGGCGAAGCGCTCACACTCTTGGAGTATATCACTCCAACCTGGTTTCCAGCTGTGTCGTACACTGTCCCGCTCACCTGGCCGCTGACAGGAAGGAAGGAGCTGTGGTCGACGAAGCTGAAGGGGACTGAGAATAGGGCCTGTGTTGTGTTGACGCCGGTGACTGTGAATGTGCCTGTGTGGATACTTCCCACGGGCGCACCCCAGGGCACGACCTGCTGAGTGGAGAAGCTCCCTGTGAAGCCTAGCGAGGTTGTGAGCGAAGCAGATACGGAGTACTTCAGGGTTGTGTTCTCGAACGCAAGCGAAGAGAGGAGCTGCTGTGGCAGCTTCACGTAGAGGTCTAGGCTCCCAGAGAAGCTGCTGCCGTGAGCCACTGAGACAGAGAGCGTGCCAGAGCCGAGAACCTGGGAGCTGCTTGCGTTCTCCACCACTGCCTGCAGTGTCCCTGCGACATCGAACTGAGAGCCGTCCGTGAATGAGATGGGCAGCGAGACGTCGAAGGAGGTGGAGTTGTGGTAGGAGATACCGGCCGACCCGATGACGAAGTGGGAGAGTGGAGCCTTCCAATGGTACAGTATGGGCTGCCTGAGCGTGAATACATGCTGCCCGCCAGAGACGAACGAGACAACGGCGGTGTAGTTGAGCTCAGAGTCGTTGAAGAGGAGGGCCTGGACCTCGGAGAGTGGGACGCTCACTGCAAGCGCAGCTTGCCCGCTGAAGCTGCCTCCAGGGGGCACGTCCACGCTCAGCGACCCGCTCCCCACTAGGCTGCCAGCCCTGTCGTAGACATTTATGCTCGCTGTCCCGGATATGGGGAGAAAGCTGCTCCTGTCTGTGAACGAGACAGGTACAGAGAGGGTCACGGCTGTCGAGTTCACAGATGAGACATGCGGCGCCCCTATCTGGAGGCCGCTCACTGGAGCGCCCCACGCAAGTGTCTCAAGCACGTGAGCGGAGAGGGAGACGAAGGGCGGTACAGAGGTGAAGGCGTGAACTGAGACGTTCAGCGGCTGGGAGCTTGTCGCGAGGGCCGACACGACAGACGGCGGGAGACTATTTGTGTTCAGCTGAAGTGATATGGCAAGCAGGCGTGTCTGGCCTGCTGGCACGTCCACCGGCCCTGCGCCGCCGGAGAGAAGCAGGTCACCATTCTGGTCCGAAACGCTCACGTCGAGACGCAGGCCGGAGATAGTGAGCGGCCCTCCGTTCGTGATGCTGACAGGCACTGTGACAACTGTGGACTGCCCGGACGTGGTTGCTGTGAACTGGCCTATAGCCAGCCCTGACGCGACAGAAACAGCTGTCGCCCCAACAAGGCCGGCAGAAACAGCGCCGGCTGCCAGAGAGAGTAAGATAAGCACGTTAATTGCGAGAAGAAGAGAGGACCTTTGCAAACGATATGGGAGAGAGATGGTAAGTATTTATCGTTTGTGCGAGGCGCCACGCCCGTGCCCGAGGATATAGCTGTCCTGAAGGACGTCTGGAAGGCGTACAGGGAGAAAGAGTACGTCCTGAAGGGATTGGACATGGCTGTTTCGAGTGGGGAGTTCGTCGCTGTCCACGGTAGGTCTGGGAGCGGGAAGTCGACGCTACTAAGACTCATAGGCCTGCTCGACAGGCCGACGAAGGGCGAGGTCTGGGTGCTGGGCTCCAGGACTGACAGGATGGGAAGCGCAGAGGCTGCCAGGACAAGGCTGGAGAAGGTTGGCTTCGTCTTCCAGTCGCTGAACCTGATACAGCACATCACAGTGCTGGAGAACATAGAGGTACCTATGTGGCTGAAGGGTGAGGACGGGGAGGAGAGGAGGAGAAGGGCGATGGAGCTTCTTGGGCAGTTCGGCATGGAGGGCCTTGCAGAGAGGTATCCACCAGAGATAAGTGCGGGGGAGCAGCAGAGGGTTGCAGCGATAAGGGCACTCGTGAACAGGCCGAGCGTCCTCGTGGCAGACGAGCCGACTGCACACCTGGACGACGAGAACGCTGGTCTGCTCATGGAGATGCTCACGAGGCTAAACAGGGAGCTAGGTGTGACACTTGTCCTGTCAACAACTAGCAGGGAGGAAGCAGGAAGGGCGTCAACGGTCTATGAACTGCTCGACGGGAAGCTGAGGTGAGCCTGCTGAACTATGTCCTCCATCCCTGCGTCGCCTTGAGCAGCTTGAGTGAAGAGGAGAGTTCGTCGTCGTTGTACGTGAGGCAGAGGAGGCTCCTGAATACAGAGGCGATACCCCTTATGTCCTCCTCGGGGAAGAAGGGCTCCTTGTCCTTTACAGCTGCCTTCGCCAGGAGGCCAGCTATCCAGCCAGGTATCTTCGACGCGTCCCTTGGTGCGCTTGTCCTCTCAAGCCTAAGCCCCTGCCATAGGAGGGACTGAAGGGGCACCTTCACCGAGACCCTCTCCTCCCCCTTCTCGTCTGTGAACAGCTCCACAACGCCCATCTGAACAAGTGAGTCTATGTAGTTCCTGAACTTCTCGTAGGCAGGGTTCATTCTCCTCGGGTCGCCCGCCTCCGAGACTCTCAATGGCGTGAGGTACCGTGCGCGGAAGATAAAAATGCGTTATGGGCCTGGAATCGGTATTCAGCTTCTCAACCGGGTCAAGCTTGGAACTTCTTTGCGACCCTTACTGTCCTGCCTGCAAGCTCTGTTACCTTCCTGTCGTGCGTCGCCATTATCACTGTCTTTCCTCGTAGCATGCTGTCACCCCTCATTAGCCCGAGTATCAGCTCGGCGACAAGAGGGTCCAGGGATTCAGTTGGCTCGTCCATGAGTATGAGCTCCGGGTCCGTTACGATAGCCCTGGCAACTGAGACTAGCTGCCTCTCGCCGACGCTCAGCTCGCCCACGAGCCTCCCGGCCTCCGGCGCCATACCGAGCGATTCAAGCACCTTCTCCACCGCCCTTGACCTCTTTTCCCTGCCAGCGCCCGCGAGGAAGAAGGGCAGCTCCACGTTCTGAGCCACTGTGAAGCCGTCGACGAGGGACTGCGCCTGGGGGACTATCCCTATCCTGGACGACCTGAGTGATGCGATATCCCTCTCGCTGGCCCTGGAGAGCTCGAAGCCAAGGACGCTGACTGAGCCGTTGTCAGGCCTCTCGAGCCCTGATATCAGCCTTATGAGTGTGGTCTTGCCGCACCCGACAGGGCCCGTGATTGCAACGAACTCGCCCCTCCTGACGCGGAGCGAAACGTCTGTGAACACCTCGGACTGCCTCTGTGGCCCGTAGGACTTTGAGACGTGGCTCAGCTGGACTGCGACCTCGGGTGGCGGCATCCCAAGCCTGCCCAGCCTTGGTATCAGCTCGACGTCTTCCATGATGCCTTGACACCTGCAGCCACACCTGCAACCATGCCGGAGCAGGAGGAGAGGAGGACTGTCAGTACACCGGCCGCAGACGGCTGGAGCAGGTGAATGAAGTAGGACATTGCAAATGAGCCGAATAGGCCTGAGAGAATGCCGGCGAGGCCGGAGGCAGAAACGCTCACAATGAAGGCGCGCGCAACTACACCCTGACCTGCGCCAAGGAGCTTGAATACCTCGCTCCCCCTGTTGGACGAGATCGTGTCAAAGACGCTGAAAGCTGTCGGAGTGAATGAGGAGAGGAAGACGGCGAGCGGGACGATGAGAGGGGGCACACCCACCGCCGAGGAGGAAAGGAGAAGGGAGTAAAGTGAGACTATCGAGAAGACTGACGCGATGAGCAGGAGCCTTGCCCTCCTCATCCCTAGGTTCCTCGCCACCCCTAGGAGGGTCACTGAACTCCCGCTCAATGGCATGTGTCTCTTACCCTGTCAGCAGACAAGGGATGCTACTGCTTCGCAGCGGCTTCCACTTGGACCTGCGGCTTTGCCTTCGAGACTACCTCTGCGACCGTTGGGGCTGCCGCCTGGGTGAGCGCCCTCAGTATCGCCTGTATCTCCTCCTTCTCCTTCGCGTCCTTTGCCCTCATCGAGGTGCAGTACTCGCTGGCCACCTTGTACGTCCCTTCGTCTATCTCACCAGCCCTGAACTGGACCTTTGTGTTTGCCAAGAAGGCGTCGAGAGACTCACCTTTCCTTTCGAGCTGGTCAAGTCTCTCCGTCAGCTCCTGAACGAGGCTGCCGTGCGTCTCCTGCAGCGACTTCAGCTGCCTGTTGTACTGGTCGCACATCTGCTGGTATATCGACTGTGTAATCTCGCCGTCCTTCGCGAGCGCCTCGAGAGCCTGGACCCTCTTCCTCACAACCTCTATCTCCTTCCTCAGTGTCTCTGTCTCCACCTTCCAGGCAGGGATCACTACTATCGTGTCCTTGTCCTGTATCACCCGCCTCCCGTCAAACTCGGTGAACTCCCCGTTCCCCTGGTCGATGCCGATGAACTGCAGCTCGCCGTTCGTGTCCACTGAAAAGCCGACCACGTAGCCAGCGTACCTACCGTATATGTCCCTGACAGGCTTACCCACTAACTTCTGGACTGCTTCTGTTCGCATGCGGGTGAAAAGAGCTTGTTTTCATTTTAGCGGGTGGGGTGTAAACAACTTCTTCATCGTGTCAAATTTATCACTTGTGGCGGAAAACAGACTGCTTCGGCCGCGAATGAAAGAGTAATTGGACTTTTGGCGCTCGAACGCTCTCGACTGTCAAGCTGAGGCTATGATTGGGCGATGAGGCACAGGCAGCTGAAGGGCGGATTAGAGGCGGCTGTGCGTGTTGACCATCACAGGGAAGGAACCGAAGACTGCTGTGGGTAGCTTACATAGCCTGTGTGCCTGTCCCTTGCGGATGATTGGTTTCGTCAGGGCAAGGTTCAGGCTTATCGAGCTGGCAGTCTGGTTCACAGGTGTCGCGTTCGCATTCAGCCTCCTGGGCTTTGTCCACCCGGAGCCAGCAGCTCACTTCCACGAGTACGCGCCACCGAAGCTCGCAGTAGAGGTTGCCGGGCATTTCCTGTTCGGCTTCGTGGCTGCCCTGCCTTTCCTTGATCTGGACATGTGCCTTCTGTTAGGCTCGATGGCTGTCCTGATAGATATCGACCACCTGCTCGCGTCCATTGGCTTTGGCGTGAGCGGCAGACCAGACCACTCTGTCGCTTTTGCAGCCCTGGCCAGCCTTGCTGTCCCCTATGTCGCGCTGAGGCTTGGAATAGGACGTGAGAAGGCAAGGAGGCTAGCGCTTGTGGGCTTCGTTGTTGTAATGTCTCACATAGCGTACGACACGTTCAGCTCCGAGTACATAGACACGACAAGCACAAACTCATTCCCCCTTCTCGCTCCACTATCCTTCGGCCAGGTGAGTGTCCCGGGTACATGGTGGCCTCTGCTGGAGGCGGGTGCTCTTCTCATGAGCCTGGCAGCCTCACTTTTGAGCAGGAGAGGCAGGGCAGGTAGGAAGGGAGGCGGTGAGGGCAAAGAAGTCACTGCCTGAGCAGCCTCTGGTGCTTTCTCGTTACAGACTCGACAGCGCTCTTCCCCTCGTTGCCGAACCTGCTCACCATCTCTGCGGCAAGCGCCTTGAACTCCTCGTTCAGCTCACGCCTCTTGGCTGGGTTGAATTCGATAAGGTAAGCCGCCTGTATCGTCTCGAGCATGCCTTTCATCTTCTCAAGAGAGGGCTCCTGCTGGATCCTTTCCGGCTGATGGCCAATCAGCGCGTAAAGACTGTTCCTGATGCTTGGGTATTATCCTTCTTCCAAGGCGCGGTCATCCCTCGATTTGGACAGAAGTTAATATCCCTCGGAAATTGGACAGTACCGCTAATGATTGATCACAAAGGACAGGAGATTAGGTATGGTGACCAGTTTGTATCAACTGATAACATGACCCTTTCTTCTCTGCATTTACATTTGGCTCATGCGATGCTTAAGATGGAAAGTTATTATGCGCACGAAAATAGCAACGAACAATTGGTTCAGCTAGGGCATGAATACGCTCTTGCTACCCAACAACTGGAAAAACTCTCAAGTTTGGTTCACCATGAACTTGAAAGCTATGACAGAATAGTAACTGAATCCATCACTCTTGCAGAAGATTGTTGGCAATGCGAATTTATGTGGGTACGGGCTTCCGTGCTACAGTGTCTGTGGGGTTTCCTCTATCCTATGGCTGGGCTTGTCTGCACAATAGTTATGCAGCTTTGGGGAATATGGGTGTGTGGTTTTTGCTGAGATTGAAACCCTTACCTAAGAGTTGGCGCTGGGGGAAGAAATCATTTTACGCAATCATGTTTATTACACTATCATTCGGAATTCTGCTGTTCGTCTATCTATTCACGAGAGTAGGCATGCCATTACTTACCTTTGGAGGGTGCGTCGTTTTATTTGTTGAGGCTTTGAGCAGTCTTGTCGATTTTCGCGGTATGTATGCGTGGCTTTATCTAACTGGAGCAATTGGACTTATCATAACGACAACAAGTTACATCTTTTTAGTAAGGATGGGATACGATCCTACGGTAATAATGCTCTTCCCGGTTATGTCGATGGGTGTTTTATCACGAAATCATTTCACCCCTAGTTAGCACCTCTGGATCGATGATGGACTCCCTATATCCTCCATCTTCCTGTAGCGGGTATGAAAATCTAAGAGTCTCGATTCAGGCTCGTTTCGCGCTCATGCATCCGGGCAGCCATAGATGTTCTTGTGCGTCTTGCACTACCTGTAGCATGGCTGCCCTTGCTTCATCATCTACGACCGACCCACTTGTGCGCAAAGCACGTACGGGAGATTGTCGGTCTCGGATGCATGAACAGGAGGTGAATGCGTGACAATGGTAATGACAGTTGGAGTGGATGCACACAAGAGAAGTTGCACCGCATGCACTTTCGAGGATCAGACCAAGAAGGAGCTCTTCGAGTTCCCCACAACCAACCCAGGTCTTTCCTCCTTCGCGGCCAACGTACCGGAGGGAAGCGTCGTGGTCATAGAATCGAGCACGACGGGAAAGGCTCTTTCGCGAATCTTCTCGGAGAGGTACCAGGTGCACATGATAGCCCCTCCTGAGAGGAAGCCATCAGTCAAAACGAATAAGAGGGATGCCGAGAGGATTGCAAAGGAGGATATGCTCGGCTATACGAGGAGATGCTACGTCCCCTCGAAGTACATCGAGGAGATGCGCTACATCGTGTCGAGGCAGATGCGGATAGGTGAGAAGATTTCGGGTGTGAAGAGCCAGATTCACTCATTGCTGGAGAGGAACATGCTCCAGAGCGAGTTCGAGGACCTCTCGGACATATTCGGCGTCGAGGGGCTGCAGAGGATAGCGAATCTCAGGCTTCCTGATCAGGAGATTGTCGAGCTCGGGATGCACCTTCAGGAATTGAATCTCTACGCGCTACAGCATGCTCAGGTCGAGACGGAGGTGGCGAAGATGGCTGAATCTGACGGGGATTGCTGCATACTCATGAGCCATCCTGGAATAGCTCCATTCACAGCGCTAGCAATGAAGGCAAGGATAGGAGACGTCTCAAGGTTCCCAACCAAGAGACACCTTTCCTCATATGCAGGGCTCGTCCCGGAGGCGGATAACACTGGGGAGCATGTATCTCAGCACAGGCACGTCAAGCATGGAGACGACGTCCTCAAGTACGCCTTCACGTGCGCTGTCAAGGGAGCCGTCAAGGCGAAGGCCAAGACAGCGGTGAAGCATTTGTATCTCAAGCAAATAGGCAAGGGCAAGGCGCCGCAGAAGGCCGAGGTCGCGGCTGCTAGGAAGCTCTCCTGGATAGTCTGGGCTATGCTCACATCAAAGCAGAGATACGTCGAGGAAGATAGGTACCTCACGGCCAGGAAGCTCAGAGACATGTCGTCCAAGGCCAGGAGAGACCTCTCGTACGCCGTACATCCAGGAGACATTCTTGCGCTTGCAGAAAGCCTTACATCTCAAGCTCCCATACTACAGAGGTATCCAGAGGAGAGATGACAATCACATTGGTACTCAGGTCCAACGCCTCAGATTTTCACGGGAGAACATCTGCACAGGCGTCTCTAGCTTCGACAGGTCGAATGCTCCATGAGGCCTCACCTCGTTGTACCACTTCATGAACTCGTCTATCGATGAGAAGAACCTCACCTTCTTCTCGAATATGTCGAAGAACCTCTCTATCTTACCATTGGTTTCCCGTGAAAACCGACTGGTGAGGAGGAGGAGGAGGAGTCCATCATCGGTCAAGCTCCTCCTCGTCTGATGATAAGGGTTCTCCGAGGGCTCTGTCGAGGTCCATGGGATACATCGCGATCGTGTCTGCGCATGCGTTGACCTGTTCGGTGAGCTCTTTCATATCGGGCATGGGATGTTGTTTGATCTCGCTCTTGGCCATGTATTTTGTTCTCTTCTGCTTCTTGATGGTGAGGCGCCTGTCCTCCTCGAGGTACGGCCTCCTGTTCTTCAGCACCCCCCACACTATGCACGCGAGCTTCCTGGCCGCCGCCACCTCTGCCTTCTGAGCGATGCCTGTCCTTTGTTTGACCTTCAGGTAATGCATCTTGATGGCTGTCAGCTTGTTGGCCGATACCGCGCCTCTCACAGCGCACGTCATTGCATACTTGAGTACCATGTCTCCCCTCTTCACGTGGTTGTGTCTGGACTCGTATTCCCCGCTGTTGCTCGCGCCTGGCACCAGCCCTGCGTAGGAGCAGAGATGCTTCTTGGTGGGGAACCTCGAGACGTCGTCCCCGATCCTCGCTTTGGTGGCGGACGCTGTAAAGAGGTTCATGCCCGGTATGGTGATTAGGAGCTTGATGTCGCTGTCGTCCTCGACCATCTTCGCGAGCTGTATCTCTAGCTCTCTGTGGTTGCGGGCGTGAAGGGCGAGTTCCTCGAGGTGTCTCTTCAGCGTCTGCATGTCCTGTTCCGGTAGTTCTATCGAGGCGACCCTCTCCAGTCCCTCCTTCCCGAACGGGTCTGACAGGTCGTCGAGCGAATGGACCATGTTTCTCTCAAGGACGGAGTGCATCTGGTTCTTCACCCTGGAGATCTTCCTGCCAGTCTGGATCATCTGGAAGATGTGGAATCTCAACTCCTCGATGTACTTGGATGGGATGTAACATCTCCTCGAATAGCCGAGCATGTCCTCCCTGACCATCCTTGCCGCATCTCTCGCGTCCGTCTTGATAGAAGAAGGCTTTCTCTCTGGTGGAGCAACCATGTGAACCTCATACTTGGAGGAGAGGATTCTCGAGAGGAGCTTACCGGTTGTCGATGACTCGATCACGATGACCGTTCCTTCTGGCACTCGATGATAGATCGATGACAACCCTTCCTTCCATCGTAGTTGGGAAGGTGAACGTGTCAGTTGGATTGAGTTGATCTGCTCTGTCAGAATCGAAGATTTGGGTGACACACTTCTTCTTGTGAGCGTCTATTATTCCAACTCTCATCTACTCGTTCACCTCCTGCGCCGTCATCGTGGATCCAGGACCGACAATCTCCCGTTCGTCCTCAACAAAGGACAGGTTGGCCGGTCGTTCAAGGAATGGTGAGGCAGCCATGCTGAGGCTCGTGCATTGCGCACAAAACAAACGAAGGCTGCCTGGATCCATCTTCTGCTGCTGCGATGCGTAGTTTGGCTGGAGTAGCTTTAGTAGGTTTTCCCACCTGCTGTGGATGCGAGACCCTTCCCAGGACGTGCCTGATGTGGTTCCTCATAAGGAAGATCTCGAACTCTGTCAGTCCCTTCTCCCTTGCTTCTTCTGACTCTACAGCGTAGAACTGTATCCCTCTGTCAGAGAGTATCGACCTTGGCTTTCCATACCTGGCTGTCGCTTCCTTCAACACATCCACAGCGTGATGGGATGTAGCTTCCTTGAAGAGTCCGTATCCCACGATGAAGCGGGAGGCATCATCCTCGTAGACTATCAGCTGCATCCCCCTCCATCTAGGGTCCTTCATCTCATACCAATCGA
>Ga0080006_1172819_pt1 | contig 25869 bp, 23 predicted proteins | sample RS3BMetagenome_FD_69209 | JGI IMG/M metagenome (GOLD analysis project Ga0080006, IMG submission 69209) | Ferric oxide microbial mat and aquatic microbial communities from Rainbow Spring, Yellowstone National Park, USA - RS3B (SPADES... ...
AGCCGTTTGGTAGGAGGCGAATCACGATGGTTCTCTTATTATTGTGTTTAATTTCTTTGATGTCCTCTCCCGGTATTGCGGGGTCGGCCCCCGCCCCCCATTCTTTGAAAATTGACCGGAAGAGGGCATCCTAAAGAGGAATAGTAAGAGGTTTTTAAGCCTTGCCCCGCCCCTAAAGGGCGAGGTTCGCCGTTCATTTTATCATGATATATCTTTATAAGCAGAACTCATCGCTATAAGGCGAATCATTTCCTACAACGATTTTCGCATCGTAATCAACTCCTTTAGGGCGCGTCAAATTATGTGTCGCTAAACCTTTATTTACTTGGATGTTGAATGGGATAGCCATGGGCCATAGAATTATAGTTCAAGTATCTGATGCGGATAAAGTAAGTAATGCTATAGTATCTTGCAGGAACTTAATTGATGATATGCCTGACGCCGAGATAGAGGTGGTTTTTCACCAATCAGCCATAGAAGCCACAATGAGGGGGACCCCAGTGGAGCCCGATGTAATGGACTTGATGAGGAGGGGAATCAAGGTCGTCGCATGTAGGAACTCGATGAGGGCCAGGAACATAAATGAAGAGAAATTAATCAATGGCGTCTCCATAGTTAAGGCCGGGGTAGGCGAGATCGTTAGGAGACAGGCGGAGGGCTGGATCTATTTAAGGCTCTGATGCATTAATTAGCATGGCTTATGGATGAGCAATTATTTTTATTTGGATTCATGGAAATATTTAATATTTAATTTCAATGCTTCATATAATAGTTAACCTGATGAGGGTCAATCATTTAGCCAGCGTCGAGAAATCCGTGTTTGGAGAAGAATATGGTAGATCTTCCCCCTAAGGCAACGCTTGAAAAGACTATTGATGGGTTGCGCAGCAATGGAGGAGGAACCGCAGACTTCGAGATCAGTGCGCGGCTCATTAATGGATTAAGGACGGAAGTAAAGGTTGGCGGTCACACCCTATACATAGATGGCCCGGCATCCCTTGGTGGGGCGGATACGGCTCCAAGGCCGGGAGCCTACGCATTAGTTGCATTAGCTGGATGCATAACTTTCATGTTTGCCTGGCATGCATCCCTAAATGATATAGCAATCAATTCATTACATATAATGATTAGGGGCAGCCATGATTTATTGCCCATGTTTGATCCGGAAACAGGTTGGCCCGGCTTCAGGAATGTAGAGGTTGAGGTTAATGTTTCTACGGATAAGCCCGAGGAACTAAGCAAATTACTTAACGTAATTAAAGATGGTGCGCCCATATTGCAGTCATTTATTAAGCCCATACCTGTAAAGCTTCGTGCAGTAATTAATGAGAGGAGGATTAGGGATGAAGTTGTAATGATCTAGGTGGGCAATGTAATGTTCGATGCATTGCGTAAATGGGAACCAGATGAAGAGCTTGCTAAGAAGTGGCAAGAATCATTGGGAACCCAAGGATATCGCTGGGTCATGGTGATCATATGGCTGGTCATAATGACCATAAACAGCATCACATTAACGAATTACCCGCTTGCCTTACCTGAGATAGCGCGTGAATTCTCGATTATGAGCAATACGTATACTTATTTCGCCGGCATATTATCCTACTCGCTGGGTTTATTCATTATATACTTTGCTAATTTCAATGGATGGATGAATACGAGGATTAAGTTGGCAGTTTTATTGTCTCAATTATTTCTCATGATGCCTCTATTCTTAATACCAATAATCAAAAATTATCAATTAATAGTATTGCTGCGCTTCATAGAGGGGCTCTGGTTCATGGAATTAGCCCTTGCTACTTTGAATTTAAGGGGCTGGTTTAGCCGAAATGAGTTGGCCATAGCCATGGCTGCGCCCCTCTCCGCGCTTCAATTTGGATCAGCGCTCGGTGGCTTGCTTGAGAAGCTTGTGGCTGAGCAAATTGGCTGGCGGTCAGCGTTTTACATTACTGGAATAATGGATCTAGCGGCAACCATTCTTTTCTTCCTCTTATATAGGGATCCAATGGGATACAAGGATTTCCTGACCATCAGTAAACGCCGTAACCTAGCCCTTAGGGGAACTCATGGTTGTCCACCTCCATACAAGTTACCAGTGGCATACACTATTGGTTTCGCGCAGATAGCTACCACTATGGCATTCGCCTCAATACCATACTTAGTGCCCACGTATGGATATGCTGCTAGGTATAGCCCAACCGCCGTATCAACGGCTGTATTAATATATGGGATCCTATCAGGCCTAGGAATATGGGGTGGCGCATTGCTGGGCTCGGCAATGGTTAAGAGGACCAGGACCGCCAAGGAGACGTTTAGGGCCAGGAACTTAACTAGGACAATATCTTATATTATATCCTTCGTTGGCTTTCTAGTTCTGGTGCTTTTCAGCAATAATTATGCGTTTTATGTTATTGGTGCCGTGCTTGCCGCATTAGTGCTCTTCAATATACCCAATTACTGGGCTGAAATGACAGAGGTGGTGCCGCCCGGCATATCGGGAGAGTTCGTATTCTTCGCTGGGGCAATAGCCTCGGCCGGCTTTTTCTTGGGACCCTTAATGTCGGTCTACTTAATAGTTAGTGCGGCCAATGTGAGAATGGGGTTTATTTTATTCATAGCCGTATTGGTATTATCCGGCATAATTAATGTGCTTCAAAATAAGGTTCAATTACCAATAGATAGATACAAGGCCTAGCATTGAATTCATTAAATTATTTCGGCTTTATTTGGTTTCTTTTTATTATTTCATTATATGTATCCAGTATTCTCTTGGCCATCCTGTAATGCATGTAATCGACCAATTCATTATCCACTCGTATTGCCCCTATGCCAGTTAATGCTGCTTTCTCGTATTCTTGAACCACTTTCCTTGCCCAATTAACCTCGGATTCGGTTGGGGCATACACCTTATTAGCTATTGGCACTTGATTGGGGTGAACCACTTGGCGACCCTTGAATCCAAGCCTCCTGCTTATGCTTGAATCCCTCTCGAATCCCTCTAAGTCATCTAAATCCATGTACACCCCATCTATGGCCACTATTCCCGCAGCCGCGGCATCCACGGGCATCTTCATCCGTGCATAGCTGTATTCCAACCCATCCTTGCTCCACGTGAGTCCCAGGTCTATCGCTAGGTCCCCTGCTCCGAATCCGATGGCCGTGACATGTTTCATCGATGCCATTTCATGGGCCGTGACCACGCCCACTGCACTTTCTATTAGGGGTATTATTGGGATGGGAGTGGCCATTGCAGTTAATCTGCTTATTATGGCGGCAACTCCCTCTGGGGTGGCCTTGGGAAGCAGCACGCCATCGCAGTGGGTAATCACCTTTAAGTCATCATCGAACCACCGCGATCCATACGAGTTTATGCGTATGAATGTTGGGTAAGCGCTTCGCAATGCCTTTGCTTCCTCCGGTATTAATTGCCTGGCGGAATCCTTTTGGTCGTGGGGGACTCCATCCTCCAAGTCCAGAATCACTGCGTCCGGCTTGTTTTGCATTGATAAGGCGCTCTGTATATACTTGGGTTTATTGGCCGGTATGTACAGCATTGATCTAAGCAGCACGTGACTAGTGCTGCACCGTGTTTTTAATCTTAATGGTGCCTAGCCCTTATTTTACTGGATCTATATATTCTAACATAGTAGTACTTAACTTGTGGTAGCCCTATGTTAAGGGTCTAACCATCTAACCAATCGGCTTTTAAACGCCTATTTTCCCTATTTTTCCCGAAAGAGGTAATAAAGAGGTGACCAATATGACATATATAGGGAAAATACCCCCAAACAATAAAAAAATAAACGAAGCAATCAGGGAAAAAGCATGGCTAATAAAGTACCTGCTCAGCGGCGAAGCCTTGGAGGATGCCAAGAGAATGAATAGGAAACCACCAGCAGAGCCGCTGGACTTAATATATGGAGACCCATCGCTCAGCATAACGTCGCAACGCCGGCAAATAATCTAAGCAATTTACTCCGCTCCTTGATAACGAGAAGGGCAAGCCTTTGGGACAGAAAGTCAATGGCCTTAACTCGAACCCGATAAGCTAGCCAATAGCCTTCTAGGGCTGAGAAGAGGCGGATCTGGAGTAAAAAATCATTTATACACATGGGGGAAAACCTCGCCATTTATGGCAGGGATGAGGGAAATAACTTTAAATATTTGATGTTTTTGTTTTTCTGATGCCCATCGTGGGGTTTAGGTTTAGAGCATACACTAATGAACAGGCGTTGAGGGCGTTAAAGGCCCAATTGAGGTTAGCCTCGGAGATCTACAATACCCTACGATGGGCAGACAAGTACTTCTACCATGAGGATGGGAAGGGCTTGACGCAAACGGAGTTGAGGCAACTAGCCCTCGACCTCAGGAAACAAGATGAGGAATATCAGCAAATCTATTCCCAAGTAGTTCAACAAGTCGCAGATAGATATTATGAGGCTAGGCAACGCTTTTTCGATGGGCTTGCAAGATTCCCAAGGGAGAAGAAACCCCATAAGTACTACTCCCTAGTTTATCCGCAAAGCGGTTGGAGAATATTGGCTAGGGAGGGGAAGGGCAGGAAGGAGAAAAAACTAGTGCTGAGGTTATCAAATCTAGGGACGTTTAAATTAATTGTTCATAGGGACTTCCCGCTGGATAGAGTGAAACGCGTGGCGGTAAAAATAACTAGGAGTGAAAAGGTTTTCATCTCATTCATTGTTGAGGATTATGAATTCCCGAAGCTGCCAAATACTGGAAGGGCGGTGGGGATTGATGTTGGTGTGGAGAAGCTTCTCGTGTCTTCGGATGGGGAGTACGTGCCGAACTTGAGGCCATATGAGAAGGCTCTTAAGAAGGTGGGGAGGCTCCACAAGGAGCTATCTAGGAAGGAGTTTCTATCTAAGAATTGGTTCAAGGCTAAGATGAAGTTAGCGAGGGCTTATGAGCATTTGGCGAATCTGAGGAGGGACTTGTACATGAAACTCGGGAGGTATTTTGCTGAGCATTACGACGTCGTGGTTATGGAGGATATCTCCGTTAAGCAACTCATTGGTAAGTCTTCCAGAGGGCTGAGGATGAGGCTTCACGACGTGGCGTTTCACGAGCTTAGGAGCATCGTGAAGTACCAGATGGAAAAATATGGGAAGAAGTTGGTTTTAGTGGATCCTAGGAACTCCTCGAAGGCGTGCACCAAGTGTGGTTATGTAAAGGACTTAGCGTTGAGTGATGGGGTTTTTGAGTGCCCAGTCTGGTTGGAGGGCTGATAGGGATTATAATTCGCTTAATCACTTGAGGCGTGCGGGGTGGGAGCCGCCCGTGGTGCCCGTGGAGCTCCGCCCACTACCCGTGGTTCACAGCTACGGGCAAGGCGGGGCAAGGAAGCGGGAAGCCCCTTAAGGATGGGGTAGCTCACATTTAAAAATCAAGAACCGTTTATCTTAAATGGGACGCAGGGTAGCAGTGATAGGGGTCGGCAGAATAGGTACAGCTATTGTACGTGGGTTTCTTGCCAATGGTTATTCAATTAATGATGTGGTGGGCACAGTTAGGCGGGTTGAGAGCATGGATAAGGTCAAGAATCAATTGCCAATAACAGTAACCACTGATAACTCCATCGCCGCTTCAGCTGATATAATAGTCGTGTCTGTGAAGCCTAGGCAAGTACTTGAAGCATTATCACGTATCAGCGATCAATTAAGGCCTGATCAATTGCTGGTATCGGTGGTTGCAGGCGTGCCTACTCACGTTATTGAGGAACTAGTTCCATGTAGGGTGATCAGGGCCATGCCAAGCATAGGCATAACGAGGTCAAGAGGAGTTACTGTGGTCTCTAGGGGAATAAGGGCCAGCGATAATGATGTGAACGATGTATGTGGGGTATTTAAGTCGCTTGGTAAGTGCTATATAATGGATGAGCAGTATATGAATGCAGTAACTGCATTGAGTGGGAGCGGACCTGCCTTCATAGCTATGATGCTTGATGCAATGCAGGAGGCTGGAGTACTTATAGGCCTGCCAAGCGATATTTCCTGGAGACTCGTCATGGACACTGTTGAAGCGACCCTGGAATTGCTGCGTGATGAGGATCCAGCCTCATTAATACATAGCGTCGCGACGCCGGGTGGCGTGACAATAAATGGGATTTGGAGAGGGGAGGAGAGGGGTATTCGTGGAATAATAATGGATATGATTGAGGCAACGAATAGGCGGGGAATCGATATAAGTCGCGAATTAATAGATGAAATAAGGAGATTCGCTGGGAAACCGGCATGAATAGCCTTAAATTGCTTGGCAGAATCGCTTGGATTTACTCTACCCTAATAAGTATACCAATACGTGGGTTACATGAGTTAGTAATTAGGAATATACCTGACCGATCATCGGTGCTGGACATTGGCTGCGGCCCCGGCCTACTTGATGCCGAACTCCAACTAAGGGATAATAAGGTAACATGTGTCGATGCATTGATTCCAATGGCTAAGATATCGACGCGAAGGGGAATCGATGTGGCAGTTGGAAGCATTGAGATGCTTCCTTTACGGGCCTCATCATTTGATGTAGCGATCACCACATTAGTAATGCATCAAGTGAAGAATAGGGGAAAGGCAATTAGTGAGGTGATGACTGCCCTTAAACCAGGCGGTTACTGGGTAGCGGCTGAATTCATTAAGAGGACATTAATTAATTGGGCCTTCATGGATTATGGGCCATTTCAGCATCCAGGAAAAATAATTAGTAAGTGGAGATTCGGGGTAGCGATACTACTAATAAGAAGAGCGACAAATCCTTGCTAGGTCTGTGGTAATTTATGGAAATGCCTTAACTATTAATGTTTGATACAGGATCCAGTAGCCGTAGTTTCTTGATGAAATAATGATGGGTATCTTATATTGCCCAGCCACTGTCGGCATAACTACTGCCTCTATGGTAGCCTCGCCAGGCGTAAGCACATGACTAGAGGAGTCCCTGCAACACACTACATCAAGCTTTATATTGCTGCCCGTCTCATTAGTTACACGTATGCCAATGCGTGTTTCCCTATTTATTATAGTCTCGATCACGTCGTTAATTAGGCTCGCATGAATCTTCTCCATGGAATTGCCAGCCTCATTCCTTGCCTTGCTTAGCCATTCATCTATCATGAAGTTGCTCCAATAATCGCTCCACCAATAGTCGCTATCTAATGCGTGCCACATCGCATTCCTAGCAGTAACTAGCTTAGTGCCCAGCATGGCTTCGGCCCCTAATATGAATCTATATGTATCCACGGCCTTGATCCAGTATTTATCATGCTCAACGCGCTCCCCCCTCCATTTCGAGAAGCCGCCTAACCAAGACGTGGTCGGGATATATGTTAGCGTTCTTCCGCCAGTCATGGCTTCACTGAGCTTGACGGTGGTTATGATGCCATCCCTTTGAAGTTTCTCCAAGTATGTGTAAAGAATATCCAGCTCCACTGCAACGAGTCGAGGCGTTTTTGACATAGCTATGAAGTTCTCTCCATCTAGTGCAATTACCACGAGGGGATTAAGTCCATCAACCCTAAATGCATCCATTATTATGCGCCTAGCCATTCTATCGGCATGCCTATCATCAAACAAATTATTCTCGAATGCCAATATATCGCTTATCCGTTGATCCCTGAAGAATATAGTGAAGCCGCCTAACTTATATGGCTCATATATGGATCCCTTATCCCCCACAGAGCCTGGAAAGTGATTCTTACCGCATAGCACCGTATACTTGAGGCCGGCATTAACGTAAATGTCGAGAAGCGACATGTCCCAAGCCATTTCGGGGGTCCATATGCCCTGCGGCTCAATTCCAAGTATGCTCCTAGTCACGTCAGCGCCTGTTCTAACCTCTTCATCCACTATATCCCGCATTCCATGGGTCGCGACCAGGTATCCCGCTATAGTATGCGCATATAGGCTGGTCAATGCCTCGACCTGACCCCTATGTACCTGTGATTTAAATAATTCAAGGGTATCCGCGATTTTCTTGACTTGGTCGGAGTCCTTCCTATATTGATGTCCATCCATTAACCTATATCCTCTCTCTATGGCGTCGCTCCACTGCTTTAATAGGCTGGGCGATAAATTCACTGTAGTCTTCACTTCCTTATGCTTCTCATTTAGATATGCGTGAAATGCATAGGGGCCCCCGTTAAAGGTGGGGGCCAATGAATTATCAGCAATGTATCTGAATGCCCAATCCATATAGTAATCGCCACTAGGTAAGTACCATGGCGGTTGATGCATATGATAAACCAATGCAAGCTGAATGCGTTTAGCCACATCAATTACATATGCCCTAACATTATCTGATACAGATCTTCCATCGTAATTAATATCGGCATTAACCATTAACACCCCTCCCCGTTTCAAGTCGGTCTGAATCTCCATTATCTTGCGTTCTCCCCCTATTAATGCAACTTTCTCCTCATGATCCAATATTTTCTCATTCTCAAGAGTTGCAGTGATCCTGATGGATAATGTTATCACATGGTCATTCTCATTCAATGCATGGATTATTATTATGGCCTTATCGCCGACCCTATATATGGGCTTATCCGTGGTTAAATATATCATTTACAGCCATAATTGAGGCTTGGACTAAATTAAAGTATTTCGTTTAAAAGAAACAAGGCATAGGCACCTCTCTCTAAGTGAGCAATGCTTAATAATGCTCTTGCCTTCATGATCGCCAGTGAAGGTAGTTATATTGGGGATAGATGGATATCTTGGATGGCCTCTTGCATTAAGGTTAGCGAGCAAGGGGCATGAAGTCATCGGCATTGATAATTTCAGCACTAGGCGCGAATTAGAGGAGGTGGGGGCATGGTCTGCGCTCCCCATAGCATCAATGCAGGAAAGAATAAAGGCCGCGCGGGAATTAATGGGCGCCGATATAAGATTCATAGAAGGCGATGTGACTAATTATGCTATTGTTAAAAAGGTTATTGAGGAGAAACCAGATGCTGTTGTTCACTTTGCTGAGCAGAAATCAGCACCATACTCAATGATTGATCTGGACCACGCTAGGTATACAATGATGAATAATTTGATTAGTACGATGAATTTGATTTATGCCATTAAGGAGGCTTCGCCTAAGACTCATATATTGAAGATGGGAACCCTCGGCGAGTATGGCACTCCTAACTTCGATATACCCGAGTCAGCCACCGTGAAAGCGATTATAGATAATAAAGAAGATGATATAATCGTGCCAAGATGGGCTGGCAGCTGGTATCATTGGTCCAAGGTATATGATAGCTATAATTTAATCTATGCAAATAAGCTATGGGGATTAACAATCACCGATATTCATCAGGGCCCGGTTTATGGAACTAGAATACCGGAGATAAACGATGAGAGGCTATTCACTAGGTTTGATTTCGATGATGTTTGGGGAACAGTGGTGAACAGGTATTGCGCGCAAGCCGTGATAGGTCATCCCCTTACTGTGTATGGTAAGGGGAACCAAGTACGGGGCTTCATATCGCTTGAGGATAGTATAGACTCCATTTACTTGCTGCTCACTCATCCGCCAGAGGATGGGGAATATAGAGTGGTTCATCAATATAGGGAGACGCATTCCGTGAATGAAATAGCCCAAATAGTTAAGGATGCTGCAGCCGACTTTGGGATTCATGTAGATATAGAGCATATACCTAATCCCCGCGTAGAGAAAGAGGAGCATTACTATAATCCGATTCGCCGCGTATTGCCTGGGCTTGGCATGTTTGGGTTAAACAAGGATCTTAGGGATGAGGTCAAGGTAATTCTACGCGACGTGCTTCCATATAAAGATAGAATAGAGGCTAAACGATCAATTATAATGCCGAGAATACGGTGGAGATAGTGTGGGGCTTAGGCGTGATATAGCCATAGTGGTCACATATAGGATGCTGCTTAACTTGGCTGGGCTCCTCCTTCCTTTATCTACGCCGATGGATGCCAGCACATGGGTATCAATAAACTATGGGGCATTAGCCATTGGCGGCCTAATCGGTTATTTAAGCGGGTTCAGGGCTCCACAGAAGATATTCATGGCCATGATACCCATATTCTTCATTTGGTATCCCTACACCATGCCTCTCATAATGATCGGGCTTGGCATCCTTGATCCCCTCGCTACTCCCCTCATTTATGAAGCTTATGGAGATAAGGCCCTTTCCCTTGTGTATTCATTGACATCATTCAGCATAGCCGCCAGCGGCTTGCTTCTATTGGTTCCGCCCTTTATTCCATTTATGGTGCTGCCCTTCACATTGTTCCTGCCTTCAATTACAAGAAAAGTGAATGTCAGGCAGGCAGTTTCGTCGACATTAAACATGGAGATAATTATATTTGCATCATCTACATTTATATTGGGAGGACTATATACTATTTTCCTGGCTAGAGTAAGTGGAATGCCTTACTCTAGGTATGAATTAGCAATAGCGGCAGCATCGATGGGATTAATGAGGCTCTTATCCTATAAGATTAAGAGTTGGGTCTATGAATTGATAATTATGGCTGGGTTTGGCTTTATGGCTTTCCTACTTAATGCTGAGTTATTTCTTTTATTCATATTGCCATACTCCATGATTTATCCTGTCATAGCTATGGTGGCTGGAAAACGAGGTGGACGCGATCCAACGACTGCAATTAATGCGGCATTTGCCGGGGTTGGCACTGGTTCCGCCATTCTTCCAGAGGCTTCTAAATATATCAATGCATTGATTTTTCCGATTGCTTTGATTATAATGAATGGATTAATGATAATGCTTAATGAAGTTAATCACCGCTTACATTTAAATCATAAATATAAATCTTACTAATTAGTTCTGAGCAGCTTTTTAAAACTCATGGTTCAGCCATTGATTAGTGGATGTAAGTTTCCTAGTGCAGTACGGTAGGGTAGGTAGATCCATTAGGTCAGGCATACGCATGAGGCTATCCACGCTGCCTCCGGGGATTAATTATAGGATAATGGGGGAACCCATCATGTCCACCAAGTTCAATGAGTATGGATTAAGCCCATTCTCCATGTTTAAAACCGTGATTCGCATCTTTTTCGACAATATTTCCCCATTAAGCGGTGACGTGATTCATGCATTCTTTTGGTGGTACCGCAGAATGGGCGATAATTGGATACTTGAAAATGATCAAAGCCTGAGCCAATTCTTCCGTATCTATGGGAATCATGGCAGGGTTCCTCAATTTATAAGTGACTTCATGTATAGGAAAGCCACTGTAATTACTTGGACTAATTGGGCTAGGCTGGGCTTTATTAGGGATGGCTTCCAAGAAGATAGGATACATGTAATTGATCTACCAGTTTGGCCACAGTGGATAAATATCGGTAGAAAAATTGAGAACAGCGTAATATTTGTTGGGATTGATTTCTACTTGAAGGGCGGCGACACGGCGCTTGGAATATTTAAGGAGCTCAAGGAAAGATGGGGCAGTAAAGTGAAAACCACATACATAGGCTCCATACCTAATGAGTATAAGAATGGGTTGCGATATGTGGATGAATATTATCCGCCCTCTCCATCCAGCGCCGTGATGAGGAAAATAGGGGAATCCCAAGTCTTAATATTGCCATCCAGGTGGGATGCATATGGAATCACCGCGCTTGAGGCTATGATGCGCGGCACAGCTGTGGTTTCCAGCTCCGCCGGAGGCTTACCTGAAGTGGTGGGGGATGCAGGCATTATATGTAGGAATAATTCATGCATGCTTGACGCTGTGGAGGATTTATTAATGGATACATCAATGCTGAAGAGACAGATCAATAATCAACTAGAGACTTTGGCCACTAGGCACAATCCTGAGAGAGTGACTCAATCATTAAGTGAGGTATATGAATCATTCATGCGCCGCTGATATGGACGCGTGCCTCTCCAGAACTTCTCCTCCTCATCACTTGAGTTGTTATACTCAACCGGGTCCTTGACCCCATTTATTTTGAATGCTATCCTCCTCATGTAGCATGGACCACATACGCCGCAGTGCTTCTCTCCATCCTCATAACAGCTCCACGTATATTCAAGTGGAGCATTTGTCTCTAGGCCTAGCTTAACTATTTCATGCTTCACTAGGTTCCCAACAGGCATAACTAGTTCAACCCTCTTTTGGGGCCCGGTTGCGTAGGGTAATACATTATTAAGTAACCTAATGAACTCCATCTCATTATCAGGATAAGCCCCGCTCTCCTCCAAGTTAACCCCAGTGGCCACAACATCGTATCCCCAGGCCTCAGCAATTGCAGTGGCTAGAGCTATAAACACGAAATTACGGGCCGGCACCCATTCGTGAGCGAATTCAGCGCCCGCCTCGCCTCCCCGCGACTTATTTATATTGCCTTCGCCGAGAAGCGGGGAGCGCCCGACAACTTTAAAGAAATCCATGTCGATTTCTATTAATTGAACATTCATATCCCTCGCAATGGCTCTAATCGCCTCTAGCTCCCTGTTCTCGGCTTTATGCCTATAATTAAAATGGAGAAGAGACACTTCATAACCGTCTTGCCTCAACTTAGCGGCCGCCGTGGTGGAATCAAGACCACCACTCGCTATGACTAATGCTCTTTTTCTCTTCCGATCACTTGTTTGCTTCCATAGGCTAACTTCCTGCCAGGACCCGTTAATATCCACCTCAATTAATGAGTATGGATTAATTCGCTTAACTACATTGCTTTCCCATGGGGCTTTTCCTGGTTCCTCCAGGTAGTAATCCATGCTTGAGAAAAATAGGACATTAAGTTCCTTGTCCCACATGATGTAGAGAGGCTTGAAATTAGTTGCTAACCACATTTTTCCTGGCCTCCTCTTATCGATAATTGATAATGCGTATGATCCCGCCACCTCATCCCTGAGAATCCGCTGCAGATCGGTTATTGATCCATCCCACTCATGCTCAAGCAGAGGTGGGATTATTGATGAATCTATTTTACTGGTTTTCCTAATATTAAGCCGCCTCTCTAGGTCTAAATCATTGGCTATAGTGCCATTATGCGTGACAGCTATGTTGTTTCCAATTATGGGCTGAATGTCGTTCAACCCCTTCTCAACAACGTGCTCAGTGGTTGGTTCAGCCCTATTATTAGCTATCACTGCGATAGCTTCCTTCGATAGAAAGCCTCGCTTCCCAGGTAAATTATTCGATGCACGTCCAATGCCTTTTAATTCCTCGAATAATCCATCCCTGGTTAAGTAAACGATGCCCCAGCTATCCCTGCCCCTCTCCTCTGCTTTTATCATTATTTTAATGATTTTCTCCTCTATAGCCCTTGCTCTATCATTATCCAGCGATCCAAATATCAGAGCTCCGCTTATGGAGCAATCCATTGCTTCGCCTAATCATGATGCCTTTATAATTGTTTTCAACTTTAGGGAAACAGAGCTCTTCCGTCCCTAATGGGCGATGTTTATCACTCTTTTACTTATCATCAAAAGCATGAAGAACCATAAAAGGCAGCAATGCAACAGCTCGATCTTTGATTCAAGTACCTCGATTGTCGATCTGCCTAATAATTTATGCGTTGAAAACGAACCAAAGAAAGTGGATTAGGTTATTTTAAGTATATAAAATGTGCTTTATTTTAAATAATTAATCAAAGAGACAAGTGGCTTAATAGTTATTTAGGGGTGGCTTACCGCTGCTTCTAAATGATGCCAATAATAGCAGTTCATGCGGGCGCAGGCAGAGCCCGCTTTGATGAAGATGAGTTAATTCAGTACAGGACCGGCATACGTGACGCCGTCTTAAATGGCCTAAAGGCATTGCGAACAGGTAATTCAATTGATGCTGTGGTGGAGGCAGTCTCCACGCTTGAAGCAAATCCAGTAAATGATGCCGGGGTAGGCAGCGTATTCAATATAGCTGGCGAGGTTGAGGTGGATGCCGGATTAATGGCGGGCTCCACAATGAAGATAGGGGCCGTCGCCTCAGTTAGACACGTAGCTAATCCAATACGCTTGGCCAAGTATGTGATGGATAATACGGATCACGTACTAATAGTGGGAAATGGGGCGGAGGAACTAGCTAAATTAACTGGCCTATGGGTTCCCGACTTCGTATTCATTAATGAAAAGAAAGTAAACAGGTATAAAGCAATGTTAAAGGATGCTATGGTGGGCGGTTCCCCTTACAGAATGGTCTTTAATCTAGCTAAGGAGGCCGGCTTAATGGATACAGTAGGCGCCGTATCTCTGGATTCAGAGGGCAATCTAGCTGCCGCAACATCCACTGGAGGAGTTTGGTTAAAATGGAGAGGCCGCGTCGGTGATTCCCCTATTCCTGGGGCTGGTTATTGGGCTGATAAATTATGTGCATTCTCCGCCACAGGACTTGGAGAGATCATAATAAGACATATGGCCTCAATGAGGGCCGCTATGTTAATTAAGGAAGGAAAAGACATAATCGCGTCAATTAATGAGGTGGTTAACAGCGCGAGTAGGGACTTTGGTCAGGGCACCATTGGTTTATTAGGAATAGATGCGAAAGGAAATATTCATGCAGGATTTAATACCGAAATGATGGGGCGAGGCTACATGCGGCTCGACATGAGGGAACCAATGATAGCCATCTATGCAAGCGAACCATTCCCATAGATGGGAAACCCATTAGAGCTGGGACGGAGTATTAGCGGTAAATTGTATTCCAACCGGATATTACATCAATAGCACTATATTTCCTAACAATCTTCTCGCTTGGCTTACTATCGCTCCACTCCCTCTTAATCACGGATCCGCAACAATCGATATAATTCATGTCATCAATCAATTCAATTGCTTCTCTAAATGGTCTATTCGTGAAATTAGATAGGTAATTACCTGCAGCAAGCCTTGCTCTCCAAGTTACGTATTCAATATCCTCCCCGGTATTCAGCAACACTATCCTAGAGTCAAAGTATAGTGGTCTGCCAAGCTTAATTGATAGATATGATGATGCAATTCCTGAGGATACAGATACTAACTTGAATTCACGGCCATCGAATGGTACGTAGCTGCCTAGGAACAGATTTATCTCGTCTGAGACCACATACGCCGCTATTGCGCCTAATCTTTTCATTAATTCTATTGCTGTGTCCTCCATGGCTTCCCTCACCCTCTCATCTCGCGGCTTCTTGAAATCACTTAGGTTTACGCTAAATGAAACGCCATCCAACCTAATTACCAGCCTCTCTCCACTAACTTTGTAACTCGCCTCCTTTGATTGAAAGCGCCTCTTGGCTTGTTCAAGATCTATTGAAAGCAATTTATCGAGCGAAGTCAACATATTGACTCAACGAATTTCTTAGCGAGCCTCCTAGCATCCTCGATTGAATCCAGCTCCTCTATACATACCTGCTCCTCGTTTTTCATGTAAACCACATATTTCCCGTTATAGAAGTAAATACCGGCATATGCGAAACAGTTCTCCTCATTCATGGTTCCCGCCTCCTCTATTGGCGCTGTATCGAATCCTATTCTAGATCTAATCATGTTAACGTATTCCCGTTCACACCTCATGCTTGCTTTTTGCTGTGAATAATTAAAAGCGTTTTGGGAATCCGGCTCCACACGATTATAAACCACCTAATAAGGATGAGTAGTTTACCAAGTGAATTTCGATGCCTGCACCTAGCAGCGAGGTTTTAACCTATTTGAAGCCCCAACCCATAACCAAGCACCAAATGAGCCGCTCCATAAAAGAAGGTGAATGTGGTTTCATATTGTATTGAGCCGCCGTTGCAGTTTCGTATATTGTTCGAATAATCTATATAGATTATTATTAAAAATCGATAAGTTAACTAGAAAAAGTAAATAAATAATCTTGCGTAATATTTAAATACAACTTAGACAGTAAATTATATTGATGTCTATCGAGGAAAAAGATCTTCCATTCGACGAAAAAATAATTATTAATAAATGGTCGCACAAGAACATAAGCATAGAGGATTATAAGAAATTGCATGAGAAAACCATTGAAAACATTGAGGAGTTCTGGTCCAGCGTTGCAAAGGAACTTGATTGGTTCAAGCCATGGGATAAACCGCTCGTGGCTGATCCCCAGCCTCCATTTTATAAATGGTTCGCTGGCGGTAAATTAAATGCCTCATACTTAACGCTGGATAAGCATGTTGCATCATGGAGGAAGAATAAGGTTGCATACATATGGGAGGGTGAACCAGTTGATTCCAAGGGCAATCCAACAGAGGTACGTAGGTTAACGTATTATGATCTATACAGGGAGGTAAATAGATTGGCGTATGCAATGAAAACTAAGCTTGGCTTGAGGAAGGGCGATACCATAACCATATACATGCCGATGATACCGGAATTACCTATAGTCATGTTGGCTGCCGCCAGATTAGGAGTTATTTTCTCGGTTGTTTTCTCCGGATTTAGCGCAACGGCATTAGCAGATAGGATAAACGATGCAAAGTCCAGGGCAATCTTCACCGCGGATGGCTTCTGGAGAAGGGGAAAACAAGTAAGGTTAAAGGAGGTCGTTGATGAAGCGATAAAATCATCTCCCTCCATAGAAAAAGTTGTGGTGTATAGAAGGCTTGGCATTAATGATGTTCCAATGACGCAGGGCAGGGATCAATGGTGGAACGATTTATTAAGTGATGTTCCAGTCAATGCATATATTGAGCCAGAGCAAGTGGAGAGCGAGCACCCACTTTATATATTGTATACATCCGGCACCACTGGTAAACCCAAGGGAATAGTCCACGATACTGGGGGCTACTTGACCGAGCTGCATGCCACAATGAAATGGGTATTCGACATAAAAGATAATGATGTTTATTGGTGCGTCGCCGATATCGGATGGGTGACTGGACATAGCTACATAGTATTTGGTCCCCTCCTGGAGGGAGCAACCATTGTGATGTATGAGGGGGCCCCAGACTACCCGGCTCCAGATAGGTGGTGGCAAATAATTGAGCGATACGGGGTCAACGTATATTACACTACGCCAACCGCCATAAGGACATTCATGAAATTCGGGGATGAGTGGATCAGCAAGCATGATTTCTCCACAGTTAGATTGATGCATAGCGTTGGTGAACCAATTAATCCCGAGGCGTGGAGATGGGCATGGAAATGGATTGGACGCAGCGAAATACCATTTGGATCCACTTGGTGGATGACGGAGACTGGGGGAATAATGATAAGCCACGTCCCCGGCTGGGGATTAATTCCATTAAAGCCAGGAACTAATGGAATGCCCATACCTGGAATAGATGCCGATGTGGTAGATGATGAGGGTAAACCAATTCAGGGGAAGCGGGGATACTTGATTATAAAGAAGCCGTGGCCTGGAATGCCGTTGACCATATGGGGAGACCCCTCTAGATTCGTCAATGTGTATTTCTCCAAGTTCCCAGGAGTATTTTATGCCGGTGATTGGGCTATAAAGGATGGTGATGGATACATCTGGGTACTTGGCAGGGCCGATGAGGTAATTAAGGTAGCAGGACATCGTTTGGGTACATATGAGATCGAGTCCGCTTTGATTTCTCATAAGGCTGTTGCTGAGGCTGCTGTGGTTGGTGTGCCGGATCAAGTAAAGGGAGAGGTTCCCGTGGCTTTTGTAGTGCTTCGTTCCGGTAATGCCCCATCCGATGAATTAAGAAAGGAGTTGCGGGTATGGGTTAGGCAAGTTGTTGGTCCAATAGCCGAGCCATCAAATATAATCTTTGTATCCAAGTTACCTAAGACCAGGAGCGGAAAAATAATGAGGAGATTGGTCAGGCAAGTGGTTATGAATCAACCGCTCGGCGACGCGACGGCGCTTGAGGATGAGACAAGCATAGATGAAGCTAGAAAAGCTTATGACGAATTACGTAAAGAAATTGGTAATACATAAGATGTAGTTATTATAAAACAATAAAACTTAAAAACGCCGATTTTCTATTAAGTATATGTCACAAAAAACAGCTAATCCAGCCGTTCTAGGCCTATCCGGCTTCGCGTTAACCACGCTCGTGCTGAGCACAATCAATGCGGGTCTAGTTTCGGATTCAAGTGCTGTTCTAGGTCTAGCGGCGTTTTATGGGGGTCTCGCCCAAATAGTGGCTGCTCTCTATGAGTATAAGGCCGGTAATACATTTGGGTACTTAGCATTCTTCACTTATGGAGCATTCTGGGAATGGTTCTTCACCACGATCCTATTAATAAATCTACACGTTATTGGAGCCAGCCCCGCAATAGGCACAGTGCTAATAGCGTTCGGCATATTTACGTTCATAATGTGGATAGCCACGTTCAAGCTAAACTGGGCATTATGGCTAGTGTTTCTATTATTATGGATAACCTTCTTCCTGCTTGGATTCGGATACACCATGGCCGGTGGATACATGGGAATACTGACGGCATTAGCGGCCTGGTACACTGCATTTGCTTCCGTCATGCAGGATGTCTATAATAGACAAATGCCCCTACTGACTACTGCACCGCTAAGAAAGTGATGGAGATCGTGAATTATAAAAATAATCATTTTTTACATGTGATCTATTATTGGGATTCCCAGTATATTCATTATATTGCCAAGCGCGATGCGGAATGCATGCACTAATGCCAGCCTAAAATCCCTTAATTCGGGTTCAGCATTTATTACTGGGTTCCGTTCATAAAATACATTGAAGTCCATGGCCATCTTATTCACGTAATCAATTAGGTTCTCTAGCCTGAGATTAATGGATACTTCGGCAATGGCTTTAGGTAACCCCCCCAAGTCCTTTATAAGCTTGATTTCATCATTATTAAGCGAGCTAGGCGGCGTTGCCTTGCTTATCTGCGGCTTGCCTGCCTTCTCCAGTATCGATGATGCCCTCACATATGAATATTGAATGAATGGCCCACTATTCTGTTTTAAATCAAGCAACTTATCCCAATTAAACTCGAGCACCTTTAGTGGGGAGATTGATAGAAACGAGAATCTAATTGCACCCACTGCTACGGCCTTAACTACTTTCCTAGCCTCTTCAGTTCCCAGCCTATTCTCAACTATTTTCCAGACGCGTTCCTCTGCCTCCTCTAGTAAATCATCCATTGCAATCATTCTACCACGCCTACTGCTCATCTTGGCGCCAGGCATATTTACCATTTCATATGAATAATGCATTATGCGTGAGGCATCATATCCAAGCATATGAAGCAGGACCCTAAGCTGAGCCTGTGGATGCGTCTGCTCAGATCCAATTACCCTAATAACCCTACTTGGACTACACTTATCCAAGCACCATGCAGCATAGGCCAGGTCCCTAGTTAAGTAGAGGGTTGAGCCATCCCTTCTGGTGAGCATAGCTTTAGGTAGGAAGCCTGGGAGAGATAATTCATTAAATAAGCCATGATCGCTGGCGTACTTGCCCACGTCTATTGTAATAGCCCCTTCCTGTTTCTCCACGTATTCCTTGCCGATCAATGCCAATTTATCAACAAGGGACTTCGCTAAGCCAGTGTCCAAGGCAATCTCGGATTCCCAATCAAAATCATCAAATGATATGCCGAATTCATTAAATGTCTCCATGAAGCCCTTAAAGACCATGCTTATGCCTTCCCTCACCTTACTACGTATCTCTGGGTTTCCTTGCTCATATTCGCGTACCCATCTATTGGCTTCCTCAGTTACATCAATATTTCCCAGCGATGATGCCAAACTATTAACTAGCTCTTGATCTTGAGTACTCCACTTACCAAGTACGCCAACCCATTCATCGCGCTCAGCTATTATTTTCCGCTTATCTTCATCCTTTTCAGCGAGCTTTTCTGCCTCAGTTAACCTCTGTATCTCGCCTATTGCATATGTTATCGAGTATATGGCGCCCACTACCTTATCTGGTTTTTCGCCGCTCATTATTCTTTGATTCACAAGATCCTTCACGCTGTGGTATCCTATAGCCATATACATTACCTGTGGTCCACAGTCATCAACATAGAACCTGGTGCTGATGCTGCCTCCACAGAAACGAAGCAATCTCGATAATGTATCCCCAATTATCATGTTTCTACCATGACCTGTATGAAGCTGATGAATGGGATTGGCACTGGTGTGCTCTATAACTATTTTATCGCTACGGCATTGCTTGGACCAGCCGTATCTTTGGCCATTGCTTAGGATTGAATTAATGACTAGTTCGGCATACTTTATGTAATCAATATCTATGTTTAGAAAGCCATTAATCAATTTTATGCCTTTTATTAATCCCCGGGGCTTCAATGACTCTATCACATTTAGTATATTGGGATTCTTCTTTATGTAATTATGAAGCGGCACCGCCATGAAGCCAAAGCCCTCCCTGGCCCTACTTGGTTCAAGTCCACTTAGATCTTCATTTATCATTGCTCCAAGCTCATTTATGATTCCCCTAAACTCATCCTCAACCTGGCCCTCTGGATCATAACTCATGTCAAACAAAATGTTCTAAATTAAATAAACATTTCCGTGAACATAGATACAACTAGTTTTCCTGCATTCATCCATGTTAAGGAACGGTATAAAGCCATTGATAAAAGAACGATAAGCCTCGCCTAGGAGAGAGACAAGTGACTGGACACAAAGAATTTATAGTTAAATCCAATATATTAATCATGAGGAGCATTATAATTACGGTAGTATTTATTGCATTTTCAATAGGTACAATAGTTAATGCGGCCCTAATACCGGTTATAATACCACAAATCGCGGCCCCTCAATGCTTGAACTATGTTATTTCACTTAATCTAACTTATGCAATACCCATTGCTGATCACTTAACTAGCCCGCTCCAAAATGGTATTAACTTAGTAACAAATACGGTACAGCCATGGTATGGCCTAAGCCATGATAATTTAACCCTAATAATTTCAGGCAACGACTGGGCAATCACCAGCACAACGGAGACCAATTCAACAGGTGGAGCATTATGGCGATTATGCATTAATCCAACCATGTTGCCGAAAATCTCTTCGTGGTCAATAGTCATAGGGCAAGGCAATGAGTATCCCTTAACAGCGCTATTCGCTTTCAAGACACGCAACATCAGCCTAGCATCGCTGCTGAGTGATTTAACTATGACTGGAGGATCATTGCCTGAGGAAAATAATGGAACATATAAATTATGGCATCATGTTGGAAAGTATTATGGTGTGCCGATGCCAATGCATGTGGTGCTTTATTCATTTATCGGCAATGCGTTATCCCCAGCTACAGGCATAGATCCTCTTCCACAGTACTTCAATGGCTTTAAGTTTCCCATATATGGCAATAACATAAGCATGTATATAATTAGCGTCATAAATGGAAGCGAGTTAATAAATTACTATCCTGCTAACCTAACAATTGGGCAATTAACCGGGTTTGGGCTCTCCATATATGGAGTCACTAGGTTACTTCCTTTTGGACCAATTCAATATAATTCGGAGGTACTTCTCCTCAAGAATTACACATTAATTGATGCATCATGTCTAACTAATTATTATTATATAACTGGGATTAGATTGATGCTATTGAATCCAGCCTATGGGATCTATGTACCATTAACCGTATATTATTTTAAAACAGAACCCACCGGGTTATTATCTATAAATGGATCAATAATAGTTGGCGGTTACTTAAGTGAGTATGATTTCCATAACGACACAGTAGTGACTATATCGCCCATAAATTACGGCCAACCAATTAATGCATGCATAGTACCAATAAATAATACATAATACGCAGTTCATGGCTTATTATTCAATTCATTAATAGTATCAAGTTTAGGAAAACTTTAAATGATTAGCCCCCGAAAATGTCGCTATGTTGATGCTGGCCACGCTACTTATATTGATAAAGGCTGCTGGATTGCCATTTATTAATTACACAATGTATTTAGAACCTAACTCCACCTTAGTCAACATTAATCTCCCGATTATTCCAATACCGGGAACACTGGAGGTCATTAATGATAGCGATAATTCATTAATACCCTCCAGCCTCTATAATAATGGGACGCTTGTAATATTTGCATTCGGCGGCGGATATGTCTCCATACTTTATGATGCTAATTATACGTATGACCAAGATACTCTTACATATTATGTGAACATTTCAAGTCCAATTAAATTCGGATTAATGTTCCCCCCAAATATAGTGATGCTAAACCTGCCAAACAACATAATTAGTTATACCCGCATAAATAATTCAGTTGAAGTAACAATACCTCCAGGCCGGTACTCTCTTCAATACATCTATGTCCCAATTCAACAGAGCAGCACAACAACAAGCAGCACCCCAGCTCCAACAACGTCAACAAGTTCAGCGCCTCTACCGCCGCCGACCACCACTACATCACGCCAGACCAGCACAACTACTTCTACCAGCGCAACTAGTACCACAGTTAAGCCAATTAATCAGACCACCACGACTCAATTCCAATCAACTACGCCAACTCTCAGCAATAATAGTTCGTTCCCAACATCTATAGCCATAACTATAATAGTGCTTGTAATCCTTGCGTTTATAGCATCTATGATCATGATAAGAAGAAGGACATCGCCCCTCGTATCAGTCTCGTTGGATGATGTGGATGAAGAAATCATAAGGACACTGAAGGATAATGGAGGCACCCTATATCAATCACAATTACAGCAATTAACCAATATACCTAAAACGACATTATGGAGACACGTGCAGAGACTACAGGATAGAGGCATAGTTAAGATCGATAAGGTAAATGGACAAAACAGAGTTACACTAATAAAATGAATTTAATCCCAAATTTGAGCTGGAGATGAATTGAATCTCCAATCTCCTCCCCGCCCTGAAGGGCGAGGTTTTCCGCCCCTTTGAATCCCTAAACTTTATAACGTTTATTTTATGCATTAATTGCGGTATAGAGCTGCTATGCCGTTCCATAATTCTATTAATTAAATCATTAATCAGTTTCATCCAAGTTCCACAAAAATGCAATGGCGCAATCCTAATTAAGTTCAAAATGAGATAACGATATATGAATAACAAGTCAATAATGATAGTTGTGATCATAATAGCATTGGCTATAGCATTGACCCTATATGCATCTACGAATTCGAGTTCGATTTATGCCTCTGAATCACTTAACGGCTCCAATAACTCCTTATGTATTGCAGCCTCAATTGATGTAAACATAAGCGGGATTTTTTATGACAAAATATTACTATTGGCTTCTAACGCCGGTAGTATTAATCAAACAGAATTAGCTGAAACAGTTAACTTAATAAGATTAGCTGAAATTAGCCTCAATGAGTCAAAATGCATTGATGCAGTCAAGTATAGTTCAGCCGCCGTTCATTATGAAGAGGCCATATTTAGATCCATTGTATTAAGCAATTCGAGATTAAAGGATGAGCTGGCTTGCATGGCCTCCAGCGGAAGGATCCATGCATACCTAGATTACTCTCATATGGTTGGTTTAATTCTTCATAATTCATCGCTCATTTCGGCGTCTAATTCTTTAAGCCTTGGATTACTTCTCAATCCCTGTAATAGTACATTAATTAATGAATCGAATAAAATATATAATAAGACGCAATCCATCGTAGCCAGCAAATATAATTCATCAATTAACGCGTTAACTACGAGGCTGATTAACCTATACTTGCATAACGATTCATCACCTAATGCCATTAATGCAATTCGCATTCTCATACATACTAAATACGTATCGACAGTAATTAATGCAGTAAATGGGACTCTGCATATCTACCTTGATCAATTGAGGAGCATTTTATCATCATATATAAGCGAGGGCAATATAACTGGTATTGCATCTATGGATTCGAAACTAAGACCAGTAAATAACATTGTTCTTCACCTAAATGAAGCGGGAATCAACCTATCTAGTGCCGAATCATCGCTTAATTACCTAAATCAAAGCATTAATTATGCAATTATGGTAGTAAGCAATACAAATAAGTCCCAGTTAGAATCAGTTGAGTATGAGTTGCGTTTAGTGGCGAATTCGTATAGGCTCAATGACTTAAACGAAATAGTTACTAATTTAACATCTCAATTAGACTCAGCTAATGAATACTTCATAAATGATACGATGGCTCTTAGCGCAATTAAAAATCGATTAATTATATCCACGAACATCATAGGAGTGCCCATGCCTAATTCAATTTCAAGGAAATTATCTCATTTATACAATTTGACCATAAGTAATCTAACGCTTGCGAATTACTACCTAAACCAATGCAGATCCTCAGTTCAGAATATCACAATCATTAAAGCGAGCCTAGTTAAGGGTAATTCATCATTAATTCCATTTTCATATTATGTATGGATAGCTAGAATTTATTGCCCCCTGAGCATTAAGCTTCTAATCAATGCCAGGAATATCATGAACTATATCGCATATATATTCAATACAAGTAATTCATCATCAAAACCACCAACCAACACCACAATTATCATGCCTAACCCATAATGCATTAGGAGTTGAGCTGACCTCCTCCCCGCCATTTGGCGAGGGTTCCCCGAGGTCTAGGGGGTTACGCCCCATTAATGGGCGCTACTCGATTATGATCCACGATAAACGACAAAGGCTTCTTTATTGCTGAGATCACTATACCAGTGGCCTTCTTCAAGATGTTCAATGCACCATTCAAGTCGGAATGCAGTTTATGCCCTTTAGGACAATTAACTACTCCCCTCGGCCCCCTCTCGACTTGAACGCCATGATAGGCACAGATACGTGAAGTATTATACTCAATGACCTCAAACACACGAATACCATACTCCTGAGCCTTCAACTCAATGATATTCATCAACTCTCGATAAGACCACAAGTTCACGGTGAACTTATTACCCTTTTGTTGAGCAATGTTGAGGGGGTAACCCAAGTAGATGGTTGAGACGCCTCGCTCATGCAACTCCCTCAACAGGTGGGAGGCAAAGTTCCTATACAAATGAAGAAGCCTCCTAGTTAATTTCTTGAAGAGCCTCCTCCCCTCCCTATTAAGCTCATAATACGCCTCATATTCGTTGATATTCCTCGCCTTATCCGCCGAGGACTGCGCCTCAGCTATCCTCCTCCCGAAATAGAAGTAATCCTCCTTAGCCCTAACCCCCTTATAAAGCAACCAAGTGCCATCATCGATCACCACGCTCGCCAAGACGTTGATGCCTAGATCTATTGAGGCCATTTTGCTCCCCTTCGGCGATTTAACTTGAATGACCTTCCTCTCACCCCTCACAATATGCTTGCTCCTCCTTCCCGTTTTAGTTTCCTCAACACCCACCTCCACGGGGATTGAGGCGAACCAAGCATTTCCAACCTCATCATAATAAACCTCCAACCTACCTTGTTTTCCAAGCCACCTTAACCTACCCGTAAAACTAATTTCCAACTTGAAGTACTTGAGGATTAGCTTATGATTCAGCTCGTCCACTACATAATTATCCTCCCTCACGACTAGCATTAGCTTCCTCCCAGACTCATCCTTCCAGTAACTTGGCGGCGAAACGCGATCCATGTGGGGCGGTAATTTTCCCTCCTTCCTCAGCTTGAGTAGGGAGAAGAATGATGACCAAGCTTCGTTATTCTTATAATTACTTGTTGTGCATTGGCGCTGCCCAACTCACCCCTATACTTCCCATAATACTTATCGTATGTCCCCTCGAAGTCCACTCTCCCTCCGTGGAAGAATTGCTGCCTCCTCTCGTAGTTAACCTCATTAAATAATTTGGCTGAGGCGTTGGCTAGCCTCCTCAGCTTTCTTTCTTGGAAGCCATTTGGTAGGAGGCGAATTACAATGGTTCTCTTATTGTGTTTAATTTCTTTGATGCCCCCTCCCGGTATTGCGGGATCAGCCTCCGCTCCTCATTCCCAAGAAATTGACCGGGGGAGGGCATCCTGAAGAGAGGTGTTTAGGCTTAAAAAAACTTTTCTATAAGGGACTAC
>Ga0080006_1119106_pt1 | contig 25864 bp, 26 predicted proteins | sample RS3BMetagenome_FD_69209 | JGI IMG/M metagenome (GOLD analysis project Ga0080006, IMG submission 69209) | Ferric oxide microbial mat and aquatic microbial communities from Rainbow Spring, Yellowstone National Park, USA - RS3B (SPADES... ...
GTCATACGTTTTTCTGATTCTCTATATACTGATGAGGAGACTTTTAAGCCTCTGAGCAATATCGCCAACAAGAACAGGACGCCTGTACTTCGGACACCATACAATATGGTAATTGCAGGAATATACAATATTTTTATTGGATTTCAATTGTTCTTTTCTGTTCATACATAATTATACTACACATAGCTATAATTTATCGCCTTATATCCCCATGCCTGAAGGCAGGGGCATTACGGCGATGGATGGTAAACCTATTTCTCAAGCAAAGAGGAACTTAACGCTAAAAGGATCTTTATAAAGTCTTAGATAGATCTTAAGAGAGCAGTTTCTTGCACATAACGCAAGGCCCCATAGATTCCTAAAAAGGGTGTAACTACCACAATTATTGGTATTGTCTTCAGAAAATAAGAAAGTCTTCCTTTATCACAGAATGATTCGATTAAAAGAGGTTCTTTTAATTTTTCTATGATATGAGGGACTATGCCTCCAGCAATGTAAACCCCTCCAGAGGCTAAAAATTTTAGAGCTAAATTTCCAGCCTCGGCTCCAAGTAAGGATACAAAAAGTTCAAGAGATTGCACGCACAAAGAACAATCCTTGGCCAAACCATGAAAAGTGATAGATTGGGCAGGATCTTCACTCTGTTCTATCTCTTCCTCTATAGGGTTTTTTTCCAAACATCCTCTCCCAGTTGATTTCAAATAACGGTAAATATTTAAAAGACCAGGTCCTGAAAGCACCCTTTCATAACTCACATGTCCAAAGAGACTATGCAAATACCTAAACAAGCCAATTTCCAATTCATTCCTTGGAGCAAAATCAACATGCGCCCCTTCGGAAGGAAATGGGACATATCGGCCATTTTCCCATCTTAAGCCTGCTTCTCCAAGGCCTGTTCCAGGTGCAATCAGTGCTTTACAACCTTTGCTGGAGGCTTTCCCATCTTGAATAATAACGCTATCTTTTGCCCCTAAAACAGTTACTCCATAAGCGGCAGCTTCTAGATCATTTATTAGAAAAGTATGCCTTGTCCCACAAACTTCACTGAGCTTTTCGATTTCGATCGACCAGGGCAAATTCGTCAGCTGGACTTTCCCATTGATGACTGGACCAGGAAACCCAAAACAGGCCGCTTGCGGCACAACCTTCATCTTTTTTAAATACTCGCCTACGAGCTGTTGAAAATCGGCCAGCTCTTTACTCTTGAAATACTCAACGTGCCAAAGAGAGTCTTTAGAATCTACTGACTCAAAAAGAGCAAGTCGGACATGCGTTCCTCCTATATCTCCAACAAGTATCATGATTCAATCCTTAGTCCCAATGAAGATTGCATCAAGGCCATTTTCCAACAGGAATTTTTGAACAGACAAGCCGCATGCTTTAAGAAATCCCTCAATTTCGTTGGCTTCAAGCAATCGATTCCCTTCCACATTTTCATGCAAATTTTGAAAAGCAATGGGTTTCATTTTTTCTTGCTTAAGATAATCCAGTTTTTCGGGCCAAAGAGGTTCCCAAACCAAAACTTTCGAATCTGATTCTAGATGGGCAGCTAATTTTTCAACGAGCCTACTTTTCTCTGTCCACAAGTGGTGCAGGGTACGGCTAAAAATAAACAAAGAAACTTTTGGAGGTAAAGAGCATGCAAAAAAGTCTGCAAAAATAAATTGTAGTCTTTCTTTTTGCCCTGCAGAAAGTGACTGTGCTTGCTCCACTCCTTCTCTGCTTACATCGATACCAATCCCTTTGAGTTTTGTAAATCTTTTTGCAAGGTTTCTTAAAAGCCAACCATTGCCACACCCAATATCCACAACAACCCCTCCCTGCCGATCAATCTCTTCAATGAAAGGAATCTTGGGAAGCACTTCATTCAGGAAGAGAGAAGAAAACTTATGTTCCATCATGGCCCACATCCATGGGAAAACCCCTGGATCTTCAAATGGTGGAAAGGTATGAAGATGAGCTCCTGTTTTGGCAAATTTCAAAATCTGAGAAGTCATCAAAGGATAGAAAACGGATTGAAAAACAGCAGGAAGCGTCTTCTGTTTAGTATTTTCATCGACAAAGAGCTGACCCATCGGAGCAAGTGAATAGAGAGTTTCGGTTTTATCAAGAAAATCAAAAGCATAAGCGGCCATACAAAATCTCTTTAAATATTCCGATTCGATTCCGGTTTTTTCTTCTAGGCTTTCTATGGAGAGCTTTCCTTGGGTATGTAAAGTTTCAAAAATGCCGGTGGTTACACCTAGGTAGGCAACGTTTAAAGCTTGAAGAGTGGGGATAAGATCATTCCATTGAGTCAAGAGCTGTTCCAAATTCATACTTTACAATACGGAAGAAAAAAAACACAGAAAGCTTTTTTGATGCGTTTCAATCAATCATTTACAAGTTTGAATCTTATTGGAACGATCACATAAGAAGTAACGGGTATGCCTGCCATCTTTGCAGGATTAAACTTCCACCTTTGAACGGTTTCTAACGCTGACCTATCCATGGGGAGGAAACCTGAGCTTTTGGTCAATTGGACACTCACTGGTTTACCTTCTGGAGAGACACAAACTTTTAAAACAACGACCCCTTCTTGTCCTCGACAGCGACATTCTTCAGGATAAGGCGGAATAGGATTATGCAGGTAATCTGGAGAAGCAGAACAACTACTCCCCCCTCCTCCACTTGTATTCCCACGAAGCAGGTTTCTTGCGTTTTTCCCTTTTCCCACAGTACCTTTCCCATAATTTGGAGCGGCTTTAGCAAGTGGGGTAGCAGCTTTTGTCTCTTCTTTTTTCTTTTCTAGCAACGAAAAATCTTCTCTCTTCTGCACTTCTTCCATTTTAGCCTGCACTGGTTCTTGAGGATGTTCGGTTTTTTCTTCAGGCTTTCCTGAGGCCCCTTCTACCAGCTCTACCTGTGAATAACCAATAGCCCCGCCCATAGCATACTGTGCTTTCTGATAGAAGAATGATCCCAATCCAAACAAAACGAATGCATGTAACAGAACCGAGAAAATAAATCCAATAAGCCCCTTTTTCCTTATTTCCATAATTCCTTTGTCCCTCAGTGCGATCATAAAACTGATTCATTTTTTTTGTTAAGAAATAAAAAGAAGACAGCTGCAAGGTTTCAATGCAGCGGCTAAGGCGCAATCATCTTTATACAAACAGGTATTTTGGTGGGGGAGTTGGGGGAGATTCCCTATAGGAAGAAAAGTAGGAAAACTCTATATAAGGCAGATAAGAATCCAATGAGTGATGCTTTCCAAAAATTACAAGCAGAAAAGAAACAAAAAGAACTTCTTTTTCGAAAGAAGACGTTTGATTGGACTGAAAAGGCCATTTATCAAAAGATCTAGGAATTTTTTCACAAATCTGGCAATTTCCTTTACCCGCTAATGTCTTTTGTAAGGCTTTAGGCCAAGAAACTTTTTGGGTATAATAACAAAACATTTTGCTCCAGGCTATGGACTGAAGAATCAATAAATGACCTCCACCAATCCAAACCAAGGCAAAAAAGGTCAGAAAATAACACACTTTTTTCATTCTTCGCTTTACTTTATAATAATGGCTAATTAGCCAAGAACAAATCCTATTGCTAAAAATTTATAGAGAAAGTGTTTAGAGCAGGGGGCTTGGGGGTAGATAGTCCTGGGGATAGAATGACTATGGCCTCAGATTTTTTTTCCTTGCTCATTTGCTTTAAAGATGTGTAGAACAATTTTGTTCAAAAAAGGTTCATCCTTTATAAAAATGAAGTATCTTAAATTCCTCATTTTTTTTCCCCTAGTCTTCTTAATTTCTTGCAGTCCCTTTTCAAGTACAGTCAAAAAAGAAACTCGCGGTCAGCCCTCTTTCTCTCAGCTTTTAAGGAACCCTCAGGCCTACAAAGGCCGAGTCGTTATGTTTGGTGGCACCATCGCTCAAACAAAAAACATGAAAAACTTAACGCTCATTGAAGTCATTCAAAAACCCTTGGATAGTTCCTCTGATAGACCTCTGGACACGGATCGGAGTGGGGGAAGATTCCTTGTAGCTACATCTAAATTTCTCGATCCTTCCATCTATAGCAAAGATAGAGCCATTACTGTTGTAGGGAAGGTTCGTGGCGTACAGCCAGGAGTGATCGGGAAAAGATCGTATAACTATCCAGTCATTGAAGCAACTCAGATTCATCTTTGGTCAGAATCCTATTATTATCCAGGATATTACTATCCTCCGGGCTATTTTTGGGGTCCAGGCTGGGGTTGGGGTTGGGGCCCTGGCTGGGGCTGGGGTTGGGGATGGGGTCCAGGTTGGTGGTGGTAACCTGACGGAGACAGAGTAAAAATTATAAGGATTCAAACAAATCCATCTCTGCATCAGGCTGTTGGCGTTGAATGGCCTTGTGTTTTTCGGTCAATTTATATTTGCGTAAAAAACAACCAAACCATTGGCTAAATTCAGCGGCTATTTTACCGCTCCCAGAAAACCTTCTCCCAAAATGGCTATCTGTTAGCTTTCCTTCTCTAAAGTCTTTGATTCGACAAAGGACTTTTTCCTTTTTTTCTGGATAATGGTAAGCAAGCCATTCCAAAAAGAGATCACGCACCCCCCATGGCAACCTCAATATGGAATAGCCGGCATAGGAAGCTCCAGCTTCAGAAGCCGACTTCAAAATCATAGGCATTTCAAAGTCATTTAATCCGGGAATAATAGGTGCAACCATTACCCCCACTGGGATGCCCGCCTCAGCCAGAGAAGAGATTGTTTCAAGTCTTAAAGCAGGAGAGCTTGCTCGCGGCTCCAATATGGCTGCCAATTTTGGATCAAGAGTTGTTATGGAGAGAAAAACACTGAGAAGCTTTTCTTTTGCTAAAGCTTTCAGTATGTCCAGATCTCTGCAGAGAAGCCTACTTTTAGAAATGAGAGTGACTGGATTATGATATTTAAGAAATATCTCTAGACAACTTCGGGTCAATTTAAAATGGGCCTCACAAGGTTGATAACAATCGGTGACCCCACTGACCATAACCACTTTGGGCCTCCATTTAGGAGAGCGCAGAGTTTTTTCCAATAGCTGTGGGGCTTTTGTTTTAACAAGGATCCTGCTTTCAAAATCTACCCCTAAAGAAAAACCCAAATACTCATGAGTCGGTCGTGCATAGCAATAAATGCAGCCATGTTCACAACCTCTATAAGGATTAAGGCTAATTTCAAATCCTAAGTCTGGACTTTGGTTATAGGATAAAATTTCTGAAGTTGGATCTTCATAAAAGAGGGTCTTTTGTACCTTCCGGCCTACTGTATATTCCTCTTCCCAGACTAACTTGAGCGAATCAAATCGGTTAGACGGATTCGAAAGAGCGGCTCTTCCATGCCATCCACGCTCAACTTTTAGAGGAGTATCTTCCACAACCTACTATTGACCATTTAAGCAGTCTTTCCAATAGCATTTTTTAGTGATTGATTTTTAGTTTTCTGCTCGGAAGTTTCAGAAATCCTATTGGACATCTTCAAGCAAAGATCCACAAGAGCTTGAGTGGCTCGACTTTTCATTTTGTCGTTTGGCTCGATGATGTTTATCCACCATTCCACTCCGTGTGGAGGATTGATCTGACTAAAGAGAAGATCTGAATTGCTATGTTCAAGCACACGCCGAGCTACAAATCCGATGCCCATCTTTGCTCTGACAGCTTCCTTTACGGCATCCGCTCCGCTAACTTCAAAACATAACTTAAATCGCAATCCCTTTTTTTCTATTTCCCTTTCAATCGTTTTCCTGACTCCAGATTCAGGTTCCCTCCATATAATTGGATAATCAATCAGTTCTTCTAGCATTACCCCATTTTTCCACCGATCCGCCTTTGGATGATCCTTCCAGTAAATCAACACAATCTGATCCTTCCACCATCTTTTAACTTGAAAAGTCTCAGGGACTTCCTCCTCGATAGGATCTTCCACAAAACTCAAATCCAAATCACTCATTCTACGGAAAAGCTCATACGTTGGAGCGGTTTCAACAGAAATACGAATGCCTGGGAACTTTTTTTGAAATTCCACCAACGAAAGTGGAATATAATAATTAGATGCCGTCACCGTAGCCCCAATACGCAATGTGCCAGCGGACAATCCTCTTAACCTTCGGATATATCCTTCGGCTTTTTTCATGTTCTCTTCAAGGGCAACGGCAAATACCATTAGCCCTTCGCCAGCAGGAGTAAGAACCACTTCATGCCCTTTTCTACGGTATAAAGGCTCGCCGACAGCCATATTAAGTTGTCGAAGCCTAGCAGAAATCGCTGGTTGGCCAAGATTTAAGAGCTCTGCTGCCCGTGTAACACTTTTTTCTCGTATGACTTTTAAGAGCGTCAGTAAGTGATTCGGATTAAGCTCTACTGTATCTGCTCCCTGGATCTTCTGAAAAATAAAGTCATTATCATTTTCCATAATATTATAATTTTTTTTTTTAAATTAAAAGTCAATAAATTTTATCAATAGATTTTGTAAAAAAGTTTATATAAAAATAAAATAATTTAATTTTTTTCTAATATCATTTAAAAAATAAGAAACCCTTTAGTCTTTGAAACTATTACTAACATTGGGTTTTGAAGCCTATAGACTGGCAGAGCCATGTGATGTAAATGAGGCAGAGGCAAAAGCTGATCCAGCAGTTACAAAAGAACAAAGTTTTCTAAAGAGAAAAATACTTTGAATGTTTCCTTCCGATGCGAAAGGAGCCAGCTGTATTCGTTCTTAAAGAGAATGGCTAGCTTGCCTCTATAGAAAAACAAGCTTAGAAGAACTGCAGAAAAATCTAAGGGAAAGGCAATCAAATATCTTGGGGGCAGTCGACAGAGCTCTGCTGCTCTAGTTTAGAGGATTGCTACAGGTTGCGCTAACTGGAGAGCTTGACTATTTACCCTTAAGAAGGAAGCAAAAGAAGAATTATAGGAGCACATTGCTTGCTGGCTTTGTTGGCTTATTAGCTCCAGTGTTTTGAGGATCCAAAATGGATTTTTTTTATTTTTTTATAGCCCACCAATAACGAAATTCGCTGAACCTCAGTGTTCCCCGATGTCTACCAACCCATCTAGGAACATAAGGGAGTTCTTGGCGTTTTATCAATATGATCCCATCAGCACCATGTTCAACAGCCACCCTGGCCGCATGTTTCCGTTGCCTATTGGTTTCAATTAATCCCAAAACCCTGTAAGGATAATTGGGCTGAGAGTCAACCCAAACATCAACGGGGACTGTTTTCCCATCTACCACCAGGGAGAGGATTTGAGGTTTTGATCGAACACTCCCCGGGCCATGCCGTTCAGGATTCGGAGCCGGGAAAAAACTCGTTTTGGCTAGAACCGGTGAGCTCAAAAGAACAAGACTAAAGAAGATAAAACAAAGCTTTTGTATTTCTCTTGATTTTAGCATGCTAGTTAATAATGAAAAAAACCAATCAAGAAAAGATAAAAATAAAAAAATTTTTATGATTTTTGTCTTTCTTTTACGCTTATTGAATCTATTGAATAGCCATTATGTCTTCCCCAACCCCCCTTACTAGAGAACAAATAGACATACAGTTAGATTTTCAAAACATTCCCTATGAGTCAACAGCAGAGATTCCTGTTGTAATCCATTTCATTGGACAACAAAGGGCCTACGATGCCTTTGACTTTGGGTTATCCGTTTCTAAACCGGGTTATAACATTTTTGTCATGGGACCGCCCGGAATAGGTAAAAAAGCTTTTTTAGAAAAGATTTTGCAAGAACGCGCTGCAACAGGGCCTCTACCTTCCGATTGGTGTTACGTCTTTAATTTTGAAGAGGAAAACAAGCCCAAAGCCATAGCTTTTGCAGCTGGAAAAGCTTCAGAATTTGCTGAAGATATGGCTAGACTGGTCGACGATCTGAAGATAGGAATTCCCTCTATCTTTGAAAGCGACGAATATAGAACCAGAGCCCAAGAAATCGAACAAGAATTTCTTGATCGACGGGATGAAGCCCTCAATCAACTTAGGGAAAAGGCTCAAAAAGAAGGGATCGCCCTTTTGCAGACACCAGCTGGCATTGCTTTTGCTCCTTTTAAGGGGGGAGAAGTTCTTGATCCAGAGAAATACAATGCGTTGCCTGAAGAAGAAAAAAGAAGGATAGAAGCAGCCATTCGAAAGCTGCAAGAAGAACTCACAGCTATCTTCAGACAGATTCCAAAGTGGAGGAAAGAAGCTCAAAACAAATTGCGAGAACTCAACCGGAGTTATATTCAGGGGTTGGTTTCCAGTTTGTTTGAGGAGCTGAAAGCTAAGTACAAAAAAATGGAGGCGGTGTTGCTTCATCTGGAGGAAATCCAAAAAGATGTCTTAAAAAACGCTGAAAATTTCCGTCTGCCTCGGGAATCTGAAATCCCTTCCCTTCCCGGTATCTCTGGACCAAGCCAATCGATGGAATATTTCCTTAGGCGCTATAAAGTCAACGTTATCGTTGATCATTCTAAATCCAAGGGCATCCCCATCGTCTTCGAAGATAATCCTACCTTTGTAAACATCATCGGCCGAATTGAACACATCGCTCAAATGGGCGCACTCCTCACTGATTTCACACTGATCCGTCCGGGAGCCCTACACCGTTCTAATGGAGGCTATCTTATTGTGGATGCTTTACGGGTTCTTTCCCATCCCTATTCTTGGGAAGGACTAAAAAGGGCCTTACGCAGCCAACAGATTAAAATAGAGCCATTAGGAGAAGCTTTGGGATTACTGAGCACAGTATCCCTAGAACCTCAGCCTATTCCTTTAAATCTAAAGGTTATTCTGATCGGTGATCGGTTGATCTATTACCTGCTCTATCAATTTGATCCTGAGTTCAAAGACCTCTTCAAAATCACCGCTGATTTCAGCGAAGAATTCGATGCCTCTCCTCAAAATCTTCTTCCCTACTGTCAACTAATTGCTTCCCTCTGCCATAGCCACGGTATAGCTCCACTTGAAAAGTCAGCCCTACGGCTTATTGTTAAGCAGAGCTTAAGATTTTCTCAAGATGCAAAGAAATTTTCCCTAAATATACGAAAAATCCTCGATCTTTTAGAAGAAAGTGAGTACTGGAGAAAAAAAGAAAACGCTCAATTAATTTCTGCAGGACATGTACAAGCAGCTATTGTATCTTCTTACAAAAGGATCAACCGGATAGAGGAACAAATAAAAGAATCGATCCAGCGTCAAATCCTACTCGTTGAGACCAAAGGAAGGAAGGTAGGACAAATCAACGGTCTAGCCGTTATAGATATGGGTAATTTTATGTTTGGCTATCCAACAAAAATTACAGCCAGAGTTAGATTTGGCCACGGGCATGTCATTGATATAGAAAGAGAAGTCAAATTGAGTGGCCCCATCCATTCGAAAGGAGTTCTTATTCTTTCTGGCCTTCTGGCAGGCAGGTATTTGCCTGAGGAACCTCTATCGTTGAGTGCCACACTTGCTTTCGAACAATCCTACTCCCTTGTAGAAGGGGACAGTGCTTCAGCAGCGGAACTGTGTGCTCTTCTTTCTGCCCTTGCCGACTATCCTATTTACCAATCAATAGCTATTACCGGGTCAATCAATCAGCTTGGAGAAATTCAAGCCATTGGAGGGGTGAATGAAAAAATCGAGGGGTTCTTTGACACCTGCTCTGCCAGGGGACTCGATGGGGACAACGGGGTCATTATCCCATGGTCCAACCTTCAACACCTCGTTTTGAAAGAGGAGGTACTGGAAGCTGTGGAAAAAGGACTCTTTAAGATATATGCAGTGAAAACAATTGATGAGGCGATGGAAATTCTTACTGGAATACCAGCTGGAGAAAGGGACGCTCAAGGAAAATATCCGCCAGAAAGTATCAATGGTAAGGTAGAAGCAAAGCTATCCCAATTTGCAAAACGGGCTCAAAAATTTGCTTCTCCAGGCCAAAAAGCTGAGAGCATAGCTGCAGAAGAAAAAAATGATAAGTAAAATCCTTCTTTTCGAAAACGTACCGTTTTCACTTAGAATGGCAGCATTGCTGGCCTCAAAGCTTAGAGCAGAACTTTTAGGGCTATTCATTGAGGATCTCAATCTTCTTAGACTTAGCTCTCTGCCTTGTGCCTTTGAAATAGAGATCCATTCAGCTCTCACAAGATCCCTAGAACCAGAATCCCTTCTTAGAAGATTTCGAACAATGGCAAACCAAATGGAACAACAGCTAGAGGCCATTGCCAAAGAACTCAACATCCCCTGGTCCTTTCAGACCACCCGGGGTTTCCTCTGGAGAGAACTCATCGAAGCAGCAAAAAACTGTGATCTAATCATCCTCTCTCAAAAAGGACCCTTTTCTAATTTTCAATCTTTTTATGAAGACCCCCTTTTTCAATTGCTAGAAGAAGCCAAAAAACCCGTGCTTTTCCTTCCATCCGACAAACCCCTGGAACCGCCCTTTGGAGTATTGATCAATCCTACCAAAGATTTCCTTCCTATTCTTACTTTTGCCGCAAACCTCGCAAAAAAGTTCAACGGCTCGCTGACACTCTTTGTCTGCAATGGAACCCTGTCCTCCGCCCAAAAAAATTACGTCGAAGAGCTGGCAAGCGACATGGCTCAACTTTCCGTTATTGAAGGCTTAGGGAAAGATCCAATGGCTCTTGCCTCTACTATTGCTGAAGAAAAAATAGGCTTGCTAATTTTTTCTATGACTGGAATCGACTTAAAAAAAGCCACTTTGAAGGCCTTATTGCGGAAGCTCCACTGTCCGGTATTGTTATCTCCATAAGCCTTTGTCAAAGTTTAGGTTCGGCTACCTCGTTGATTTAAAAAAATTCGCATATAGACTTGCCTCATCCCTGTATTATGGATTAAAAAAATAGCTGTGTAGCTTTCATGACTGCGAATACTTTAATCCCATTTTGCCATCCTATCCTTTCTCTTTATCCGGAAAGACTCACAGCTGATTCGGTCTGGCATAGCCACATCCCTTTTGCATTTTGGCTGACAGCAGCTGCTGCACCCCAGCTCTTCGTTGAACTTGGTCTCTATAAACTAGACTCATACTGTGCTTTTTGTCAGGCCGTCAAATATTTACACTATCCCACCGCCTGTTATGGCATTGATCACTGGATGGGGGATGAAAATACGCCCCCGGTAGAAAAAGAAGAGCAAGAACTACTCGAATCTTATCATTATCCTCGCTACGGTTCTTTTTCAAAACTCCTCTCCACTAGCTTCGATGAAGGACTTGGCTTTTTCAAAGATGGTTCCATAGACCTTCTGCATATCGATGGATCTTCGACCTATCCTTCCGTCCGTCATAATTTTGAAAAATGGTTACCGAAGATGAGTGAGCGAGGCATTGTTCTTCTCCATGGCACCAATGCCCGTGGAAAAGACTATGGAAGCTGGTTGTATTGGGAAGAAATAAAAGAGTCCTATCCTTACTTCCATTTTCTGCATGGCTATGGACTCGGCGTCCTGGCCGTAGGCAAAGAAATAGCTGAGCCTTTAAAACCTTTGTTCGATCTTAAAAAAGAAGACATCGATGTTGTTCGTTCTTTTTTTGTGCGACTTGGAGAAGGAATCGAAGCCATTATAAGAAATGAAAAATCAAGAAAAGAAAAAGAAAATCTTTCTAGAAAAATAAAGGAGCTGGAGACCAATATTCAGGAAAGTGCAATTTTAAGAATTCAATTTAAAGAAAAAGAAAAAGAAGCTACTGAGCTTGCTGAAAAAATAAAAGACTTAGAAGAAAAAGAAAAAGAGTTTTGTCGCAATCTTTCTATTCTCACAAAGCTCCCCTTAGAAGAACCACTCGATCTATCCCTTACTTTTAAGACCTTAAAGGAATTCCTTTCTGAACAGGATCATCAGCTCAAAACTCTGAATGAGCAATTGCAGCTTTTGCAAAAAGAAAAAGAAGCCTTTCGACAAAAAGAAGAAGAGCTCAACAAAATAAAACAACAGAGTGCCCAAGAAAAAACAGTCAGTAATATCCAAAGCCCAATCAAGACTCCCAAAACAACTTCTACAATCGAACAACTCAAAGTCGTTATTGAAAAAGAGCCGACTCCATTCGATTCTGCAGAAAGCCTAAAAAAGATACAACAACATTTATCCAACCTAGAAAAAGAATTTCATACCTATCAGAATCGATTGATTGAAGAAATTCGAAGAATAAACTGCTTGGATGCTAAAAGATTAGAGCAACAGTGTAAGATTTATCGAAAAACAGCCAAGAAGAACTCTTTTTTTGCCTGTCTTTTTAATCCAAAAGCAAGAGAAGAAAACAAGCTGTTTGAAAAGGTGCTTCAACTCAATCTTTTTGACCCTGATTTTTATATTCTCCAGGCCCCTGATGTCCCTAAAGAAGAGGCTTTATGGCATTATTTTAGGGAAGGCTATATTGCAGATCTCAATCCCAACCCTTATTTCGACACAGCTTTTTACATCAAACAAAATCCAGAGGTGACACAACAAAATATCAATCCGCTCATTCATTATATAGAAGAAGGGGCTATCAAAAGGAAAAATCCTAGCCCCTACTTTGATACTCAATATTACTTAGAACAGTATCCAGAAGTAGCCGAACAGCAATTAAATCCCCTTTCCCATTTCTTGATTCAAGGAAGAAAAGAAGGAAGACTCTCTCGACCTATTCTCAAAATTGGATCTCGGATGCGTCCAAATCTGCTGCTTAAAGAAGCTTCAAACAATCCTCACTGTCCAGTCTGTGGCAAAGAGTTGCCAATCAAAACCTCTTCCACGCCCAGCTATGATCAGATCCTTTGTCCCTATTGCCATTCAAAAGAATTAGATTTTGAATTAAGTAATAACTTGATTGAAGAACTGAATCTTCCTGCCAAATCTTTAAAAGAAGTAACCGAAAGCCTACAACAAACAAAACTTCTCCTCCTTGGCTTATCTAAACCAATGCAAGAGATTTTGTCAGGTTGTAAAGAAGCCTTTTCTAGCCCCACTCTACAACTGCAAAGTCATGAGTCTATAGCGAGTGGATCTTTTGACATTGGAGTTGGAGCGCTTCCTAAAACTTTTAGCTATGAGAACAACCCAATCTTCGATCAAATCTTTATGGCTTTGAAACCAGGTGGTAAATTTATTTTTTCTTTGCCTCTTTACGCTAGCATCCCTGTAACAGAGAAAGAAAAAGAAGCAGCCGAGCAAACCAATGTGACTTTGTCTGAAGCTCTCACTGACGAAAACAAACCTACTCCAATCACCTTACAAATTTTAGAAAAACTAAAAGAAAGTGGGTTTCAGTTGATCAAACCTAGCAAAGTTGATCCTGATCTCCCTCTTCCTAGAGTAATCGTCATGGAAAAGAAGAGCTTATAGCAACGACAAGCTTATTTTCTCTACCTATAGTTGTAGCTAAGACTGCTAGCCAAGAATCCTCCAATGCTAGAAAGCTAGCCCATGTTTGGTGAAAATTTCGTAATCGATTATCAATGATCTTTTTTTCAATATGTCACTATGTGGGGGTTTTGGGAGCTATTTTTGGTTTTCCAAGGCACTAAGCGGCCAACTCGTAGGGCGGAAAAGAATTCTGATGATAAGGTAAATTCTTGACTCGTCTGCCGATAGCCACTAGATTAGAGTCGGTATGGTCAACGTTGGAACTGCCGAAGTTGCCGAAGTTCGCTTCAGCGAATCCGACGCCCTTCAGAGACCGTCCGACAAAGGAAAGCTCTCGGACTGCCAGGAAATCTTTCTTTTTTACCATGGGTGGCTTAATGACCCGCAGTCTGCTCGTCGGGAACTCTACGAGCTTCTCGCTGCGTCGATCAAAAACGAAAAGTACCGATTGTTCCAAGGAAAGTTTGGCAAAATCGGGTTTCTTTTTGCCTACTGGCCCTCCAAGGAGTTTCCTCCAGGAGGAGACCCTCTTCCGGCTCGTGGAGGTGTGCATGTTTAAAAAGGAGGAAGGCATAAGAGCGCTAAACACGCTTTTGTCAGGCCATTGCAGTCTGAGTTTATTCAGCAAGCAGTCCGCCATTATCATAGCAGCATTGGATGCTTCTCCAGAACTTGCGTCCAAACGTAAGGATCAACTCTTGCAGGTTGTAGATTGTATGCCGAAAAGCTCGAGGGTCGCCCACCAGCGCGTGTTATGCCGGCAGAAAGTGGCAGAGGCGCCTTAGGTGGAAACCATATAAACAATAGTTATGCCCTGAAAATCATGTTGGCTGAAATGGAGGATGAGGATTGAGCAAGTTCCTCGAGCAAGTGCGTGCTTTGATACACGCTGGCGATGTTCAGATATCTGAGCACGGATACGATGAGTTGGCGGAGGACGGGCTGACCGTAAGAGAGGTGCTCAGTGGCTTTCAGGACGCGGTGGTTGTCGAGGAATACCTGAACTACCCAAAGGGACCATGCGTCCAACTCTTGCTGAAGGATCGAACGGGCGCACCCATTCATGTTATATGGGGTATCCCATAAAGTCATGATAGACCTGTGGTTCTGGTCACTGCCTACCGGCCGGATCCGGGGCGGTGGGATCAAACATTCACGCGGAGGCGATAACGATGAAACAGCGAAAAAAGTCAAAATATGTGCATAAAGCTCAATATGTGGCTGAGGTAGAGGTCACGCTGGTAGAGGACGATACCGGGTGGTCCCCTTATCTCAGCGTTGAAGATGCCTATAAATTGGACGATGTGAGAGATGCCCTTCGCCGGGGAGACTTGGAGTCAGCAGCGAAGTACGGGCGAATCTACGAGCTCCGCCCAGTGGCACATCAATAATGGCATAACAAGCAAATCAGGCGGACGGCGCTACGCGCCGCCGCCGATGCGGAGCGTTGGACGGCAGCATCATAAAAGATCTGGTGCTGGAAACCCCGGACTTCAGTCCGGGGAGGAAGGTGGACAGATCTTTTATGATGGAAGCAACCCTGGATGCCATTGAACCGATAAAGCGCCCCCGAGGCCGGCTCAGAAAGAGGCCCAAGAAGCCGCACACTGATAAAGCCTATGATGCGGCCAAGAAGCGACAGGCATTGTGGAAGCGGGGGATTCATCCGAGAATAGCACAGCGCGAGATTGAAAGCTCGGAGAAGCTGGGGCGCTACTGTTGGGTCGTCGAGAGAAACCATTCGTGGCTGAACCGATACAGCCGATTGAAGATTCGCTATGAGCGAAGGGCTGACATCCAACTGGCTTTCCTTCACATTGGCTGTGCCTTGATTTATTGGAAGTTCATCCAAACCTGGTTTTGTTAGGCGCTCTTAAACTTGTGCCTGCGGGGTAGATCCCGTGGAGCATAAATTTGAGCTAACCCCTTCAACCCCGGCCTCACCGAATGCCTCTCCTTATACCCCGGTATCGCCTCCAGTGGCACCACCTCATCGAACCTTGAACTTTGAACTTCTTTTCTGCCCAATACCATCCCATCATAGCCTTGAGCTGTTGGACATCCCCCTCCCGATCCCGCACCGCCACCAGGCGCTTAAGCTTCTCCAGATCCTGCTCGAACTGCGCCTTTAAACCATGAACCTCGAAGGTTGAATCTTGCACCATGAAAATGTGCTCGTGCGCACTCGCTAGCAAGACCTCATGGGCCATGACCAGCTCTTCCCAGAGGCGCTCCCCAGGTCGAAACTCAATGACCTCAATCGGCAGCTCGCAACGTTACGCTCAAGTCAATCAGCCTCAGCCTGCTTAAAGGCAGTCATCACAGCAGCTGGCGTCTCCACCCGGGTCAACCAATAGACCTGGTCAAAGCTGGCGATGATGTCAATGCCCGACTCCCGGCAGCCAAGAGTGATCAGGGCATCATGGAAATTCAGCTCGGCTGAGGTGTTGCAGACCAGCGCGATCACCTGGTCGTACAAAAGTTATGTCTCAGCCAAGAGCCAGGTAACCGCTTCTGGAGGGACATGATGATCCAACGTTTCCAACAAGTGCGGGAACTGGGAGGAACGCCCTGTTCGTGGGCTCGGCGAGCCAGAAAACTGCTGGCTTCGTTGAGGAGAGGATCAAAATAGACGAGATCAGCCGCTTTCGCTTTGAGAGCCTCCCGGAGGGCTTGGGCCCTGGCATGCCAGTGGTCGAGACTGTCCATGAGGGCAACAAGGTCGCTAGTATCAATCGCGGCATGCCGAGGGATTGTCATCGTAGCGACGTTCGGTGTCCGCGACGGCATCCCCGCCCCACGCTATAAGCCCCGTCAGGCGATCCAGGATGTGAAGCTGTCACCGTGTGCAGGATCAAGCGCGAGGACTCGGGAACAGCCACCCCTCGGGCTCCTTCCTCAGCTCAAAGGGTCCTGAGAAACTTGCAAGGCTGCATGCCAGGATTGCCAATATCCGGCAGGACGGCTTACACAAGCTCACCTCACGCATCACGCGACGATTTCACCCCATCCTCGTCGATGAGCTGAAAGTAGGCGGCATGGTGAAAAACCGGCATCTGGCCTTCTCCCTATTCGACATGGATTTCTTCGAATTTCGGCTGTAACTGAAATACAAGGCAAAGGGGTGTGGTGGGCTAGTGGTGGGGGCCGACCGCAGGTTTCCGTCCAGCAAGAGCTGTTCGACTTGCGGGACGGTGCAGAAAAAAATGCCGCTGGCTGTTTTGCGAGTTGCGATGTCCGGACTGTGGAACCCCTCATGACCGGAAGGTGAATGCGGCCAAGAATCTCCTAGGGTATGGATTGGACGTCCTAAGCGGTCCTACGGCGAGGGCCGGCAGGATGTGAAGCCTGTGGAGAGGAAAGCACTGGCTCAGGCCGCAAGGCCCGAGTGATACCAGCCTCGGTGAAGCAGGAAGTCTGTGTTACTAGAAATGAGTAAGTCTGACGGAACGGTGGTGCCTTTACTTCAGATAAATACCTGGTGAAGGGAAGATAATCGGCAATTGCACGCGTCATCACCCACCCATTATGGAATTAACTGGTGTAGCCTTAATATCAGTCAATGCCGATCGGGTGCTTTGGAGATGGTTAGCCAGAAGATTGACCGGTGCTTCCAGTTTCAAAAAGAAATTTTCTGAAATGGAGTGTGGCAAAAGTTGCACATGGAGTGGCTAGCCAACACTCAAACCATAACCCGTAGTGATGGTGCTAGGAGTGTGTTATAGACCTTGCTTTTGTTTTCATTTTTATTTTATTAGATTTATACCCATGACTTTTCCTAGCTTGCGTAAACTCCCCTTTTATTCACAAGCCAACGATCGGCTTTTATCGAAATTCTGGAAGCTTCTTTTACCAAAAACCGATGATGAACTTCAGGAGCTTGCTCTGGAAGCTAAAAGAATTACTCAACTTTATTTCGGGAAGACCTTGCGACTTTATGCCCCTCTTTATCTTTCAAACGAATGCATTAACAGCTGTTCCTATTGTGGTTTTTCAAGGGACAACTCGATTTTGAGGCTCACACTTACTCCAACCGAAGTCCTTCAAGAGGCTACTTATCTTTGGAACGAAGGCTTTCGTTCGGTCCTTCTTGTGGCTGGAGAACATCCCAAATTTGTCTCTTTAAGTTATCTAGAAGAGTGTGTAACCAAAATTCGTCCTCTTTTTCCATCAATCGCTATAGAAGTTGCTCCTTTAGAAACTGCTGAGTACCAAAGAATGGTAGAAGCAGGAGTGGAAGGCGTAGTTGTTTATCAAGAAACCTATAATCCTGAACTCTATAGCCTATACCATCGTTTTGGTCCCAAAAAAAATTTTTTCTGGAGACTCGAATCCGTGGAAAGAGCGTATGCTGCCGGTGCACGGAGGTTAGGCATAGGAGCGCTTTTTGGGCTTGCTCCTTGGAAAGAAGAAGCGCTTTGCCTGGCTGCACACTGCTCGTATCTTTTGAAAAAATGTTGGCGTGCATATCTTACCATTTCTCTGCCTCGGCTGCGGCCCGCAGTCGGCGGGTTCACCCCCCCTTATCCACTGGGGGATCGAGATCTTTTCCATTTTATGTGCGCCTTCCGTGTTTGTTTCCCTCAAGTTGGCATTGTTCTTTCTACTAGGGAAGAGCCCGCATTTAGAGAAAGATTGATTCCATTTGGGATCACGTCGATGAGTGCTGGTTCCAGAACAGAACCTGGAGGCTATACTTTGGCCGGAATCCATGCTCTACACAGAGGTTTCAAAGGAAAAGCAATGGCGCTTTGTGAAGAAGAAAAAAAAGGCGCTAAAGCCACCGAACAGTTCGAAATAAGTGATAGGAGAGATGCTAAAGAAATTGCCACCGTTCTCAAAAAAATGGGCTATGAGCCTGTATGGAAGGATTGGGAATCATGCCTGAACAAATTCAAATCACAGTGAATGGTCAGCTTATTTCTGTGCCAAAAAACACCTCCGTTCTACTGCTTCTCAAACAATTGGGTCTCGATCAGAACATTGTTTTTGTTGAGTTAAATAAAAACGCTCTATTAAAAAAGGAATATGAGCAGACCATTCTCCAACCAAATGATAGGCTTGAACTTGTCCGAGTAACAGCCGGAGGATAGTCCCACCTGATGCTGTTGACCGCCGCCGCGTCCCGCAACGGGGCCTTGGCCTGCGCCTGTATCTTTCGGGTCCGCTCCGGAGCTTTCGCCAGAAATTGCTTCAGCGGCTGGTTGCCTTTCCGCTAGTTGCAGGGACGGCAAGCCAGCGTGAGATTGCTCACGCGGTCACTGCCGCCAAAAGATTTAGGCTGGATGTGTTCGATCACCAGAGGCGGAGATGGCACGGGCGATTTCGCCGGTGCTTGCATCCACTATCTCTTTTTCCCGCACCAACGCCATGCCGGTAGCCTTACTGCCAGGGTCCAGCTTCAATCGCAGAGGCTGCAAGGTGGAATCTTCCACCCTGCGATCCACCAGCCGGATGGTAAAGGGCACTATCCGGCTGGCGCGGGCACCTCCGCTCTCCAGTAGCATCCGCCCTCGCTGCTCCGAGCACGGCATCAGAGCCTTCTTCCTTTTGTCCAAAACGAACACCGCCAATTTTCTCCTAAGCCCTTAGGGGCCTTGTGCCTTGTAACGCCACCTTGCGGATATTGCCCCGCGCAGCGTTCTCCCCTCGGGAAGGCCTGCAACCGACTCACACCTTGCGGTATCGGGGAGAACCTTCGGACCTTTGCCTTTGCCCAGCATGATTCCCACCTTCCAGTGTCCGGGACTGAGGAAGCATCCCTGAGTGGGTATTAACGACCTGTTGCAAACGGAGCGGACTGACTACCGCTTTCCCTGGTCAATCCAGCCTGGCTCACAAGCTCTGCCCTTCCGGGCGGGGTAGTTGACCCTATACTCTATCTGTCTGCAGGAATCAGTCTGCCTATCGCGCTCCCAACGCTGCAATATCTTGATCATTATCCCCAAGAGCCCGGCTTACCTTCCTGATACTCGCCATTACTAAGCATCACACACAAAATACAAGACTAGAGTCACAGGTTTCTATTGGCATTCTAGAAGTTGCAATGCCTGGCTATCTAAAGTTAAAATTTCCTCAATATTCTCTCCAACAATACAGTAATGGCCCATCTTTCTTCCCACCCGAGGCTGTTTCTTCCCATAAAGGTGCAGTTTTAAGCCGGGCAGTTTTAACAATCCTGCCCAATTAGGCTGATTGTCTCCCCGCCATAAATCTCCTAATAGATTACGCATGAGCCCATTACATCTGGCGGAGGTTTCACCCAAAGGAAGATTACAGATTATTCTTAAAAGCTGTTCAAATTGGCTTGTTAAGCAGATATCCAGGCTAAAGTGCCCTGAATTATGAGGTCTAGGCGCCAATTCATTGACTATAATATCTTCGTTCTTGGTCAAAAAGAATTCCACAGCCAAAAGCCCGATTAAGTCCAAAGCGGAAGCAATTTCGAAAGCAATCTCCATGGCTTCCTTTTCCAACCTTTTTCCCAAGCCCGAAGGAATAATTGAAAAGTCTAAAATTCCTTTCTTATGAAAATTCCGTGGAATAGGGAAAAAAGAAACATTCTTTTTATGATCCCGGCCAATAATAACAGAAAACTCAGCAAGAAGCTCAAGCCTTTTTTCAAGCAAGGCTACATCTGGCTTTCCTATATTCTCCCATGCTAAAAAACAATCTTCAATGGATGACAAAGAAACCTGTCCTTTTCCATCATAGCCAAGCTGCGCGGTCTTTAGAATCGATGGAAAACCAAGTTCAGCTGCTACAGCACCCAATTCTTCGGGTCTATTCACCACCCTGTAAGAAACCGTAGGGAAGCCTCGTTTGGATAAAAATTCTTTTTCACGAACCCTATGTTGGCATATTTCAAGCACAGCTGCAGATGGGAAAAGACGCGATTCTTCTTCGAGTTTTCTTAGAGCTAAAGAAGAAATATTTTCAAATTCGTAGGTAAGCACATCGGCAGTAGCAGCGAAATCCATTAATTTATCGATATCGTCGTATTCCCCAATCCAATGCTTATCGGCAATAGCTGCAGCTGGACAAAAAGAATCAGGATCATAGACCACAACTCCATAGCCAAGCCTTCTAGCCTCCATCGCAACCATTCTCCCTAACTGGCCTCCTCCAAGAATACCAATCACTGCTCCTGGCAAAATTTCTTGCATAAACTATCACAAAGATTCCTCAAGGACTTTTCTAGTTTGTTCAGCCCTGAATGCTTCTAGCTTTTCAGCTAACTGCTTATCCTCTAAGGCTAAGATAGAAATGGCCAATAAAGCTGCATTTTTTGCTCCACTTTCTCCAATCGCTAAACAGCCAACCGGTATCCCAAATGGCATTTGAACGATTGAAAGGAGCGAATCCACTCCACGAAGCACTTTACTCTCAATGGGTACGCCAAGGACAGGCAACCTCGTATAAGAAGCAATCATACCAGGCAGGTGCGCAGCTCCACCGGCTCCTGCAATTATTACCCGAATCCCTCTCTTAGCCGCGCTCAGTCCATAGGTCCTGAGAAGCTCGGGTGTTCTATGGGCGGATACAATTTTTTTTTCATACCTAACAGAAAACCTTTCAAGGATATCGACAGCCGCCCTCATCGTCTGCCAGTCGGATCGACTGCCCATAACAACTCCTACAAGAGGATAAGATTCATTGTTTTGTCCTTGGTTCATCTATTCAAAGCCTTTCTATCCATGTTTTTCAAAGGAAACTTTTTCATAATTTTCAGGCAGATCTCCTCCACAGGCCATAACCTCCCTTTACCATAATCCCCACAAGCAAGTTCTCCTTCCTCTGGACCTATAAATTCAACCCCCCTTTGCTTCAACGTCTGCACATTTTGCTGTACAGCAGGATGCCGCCACATCTGAACGTTCATAGCTGGAGCAATCCATACGGGGGCAACGGTTGCAAGCAACAGGGAGGTCAACAGGTTTGGCGCCAGACCTAGGGCATACTCTGCGATAATATTGGCAGTAGCTGGAGCAAGAAGAATGAGTCCTGCTCTCTGAGCTAGTTCGATATGAAGTGGTCTGCCATTAAGCAAGCTTTCTTGCATCTCATCTGTATACGCTTTCCGATGTGTCAGGCATTCAAAAGAAAGCGGTTTAATGAATTGAGTGGCTGCCGGGGTAAGAACAGCATCCACAGTATAGCCTTCCTTAGTTAGAAAACTTGCAAGCTCCACAGCCCTAAAAGCCGCAATCGATCCACTCACCCCAAGAACTATTGAAAAAGAATCCATGGTTTTCTCTTGGCTCATAGAAAGAACTCTTACGCAGTGGACTTTTTCTGTATAGTAGGACATACCCACTAAAATCAAAGCATAATAAAAGAGAACAACTAATTTTTTATGAATCTTTTATGTTTTTCATTAGCTAGGCTTTTTATAGTAACCAATTATTGGTCTAGCTCCTGGCTGTACTCTTCGTAGAGAATGGAGTGTTGCAAAGGAAAAAGCACCTACTGTTCTTAAAAATAAATCTCAAAAAGACTCTTCAATCAATGTCAGTCTCCGGCTTAGATAACGCTCAGCACGCATGATCGCTCTAAATTTTATTAAATCTTCTTCCATCGAACTACTAAGAATGGTGTATTTAAATTCCGGCCAAAGTTTCATTTCTTCCTTGGCCGCTGTCAACCGAATTGCCAGCTCCTCTTCGGTTTCTGTTCCTCTCTTCCTTAACCTTCTTTCCAGCTCTTCAATAGTCGGAGGCATGATAAAGACATCGACTAAAGCATTTCTTAATAGGGGATCATTACTTTGCCGGATCTGTCTGGCTCCCTGAACATCTATGTCCAGTAGGACATCTGTACCGTTTCTCAATGCATTGATTACGGTGCTCTTCAACGTTCCATAGTAATGACCGTGAACCTTCGCATGCTCAAGGAATTCCTGAGCCGATAACTTTTTTAAAAACTCTTCCTCAGTTAGAAAAAAATAATCTTCTCCATCCACTTCCCCTACTCGAGGCGGCCTAGTCGTACAGGATATGGAAAAGATGAAGTCTGGACTTTTCCTTAAATTAGTACAAAGAGTGCTTTTCCCTGCTCCAGAAGGAGCCGATATTACAAATAAAATTCCTTCTCTGCGAAAAAACTTTTGCATTAAAAAAAATATTCAAAATACAGTCGTAAAATAAAGAAAATCTTTAGCATACACTATTTTTTTCTTACAACAAGGTGAGGACTGAATTGAAATTTTTTATAAATTTTATATTTCCTATCTATCAGATCCCCTGTCTTTTATTCTGAAAGTATGGGCAGCTAAATGCCTCATGAAGACCGGATTCTTTACTCTCATCAAAGAAATGTTGTCAAAAGCTTCTTCTCGCGATGGACCTTAACCGTAGAACCTACTGCCTTCTATGCTTGTTATAAACACACACAGGAGCCTAGAAAAATTGGGAATTTCTCCAAATGCGTAGTTTCAGACTCTTTGGCCTTTATTTTGGAGGGCTGCGATTTGATTGACGTCTTTGTCTCCCCTCCCCGAAAGATTAACGGCCACAATGGCTCCTTTGGGAAGTTTTCGACAGATTTTCAAGCAGTAGGCTAGAGCATGCGCACTTTCCAGTGCTGGCAATATTCCTTCGGTCTGAGACAACAAGAAAAAACCCTCCAAAGCCTCTGTATCTGAAACCTTCGAGTATTCAACTCTAGAGAGGTCTCTTAAAAAAGCATGCTCTGGACCGACTGCTGGATAATCCAGCCCGGCGGACACGGAATGCGTGGAAGCGATCTGCCCATTTTCATCTTGTAGCACAAAAGTTTTTGTCCCATGAAATATGCCTAGTTTACCAGAAGCAAAACGCGCAGCATGCTCTCCTAGGGCTTCTCCATTGCCTCCCGCTTCTACCCCAATAAGCCGCACCTGCGGATCAGACAAAAAACCATAAAAAAAGCCTATGGCATTACTCCCTCCCCCCACACAGGCAATGGCCACATCTGGAAGCCTCCCCTCTTGCTTAAAAAACTGCTCCCTACACTCTTCCCCAATCACTTTTTGGAAATCCCTTACGATCATTGGAAAAGGATGCGGCCCCAAAGCCGATCCAAGGACATAATGGGTAGTATGCAAATTGATAACCCAATCCCTCATTCCTTCATTAATAGCTTCTTTCAAAGTCTTTTGCCCAACTCTAACAGGATAGACTTCTGCTCCAAGCATTTGCATGCGAGTGACATTCAGAGCTTGCCTTTCCATATCCAGCTCACCCATGTAAATGCGGCATTCCATCCCAAAGAGTGCACAGGCAGTGGCTGTAGCTACGCCATGTTGACCCGCTCCCGTCTCTGCCACAATCCGTTTCTTCCCCATCCGTTTAGCTAAAAGGACCTGTCCTAGGGTATTATTGATTTTATGAGCTCCAGTATGCAGTAGATCTTCTCTTTTGAGGTAGACTTTTTTATCTCCAAGAAGAGAAGAAAGCCTTTTGGCATAATATAAGGGAGTGGGTCTACCGGCATAATTTTTTAAAAGCTCCTCTAGTTCTTCCTTGAAATGTTGATCTTTTTGAGCCTTTTTATAAGCCTCTTCAAGCTCGAGTAGGGCTTCCATCAAGGATTCCGGAGCAAAACGTCCGCCATAAGGACCAAAATAGCCTAAAGAATCCGGAAGCTTTAACGAAAAAGTCTCTCTTTTTTGCATTTTTCTATAAATTCTAACAATTTCTTTTTGTCTTTTTTCCCTGGATAGCTTTCCACTCCACTGGAAACATCCACTCCAAAAGGCTCGACTTCTAAGAGTGCTTTTTGAATATTCTCCGGATTCAGGCCTCCGGCAAGTATAAAAGGTTTTTGAGAATGCCGTCGTAGTCCTGCAATTTCTTTCCAGTCAAAAGGGATACCGGACCCACCCCATTGTTCAGATTTAGAATCCAAAAGAAAAGCATGAACGATTTCCTTCCATGGATCCATTTTCCTTTCGAAGGGAGGGCTTAGAGCCTTAATGATGTTTCTACATTGCCAGCAATCCGCCTTGCTGTCTTCTTCTCCATGCAGCTGCCAAAGATCGATAGGCAGTTCTTTTTCAAGGGCTTCTATTTGTTCTTGGCTTGGATTAACCACGACAGCCACTTTCACAATCCTAGGGGGAAGCCGAAGCATCACTTTGGCAGCTGAGGCAACTGTTAGATATCTAGGGCTTTTGGGATAAAAGACAAAACCTAAAGCATCTGCGCCAAGCTCCACAGCCATAAGCGCATCTTCTATAGAAGTAATACCACATATTTTAACCCAGACTTTCGAACAATCCGCAAAGAAACTCAAGCTCATAGATGCGCCACTTGCCGGAGCTAAAAAATCGGGCTTTTCCTTCTGCCTCTAGGGAAAGAAGAAGGAGCAAAAAATTCTGGAATGACAGTCTCAGGATTTTCTTGCCGCATGAGAAATTCTCCAATCAGCACAGCATCGACTCCCCTCATCCTTAAGTCACAGAGATCATCACTAGTTTCTATCCCACTTTCGCTAACTACAATTTTATTTTCTGGAATCCTGGGAAGCAATCTTCTGGTAGTCCTCAAATCCACGGAGAATGTTCTTAAATCTCTATTATTAATTCCAATAATTTCCGCTCCGGCTTCAAGAGCTTTGTCTATCTCCTCTTCGTCATGCACCTCTACCAATACTTCCATTCCAAGCTGCCGACAAAAGCTATAGAGTTTTAAAAAATGCTTCCAGGGTAGGGCGGCAACGATCAATAACAGCGCATCAGCCCCAACAAGAAGGCTTTCTAGAACCTGAACTTCATGAATGATGAAATCTTTTCGCAGCAATGGGAGAGTCACCTTTTGCCTAATCTTCTTAAAATCTTCCAAAGAGCCATTGAAAAATTTCGAATCAGTAAGCACACTGAGACAGTCCGCTCCCCCCTTACGATACTTTATTGCTTGCGTCACAGGATCTTTGGTTGGAGCGATTGGTCCTGCTGATGGGGAAGCCCTTTTAAATTCAGCAATCAATCCTAACCTTTTCTTATGGAGTAAAGCAGAGGCAAAAGGTGGTTTGGAGAAAAGCCGATTGGCTAGCTCTTTTTCCATCTTCGCCTGCAAAGGCAATAGCTTTTTTATTTCTTCTTTTTTAGAAGCAATAATGGTTTCTAACCTATTCCTTGGATAATCCATAAAAAACTCTTTTCATCCAGTTGCGCGGGAGCCCCTGGCATTCATGCCGGGGAGGTATAGCGCGGCGGCGTAAACCGCCCCAGTTCCCGCCGTCTCCTTCCTCCAATGCGATCTTGGTTCAGGCGGGCACCTCCACGATCCATTAATCCTCCACGCCCGCTTTCCTAAGCCCTTAGGGGCCTTCTAACGCAGGCATCTCTGCCCGTCTCCTCTCGGGAATGTCTGCAACCGGCTCACACCTTGCGGTGTCGGTGAGAACCTTCAGGCCTTTGCCTTTGCCCAGCATGATCCCCACCTTCCAGTGTCCGGGACTGAGGAAGCATCCCGGAGTGGGTCTTAACGACCTGTTGCAAACGTAGCGGACTGACTACCGCTTTCCCTGTTCAACCTAGCTTGC
>Ga0080006_1150210_pt1 | contig 25828 bp, 27 predicted proteins | sample RS3BMetagenome_FD_69209 | JGI IMG/M metagenome (GOLD analysis project Ga0080006, IMG submission 69209) | Ferric oxide microbial mat and aquatic microbial communities from Rainbow Spring, Yellowstone National Park, USA - RS3B (SPADES... ...
CGGACGCCAATGCACCAAAGAATTCAAACGCGACATGAAAATCCGCTTCGATTCGTTCCTGCCCCAGTGGAACTACCGGGCCGCCCCTGTCATCACTTAAATAGGGAAGTTATTTCGCGCCCATTCCTTACCGGCATACTGCGCGGCCATCCATGTGCCGAACAGTCCCGACTGAAATTGTTTTCCCGGATACCGCAGCAGCAGTGGCCACGCGGCGGAGTAAATGGAAAATCCGGCATCATAATTTCTTGGAACTCTTGGCTTTGTCGGCACGATCATATAGCCATCGGCCTGCACATTTCGAAGCGATGCGGCTTGTGCCATTGATGGCAACAAGATCAGCACCGAGCACGCCACTACGAATGCCAAACGTTTCATCAGATATTTCTCTCTACATGTAGCCGCTCACAGCCTGCGGTTTACCGGGCTAACCATAAGCCTAACGATAAAATGGATTATGTCTACCGCTCACAACTGGCCATCGGTCGAAGCCAATTTGCAGCCGTGGCAGAGCAATAGGAGCCTGTCCAGGTAATGGCCGGGATTGCGATTACTTGGACAGGCCCCTAGCGCAGATTGCTGCTGTCGCGGGCACCGAGGTTGCGATAGATTTCAAGTGTCACTTCGGAATTATTAAGCGTGTAAAAATGGATGCCCCGCACGGTGTGATCCAGCAATCCGCGGCATTGTTCGGTGGCCCATAGCACCCCTACGCGACGCACGGCGTCGGCATCGCCATTGCAGCGATTGATTGAACGGATTAATTTGGCCGGATAATGGGCACCCAGCGCGGTTTCCGCCATGCGCTTCATGGAATTCAGGCTGGTAATGGGCATGATGCCCGCGATAATGGGAATACGGATGCCTGCCAGTTCACAACGCTCCTGAAAATCGAAAAAATCATGGTTGTCAAAAAACAACTGCGTGACAATATAATCCGCACCGGCATCCACCTTGGCTTTCAGATAATCCATTTCCAGCAGGCGGTTGGGCGTGGCGGGATGGCCTTCGGGAAAACCGGCCACGCCAATGCCAAAGCCGCGCTTATCGCTGTGCGAGCCGCTTTGATTAAATGCTTTGATAAAAGAAACCAGATCTGCCGCATGATGAAAATCATCGCCGGCCCGGTCATAACCCGCCAAATCACGCGGTGCATCACCACCAAGCGCCAAAATATTGCTTACCCCGGCGGCGGCATACCGGTTGAGAATCTCCCCGATATCCGCCTGCTTGTGGCATACACAGGTTAAGTGTGGCACAGGATCCAGCGACGTTTCCTGTTTAATGCGCATAACCAAGGCGTGAGTGCGGTCACGTGTGGACCCGCCCGCCCCGTAGGTTACCGATACAAAGGAAGGTTTAAGCGATTCCAGACGGGTAATGTGCTCAAAAAGCGTCTGCGCCCCGGCATCGCTTTTCGGTGGAAAGAACTCAAAGGAGAAGGTGGTTTTGTCGCGCGTCAGAATATCAGCAATGTGCATTTGTATTCATCCTTTCATCCGGATAGACAGATAATAGCCTGATGATCTTTGGAAAGCAACACGCCACTATCTTTCCTCCGGCAGCGCGTCCGAATAATGAATCGGCGGCCCTGGGGGATCGGCCTTCGGCAGAGTTATGGCGAATCAGGCGGTTTGTCGTTGTCGCCCTGGCGGCTTGGACGCACCGCAGCTGGAACGCCGACGGCGAGCAGGCGGTAATTTCCATGGGGAAAAAATGCGATGAACAGCTTATCCGCATAACAGGCGATCGGAATTCATCGGTGGCGCTACGAGCCTTCTGGCCGACTTAATTGTTATTTTTTGGCGCTTTCCAAGGCGATTGTTGGAGCGACCAGCTCGTTTAAGGGGCTTAATTCCTAGCTGTGAGTTGATATTGTGAATCAGGGATATCTTCTGCTTATGGCTCAAAGCGCCCAATTTTATGCCCGCAAATTTGTGCGCGGCAGACGGGTGAAGTTCCAGAAGTAAGTGAATTTGGTTTGCCAGCGCGTCGCCCGGAAAAGGAGCTTTCCGTGGCGAAGATTTCAGGAATTCGTCAACGACACGTGAATCACCAATGAGCGCCGGCTCGTGTTCCTGTTCTCGCGGTAGCGCATGTTTTTTCATGAAGCCAAACCTTCTTTCTGCAGCCAACTTTGTGCCGACCGTTGCTTCAACTCCATCCTGATTTTACCCTCCGCCAGTGTGGAATGCGAATCGAATCCACGGTTTTTGTAATAGGTGATCGTCAGTTGATCGGGAATTGCCGTCAGCACTACCCGGCCGCCGAGGCCAAGAATGTAGCTGTGCGCTACCGCTCTGAACAGCAGCGCAGACCCAACTCCCCGATAACCCAATTTTCCAGGAACCAGTCCGCGACTCGCCGGTGAAGCGGCGAGAAGCATAACTTCATTTGCAAGTTCATTGGGATTAAAAAATGACGCAACGCGCGTCCGATAAAGCATTGCGCCGCAAATCTCCTTGGTGCCATCGATTTTCATCCCAATGCAAATAAAATCTTGGCTCCCCTCTGCCCTTGCAGCAAGCATTGCCCAAGACCAATGCCGATCTTCTGGGAACTTTCCCGGCGATGTTCCGTCTAGATCATTCCACCAGGTGTGGTCAATGCGAGTTCGTGCCAATCCGGGCGTCAATTCGATTATTTTTGCGGGTACGTTACTTCCAGATGAAACGTCCAGCAACGATACATTATCCGGTAACAACGCCATGCGTTCGCCTATTCAGCACTCACGTAGGCTGCGGAGTATGGTTTGCGGCTGTTGTTACGTCAACCCATTTGCACGTTCGGCGAACCGCAACCTTCGACCTCTTTCGGCGTTATACCAGCAGGTCTTTTGTTCTTCATCCATGGAGTTATGCCGTTGACTGCTGCTGCCCAGAATAATGATCTGCAACCGCTGGAATGCAGCCATGAAACGATTTTTCCGGTTGAGCCGGCTAATTCTCGTCGATCCGTTATAGCCGGGCTGCTGCTGGCGATTTTTCTGGCTCTTTACGCGATGCTGCTGCATGGCTTTTATGAACCCGCTCATCCCGGAGTGGATCAGAACGGCTATATGGTCACTGCGCGCCTGTTAAGCCAGGATGGCCGGCTATATTTCAAACCGCACAATCCACTGCAATTTGCGGGCCGCATGATGGTTCTGACACCAGACGGCAAGATTTTTGCCAAATATCCGCCCGGCGTCGGCTTTCTGGGCGCGATAGCGCGCGTTGTTTATCGCCCATCGGCAATGTATCTGGTGGATCCAATTTGTACTGTCATGGCACTCTTTTTTGCGTATCTGCTTTTTCGCTCATTGTTGGACCCGTTCATGGCGATGATTGGTGTGATCTGGCTGGGCCTTAACCCGGTAACACTGACGTATGCCGATGACGCCAATTCCCATGGCGCGGCGCTGGGATTTACCGTATTGGGATTCTGGGCGTTATTAAGCTGGTGGCGCAAAGGCGGTGTATGGCGCGGTATTATTGCGGGACTGGCGCTGGGGTTCTGTTGCAGCATTCGGTACACCGAATTTCTCTGGTGCCTGCCACTGCTGGCGGTGGTAATTCTGGCGGTGCATGGACATAAGCGATCCTGGCGGCAGGGCCTGGTGGTGTTGATCGCATTTGCAGTGCCCGTGGGAATTCTGGCCATCATCAACTGGTCATCGTTTGGCGCTCCGTGGCGCACGGGATACTGGTTCTGTAAAGAACAGACCGGTTTTGCGTGGCGCTATTTCATCGGTAATCCGACGGGCATGCCGCCGCGGCAGGGCAACTGGCAAACCGTGCTGGAGCAGATGGACAATATCGGGTTGTTTTTGCTTTTTCCCCTGGCGCTGGCCGGGCTGATTCGGCTATTTTGGAGCAGCCGAAAGTTGGCGCTGGCCATTGCGCTATGGGTGGTTCCCAGCGCGACGGTTTACATGTTTTACTACTGGGCACCGGCCAATGATTTTACTACCGCCTATTTGCGCTTTTTTCTGGATATATTCCCAGCGCTCATCATGGTGGCGTTATGGCTGCTGGCACGGGCGGTAGGACCCAACGCCACGGCCCGCGCGGTAATTGTGGGTTTGCTGACACTGGTCGGCGCCGGCTACAGCGCCTATAGCGTAAGGCCGCAACTCTTGAACGCAAAAACCCAGAAACTGCAACTTATTGCCGCCCGGCAGGAACTGCAACAACAGTTAAAACCCGGCAGTGTGGTATTTGCGGATGAGCAGATGTGTAATTATCTCAATAGTATCGGTGGATATCGACTTTATTCCGCCTCTATTTTTTCGCCCCAGTCGTTTATGCAATTCGACCATGTGGCGGATCATTCCGGACCGATTCCATTTCAGAAAGCCCGGGCCGAACTCTATGCCCGTTTGCTGGGACGCAAAACCGCCAAGGGTCAATGGCAAGCCCGGCCACTCGCGCAGATTCATGGCATTGAATTGCGCCTGATGCAACACGCATGGAAAAAACATCAGCGGGTAGCATTTCTCATTCCCACGAGCCAGATTTGGCCGCTGGTGCCCCATGAGCCGGGTGTCAACATCCGCACAGTCGGTGTCATTAATGATATTGCCATGCCCGCATGGAGCACCACGCAATGGATGGGAGGCAAACAATTGGCCAATCCGCGGCTGCAGCGGCGCTTACAACTCATGCTGATGAACCTGCAACGGCGCAGTCAAAGAACGTTGCTGGTATTATCACCCGAAGAAAATCCACGCACCGGGGCGCAGGCCGCTGCCGAGGTTTTAGGCTACAGCGGGAAGTAATCGCGGAAAGATCCGCGTTCCAAGCCGGCACGGGCCAAACCAACCGCGACGTGGGAAAGTGCATCGTGTCATCCAATTGCATTTCCGCGACCAACTCGACGCTGCCGCATCGAGCTATACTCTGCGCGGCGTCTGGTGACACATTACGATGGCCGGAAAATCCAATAAAAATCCGATTTTGCACAGAACTCAACGGGTGTAAATGTATCTCGGCGGGCCGAGTTGGGTATAATAGATTCTGTCACGGTTCGATACACAGCGTCGCGCTGCGACGGGTGTGTCGAGCCATACCTCTGCAGAACAGATTTCGATACAACCCAGTACCGTGGTGATAACCCGGTGCTGGGCTGGCGGAAGAAGATTAACCGCCGGATTATTGTCCGGCGCTGGGAAACCCCAATTTTCCGAAGCCTGGAAAAAATAAAACTTCGCACAGGCCCCTGGCCGTCCCCAATCGGAAGACTTGATAGCTCTCCGCCCGCGATAAATGCAGAATATATTTTGCGCCCCGCAAAGTCCTGATGGCAGCGCCGCACGCAACATTCTGCACCACGGATGAATTTTGCCAATCCAAAACCACCTGTCATTTTGACACGTCCGGCAGATGCGGGCATACGTTGAATTCTTGAGCGGTGGCCTTATTATCAATGTTATAAACTATTGTAATACAATCACTTACGCTCACCTATTTCCAGATGCGCAAATTCTGGCACGCAATTTGTTACACTCTTTTGAGTGCTTGGCAACACTGAATTGCCGGGCTGGGAATTGCGGTTCCCGCTTTGTGGCGCCACGCGGGTTGCCCCAATTCCTGGTCCAGCACAGTGCGTCAAGTTGAAAAATGTTTATCGCGGCCACGAATCGCCGCGCGACACAAGAAAAGGAGACAACATCATGTTGGATTTACTGGATCCCGTCGCAACGCCTTACAATGCGTTGCAAAATCAGATTAACGGTTTGCTGGAAGATTTTCTCGCGGAACCCGCCGCATGGGCAACCGGTCCTGAATTTCGCCGGTATCCGGCGGTAAATATCTGGGAAGATGGCGATGCCGCCCATCTGGAAGCGGAACTTCCCGGCGTGAAAATGGAAGATGTTGAATTACTGATCGCCGGGAATCAACTCAAGCTGGGTGTTCAACGCCAAGTTTCCGCGCCGGAAAACACCGCGTGGCATCGGCAGGAGCGCCTGGCCGGAAGTTTTGCACGCAGCTTCACGCTACCTTGGGAACTTGACGCGGATAAAGTTGAAGCGAAGTTGAAGGACGGCATTCTTACGGTGACGCTGCCGAAGGCTGAATCCGCAAAACCACGGAAAATTAAGTTGCTGGCCAGTTGATGTTGCCACGACATCCGAAATTTTCTACACAAGGAGATCAGGAATTATGATTACGAAATCTTTAGAAAAACAACCAATTGTCGGCGAATCGCCCGAACGACTCAACAATGATACATGGTACGCTCCCAGCGCGGATATTCTTGAAAACAACGACGGCTATACCATGGTCTTTGACATGCCGGGTGTACAACCAGGTGATACGGATATCACCTTTGACGATGGCGTACTGACCGTTGAAGCAAAAGTAGCGCGCGCCGCCGATAGCGACGCCGCACGGAATTATCTGGTGCGGGAATATGGAATTGGTCATTTTCGGCGATCCTTTACCATCCGCGCACCGATTAATTCTGATGCGATCAAAGGCGAACTGCGGAATGGGGAGTTGACAATCCATATCCCCAAGGCGGAGGCCGCCAAAACCAAGAAAATTACGGTGCACGGTAACTAAGTCTATCAGGGGACGGCCAGGCAGGCTGCATGGACGAATCACAGCCTGTCTGGCCTGCAACGAGTACGGTTCATTTTAAGGAGGTGTTGTTTATGAAAAGTCTGATTAAACGCACATCTGATACCAGTGCCTCAACGGCACCCAAGAGCCGCTGGCTCAAACGCGCTGAAGGTGCCAATGTATTGCCGCAATTTCGGCATGATTTGGATAGAGCTTTCGACCGTATGTGGCGGAATATGCATATGTCATGGGCGAAACCGCCAATGCCATGGCCCGCGTTGGATATTCAAGAAGATGATAAATCGATGATGATACGGGTGGATGCTCCGGGTGTGGACCCGAAGAATCTTGACGTTGAGTTGTCGGGGACTTTATTGACCATTCGTGGCTCGCGTGAAAGCCAGCAGAAGGAAAGCAAAGCGGGTTTCCAGCGGCAAGAACGCATCTCGGGAAGTTTTTATCGCTCGGTTACACTTCCTGAATACGTGGACAGCTCAAAGGTGCAAGCCCGATACGACAAGGGTGTGCTGAACATCCAAGTACCCAAGGTGCCGGGCCAGGGACCACGCCGTATTACCGTAAGCTCGTAAAATATACAATCAATCCCCTTCAGCGGCGGCGAGGTTCGCTTCGCCGCCTGCAAAATGACTTCTTGCCTCCACATCGACGATTCTTCTCAAATTAGTGAATTTTTTGAACGCCCCGTGGGAAACTCAGGAAAGATCCGCCCAAGAGACAATCGCAGGCGCAATGCGCAACTGCGAGCAGTACGGCGGCGATCGCGCAAAAGCAAGACAGCGGCCCACGAGGCAAGCCGATTCCATGCGTGACAATTGTCTGTTCACAGGCCGACAACAATTACTATTGCCCTGCCGCCGCTGGCTGGCCGTGGCATGGCCAACTATACTGGCGGAGGTGACAGGAGTTTTTGTTAATGCGTTTATCTTCCGCCATTATCGCCGAGACGAACCCGGCCACCATTGTTGAACGTCTCGCAACGCAACTGAACGGACAAATGGGCGATCTGCCAATGGATCTGCTGGTGGTGTTTGTTTCCTCGTTGCTGCAGGCGGATTTTTCCCGCATCACCAGCGGACTGATTGAAAATACGCATTGCCGAACCCTTCTGGCGTGCACCGCTGACAGCGTCTTGGGCGTGGATCGCGAAATCGAGCGAAAGCCAGCCGTCTCCGCGATTGGTTTTTCCATTCCCGGCGTGACGGTGGATCATTTTCGTTTTGCCGATGAGGAGTGGTCCGAACTGCTGGGGGAAAATAGCACGCTGCGGGCACGTCTGGAAGCTGGCCCGAATTTGCGGCTCTTTATCATGCTGGCTGATCCGTTTACCACGCCCGTGGTGCAGTTGCTCGAGGCCTGTTCCAACGAATTTCCCAACGCTCCGGTCGTTGGCGGCATGGCCAGTGGGGTTCAGAGACCCGGTGAAACACGACTGGCCATTAATGATCACATTTTCAACAGCGGCATGATCGGCGTATCGTTTGCCGGGCCGCTGGAAGTCGATTGCGTGGTTTCCCAGGGGTGCCGTCCCGTAGGTCCCACGTTTACCATTACCCAGGGCCATGAAAACATTATTGAAATGCTTGATGGCAAACCGGCCATGACCGCGGTACGGGATATGATGTCCGGATTGTCGATGGAAGATCGGGAACTCATCCAGATGCGAAGCCTGCTGATTGGACGCGTTATTGATCAGCGCAAAGGGAATTTTGGCCGTGGTGATTTTCTGGTACGCAATATTCTGGAAATTCATCGGGCCAATGGCAGTATTTCAATCGGTGATTTCGTACAGCCGGGCCAGGTCATTCAATTTCACCTGCAGGATGGGCGTTCCGCGGATGAAGATTTGCGGTTGCTGCTGCAAGGGGAATTAATGCTTGCGGAGGTACCCCATGGAGCGCTGATGTTCAGTTGCAATGGCCGAGGCATGAATCTTTTTGGCACGCCCAATCATGACATTCAGGCGCTTCGCGAGGTGGTGGGAGCCATCCCCGTGGCTGGCTTTTTTTGTGCCGGTGAATTGGGGCCGGTTGGCGGCCGGAATTTCATTCATGGGCAAACCGCGATTATTGCCCTGTTTCGGTAATTATTGACCCTTTACAGGAAACCAGAGGCCATGACCACATTGCCGCATACACCCCATGAAATAGAAATTAAACTCCGGGTTTCCGGCGATTACGAGCTTATGTCCCAGCGCCTTTGCCAAGCCGGCGCACAATACCTCCGCGATGTGCGGGAAACAAATATATTCCTAGACTCTTCCGATGGCCAACTGCGGGCCGTTCGCGCTGCTCTGCGTTTGCGGCATCAGATAACCCGGGAAGGCCACGAGCTACCCAGCGTGGTAACCTGGAAAGGCCAGAGAACCGGCAACCACATCAGCAGCCGCCCATCCATTGACTTTTCCGCCCAGCCCCCCGCCATGGCCGAATTGTTATTTTCCGCTCTGGGTTATGTAAAAACCATGGAATTTCAAAAGCGCCGCCGAAGTTATGAATTCCGCGATTGTCTGGTGGAACTTGATGAAATGCCGGTGTTCGGCTTTTTTCTGGAAATTGAGGCCCCCACCGAAGCGGCTGTGGCCGCGGCCCGCAGTGATTTGGGCCTCAATGATTTACCTGTTGAGCAAACCAGCTACTTTGCCATGGTACGCAAATATTTGCTTGACCATCCGGAACTCGCGGGGAAATTACATTTCCCATAATGCCGGACTTCTGCGCCATCACGCATTACTTCAGGCCGGTAGTGGCAATGCCGCGAATAAACGTCCTCTGCGCCAGAAAAAACAAGATCAGCACCGGGGCAATAATCAGCACGGACGCCGCCATAAGCAGATTATAACTTGTGCCGCCGGACCGGCTTTGATACACCTGCAATGCCACCGATAGCGTAAAACTGCTCTGATGCGTCAAATACACCAGAGGCCCGAGAAAATTATTCCACGCGCTCATAAATGAAAACAACCCCACGACCAAAAGGGCCGGCCGGGTAAGCGGTATCATAATGCGCCACCATATTCCAAAGTGCGAGCAACCATCCATCACCGCCGCTTCGGAAAGTTCCCTCGGTATGGTCAAATAGAACTGCCGCAAGAGAAAAATGAAAAACGGAATACCGAAAAACGCCGGAACCCACAGGGGTAAATTGGTGCCAATCCAACCTAATTCACGAAAAATGCGATACAGCGGAACCATAAAAACCGGAAACGGAATCATCATTGAAGCCAGCACAATACCAAATACCAATCCCCGGCCCCGCCAGCGTATTTTGGCCAGACTATACGCCACCAGCGATGATGATAGCATCGCGCCCAGAGAACTCAGCGTGGCAATGATCAACGTATTGCGGGCAAAAAGTGAAAAATCAAATTGTGGATCACGCAGCACATGGACATAATTCTGCCAGCGTACCGGATGCGGAATCAACACCGGCGGAATCTGCACAGCCTGCACTTCATGCTTCAAACTCGTGTCAATCATCCAAAGCAGCGGCGCCAGATACGCCAGGGCGGCCAGCAGCAGCAGAATGTGCGTCAGCAATCGGGGTTTGCGGTTCATGCGTAATAAACCCACTTTCTCGCTGATGCAAACGCCAGTACCGTCAGGAAAAGAATAATCAACAATTGAATCCACGCCATGGCACACGCCGGCCCCATGCGCAACTGGTTAAACGCCGCTTCAAATATATACATGCTGTAGAAAAGCGTGGATCGCCCCGGGCCGCCGCCGGTCATCACATAAGGCACATCAAATATCTGCCAACTGCCGATAATCCCCATGATTAAATTAAAAAATATCACCGGTGAAAGCATGGGCAGCGTGATGTTAAAAAAGCGGTGAATCGCGCCGGCCCCGTCCATTTCAGCCGCTTCATGCAATTCCCGCGGTACATCCTGCAGGCCGGCCAGAAAAATAACCACGGTCTGACCAACACCCCAGAAGCTGATGAAAATAATCGCGGCCATCGCCCAGTGCGGATCACCCAGCCATACCGGCGGTGATATGTGTCGCAGCGATTCTATTGTCGCATGACGCGCCCCCAGCATCCCCGCCAGTGGTGAGAGCACCGCTTTTCCCAGCATGTGCAATACTGGCCGCAGCACCGAATTAATCAGCCCCTTGTCGGCATTAAACAGCCACTGCCAGATCAGAGCCGATGCAACCAGGGGCACCAAAGAAGGCAGAAACACAATCGTGCGGTAAATGCCCTGGCCGCGCGTGGGTTGATTCAGCAATAAAGCCAGAAACAGACTTAATGCCAGCGTGAACGGAACGGAAATGGCCGCGTAAAAAATGGTATTCCACAGCGCCGTATGAAATGCGTGGTCCGTCAATAGATGGCGGTAATTGGTCCAGCCAATCCAGATCGGTGGCTGCAACATGCTGTAATTGCAGAAGCTGTAATACAAACTCATCGCCAGCGGAAAAACCAGAAAAGCCGCCGCACCAATAAGATACGGCGCCGCAAACGCCATTCCCGCCAACTGCTCCCGCAGAGTAATGCGATCATTCATGGCTGCAACTCCTGCTGGAGTCGCAGCTCCGCGAGATGATTTTCCCGTTGCACCCATTGATCGGCCAGAAATTGCGCATGACGGATTTGATCGATTACCGAAGCGCCCATCCAGATGCGGTTGGCCATAACCGTTAATTGGCCGTTGACGCGTGGCCAAATCGGACTTGGAGGCAGCGACTGTACATTGGGATTACGGGAAATGCGGTCAAAAACCTGAATATAGGGATTGGGATTGCGACGGATATACGCCGCGCTGGTTTTCATTAAGGGGGACGGCTTGGCTTGTTTGTCATTCAGATATTCCAGGTTTTTCTGCTGAATGAAAAATTTCAGCACCTGCAGCGCCGCCTGCACATGCTTAGCCCCGCGCGGAATCACCCATATATCGCAATCAGCAAAAGTGGCCGCCCCCGGCGGACCGAAACTTGTGGGAAATGGTGCCACACCATAATGCCCGATGAGCTTGGGATTGTTGCGATTAATGAAGTTTGCCAGAAATGGCCCCTGCAATTCCATGGCCACCTGCCCGTCGATAAACGGATTCAATGGCGAATTAAATTGCCCGAACCCGCTTTGAAAGCTGTCTACCTCCTGATATCCCAACTGCTTGGAAAACTCCTGCATCCAGCGATACGCGGCAATCTGTTGCGGGGTATCAATGTTAAAATATCCCGTCTTAAAATTGTAAATATGGTTGCCAAAATAGATGCCCCAGTCCGGGGCATACCAGTTTGGCTCCATCGGCAGAAAGCCCGCCTGCTTAATGGTGCCGTCGGGTTTGATAATGGTCAGTCGGGCGGCCATTTCGCTTAGTTGTTTTAATGTTGTCGGCGGCTTATCCGGATTCAATCCCGCTTTGGCGAATAGAATCTTATTCCAATACAGCGCATTGGGATCCGTCGTGGCCGGAAGTCCATACAGCGTGCCGTAAGGGGCACAGAGTTTCCAGGCAAACGGCACAAACGTATGCGGCGTGACCACATGATGCCGCAGCAGAGTATTAAGATTCGTCAGCGCATTATAGGAAATAAATTGCCCCATGATGCCCGACCAGATCGTAACAATATCCGGCGGGTCGCCACCGGCGGTGGAAATCAGGGTTTTAATATTTACATTGCTGACTTCCACCATATTAATAAAAATATGATGCTGCGAAGTATTAAATTCATTGACAATATGCTCCATGGCCCGGCCTTCAAAACCGGTCCACTCCTCCCAGTAACTTACCACGATGCGCTTATGAATTCGGGCACCATCAGGCAATACATGGGTGCTGGGTCGATCGCCAAACACATACATGGCCGCTGCGCTGATGGCCACAAGCGCAATGGCAACCCGATGCGCAAAGCGCGTAAACCGGGATGAGTCCTGTGCTTCCATCAGATCGCCTTATTGCTTGGTAATAATCTCCATGCCGTTCATGTAAGGCTTCAGCGCTTCCGGCACACGAACCGTTCCATCCGCGTTCTGATACAACTCCAGAATGGGAATCAAAATCCGCGGACTGGCTACAACCGTGTTATTGAGCGTATGGCAATACTGCACCTTCCCCTGCCCATCACGGTATCGCAAATCGCACCGCCGGGCCTGAAAATCATACAGCCGGCTGGCGCTGTGCGTTTCACCATACGCCCCGCGCGATGGCATCCATGTTTCAATATCGATCATCGATGCGTTCTTCGGGCCAAGATCACCTGTGCAGCACTGCATGACCCGGTACGGCAAATTCAGCCGTTGCAGCAATAGTTCGCTGTTGCCCAGTATCTGCTGGTGCCAGCGGATGGATTCTTCCCGGTCGTTTTTACATATTATAACCTGCTCAACCTTATCAAACTGATGAATACGATACAGCCCGGAGGTATCCTTGCCATACGTACCGGCTTCCCGCCGAAAGCATGTACTTTGCGTGACAAGTTTCCGCGGCAGCTGCGCTTCATCGAGAATTTCATCCAAATGAAATGCCGTCAGCCCCACTTCGCCCGTGCCCGTGAGAAAGCGTTCATCTTCACCGGTTTCATTTATTTCCCCCACCCGGTATGCCTGCTCCCGCCCCGCCGGGAAAAAGCCCGTGCCGCGCATGGCCGCTTCCCGCACCAATACCGGAACGGTCATGGGCGTAAAGCCCTTTTCAAATACCATCATATCCATCGCCAGCCGTAGAACCGCCTGGTGCAGCAACGCGCCGGCCCCGGTGAGAAAATAACTTCGCGACCCGGCCAGCCGCACGCCACGCGGAACATCAAACAATTCCAGCTTTTCGCCCAGTTCAATATGACTGCGCACCGGAAAATCAAAGCTCTTAACGGTACCCCATTTCCGTAATTCCACATTGTCTTCTGAAGATTTCCCGCGCGGAACATCCGTGTCCGGAGGCAAGGGAATCGTCAGTAAACGCGCATCAATTTCCGGTTGCAGGGCTTTGATCTGCTCCTGAAGCTGGGCCGATTCCTGCTTAATTTCTGTAGGGCGTTCCCGCAGGGCGGCAGCCTGCGCTTCCAGCTCCGCCCGCCTCGCCGGATCTTTTTCCCCTTTTAACCGCCCCATCAATGGGCCGATTTCTTTATTAATCCGGTTCTGCTCGGTGGCCAATTCCTGCAACCGCTGTTGCAACGCCCGCGACCGCGCGTCGAGTTCCAACAAACCCTCCAGATCAACGGCAATATTTTTCGCCTGCGCTCCGTCACGAACCACACCGGGATTTTCCCGGATAAACCGCATGTCCAGCATAATAATCCGCCCAAACCCTTGAACTCAAAATCAGGCGGTATCATAACAATTAATTCATAATCAGTCGCCGCCGCCACGACGCGATCCCACAGCCGGAGAAAATGTAGCACAATGCCACGATACGACGGCACGGATAACCCCAGATTCCGCCGCTGAAAACAGATTAACTTGCGGTGCGCGGAAGTTAACTACCGCTTTCATACCGACCCCATTAAGGCACACATCAAGCCGGTCGCCGTCACCCGGAATCAGGCAAATTTCGCTTACGCAAACGACGCCGAAATCTCGATGCCGCAGGAGCGACCAAGCAGCGCCGCGAACCTTCCCCCGTCACCTACGCCCATGGGCTTATGCCGTCTCCAACTCCAAATGTGGCACCGGTTGGTTGCATAAATCCCGTAGTTGCTGACCAAGCAACTGGGGGTCTTTGCAGGCGACAAAATCCCAACGCCCCATTTGATCCCAGTGATTTACTGCAGATATCCACTTCTTCGCAGCCTCGTGCTTGGCGCGATCTTGTTCTTCCTCCTGGCCTTTGATCTCCACGATGGCAAAATGCTCATTGCCCAATTTGACAAGAAAATCCGGCACATAGGCGTGCTTCTGGCCCTGGTATTCGTAGGGAATAGAGAATTCCAAATGATCATTTTTTACGTATGCCTTTACCAGGTCATTGGCCGATTCCAAATGGAAGGCGGCGGATGCTTCCCATGTTGCCGTGTCCAGCACCACCTGGTTGACGTGGCTGTTGCGCGTGGCCCGGCACGATTTAACGGTTTTGAAATCCACGCCGGCGGATGATCCGAAGGGCCTGTGGGAATTAAGGATGGGCAACAGCGGCGGCTCTCCAAGGTCGTCGTTAGACTCAATGGCATCGCCGAATCGCTCTACCATGCGCTGCACGTACTTTTCCATGCCCAGTTCGCAAGGATTACAACCACGGAAATTGATGCGTGTGCGGGCAAACTCCTGCACGTATGTCAGCACCTGCGGGAACAGTTGATGGCGGGACTGGTAGCGGAATGCGGCCCGGAGTTTCGCTGGACCATTACCCGTTCCGGCACCAGCACACAAGCGGTCGACGACCATGCGGGAAATCTGAAATTCAATTTGCTGCAGGTGCGTTTGTGCATAATACGCCGCGCGGTCCTGCTGGTGGAATGGTGATGAGTCACCGGCGGATGGCCGCCCTTCCTGGTAACCTGTGGCCGGAAGAACGAAAGTTGCCGTCGGCTCCCGATCCGGTTCCAGCTCCAGCATCTCCATGGAGCGCACATCGCACTTGATGAGATTTTTATTCAGTGCAAAGGCATACCCTTCCACTACGGGAAAGCGTATTTCAAATTCCGCCCGTTCGGGCAAGGACTTGACGTGATTTTTCGGACGGTCGTCGGCAACGGAGTTTACCTCGCGCCCCTTGAATGGGACAACCGAGAACGGAATGCCATAAACATCCACGTATTCTTCCGTCAGCAGTCCGGTTGCGGGGTCGGGAGTATAATCCATACGCCGCAAGCCGCGGCCAACCACCTGTTCGCAAAGCAATTGGCTTCCGAAGGCCCGCAAGCCCATGATGTTGGTAACGTTATTGGCGTCCCAACCTTCGGTGAGCATCGCCACAGATACTACGCACCGTACCTGTTCGCCGGGTTGGCCGGGTTTGCCCACGGGATCAACGGAAAAGCCGGGCATTTCGCGTTTGGCGGTCCATTCCAACCATGGCGATTGAGCATTTTTTATTGCGGCGGCAAGCTGCCGGGCTTCATCCTCTGTAAGCGGGCGCTGCTGCGCGGTTTGCAGCGATTCCGGAAGTTGATCCGATTCGCCGGTAGTATCAAAACGCAAAACCGGTGGCAAATGCGGGTTGTACGCATATTGTGCCTTTGGGAATCGCGGGAACCACACCCTCCGCGGCAATCTTGGCGGGTGGATTGTTTTTACGCTTGGCCGCGTGGCGATAATCTGACATAGCTGTTTGCGCGGTTCCGGCACCTGCGTGCCTGTCCTGCTCACTTGGTGGTGCTGTTTGGCCTGCTCCGCAGGCTGCGTTCTGTTAAACTTTCATTTTACCTATTTGGCAAACAAGAAGGCAATTGAAACCGCTGACCTAAATATCCAGAATAATCCGGAGGAATACCGCCGCAAATATTCGGAAGACACGAGCGTGCTGCTCTGGGAGTCCCGTATCGAGTGCCTGAATGTGGTTGCCCTGGTGACGCTGGCCATTGGCGTGCTCTTGCTGGTGGCGTTCGCATGGATTAATTTATAGTGGTCGTTCTTATGCAGACAAAGATGACAGAACAAGATCAGCCAATAAAATACGTGGAGGAAGGCACCCTCCATTACTCCGCCAGCGCGATGCGCCCGCGAGTAGCCCGCGACGAACGGTCCGCGACGCCCCCGAAACCGCGGATCGTGCTGCCAAAGCCGATGGTACAACCACCCCCGAAAGCCGCCCCGAGTAGTACGAACGCTACGGGATCTCGCACCGACGCCAATTGACCTTGACAGTTGGCGAAATATTTTTTGGAGAATACCATGGCAGACGCTGGAAAACCGAAAGCATCGGGAAAGCGCGCTAACCTCTCCGCGATCCCCGCTCGCCCACGCATTGCGATTACAGAATCCGCGTCACCGGCGAAGCCGAGGATGTCCTCGCCTCCCAGCCAAACGGCCAAGGCCGTATCCACATCCATAACCACCGGCGTAGCGAAATCCGGCTCGGCAACGAAAAAACATTAGTTTGGCTCCCGCGCGTAACTATGCCGTTCTGTGCTCTGCTATAGGGCGTGAAAAAATGTCGCGGATGGTGTTGGTGATTACGGGGGAACACGCAAAAATAACGTCCACCACTCCCGCACGTCTTTCAATCTCCACGCACTCCGCGCTCCCCAGTAATGCTTCCTATTGAATTAACAATCCGTGCCAATCCCGAAAACTTCAAATCCGTATGGTCACTCGTTTTGAATTTCGTGATCCACCGTTGATCATTGTTTTCTGCCCGTTGCCAGATTGATCCGTGAGAATTGTTATCGCCCCCGATGACGGAAGTGCCGCAGCGACGCTCCAAACATTTTAAGTGGTACGCAGGCACCACGTCTCATTAAGGCCAACGCAGGTGGCCGTCTCATTACTCATTGTTCATCGCGCGCAGCGCCGCCTTGCCTCTTACTTCACCTGTCGGTAAGATTAATAACATGAAACAAGACATAACGCGAGACATCACGGTTACCACCCGCGGACAAATCACCTTGCCGGTGGCCATAAGAAAATCCCTGCGGCTCGGCGCCGCCCGAAAAGTCCGCATGCGCCTCTCCGCCGACGGCAACGTGATACTTCACCCTTTGCCTGATGTTATGTCGTTCTATGGCGCGTTGAAAAATCGGTTCCCTTATGACCCTGACGAAAAGGCCGAAGCCCATCGTGCAGTCGCCCGCCGGACCACCAAGAGGCCGCGTTGATGCCCCCCGTCTATCAAATGGATGCCAATATTCTGCTGCGTTTCCTCCGTGATGATCACAAGGAATATTCGCGGAAGGCCCAAGGCTTAATTGCAAAGGCGAACGCCGGTGAACTGCTGCTGGAGGTTTCCGCTGTAACCGTCGCGGAAGTATTTTATGCACTCAAGGCCGCTTACCAGATCGATCGACGCACGGCCGCCAGCACACTGGCCAGCGTGCTCAATACGCCAGCATTTCAGCTTCAGGAACCACAACGAATTCGTGACGCACTTGCACGCGTGCAATCCGCGAATGTCGACTTTGGTGACGCATATCTGGCCGCCACGGCCTTTGAAACGCACACCGCCGTTGCCTGGTTTGACCACGATCTGGAGAAATTTTCTGATATCACCCGTCTGAAAATGTGAACAATCCTGAACACCAGATCGTCGCTGAAAACAGAAAACCCACCACAGCATTATTCAGTATGGGTCAGCAATGTCAGGACGTTACCATGGATTGTGCTCCGAAAATAACTGACGGACTCCACAACCGCGAAAAAATCTGCCTCATTTTCACCGCCTCGGGGCGAGCCGCCGCTCATGAACAACTGTGGCTGAAACTCCTCGTACACCTTACGCATCCAAGTATTGTGCCGGACGCCGTAGCGGCTTAGACCACCTGCCGATCCGGGACCCCCCACCGCCGTAGCAACGCCTCCACATTCCTGGCGTTGGTGCCAACGCACCACACCGGAAACAAAGACACCGCTCTCGATAATGGTTAATCGTTCGGCATGTCTATGGTTTTGTGGATAAGTGGTGGAAAAGTTATCTGCCTCGTTGGTGCAGGTACGATAAATAGCTAATTTTTAATGTGTTACAAACACTTCCTTACTGATCTGCTAACAGTTCCGGACAATTTGACATACTTGATTGACATTAAACCATCCGCTTTTCCACGATAAGAAATATATGTGTAAAAACATGTAAGTATATATAAAATAATCACTTAAGTATGAGCAAACAGGTATTATCCACAATCCAACAGGGCTTATAACGGTGATGATGTTCTTATCTTTTAATTATTAATACGGCCCGCGGCCACCTTACATATGGACATACAGTTATAAATTGTGGATAAGTTGTTGATTCAGTCACTGGTGCTGGCCCGATCCACTACCGTCTTTACCTTAAAAATCAAGCCTTTTGTGGCCATTTGCAGGTGTCTTAAGCCGGGACTTCCAGTTCGCAGCACCATATCGAGTTCCATCTTGGCTGTGCTGCTCGTGCAGTACAAGGTCAGAAGTCCGCGTTGTAACGGGCCAAGGGCGATGTTACGCCATAATTTGGCGGGCAATGCGGCCTGGAGGGTTTCACTGGCCGTGGCGAGCAATTCACCGGATTTGGCTACATTTTTCTCAAACCATGGCGGTAAAAAGTCGCCGAGCTTCTCCGGCGGGTGCCGATCCAATGGCGGAGCTAACGCGATTTTTCTTTGCAGCGTTTGCAGCCGCACCCGTTCCCGGCTGTTCCGCAGATCATCAAGGGTTACGCGCGGCAGCGAGGGAACAGATTTTGCCGGCGAATATTTACGCCCGGTCTGGACCCGGGACGTTGTTTTTAACGCGGCAGGCAAGATTGCGTTGTCTGGACGAATGGAATTTTTTTTTTGCATTGGGAAAACTCCGCAGTTATCCATCAGGCCGGTCGCATGGATCAGGGCTTACAACGGTCGTGCGATCAACGGCTCTTCGGAAGATTATATACTTGTGTATTGCCCATGCGAATGCGTCCGCCAGTTTTTTCGGCGGATAGCTAAAGGCAGGAACGCCGGCAGATTTATACCAAACGCGTTATTTGATTCTTACAATGTCTTCGCGTTTGATGCTCAGACGTGGAAATTCAGGCTCGGCCTGAGCTAGCCAGCGAATGGCATCGGTGTAATAGCCCGCAGTCGGGGCAATATCCATTATTTGATCCTTCCACCATTGATTGAACATGGTCATATATAATTCTCGTATATATTTACATACCATGCTGGCTAAAGCGGTAGCGAGGCAGTGTTGCTCGGCTTTTTCCCGAAAAATGATCAGCGTTTTTCCCTTACGCGACGGCGTTGTGATTAAATATCGGCTTTCCTGGGCGGATTCCAGCAGCACCTTCAGCGGCAAGTCCGGAAAAGTGTTCATCAGCAGCCGGGTGTAATGATCACGACCCCCCTGCTTATCAATAAACAACAATAATTCTGATTCATGGAATTGATCATGCAGATTACGCGCATGCATCATCGTGATGCTGGTAAGTACCGATGCTTTATTATCCGTGGCTGTTACCAGACGATTAAATTCAGGGACATCCATGACGCGCGTCCATAAGCCCGCCGGTGGCGTATTGCCGCTGCGAATGACGCTTTGCAGCATATTGGCGGCAATCGCAATTGAGCCAGCGTCGCCAAATGCCGGAAGCGCCACATTGCTTTGCCATGGCAATGGTGAAGAGCGTTGATCCAAATTGGTGGCAATGCCAAGCCCATCGAGAAGTTGATTCCAATTTTCCGGTGGTGCGGCAGTTTGCGAGTTTAACCGGTGAATGGTTAAAACAGCCCGCTCCAGAAATTTATTGCCATCGGATAATCGATGCACCACTTTACTGTCGGCAATAATTAATTTACCGGATTTTACCGGCGGCTTGGAAACCACCACGGGCGCGAGTTTGCTCCACAGCTTTTTTCCGCCACCCACATCCGTAATATCCAGCGGTCCAGGAAATTCAAATGCCGCCGCCGAAACCACCAATGGCCCCAACAAAGGCCCGTATCCCGCTTCATCAATACCCGCAATTAACATCGCAGCCTTATAATCATCCCGGCTTGGGAAGGCAAATGTTTCCACCAGAATCCCGCTAAATGTTTGTTGGCATTTCGCCCCAAGCGCTTTGAAGTTTATAGTATCAGCAACGGCTGAACGGAACGCCGGAGGAAATAATGCTGGAGATTATGCCATGGGCATTATGGATAAACTGCGGACGCACTTAACGCCGGATGGCAAGAAATTTGCGCGCATGCTCATGGAGCATTTTAAGGTGGCCAATCCTGGAGTTACGGTGCATTTCGATGAGGAAAAATTTTGTATTTTTCTGCGCCGCACCGATAAACCCGAAGCGCAATATTTTCTTGGTACGCTGTACGCCGATTATTGCCGTGCCAAGCCGGCGGATCGATCCCGTATGATTGCGGCGTTAACCGCAACCACCGTGGAAGCGGTGCCAGATTCCTACGCCGCAACCTGGCAGGAGGCCAAAAGTCATCTGTTACCGCGCATCCGCGATCGGATTACCTACGCGCTGATGCGTAAACGCGACAACCATGATGACAAGCTTAATTTCACCGATGAACCGTTTACCGAACATCTTTCGCTGGAACTTGTGTATGACTTTCCCAACAGCATTGGTTCAGTAAATCATGACCAATTGGGCAAATGGGGTGTTACACGGGATCAGGCTTTGGCAGTGGCGCGGGACAACCTCTGGGCGATAAGCAACCGTGATTTTAAGCAGGTGGCTCCGGGCGTGTATTTATCTGACTGGCATGATTCTTATGACGCTTCAAGGCTTTTCCTTCATGACCTGATCTGGCAACTGCCGGTACGCGGAGATCATGTCGTCATGACGCCGACACGCAATGACTTAATTGTTACCGGTGCGGACGACTCCGATGGTCTGGTGGCCATGGCCAAGATCGCGGTGCGGTGTCTTTCCGATCCTCGGTTTATTACCGGTGCAGCGGTGCGGCTGGAAAATAACAGATGGACATCATTTATGCCGCCGGAACAATCGCCGGCATTCGAGCTTTTTCGGCATGTTGCATTGATCGGTTTTGGGCGGGATTATCAGCAGCAGGGCGAAGTGCTTTCCAACGCTCTTGGTGAACAGGAATCGGAAACCCATATCGGTCGATTTCTACTTTTTGAAGCGGTGGGATCCAAAACGGTCTCATCGAAAACGCTCTGGATTGAAGGTTGCCGGAATATTCTGCCATGCGTGGATCAGATTATGTTTATGGCACGCGATAAGAACGATGAATTCCGCTCGATGGGCCAATGCACCTGGCAATCTGTCCAGGCGGCGCTCGGTGATATGATCCAGCCAACGGATGATTATCCGCCAAGGTTTCTGGCCACAGGTTTCCCAACTGACGAGCAAATCAAAGCGATATCTATAGCCAATGGCTAAAACCAATTGTCTTTATTGTTCAGCGACTGAAAAAGGTGCTTGCGAATTTCGTCACGGCAACCTTCCTGGCCCTCTGGTAGCACGACGTATACCCGGATTTCATATAGTGCGTAGTCGGATAACACGCCCATCAAAGATTGTTTCAACTCCACAATCGGCAGCGACCCGGTACCGTCCTCGGTGAGTATGCGGATGGCCTGCTGGTGGAGGTCTTTTTGGTCGTCCGTGGCGCTGGCGAGCTGGGAAATGGCGATGCGCGATCCTATTTTGGTTAGAGCCATCCCGTCTTGCGTCCAAATATGCAAGTTTTCGCGTGAAATATCAAATTTTGCGGCGCAATGGTCTAATTGCTGTGACACGAGCTGTTTAACGTTGCGGTGGGTGGAAACATCATCTCTCCGGGGCAGGCACCTGTAAGTCGCGACAACACACGGTGGTCGGCGGTCCAAAATCGCGGAGAGCTTCAACCTTTCGGCCGCCGTAAAACCTGCGTCGCTGGACGCGTTGCGCATCAAGCCCATGATTTTACTATCATCAAAATAGCGCCAATCTCCATTGGCAAGCATTTGCTGGACGGCGCTGGCACCGCATTGTATTACGTTGCGTGTTATTAGCGCCTGCAGCGAATCTTTCAGCAGCCATTCAAATCCCGCGACGGTCTTGTGGTAAGCAACCTGCTGGTAATCAAAGTATCGGCACAACAGGAAGTGTTCGGCTGCCCGCAAAGCTTTCGATGTCAGGCAAATTCTTTTTTCCGGGTCAACTCTGATCTGGGTCAGAAGATATTCAAGATCAACCGAGCCATAGGGAAGTCCCGTATGGTGAGCCGTGCGCAACAGATAATCGATGCGGTCGGCATCCATGTCAGAGCTGATTAAATTAGCGAACTGAGGTGGTCGCTCACGGAGAATCACCGATGCGATTTCTGTCTGATCGAAACCGTTGCGCGTCAACGTTTCGGCAATTTTTGGGTCGACGGCCAGTATTTCTTTGCCCACGCGTTCATGACTGAAATAATCTTCAGCGGCGGAGTTGGACCTTCCTGTGGGACCAGCAAGTTTTTGGCTGGCATATTTATCTTTCAGGGCATCTTCCATGGCATGGGAAAAGGGGTAGTGACCAACATCATGCAAAAGTGCCGCGAGCCGGTACTTTTGGATTTCGTGTTCGTTGAGATCGCTTTCCGAAACGTGACCGTTGCGGACAAGTGCATTGAGGATTCTGCCCGCGATGTGGCATACTCCCAGCGAATGGGAAAACCGGGAATAATCCGCGCCGGGAAAAACTAAATGGGCCAAGCCCAATTGCTTGATTCCGCGGAGCCGCTGAAACGCCGGGCAGCCGACCAGCTCAAGTTCGATTTCGCTTAGGCCGATGGTGCCGTGAACCGGATCAGAGATTCGCTTGGCATTAAACGTCTCCATAACTCCCTACTGAAGCAGATTAGCGGATAACAGCGCGTTTTTTCCGTTGTCGTAAAATGGAACCAATGATGCCTTTTCTTTTGCAATTACCGCTCTCGCGGCTTTTTCATCAAATTTCGAAACAGTCTGAAGGAAATGTATCGATGCCAACAACTCAAGCCACTTTTCCTGGCTGAGACGGATTCCCGGTGGAGGCTCGATGAGCGGTTGAAGCGATTCTAATTTACCTTGCAGTTCGGGCCGCAGGGACTTGCCTTCATGTCCTTTATCGGACGCTTCCAAGGCGGAGGCAAGGCTGTAGTAGTCCCGCGTCAGGGCTGGGCTATAGGGTCCCATCACATACCAGCCGAATACGTAAGAAAGATTTACGCCTGCCGCCTGTGCCAGGTAAACGGCTTTCTGAATTCGCTTTCGATCATCGACTTCGGTGATGCTGTTGGAAACGCCGAGATTATCGAGTACGAGTTTTAAGACTATTTGCGAAGGTTCCATAAAAATATACACCCCTTTCCTTCCGGCGCGCCGGAATACCCCGCGACAAGTGAAAGGATGGCCGAGGAATGCTAGCCATATCTTTCTGCCACCATCATTGGCCACTTATATAATAGGCTTTGTGCTGGAACGCAAATACTTCGTTCTTGCTTGTACCCAGTTGATCGCGACCCGGAGGGCCTTTTAGTTTTCCCTTGATTCCGCCATTTTCGTCTTCACAACGTTCCGGGACAGAATGATTTATTGGAAAATTTGGTCAAGCTGTCTCCCGAAAATCCACGCGACCCTGAAAACTAAAAGGCCCTGGCGACCTACCATCGGCGTGCGACGCCTTGCTGGCATTCCGCAGGCAGAAGCCGTTCCTACCTACAACAGCCCTATGGCTTTCATCCAAGCGGCACACTGTTTCGGCCACTGTGTGGAATCGGTTCCTTTTAATCCCAGGCCAAAGCCGTGGCCACCGTGTTTGAACTCGATGAGTTTTGCCGGGACGCCATTGCGTTTGAGTGCGGCATAAAATCGTTTTTCATTTTGATGATTGACGGCGTGATCGTCATGGGCATAAAACATGAATGTGGGCGGCGTTAAAGCGGTGACATTCAACTCGCTGGAAAAATATTCATTGATATCCATGGGGGCATTCTTTCCCAGCATACTGGCATGGGAAAGTGGATGCGTAATGCCGGGCATCATGGAAATGACCGGATAGCCCAGCACGAGAAAATCTGGTCGCGTGCTGAAGCGATTGAGTGCATTGACCGCATCGGGATTTCCCGGCAGCCAATGCACGCCGGCCAAAGATGCCACAGAACCGCCTGCGGAAAATCCCATCACACCGACACGATGTGGATTAATATGCCATTGTTTGGCATGGGCGCGGACAATCTGTACCGCCCGCCGCACATCCTGCAATGGCCAGGGAACACCACTTCGCGGCAGCTTACCATCCGGCAGGCGATATTTAAGTACAAAGCAGCTTACACCAAGTTTGTTAAACCACCGTGTCACACGGTAGCCTTCCAGGCCAATTGCTTCTTCCACATACGCCCCACCGGGACAAATCACAACAGCACAACCGTTGGCTTTATTGGCGGGCGGAAGATAAACGCGCAACGTTGGCCAACGGATCGGGCCACGGATATGCCGCCCGCGGCCGGCGGGGTAAAACGATGCGTTGAAACGCTGATTCTCTGGCACATTTAAATGCGGCCAAACCGGAATAACCACACGCGGCACCGCCGCGGCGGTGGCGGGTAGAAGCAGGATTATCAACAGAAATGAGAAATATCTGGCCATAGACCGCTCCGCTTAAGCAAGTAACAGATGGTTTTACAAAAAAAATGCAATTCGTTTATCAGGGTAGGAAGTGCATCCGCTTTAACCAGCGGGCGCAGTCCTTGGGCCATCGCGTGGAATCCGTTCCCTTTCTTCCTAAGCCAAAACCGTGCTGGCCGTGCTTGAACTCAATGAGTTTTGCCGGTACGCCGTTGCGTTTGAGCGCGGCGTAAAAGCGTTTTTCATTTTGATGGTTCACTGTTTTATCATCATGCGCATAAAACATGAAAGTAGGTGGTGTTAAAGCGGTAACATTCAACTCACTGGAAAAATATTGTTCCACATCCAGCGGTGGATGTTTTCCCAACAAATTGTTGTGCGAGCCGGGATGGGTGATGCCCGGTATCATGGAAATGACCGGATAGCCCAGCACGAGAAAATCTGGTCGCGTGCTGAAGCGATTCAGTGGATCAGATGCGTCGGGATTTCCCGGCAGCCAATGCACGCCGGCCAAAGATGCCACAGAACCGCCTGCGGAAAATCCCATCACACCGACACGATGCGGATTAATATGCCATTGTTTGGCATGGGCGCGGACAATCTGTACCGCCCGTCGGACATCCTGCAATGGCCAGGGAACACCGCTGGGAGGTAACGTTCCCTGCGGCAGGCGATATTTCAACACATAGCAGCTTACGCCAAGTTTATTAAACCACCGTGCCACGCGATAACCCTCCAGTGACATGGCCTCAATCCAGTATGCTCCGCCGGGGCAGATCACAATGGCACAGCCGTTGGCAAGCTTTTCAGGGGCTGGAAAAACCGTCAGCGTGGGCCAGAGAATCGGATGCAGGGCCACGTAACCAATGGAATGGTTGTCCACAATTTTATTATTTCGTTGTGCCGCTGGAACATTCAAGTGGGGCCAGACGGGGATAACCCCCGGGGTTGCCGCCATGGTGGATCCTGTAAGCAGCAAAACCGCCAGCATAGCGGTTAATATCTTAATCATACCGATTTTCCTCATAGCAATTTTAGACCGGAGTTTAGCCCGCAGAAATGATAAAACCCTTGCAGTACAAGGGTTTGGTTCATTTTGTCACTTCCCGTTACTGGGTACACTCCAGTAACTCAAAGGCCCGCCGTTGCAGGACGGTGGG
>Ga0080006_1155907_pt1 | contig 25820 bp, 21 predicted proteins | sample RS3BMetagenome_FD_69209 | JGI IMG/M metagenome (GOLD analysis project Ga0080006, IMG submission 69209) | Ferric oxide microbial mat and aquatic microbial communities from Rainbow Spring, Yellowstone National Park, USA - RS3B (SPADES... ...
CCCCGACGCGGTGACCGACCTCCACGGGCCCGGCGCGGACGGTCCGGCACGTGACGACGGCTGGGCCCGGGCCGCCCTGCCCGCGGTGCGCCTGGTCGTGGCGGGGCGCCGCCCCGCCCGCGCCCCCCGCCCCCCCCCGCGGGGGGGGGGGCGGCGCGCCGCGGGGGGGGGGGGCGGCACCCCGGGCCACCCCGGGGGGGGGGGGGGGGGGTGGGGTTGGCGCCGCCTGCACCGCCTGCTCCCGGGCTCCGACACCCGCCAGGACACGGTCCGACCGCTGGATGACCGCCTCGTCGGTTCCCAGATAGGCAGACACGACGACGGGGTCGTTGAGCACGGCAGCGGTGTCTCCTTCCGAGATGATCCCGCCGAGGTGCATGCAGATCAACCGGTCGGCGATGGAGGAGACGAGGGGCACGTCGTGCTCGATGACCACGAAGGCCGCCCCAGTCTGCTCACGCAGGCCGAGCAGCAACTCGCCGAGGGCCTCGCTCTCTCGCTGGGCGATCCCGGCGGTCGGCTCGTCGAGGAGGAGCACCTTCGGGTTGTGGGCGACCGCGCACGCCAGTTCGAGCACCCGCCTGGTGCCGGTGGACAGCTCCGAGACGAACCGGTCGCGCAAGCGCGACAGGCCCATCTCGATCATCAGCTCCTCCACCCGAGCCTGAACAGCCCCCTCCGACATGATCACCTCGGTGAGGCCGAGCACCTCGGCCAGCGGGTCGCGGACCGGGATCCGCTCCTCCAGCGAGATGGCGAGGGCGTCCATGACGGTCAACGAGGGGAATAGCCGCGCATCCTGGAAGACCCGACCGAGTCCTCGGTCCGCGCGCCGGGCCGGCGAGAGGCCGTTCAGCAGTTCGCCGTACATCGTGACCGTCCCGCTGTCCGGGTTCGTGAACCCCGAACAGACGTCGAAGAGGGTCGTCTTCCCGGCACCGTTGGAGCCGATGATCCCCAGGATCTCCCCGGGTGCGACCTGGAACCCGACGTCTCGCAGAGCGGTGAGCCCCCCGAATCGCTTGGCGACGCCGGCCACCGCGAACGCGGGACCGGCGTACCCGTGGCCGTTTCCGGCCACCGGCAATCCCGCCGGGAGGGCAGGGACGACCGACCCGGGAGCGTCGTCCACGCCCGTGCGCTTCTTCGCGCGGCGGGCGGCGTGCATGAACACCGAGCGGAGCAACTTGGGCTGCTGGGAAAGATCGGGCGTCGGGCCGGAGAAGCGCACCCGTCCCCGTTCCATGAAGATCGCCCGGCTCGAGATGGCGGTCGCCACATTGACCGACTGCTCGACGATCACGACGGTCACCCCGCTGGCGGCGAGGGCTCTGATCACGTCGAGGAGCTGAGCCACCACCGAAGGTGCGAGCCCGAGGGAGAGCTCGTCGATCATCAGGAGCTTCGGCCGGCACAGGAGCGCCTGGGCCAGCGCCAACATCTGCTGCTCACCACCGGACAACGAACCGGCTTGCTGGTCGAGACGCTCCCGCAGGACCGGGAACATCGCCAGCACCCGCTCCCTCGCCGCGGCGGCAAAGGCGGCGTCCTTGTGGTGGCGGCGGGCCGTCCAGGTGGCCAGTCGGAGGTTCTCGTCGACCGTCAGCGACCGGAAAATACCGCGGCCGCCGAGGACGGTCACCAGGCCGGCCTGCACCCGTTGCCCGGCGTCCAGCGCGTCGATCTCGCTCCCGACGTAGGAGACCCCACCCTTGGTCGGACGGAGCAGGCCGGCCACCGCCCTCAGCACGGTGGTCTTGCCGGCGCCGTTGGTCCCGAGCAACGCCACGATCTCGCTCTGGCCGATGCCGATCGCCACGTCGTGGAGCACCTTCGACTGGCTCGAATAGCCGGCATCCAGGGAGTGCAGCTCGACCAGCGCACGCCGCCCCGAGGACGGACCGGCGTCGGGAGCCACCTCGGACACCGAGGAGGCGCTTTCCTCCTCCTGCTCAATTGTCCCGATCTTCAGGGCGGCGGAGTGGGCGGTCTCGTTGACCGCGCCGAGGGCGGCGAGCTGGCGCGCCCGCTCCTCGGTCTGGAGATCCGGGCCGACATCGATCCGGTCGAGGAGCTCCTCGGGCCCGGCCCCGCCCCGGGCGACGTGCCGCGCCTCGAGCAGGCCGAGCGTCCAGTCGCGGATCCGGAACACCAGCCCGCCCAGTCCCTCCGGGAAGACGTAGAGCAGGATGAGCAACCCGGCCCCGGTCGCCAGCAGCTGCCAGTTCCCCGGGAGGAAGTACTGGACGGATTGGACGTACACCGCCCCGAGGACGGCGCCGGTGATCGATCCGAGGCCACCGATCACGACCATGACGAACACGGTGATGGACAGGTCGGGCGAGAGGCCGCCGGACTTGATGCCCTCCAAGCCGACCTCGTAAAGACTTCCCGCCACTCCGGCGATGGCACCCGAGATGATGAACGCCAGGAGCTTGGTCCGCAGCGGGCTCACCCCGTAGGCGGCTGCCCCTCGCAGGTTGTCGCGCACTGCGATGATGTTGCGGCCCGTCCTCCCCCGGCGGAGGTTCCGGACGACGACCACCGTCACCAGGAGGAATACCAGGCACACCTCGTAGAAGGTCAGCTGCGACGCGAGGTCGAACCGGCCGAACAGGACGGGGCGCGGAACGAAGTTGGGGTTGACGGACGGGAAGAACGTGGACGACAGCAGGTAGGACGACACCGGGACCGCGAACGCCAGGGTGGCGACGGCCAGGTACAGCCCGGGGAGCCGCAGGGCAGGGATCCCCACTACCGCGGCAACCAGGGCACCGATCACGGCCGCGACCAGCGTGGCCACGAAGAAGTCCCAGTGCTGGCTGACGAGCAACGCACCGGCGGTCGCCGAGCCGACGCCGACGAACGCGAACTGGCCCAGGCTGATCTGGCCCGCCCACCCGGTCAGCACCACGATGGAGACACCGATGATCGCGTAGATGACCACGTTGGCGGCGAGCAGCTGCTTCGACTGGGTGAAGACGACGGGAAGGAAGACGGCGGCGGCGAGGAGGACGACGGCGATCGACGCTTTCGCCACCTTCACCTCCCACAGCTTGGCCAGGTGAGAAGGGATCGCCGCGACTTCGCGCACCGCCACGAACTCGCCGGTCCCTTGCTCGTCCATCCCGGCCCGGCGCGAGCGGATGAACAGCAGCCCGACGATGATCACCAGGAACTGGGCGACATCTTGGTAGCTCGGCTGCAACCAGATGGCGAACACCGCCTCGTTGACGACACCCAGCACCAGCGACCACAGCACGGTGAGCGGGAAGGAGTCCATGCCGGCCAGGACAGCGGCGGCCAGGGGGAGAAGCAGGGTGGCCGGGGTGGACACCTCGCCCAGGGTGATGCCGCCGATCCCCTTCGGTGCCGACAGGATGGCCCCGACGCCCGAGAGGCCCGCCGCCACCATCCAGGTGATACGGCTGAGATTGCGCACCGGGATGCCGAGGAGGACGGCACGCTCGGGAGAGTCGGCCGCACCACGGATCGCCACGCCGTAGTCGGTGCGAACGAAGAACCAGTAGAGGCCGATCAGCACCAGCGGGACGACCACCAGGGCCACCACGTCGTCACCGGTGAAGGTGAAGGGCCGCAGGTAGAAGCTGAAGGTGAACGGCGTGGTCAGTGTCGGGGCCGCGTTGTTGGCGATGGTGAAGAGGCTGGGCAGTCCCACCGCGGCCGCCCCGAGCAGCTGGTAGATCCCGATGGTCACCACGGTGAGGATCAGGCGCGGGGCCGTCACGAACCGCTGGATGATGGCCAGCTCGACCAGCCACCCGGTGATGACCGCCACCACCAGGCCGATGAGCACGGCCACCACGTAGGGGAAGCCTTGGGAAGAGACGAGGAGGACGGCGAAGGTCGCCGCCAGACCGCCGATCACCTGCTGGGAGAAGTTGATGATGCGCGCCGACCGGTAGATGAGGACCAGGCCCATCGCGATGAGGGAGTTGAGCCCACCGACCACGATGCCCTTGACCACGACACCCGGCCCCAGCGGGTGCAGGGCGTTGACGACGAAGTACAGGACGATCAGCGCGACAGCGAAGCCCGCCCAGATGCCGGCCTTGCGGGTGGCCGCCTGGCGAGCCGGTGGCTGGCCACCGGCGGTTCCGGTCACCTGTTCGAGGACGGTCGTCACGAGGGTGCTCCTCCATCATGTGCGGAACCGGGGGGGACGGTGGCGGACCGGGCCCGCCCGGTCCGGTGCGCGCCGGCCTTCGTGGTCGGCGACGGTCGGGTCGACGGAGGAGCGATGGACGACGCGGTCGCCGTACCGATGGTCCCCAGCTTGATCGGCTTCTGTACCGGGAGGGCGCAGTGCAGCAGGGTGTGAGCCGGCAGCGGGGGCGAGGTGTCGAAGGGGTAGCTGGCGCCCCCGTTGCAGACCTCGTAGGTGCCCTGCTGGCCGTCGGCCGGGCTGGTCGCCCCCTGGTCCCACTTCAGGATCTGGAAGCTGGAGGCCGGGTCGTAGGGGCCCGACGCCCCGTTCCACCCGCCGAGCTCCCCGCCGGGGGAGGACTGGGGGATGGAGTGCATCGCCGCCTGGAAGTTCGACGGGGTGAGGTCGGGACCGGCCAGCTGCAGCGCGGAGAAGAACTGGAGGATCGAGGCGTAGACGAGCGGGTACGACGGGATGATGGTGGCGGACGGGTCGGTGTTGCCCAGGTCGTAGGCGTGGACCGCCTCGGAGAGGTACTTGGCGGTCGGCGGGGTCCCGATGGTGAGGATGTGGGCGCGCTGGTCGGCGGGCAGCAGGCGGACGAAGGGCGGGGTGGCGCTGGCGTTGGTGGAGTACTCGGAGTCGATCAGCCATTCGGGGTGGTAGTTGTCTTGGGTCGCGGCGGCGAAGTAGAAGCGGGGCGAGATGGGGTCGCACCCGACGCAGATGATGGTGGTGGCGCCGGCTGCCTTCATCTGGGCCACCGCGGTCGCCGACTCGCTGGCCAGGTTGGCGAGGTTGAAGGCGAGGTCGGCTTGGGCCACCGGGGTGACACCGTAGGAGGCGAGGGACTGGACCACCTGTTGCTCGCACTGCTGCTCGCCGACGATGTTCGAGTAGAAGATGCCCAGCTTGCGGGGCTCGGTCCTCAGTGCCCCTCCGGCGAACTGGGCCGGGAGCCCCTTCAGCTGCTTGCCGAACAGCGCCCCGATGGCGTCGGCCGACTTGGTGCAGTTGGGCCCCGGCGTGTACTGCCAGGGGGAGTTCTGCTGGTACCACTGCTGGTACTGGGCGTGGAGACCGAAGGCGATCACCTTCTGCGCCTGGAGGTCCTGGGTGTAGGTGTCGCTCGAATCGATGAGGGACATGTCGGCGAAGGCGTGCAGCGAGGTGGCCGCGGTGATGGCGTCCGCCTCGGCCTGGGGCGCACCGGTGCCGGTGTCCTCGTTGATGAAGTTCCCCTGGCCGTTGAAGGGGGCGAGCACCACGTGGCGCCCGTAGAGCTCGAAGTCCTTGTTGAAGATGTTGATGTAGGACTGCATTGTCTGGATGGCCTCGGCGTTGGTGCCCACCACCGACGCGGGGACCAGCAGGTAGAGCTCTTGGAGGATGGCGGAGGCGGCTTCGCGGTAGCTGAGGGTGATGGTGGTCGCCGTGACCCCCGGGGCGGTCGCCCCGCCGTTGTTGCCGCTCCACTTCGGCTCGCACGCCGGCGCGTAGGCGGACCAGGGCACCTGGCGGAGACCCGGGCCGCACGGGTAGCCGCCCACCGTCGTGCCGGTGGAGAACGGCGCGTTCATCGGGGTCTGGCCGGGGAGGGTGGTGACCCGGGTGGTGAGGGCCGCCGTCTGGGAGGACGTGACCTTGGGGAAGGCCAGCAGGGCGATGGCCAGCACGACGATGGCGCCGACCGCGGCGAGGCGCCTCCGCTGGACCTTGGCCGACACGGCGCGACCGTCGGTACCCCGGCGATGCGTCGCAGGGGCCGACTTCGCCGCTGTGTCGCTCGGTGCTCGCACTCGGTCATCCCCCTCGAATCGAATGTCCCGGACGTGGCCCGCCGCCCGACCTCGTGTCCATCGTCCCGCACCCCACTGCCGTCGACCGCAGGGGTCGCACCGGTTGATCGACGCTCAGCCCGGTGCCTGGTTCCAGGCTACTCAAGACCGCCCGGCCGACTCGCCGGGGAAACGTTAGTCCACGCCATCACGGGTGGATAGTCCAAATCCCTTCTTCCGGACTCCCATCGGCACGTCGGCCGAATTGCTGAAACGCGCCTGCAAGCAGAGTCCGCGACGGGCGACGTCAGGGTGCGACGTCCAGCACGGACCGGTCCCCCTCCCGGAGACCAGCGATGATCCGCCGGTAGGTCCCCGCCGCGTCCCCCCCGAGCGCGTCCGTCTCCATCCACCGGTAGCCGCGCTCGCCCCGGTGGCGATCCACCCCGAAGAGGCCGAACCTCGGCTCGTAGGAGCCCCACTCGTAGTTGTCGACCAGCGACCAGTGCCAGTAGCCGGCGACCGGCACCCCGGCGTCGGTGGCGGCGACCGTCGCCGCGAGGTTCTCGCGCAGGTATCGTGACCGGTCCCACCCGTCGAGTCGCGGGTAGGAGCGCCCGTTCCGCACCCGGTTGCAGAGCCCGTTCTCCACCACCCACAACGGCACACCCGGGGACAGCGCCTGCTGGGTGCGCAACCAACGGGCCAGTCCCCCCGGTTCGGAGACGTCGTCCCAAAGGGCACTGGCCGGTAGCCAGCTCCGGCCTCCCGACGTGCGGTGACCCGGAGCCCGCAGGTGCCGGCCCACCATCGGGTCGTAGTAGTCGAGACCGACCGTGTCCAGGGTCCGCTCGAACGCGCTGGCGTACACCGCGTCGACCGCCCGCCGCGGCGAGCGGTCCCGTGCACCGCCGCGGCGCCGGCCGTAGGGCGAGAGGGCGGCGAGGCCCTCGCGCGCCAGGCGCTCGGTCCCGCCCCTGCCGCGGGGAGGAGGCACCGCGGCGGCGTGCCCGGCCCGACGGTCGCCGATCCACCGGTCGAGGTCCTCCCGTTCCACCCCGAGGCTCCGGGCCATCAGTAGGTCAGTCAGGAGCCGGTCGAGGTCGTAGACGCTGGCGCACCCGTTGTTGGTGGTGACGACCGCGTCCGGACGCGCACGGTGGATGGCGTCGTAGCCCACCACATGGGCGGTGAGCAGGTTGTCGGTGGCCACGGCATGGTCGCCGAACGCCAGGTGTCGACCCGGCGGGAACACGCCGAGGAGCCAGGAGCCGATGGCGAGCACGTTGATCTCATTGAGGGTCACCCAGTGCCGGACCCGGCCGGCGAGCGCCCCGACCGCCAGCTGCACCCAGTCGAGGTAGCGGTCGGGCGAGTCGGCGCGCAACCAGAACTCCTCCCCGAGCCACGACGGATGGGTGAAGTGCAAGAGCGTCACCAGGGGCTCCATGCCCCGCTCGAGGCAGCCGTCGACGATGCGGCCGTAGCGCTCCAGTGCGCCCGTGTCGACCTGTCCCTCCCGGGGCTCCACCCGCGCCCACTCGAGGCTGAACCGGAAGCTGTTGCACCCCAGGCCGGCGGCCCGGTCGAGCGACTCCTCGGGATGCTCCCAGAAACCGACGGCGTTCCCCGAGGGCTCGACGCGCCCGGTCCGCTCCCATGTCGCCCAGTTGTTCGCCGGCTCCCCCGGCCCGTTGAACCCGCCTTCGACCTGGAAGCCGGCGGTGGCGACGCCGAAGAGGAACTCCGGGGGGAGGACCCCTCCGGATCCCTCCGGTACGGCGGGCAGGGGTGCGGGTGCAGGGGCCATCGGCACAGCCTGCCAGCCGGCAGGGGTCCGGTGGTCGCAGATGGGACGACTGGTCCCCCGGGGTGAGCTCGTCGCCAGGCCGACGACGTCGTCGACACCCCTGCCGCCCAGGGAACCGGCGAAGCTGGCGTCACCGAAGCTGAATACCCCGCCGTCGGCGGCTACCTCGTAGTAGCCATCCCCGCTCACCGCCATGCCCACCATCGGACGGTTCAGGGGTTGTCCACCCATGGGCCCGTGGAACACAGCTCCCGGGCCGAAGGCGAAGACACCCCCGTCGGCGGTCACTTCGTCGTACCCACCTTCCGGGGTGGCGGCGATGCCGACGATGGGCTTGGACGGGGTAATGCCGTCACTGACCAGAGACCCGGAGAACGGGGCATCGCCGCACGAGTAGACCGCGCCGTCCGCGCCGGCCAGTGGCCCCCGGGAAGGGAAGCCGAACCCGTGGAAATGGAGGAGCAGTCCGGTGGCGGGGCGACCGGTGTGGCCCACACGACCGGTGAGGAGGCGGCCGAGGCGCCCACCGCGTTCACGGCGGTGACCACGCAGTACTGGGCCGTCCCGTTGGCCAGGCCGGCCACCACCACCGAGGTGCGGTGGCCCTGCTGACAGAGGCGCTCGGGGTCCCCGAGGTGGACGGAGGGCTGGTCGACGAACAGTAGGCGTCGTAGCCGGTGATGACCGAGCCGACGTCGCTGGCCGGGTCGGTCCAGCCCAGGGTGACGGTGCCGTTGCCCGACGCGATGGTCAAGGCGGTGGGGGCGCCGGGCGGCGCCGCGATGGTGAAAGTGTTGGTCGCCACCGGGGTGGTGTCCTGGGAGGTCCAGACATCCAGCGAGTAGGTGCCGGGCGTGGACGGGTTGGTCGTGTTGTTGAGGATCAGCACCACGGAGGTCCCCGCCGAGGGCGCACAACCGGACGCACTGGGCACGGGCACCGTCACTGTCTGTCCACCGTTGGACAGCGACACGTTCCCCGGAGAGATGCCGCACCCGTAACCGGTGGAGTTGTTGCCGAGCTGCTAATCGCTCGTGTTGGACGAGAACGTCATTCCGGGCGCCAACCTGCTGGCGTCGACGGTGATCGAGTCACTCGAGGTGAGCGCGGTGGTGACCGTCAGGGCCACGGTCACCGTGACTCCTGTGGCCCCAGCGGTGCCGATCAAGGTGCCTCAGAAGCCGGCCTGACACCCACCCGGCCCGGCGTAGCCGAAACACGTCCCGCTGCCGGTCACCGAGGAGGCGGCGGCGGTGCCGGCGGTGACCGCCAAGCCACCCGCTGTCAGCACCAGCGCGGCCACGGCGGTGAGAGCCCTCCGCAGGCGCCGACCGCCCCGACTCACCTCCCGTTCGAACGTCCCGCGACCCATGACCGATTCCTTTCGCGGTTGCGGCGGCGGCGCGCCGCACGTCCGCTGTTCGCAGTCGGCTCTGCGGCACCCGGTTCGACGGCAGTCGGGCCGCCGCGTCGAAGTGTAACCCCCGGTGCCCTCGGATACCACGGGGGCTCCGTCCGGCCGGGCCCCGGTGCTAGGTTGCCAGCCGACCATGGCGCCCCGGACCGACCCAGACCGCATCCCGGTGGTGATCGCGTCGGGCCAGTCCATCGAGCGCGACGCACTGGTGACGCCACTCGACCTCATGACCCGGGCGAGCGAAGCAGCCCTCGCAGGCGTCCCGCGTCTGCGTGACCGCGTCGAACGGGTCTCGGTGGTCAACGTCCTCACCCGGTCCGGTCCGGCTCCGGCGTCGGAGCTCGCCGACAGGATGGGGATCCCCGGGGCGGCCTGCGAAGTCACCACGATCGGGGGGAACTCACCCCAGTGGCTGGTCAACCGGGCGGCCGCCGCCATCGCCGACGGCTCGCTGTCGGTCACCCTGATCGCCGGGGCCGAGGGCATCCGGTCCTACCGGGCCCGGCACCGGGTGGGGCTGCCGCGTGACGACGGGGACACCTCCCGCCCGCCGGACCCCCTGGTCGGCGACGACCTACCGGGGGTCGGCCCGGCCGAGTCGGCGATCGGCCTGGTGCTGCCGGTGCAGATCTACCCGCTCTTCGAGAACGTGCTGGCCGCCCGGGCCGGGCGCGACACCGGCGGGCAGCGCCAGGCGATCGGGACGTTGCTGGCGCCGTTTACCCGGGTGGCCGCCGCCAACCCCTACGCCTGGTTCCCGACGGCGTTGACGGCGGCGGAGATCGCCACGCCCTCCCCGGCCAACCGCGTGGTGTGCGAGCCCTACACCAAGCGGATGACCGCCTTCCTCGGCTCCGACCAGGGAGCGGCGCTGGTGGTGTGCTCGCTCGGCGCCGCCCGCCGGGCGGGGGTGGCGGACCGGGCCGTGTTCGTCTGGTCCGGTGCCGAGGCCACCGACGTCCGGTTCCCGACGGCCCGCCCCGACCTCGGAACGTCGCCGGCGATCGCCGCAGTCGGCACCGCGCTCTTCGGCGCCGCGCACCTGGCCGCCGGGAACGGGGGAAGGGCCGTCGGCATCGACGACGTCGACGTCGTCGACCTGTACTCGTGCTTCCCCTCGGCGGTCGAGATCGCCTGCGACGCGCTCGGGCTGGCGCCCGACGACCGGCGCGGCCTGACCACCACCGGCGGGCTGCCCTACTTCGGTGGACCGGGGAACAACTACACGACCCACGGGATCGCCTCGATGACCGACCGCCTCCGGGGCGGGGCGGGAACCGGGACGCGGTTCGGGCTCGCCACCGGGCTCGGGTGGTTCGTGACCAAGCATGCCGCCGGCCTCTACGCCACCGACCCGCCGCCCGGCGGGTTCCGCCTTGGCGACACCTCCCGGGAGCAGCGGCGGATCGACGCCGGCGCGCTGGCGGTGGCCCTCGAGGTCCCGGAGGAGACGGCGGCGACGGTGGTGACCGCCACCGTGCTCCGCGACGGAGGCGGGGACCCGACCGGGGCTCCGCTGATCGCCCGGCTCCCCGACGGCCGGCAGGTGGCCGCCGGACCCGCCGACGGTTCGGTCACCGGCGAGATGGCGCGGACCGACCTCCCGGGCCTGATCGGCCGTACGGTGGTCGTCGGCGGCGCTCCACCGCGCTACCGTCTGCCCGACCGCTGAGATCGTCAGACCGCTCCAGAAAGGGAGGCCCGTGCCCGAACTCCTCCGTGAACGCCAGGGACACATCGAGATCCTCACCATCAACCGGCCCGAGGCCCGCAACGCCATCAACGGCGCGGTGAGCAAGGCCCTTTCGGCCGCCTTCGACGAGCTCACCGAGGACGCCGACGCCTGGGTGGTCATCCTCACCGGAAGCGGGGACAAGGCGTTCAGTGCCGGCATGGACCTGAAGGCATTCGCCGACGGCGAGGCGGGCGACATCATCGGAGCCAGCGGCGGGTTCGCCGGCATCGCCCAGCGCGACTTCCCCAAGCCCCTGATCGCCGCAGTCAACGGGTCGGCACTCGCCGGCGGGTGCGAGATCATGCTGTCGTGCGACCTGGTAGTGGCGGTCGAGGAGGCGAAGTTCGGCATCCCCGAGGTCAAGCGGGGACTCTTCGCCGCCGGCGGGGGGCTGATCCGCCTGCCGAAGCGCCTTCCCCGGGCCATCGCCCTGGAGCTGGCCCTCACCGGGGACCCCATCGACGCCCAGCGCGCCCTGGCACTGGGCCTGGTCAACCGGGTGGTGCCGGCCGGACGGCTCCTCGACGAGGCCGTGGCCCTGGCGACCACCATCGCCGAGAACGCCCCGCTGGCGGTGCGCGCCTCCAAGCGCATCATGAAGCAGTCCGCCGAGGTTTCCGAGGCCGAGGCGTGGGAGCTCAACAACGCCGAGGTGGGCCCGGTCTTCGGCTCCGCCGATGCCATGGAGGGCCCGGTCGCCTTCGCCGAGAAGCGCAAGCCCAACTGGACCGGGAAGTGAGGCGCAAGCCCAACGGGACCGGGAACTAGGGCGGACGCCCGTGCCGACGGAGCTCCTGGCCGCCTCCACCCCGACCCTGAGCCCGGCGGTCGACGCCGTCCGGCTCACCCTCCACGTGTTGGGTGCCACGGTGTGGGTCGGCGGCCAGATCACCGTAACCGGGCTGATGCCGACCGTTCGGGGCCTCGGAGAGGGGGGCCCGAAGAAGGTGGCCCGGGCCCTGGCCCGCCTGCTGTGGCCCGCCTACGCACTGGTGGTCGTCACCGGGTTCTGGAACATCGCCGCCTTCAAGCTGGCGGGCGCCCCGACGGCGTGGACGGCGGTCCTGGTGGTCAAGATCGCCGTGGTGGCGGTGGCCGGCGTGGCCGTCTTCCTCCACCAGCGGGCGACCACCAAGCGGGGCCTTGCCGTGTGGGGGTCGATCGGGGGGACCGCCTCGGTGGCCGCCCTGGTGCTCGGGTGCTGCTGGCGGGGTGAGGCGGGCGCCTTCGGGATCATCCGGAACGCAGCCGGCGCCGTAGTACCGGGTGATCCCCGACAGGTCTAACCTGGACCCAGTAGTCGACGAAGGAGAAGGAAGCATGCACTTCGGCTCACCTGCAGAGATTTTAGGCGTCGACGGGATCATCGTGCTCGTCGTTGTGGTCCTCGTGCTCTTCGGGAGCACCCAGATCCCCAAGCTGGCCCGTTCGTTGGGCTCCGCCCAGAAGGAGTTCAAGAAGGGCCTGGAGGAGGGCGGGGCCGACGGTCCGGTGGGCGGGACATCCGCGGCCACCCCCGCCGCCCCGGCGGCGGTCAACCCTCCCCCCCAGCCGACGGACCGTCCGGGCGACGGACCGTCCGCCTCGTCGTAGCGACCACGCCACCACCACCCGGCGGAACCGTCCGCGTCACCACCCGACCGTGACCACTGACGAGGCGGCGCCCGCTCCGGGCCCGGCCGCCGTCCGGCATCCGGACCCGCTGCCCGGGTGAGCCGAGCCCCCCGGGTGAGGGTCGTGCCGTTCTGGGTGCTCCAGGCGACGGAGCTCTTGGTGATGGTGGCGCTCGTCGACCTCTCACTGCACGTCGCACGAGGAGCGGTGCTGGTCGGTGCCGGTGCCGCGTTCGCGGCAGCGGCGCTGACCGCCGACGGACCACTGGGGGTGGTTCGGCTCTGCAGTCGACGGCTCCACCTCCGAGTGGTGATGGTGCTGGCGGTGGTGGTGGCGGCGACCCCTGCCCTCCCGCAGCTGCGCCCCGACCTCGCCGGCATCGTCGTCCTGGCGTTCGCCGCAGTCGGAGTGGTACGCCTGGCGTCGCTCACCTCCACGCAGCCCGGTACCGCGGGTGGGCGCCGAGGATCCGGCGACGACCCCTCCGGCGAAGACCCCTCCGGCGACGACCCCGAAGTCGGCGCGGACGCGGGTCCACCGGCGACCGCGCACGTCGGGGACCCTGCTCCCGGACCGGGGAGGATCGGCTCGTTCGCCCGGCTGGCGGGGCGGTCCGCGGCGACTGCGGCGACTGCGGCGGGGCGGCACCGACCGGTGGTCGTGGCCGGAACACGGCGCACCGTCCGGGCCGCCGGTCGGGCGACCGCCCGGGCCCGCGGCCGGACGGGACGACCGGCAACCGGCGGGCCACCGGGGACGGATGGAACCGACGCATGATCGCCGGGAAGGGACCCGCCACGCCGGTCGAAGCGCCCTGCCCACCGTGAACAGGGGAAATGCCGACAACGCCGCGGGCCGGCCCTTGCCACGGATCTCAACTTCTAATTCCGGTTGGATGCCCGCTAGTGTCGTCGCTGTGAACGCCTCATCGACCGGTTCCCCCGACCCGTCGCGCCGCCGGATCCGCCGGACCGGGGCGCCTTCTCCCGTGCCGCCCGGGCCCGCCGGGGCACCGTCCGGCGTCCCGGTCGGCGTCGGACCGCACCGGCCGTCCCGACGCCTCCTTACCGCGCTCCTGGTGGCAGCTCCGCTTGTGCTGGCGGCGTGCAATCAACCGAGCTACGGGGCCAGCCGGGGCTCAACGACCCAGGCCCAGGACACGTTCAAGCTCTGGTCCGCCATGGTGACCATCGGCATTGTCATCGGCGGGATCGTGGCCGTGCTCATCCTCTGGTCGGTGTTCCGGTACCGCCGGCGCTCCGACGAGATGCCCAAGCAGTTCCACGAGAACGTCCCGATCGAGATCCTCTACACCGTCGTCCCGGTCATCATCGTGGGATTCCTCTTCGCCTTCACCGTGCTGACCGAGAACAACGTGGACGCCACCGTGGCCGCCGGCGCAACCGTCACGTCCACCGGGAACCCGGTGGTCGACATCACGGTCACCGCCTTCCAGTGGGGATGGCGCTTCGACTACCCGGGACTCAACGTCGGCGTGGCCGGCACCACCACCCACGGACCCGACAACCACGGCCCCCAGATGGTGGTCCCCGCCGGCCAGACCGTCCAGATCACCCTGGTCTCCAACGACGTGGTGCACGGCTTCTACGTCCGTGACTTCAACTTCAGCCGGTACGCCCAGCCGGGCGTCACCAACGTGTTTGACCTCAACGTGATCCATACCGGCACCTACGACGGCCAGTGCACCCAGTTCTGCGGCCTCTACCACTCGGACATGCTCTTCAGCGTCCGGGCGGTGACCCCGGCCGGGTTCGAGCAGTGGGCCAGCAGCGAGGTGGCCGCCGGTAACACCCTCCAGGCGGCCGGGGCCGGGGCCGGCTCCAGCGCGTCGAACACCCCGCCTCCCAACACCCGCCAATACCACTCCAACGCCGCCCCCGCACCGTCCACCAAGCCAAAGGCACTCGCATGACGACCACGGTTGAACGCCCCGAGCCCCTGACGCCCGAGCCGGCCGGACGGCCGGACGCCCACGGCCCCGGCGCCCACGGCCCGGGCGACGCCGCGCCCGAGCACGTCCACCACGAGGGTCCGAGCGGCATCGTCAACTGGCTCACCTCCACCGACCACAAGGTGATCGGCAAGTCCTACATGATCACCTCCCTGGTCTTGTTCTTCCTCGCCGGGGTCATGGCGCTGGTGATCCGGGCCCAGCTCATGGAGCCGAACTCGTCCGTGGTGTCGTACCAGACCTACAACGAGCTGTTCACCATGCACGGCAGCCTGATGCTGTACCTGTTCGCCGGCCCGTTCGCCTTCGGTGGCCTGGCCAACTACATCGTCCCCCTCCAGATCGGGGCGCCGGACATGGCCTTCCCCCGTCTCAACGCCCTCTCCTACTGGCTGTACCTCGGCGGGTCGATCACCATGCTCTCCGGGTTCCTGGTGGCGGGCGGGGCGGCCAGCTTCGGGTGGGTCGCCTACGCCCCCCTGTCCAACGCCACCAACTCCCCCGGCGCCGGGGCCGACCTGTGGCTGATGGCGTTGGCGCTGACCGGGTTCTCCGCCATCTTCACCGGCGTCAATCTGGTGGCCACCATCTTCTACCTGCGGGCGCCGGGGATGACCATGTTCCGCATGCCCATCTTCACGTGGAACATGCTGGTCACCGCCATCCTCATCCTCATCGCCTTCCCCGTGCTGTTCGCGGCAGTGGTGATGCTCTTCTGCGACCGGCACTTCGGCACCCACATCTTCTCCGTCCAGGGCGGGGGGTCGCCGATCCTCTGGCAGCAGCTGTTCTGGTTCTTCGGCCACCCGGAGGTCTACATCCTCGCCCTGCCCTACTTCGGCATGGTCACCGAGGTCTTCCCCGTCTTCTCACGCAAGCCGCTCTTCGGGTACCGGGGCATGGTGTTCGCCACCATGTCCATCGCCGCGCTCTCCACCGGCGTGTGGGCCCACCACATGTTCACCACCGGGGTGGTGCTGCTGCCGTTCTTCTCGCTGCTCTCCTACCTCATCGCGGTGCCGACCGGCATCAAGTTCTTCAACTGGATCGGCACCATGTGGCGGGGCCAGATCGCCTTCGCTGTTCCGATGCTCTTCTCGATCGGCTTCCTCTTCGCCTTCCTGATGGGCGGGGTGACCGGCGTGCTGCTGGCGTCGCCCCCAATCGACTTCATGACCCACGACACCTACTTCGTCGTCGCCCACTTCCACCAGGTGCTGGTGGGGACCGCGGTGTTCGCCGCCTTCGCCGGCTTCTACTACTGGTATCCGAAGATGTTCGGGCGCATGCTGCGCGAGAGCTGGGGCAAGCTCCACTTCTGGAGCCTGTTCGTCGGTTTCTGGGTCTGCTATACGCCGCAGTACCTGCTCGGCCTCCATGGCATGCCCCGGCGGATCGCCACCTACGCCCCGGACACCGGTTGGACCACCTTGAACGTGGTGTCGACGATCGGCGCCTTCATTATGGGAGCGTCGTTCCTCTTCTTCTTCGTCAACCTGGTGGTGTCGTGGGCCAGGCCGGTCCCGGCCGGCTCCAACCCGTGGGACGGCCACACCCTGGAGTGGTTCACCTCCTCCCCTCCACCCCACCACAACTACACCCACCTGCCGCCGATCCGCTCGGAGCGGCCAACCTGGGACTACAACCATCCCGAGCACCGGACGGTGATCACCCACCGGGCTCCGGCGGTTCCGCCCGACCAGCCGAAGGAGCTCACGGGAGCGCCGTCGTGAAGGTCGAGGCGCGCATTCTGGTGGTGATCGGAATCTTCTTCGGCATCATCGCCCTGGTGTACTGGTTCACCAGCTACGAGGACGCCGGCTTCCTGATGCTGATCGGAGCCACAGGCCTCGGCCTCTTCCCCGGCGCGTACTACCTGTGGTGGTCCCACCACATGAAGCCCCGCTTGGAGGATGACCCGACCGCCACCATCGAGGAGGGGTCCGGCCAGATCGGCACCTTCCCCGGCTCGAGCATCTGGCCGTTCATCATGGGCATGGGGGCGACCGCCACCGTCCTGACCTTCGTGTTCGGACTGTGGCTGGCCCCCATCGCCGGGGCACTGGTCCTCTCGGCCCTGATCGGCGCCACGGTGGAGAGCCGCCGGGGCGGGACGATCTGAGGTCGGGACCACCAGTCTCCCCCGGCGCTTCCTCCACTCCTCAGGGGGCGGCGGCCTCGCCCGTGTCCTCCGGGAGGAAGAAGGGGTTCCGCGGGCTGTCCCGCACGGCCAGAGTGTCCGCCAGGGAGGGCGTGCCGTCGCGGCCGGACGCCAGGGCGTCCCGGGTGGCCGACCGGTTGTTGGCGTAGACCGCGGCCTCGTCGGCGGCCTCGGGGTCGACCCACACCGCGGCGATCAGGAGCAGGTCCTCCACCGACCCGGGCGGGACGATGCCGTCCGCCACCGCCCACAGGACGCCGGAGGCCACGCCGGCCTGCGCCGGACCCCAGGTCAACCGGGAGTGCTCCGGTCCCGCCAGGGTCGCCTTGTTGACGAAGAGGGTGAGCGGGCGGGCGGGGAACCCCGGACGGACGACGGTGAGGAAAGCGGCGTGACCGGCACGGGGGGTCGCCAGGGCGGTCGCCCAGGCCGTCTCCACCGGCCCTCCCAGGGCGCCGAGCACGGTGTTCACGTGGGCCGCCTCGGCGCCGCTCCCGACGAAGGCCTCGCCGACCTGGGTCACGAAGCCGGCCATGTCACCGGTGGTTCGGGCAAGGGCCGGGTCCGCCCGTAGCGGACGGAGTGGAGGAGCTCGCTTCCCACCCTGCCAGGCTCCGTGTCGTAGGCGAGCAGGCCGACCAGCCGGGGGGTCCCCCCGGTGACCGGGCTCACCCGGTGCAGCGAGTGCCTCCCCTCGAAGACGAGCAGAGTCCCGGGCGTCATCTCCAGGGTCTCGACCTGGCTGCACTCGCCTCCCAGCACCGCCGCCACGCGGTCCTCGTGCTCGTCCGCCGCCGTCCGGATGCGGGGAGCCACCTCGAACGCACCGCCCCCGTCCGGGCTCTGGACGGCCAGGGACACCACGAAGTCGGTCTGGTCGAAGTGCCACTGCAGCTCGTCGCCCTCACCCATCACCGCCAGGTTCAGCGCGCCGAACGGATCGGCATAGCGGTGGAGCGGCCCACGGTCGAGGATGGAGGCGACCAGCGCCAGCAGCGGGTCCCATTCGTACAGCGACCGCAGGAGGGACGGGCGCGGCATCACGTCGTAGGCCACCGCACCGACCGAGTAGCGCCCGCGGTAGCGCCGGGGATGGCCGGCGGGTAGGCCTTGCTCGGAAGGTTCGAGGTAGGCGCCGCCCTCCCCCTGCGAGTGGTGGGCCCGGGGAACCAGCGACCGGGCGTCGGCCACCAGGTCCTCCATGCGGTCCGCACGGACGAACCCGGTCAGCTCGGCGGCCCCGGTGTCGCGGAGTTGGCGCCGGGCCCGGTCCACCAGGGTACGGCCCGCCGGTCCCTCAAGGTCGCTGAGCGGATAGCGGTCGGCATCCACCAGGTCGGCGGTCGACATCGGCACGCCCGGCACCCTACCCCAGGGCAGAGCGTCGGGACGGGTGCGCTTGTGGCGGTAGGAAGCGACCCGATGGCAGGATGGGCCCGTCCCCGGAAGGAGCCCCGATGTTCGACGACGTGCCCGGACTGCTCGACGACCTGCGATCTCTCTACGAAGACCTGCATGCCCATCCCGAGCTGTCCTTCGCCGAGCACCGCACGGCGTCCCTGCTCGCCGATCGCCTCGAGGGCCTCGGCTACACCGTGACCCGCCACGTCGGTGGGACCGGGGTGGTCGCCACCCTGGACAACAGGGTCGGGCCCTCCGTGCTGCTGCGTGCGGACATCGACGCCCTCCCGGTGACCGAGGAGAGCGGCCTCTCCTACGCCAGCACCGCCCGCGGCCTCGACGAGGAGGGCCGGGAGGTGGGGGTGGCCCACGCCTGCGGTCACGACATGCACGCCGCCTGGATGATCGGGGCCGCCACCCTCCTGGCGCGCCAGACCGCCCGGTGGTCCGGCCGCGTCCTGATCGTCCTCCAGCCCGCGGAGGAGCTGGCGTCGGGTGCCCGGGCGATGATCGAGGACGGCCTCTTCGAGCGCTTCGGGACCCCGGACGTCGCCTTGGGCCAACACGTCGCCCCCGCTCCCGCCGGCACCGTCTACACCCGCCCGGGCGTCACCATGGCGGCCACCGACGCCCTCCGCATCGTGCTGCACGGTCGGGGCGGTCACGGGGCGGCCCCGGAGCGGACCGTCGACCCGGTGGTCATGGCCGCCTCCACCGTCATGCGTCTCCAGACCATCGTCTCCCGGGAGGTCGCCCCCACCGATGCTGCGGTGGTCACTGTCGGGACCCTCCACGCCGGCACCAAGGAGAACATCATCGGCGACGACGCCGAGATGACCTTGACCGTGCGGACGTTCGAGCCGCACGTCCGCACCCACGTCCTCGCCGCCATCGCCCGGGTGGCCGAGGGTGAGAGTGCGGCCGCAGCGGCGCCGGCCCCGCCCGAGGTGACCACGTTCCAGTCGTTCCCCGCCCTCACCAACGATCCCGGGGCTACCGCCCGGGTGGCGGCCGCGTTCGCCGGCCACTTCGGGCCCGACCGAGCGCTGGCCGCCCCGCCGGCCACCGCCAGCGAGGACTTCGGGCTCTATGCGGAACGGGGCGGGATCCCCTCGACCTTCTGGTTCGTGGGGGGCACCGACCCCGAGCTGTTTGCGCGGGCCCTCCGGTCGGGCCGGCTGGCGGAGGACGTGCCGTTCAACCACTCCCCCCGGTACGCTCCGGTCGAAGACCCCACCCTCGCCACCGGGGTGGAGGCGATGGTCACCGCCGCCATGTGCTGGCTGGGCGGCTGACGGACCCGCACGCCGGACCAGCGCCCGACCGGGGAGCCGGGCCGGCCGCTCGGGTGAGGATCAGCGCATCACCCGGCGGACACCCGCGCCGGTGGCCAGCTCGGCGGGGACCATGTCGATGAAGGTCGGCACCGGCACCGCCTCGATCTCCTCGTGCCCGTCGCCGGGCCGCGCCTCGCTCTCGTACGTCTCGTACTCGCCGGTCTCCGTGCGGACCACCACGTTGGCCCGCTTCCGCTTGCCCACGCCCTCGGCATGGCGCATCTCCTGGCAGATCTTGTAAGTCACGAAGTAGGTGAGGATCGGTACCACCACCACCACGATGCGGAAGAACCACAGCACGTAGTTGAGCTCGATCTGGAAGAAGTTGGCGAGCACGTCGGTCGAAGAGGCGCAGAACACCATGAAGAGCAGCGCCAGCATCATCGCCCCGGCAGCCGTGCGCTTCGGGCGGTCGCGGGGCCGGTCCAGCAGGTTGTGGTACGCCAGGTCCTTCGTATGGCGGGCCTCGATGAACGGCCAGGCGATGAAGATGTTGAAGATGATCCCCGGGAAGAGCACAGCGGGGAGGAACACCTCGAGCGGCCAGGTGTGGCCGAACCCGACGAACTCCCAACTCGGCATGATGCGCAGGGCACCGTCGAGCCACCCCATGTACCAGTCCGGCTGGACCGCGTAGGAGATCTGGTAGGGCTGGTACTGGCCGAACTGCCAGATCGGGTTGATCTGGGCGAACCCGGCCAGCAAGAAGATCACCGCGGTGGTCATGAAGAGGAACCCGGTGGTCTTCGCCATGAAGGTGGGGAACATGGGTGAGCCGACCACGTTGTGCTCGGTCCGGCCCCTCCCCCGGAACTGGGTGTGCTTCTGCTTGACCAGCAGCCCGAGGTGGGCGGCCAGCAGCCCGACGATGATGGCCGGCACGATCAGCACGTGCAGGATGAAGAAGCGGGGGATGATGACCCCGTTGCCGGGGTAGTTCCCCCCGAAGAGGAAGAACGCGATGTAGGAGCCGACCAGCGGGATCGACTCGATGATGGAGTAGGCGATGCGGATGCCGGTCCCGGAGACCAGGTCGTCGGGGAGAGAGTAGCCGAGGAACCCGTTGACGATCCCGAGGATGAGCATGGTGACGCCGACGATCCAGTTGAGCTCGCGCGGCTTGCGGAACGCCCCGGTGAAGAACACCCGGGCCATGTGGACGGCGATGGAGCCGAGGAAGATGTCGGCCGCCCAGTGGTGCGCCTGGCGCATCAGGAGCCCGGACTTCACGTCGAAGGACAGGCCCACCGTGGAGGCGTAGGCCTCCGAGACCTTCTGGCCGCGCAGCGGGAGGTAGGAGCCGTGGTAGATGATCTCGTGGGCGGAAGGGATGTAGTACAGCGACAGGAACACGCCGGTCCCGAGCAGCACCACGAACGAGTAGAGGGCGATCTCTCCCAGCATGAAGGACCAGTGGTCGGGGAACACCTTGTCGAGGAAGGTCCGCCCTCCCTTGGCGACCCCGAGCCGGTCGTCGACCCAGCGGAGCGAGCTGTCGATCATGGTCGCTCCCAGAATCCGGGTCCGACCGGCTGGTCATAGCCGGCCTGGGACCGCAGGTACCCCGCGGCGTCCACCTTCAGCGGCAGCTGGGGCAGCGGCCGGGGAGCGGGGCCGAACTCGGGCACCGCACCGGCCAGGACGTTGAAGATCGACTGGTGGCAGGGGCACACCAGCACCTGGTCCTGCTCCTGGTAGAGACCGACCGGGCAGCCCAGGTGGGTGCACATCTTCGAGTAGGCCACGTACCCCTGCACGCCCCAGTCGGTCCGGCCCGGGGCGCTCAACGGGAACGGCGGGTCCTCCGGGCCCAGCTGGGCCAGCCGGATGAGGATGGTCTGGTCGGGGGAAGACCCCTCGAACCCCTGGGGGAACACGGTCAGCACCCCGCCGGTGTCGAGGTCCGAGGCCAGCACCGGCCTCCCCTCGGTGGTCACCAGCAGCGAGTTCTTCTTCCAGTTGGTCTGGAACAGGGTGGTGCCCGGCTTCGGACCGAGCGAGCGGATGACGGGGAACGCCAGCACGACGCCGAGGGTCCCCGCCCCGAGGGCGGCGAGGCCCCCGAGCACCTTGCGCCGCTGGACCACCATGCCGCCGCGCTCGACGATGGCGGCGGTCATCGCCGAACGCTCCGCCTCGGTGGAGTGGAAGTCGTGGCGCTCCTCGACGAAGGGTCCTTGGGCCATCAGGTACTTGCCCCAGGCGATGACGCCGGCGCCGAGCCCGAGGAGGCCGACCCCGAGGGTCGCGCCCAGCCACTGGTTCTGGTCGCTCACCCAGTAGGCCACCCCGAACCCGATGAAGCCGAGGAACCCGACGATCATCGAGAGCGCGGCCAGCACCTGCACCCGCTCGGGGTGCTTGGCATAGGGCTGCAGATGGGGGTCGTCGAGGGAGACGGGGGCCAGGGACGGCCCCGCGGTCGGCTCGTCGGTCACGAACGTTCTCCGATCCAGAAGGCAACCAGCATGAGGACCCCGACACCGAACAGCAGGGCCACGAACCCCTCGCCCACCGGCCCGATGCCGCCGAGGCCGAACCCGCCCCGGTCCACCGGGTGCTGGATGACCTCGGTCACATAGGCGGCGATGTCGCGGGCTTCCGAGTTGGTGATGTTGCCCTCGCTGAAGTGGGGCATGTTCCCGGGGCCCGACCGGATCGCCTCGACGACCTGGGTGGCGGTGGCCAGGTGCAGGCTCGGTGCGTAGGCACCGTAGGCCAGCTCGTCTCCGGCGCCGGTGATGGTGTGGCAGGCGGCGCAGTTGAGGGTGAACAGGCTGTTCCCCGCGGCCAGGCTGGCCTGCGACAGGTTGACGACCGGGATGCCGATGCCGAGACCCGGCGTCCGAGACTGCACGAAGGCGGCGATCTCGAGGGTCTGCAGGCGGTTGAAGCGGGGCGGCTTGCGGGTGGCCTGCACGCTGGAGTTGGCCAGCGGCATCCGGCCGGTCGACACCCAGAAGTCGACGGTCCCGGCGCCGAGCCCCTGCAGGTTCGGGGCCCGGGCAGAACCGGCGGCGTCGACCCCGTGGCAGCTGGCGCAGCTGGCGGCGTAGAGGGCCTGGCCGGGGGCGATGAGGCTGCCGGCCGGCTCGTAGTAGCTGATCCCGTGCGAGGAGGTGAGGGGCGACCCGGTCACCGACGTCCCGGCCGCCGCCGGGGAGGCCGTGCTCACCGCGGTGGCCGTGGGGTGGGCCGCCGCCCCGGTCGGCGCCTTCGCTGTCGGTGCCGCGGTGGTCCGGGTCGTCGGGGCCGCGGTCGTCGTCGGGGCCGCAACCACCGGAGCCGGCCCGGCCTGCGCCGCCGATGGGGTGAAGGCGACCAGGCCGACCAGGCCGACGACGCCCACCAGGGCGACGGGTAGGGCGAATCTCCCTCGGATCAACGTGCGCATAGGACGTGCCACCTACTTGAGGAAGAAGAGACAGAAGTAGAGACCGACCCAGACGACGTCCACGAAGTGCCAGTAGTAGCTGACCCCCTGGAACACCGCCGTCTCACCCGGGTCCCCCTTGGGCCCCTTCAGCCGCCCGAGGAGGAAGACCATGGCCACCAGCCCGACCGTGACGTGGAGGCCGTGGATCCCCGTCATGATGTAGAAGAGCGACCCGTAGGCGGTGTGGGTCGGGTCGGTGGCGGGGTTGTGGGACAGCGTGATCCACTCGTAGAACTGGTTGGCGACGAACATTGTCCCCATGACGAGCGTGATCACCAGCATGGTCTTCGCCCGGCGCCGCTCGCCCCGCTCTTGGTCCCAGACGGCCTTCTGCATGGTGAAGCTCGACGATACGAGGATGATGGTGAAGATGCCGGCCTGGAGCGTGTCGAGCTTGGTGCCGACCGGGGGCCAGACCGAAGCCTGGGCGCGGATGGTGAAGAACGCGGCGAACAGGCCGCTGAAGAACATCACCTCCGACCCGAGCCAGATGATGACCCCGACCGCCAGCATCGACGGCCGGTCGGGGCGGTGGCGCGGGTTGGTCGCCGGTTCGACGGCGAGAGCCTGGGTCACGGCGTAGTTTCTAGCCGATGCCGCGGGTGGGGTGCCAACACGGCACGTCACACGTCGTCCACTTCGGCGGGCTCCCGGCACCCGGGCAGACGACCTCCCCTCCCGCGGGCACCGCCCCGCCCGCGGAAGTCGTCCCCCGTCGGAGGCGCGCGGGGGTGCCCGCTCAGCCGGGCTCGGCCAGGGCGGCGGGCGCGGCGGTGACCGAGACGACGGTCAGGCGCCGGGTCGGCCTGGTCAGGGCCACATAGAGCGTGCGCAGGCCCCGCGCCGTCTCGCCGGCGATGAGCCCCGGCTCGACCACCACCACCGAGTCGAACTCGAGCCCGTTGACCGCGTCGGCCGCCAGCAGCACCAGGGGATCCGACAGGCCGCCCCTGCGCTGCGCTCCCAACGGGGTGACCGGCATGCCCGCCGCAGCCAGGGCGTCGGCGAGCGGGGCCAACAGCTCGCCGGGGGCCAGGACCGCCACCCGGCCGTCCGGCACGGCGGCGATCTCCACCGCCGTCTCCCGGGCCACCCGCCCGGCCAGAGACGCCACACCCGCTCCGGTCGCGTCCGGCACCCGGATCATCCGGGGCGGGTGGCCGGTCCGGCGGACCGGCGTCGGCGGCCGGAGCTCGGGGGCGGCCAGGGCGAGCACGCGGCCCGCCACCTCGATCACCTCCGCCGGGGTCCGGTAGCTGACGGTCAGCTCGACCGTGCGGACCTCCCGCCGGTCGGGGAGGTGCCGGGTGATCTCCGACCAGTCCCGGGGCGTCCACGGGGCCGTGGCCTGGCCGATGTCGCCCACCACGGTCATCGAACCGGACAGTGAGCGTCGGGTCACCATCCGCAGCTGCATCGGTGAGAGGTCCTGCACCTCGTCGACGACGATGTGCCCGTAGTTCCGGATCTCGTCGCCGGCGCCGTCGGCATCGCCCCGGCCCGGCGGACCTCCCGCCGAGGTGCCACCCGACCGGGGGCCGAGGAGGTGGCGGGCCTCGTCCACCAGAGCGACGTCGGAGACCGTCCAGGGGATCTCGTCGAACGACGACGACCGAGGCCGGACCAGCAGGGCCTGCTCCTCCGGCGCCAGCACGCCCCGGCCCGCTGCGGCGACCAGCGCCGGCGCCCCGAAGAGATCGTGGAGGAGCTCCTGGGCCGAGAGACGGGGCCACATCCGGTCGAGCACCTCCACCATCTCGGGCACGGCGAGCAGCTGGCGCCGGAGCTCCGCCGTATCGACGCCGTCGGCCGCCGCCTCGTGAGGGCCCCTGCCTCCAGGACCGGGGTGCGGCGCGGCGGTGGCCCGTACCCGGAGAACCTGCTCGGCCAGGTGCTCGGCCACGAGCTGCTCCACCACCCGGCGGCGGGCGTTGTGGGTTCCTCGGCGTCGGCGCGCCGCGCCGACGATGGCCTCGGCGGCAGCGGGATCGAGACGGAGCACCGACGCTCCGAAGGGGATCCGGACGGTGCGGCGAACAGGTCGCTGCCGGGTCCGGAGGGCCCTGGCGACGAACGCGGCCATCCGGGCGTCGCCCTTCAGGCGTTGGAGCTGGTCGCTCTCGGTGCTCGTGGGCCTGACGTCGGCCACCAGCCCGGTCACCGTCGACAGCGTCACGCCGCTCTCCCCGAGGGACGGCAGGACTTGCTCGATGTAGCGCAGGAAGAGCGGATTGGGGCCCACGACCAGCACTCCCTGGCGCTCGAGGGGGAACCGGTGGGTGTAGAGGAGGTACGCGGCACGGTGCAGGGCAACCGCGGTCTTGCCGGTGCCCGGTCCTCCCTGGACCACCAGGAGGCCGGCGAGCGGGGCGCGGATGATCTCGTCCTGCTCCCGCTGGATGGTGGCCACGATGTCGCCCATGCGCCCACTCCGGGCCCGGCCGAGCGCGGCCAGGAGCGCCCCGGGTCCGCCGAGGACGAGACCACTCTCGAGCCCGCCGTCCGCGTCGCCAGCCCCCGGTTCGTGGGAGGGGTCGTCCACCCCGGCCGCTGGGGGTAGACCAGCGAGGGCACCGAAGTACTCGTCCTCGACCCCCACGACCTCTCGGCGGCGGACCGCAAGGTGCCGCCGGCGCGCCAGCCCCCGGGGATCGAGACCGGTGGCCCGGTAGAACGGCTCGGCCACCGGGGCGCGCCAGTCCACCACCAGCGGCTGGTGCTCGAGGTCGGAGACGGCGATCCGGCCGATGTGGAACGTCTCCCAGCTGCTCTCCTCCCCGGCGCGCCTGGGGTCGGTGACGCGGTCGATCCGTCCGAAGCAGAGCGCCTCGTCGCCGATGTCGAGCTGCGCCAGGCGGGCCAGGCTGGTGCGCACCACGATGTCGCGCTCTGTCCGGGACTGGAAGGTGCCGCCGCGGCCCAGGTCCAGGACCGAGTCGAGCATTGCCGACGCCTCCCCCCGCATCGCCGCGAGGCCAGCGTAGGCACGGT